>MPMB02104466.1_pt1 | contig 54545 bp, 50 predicted proteins | sample 1617371 | NCBI WGS metagenome assembly MPMB02 (sample SAMN05944808, study PRJNA350692) | marine metagenome | biome: marine; feature: ODZ; material: water; isolation source: 300 m water sample filtered on 0.2 um supor filter | place: Pacific Ocean | collected 2012-04-08 | depth 300m m
GCCGCAAATGAACAGGATGTTGGTGGTGTCGACCTGCAGAAACTCCTGCTGCGGATGTTTGCGGCCGCCTTGGGGCGGCACGCTGGCCACCGTGCCCTCCATGATTTTCAACAGCGCCTGTTGGACGCCTTCGCCCGACACGTCGCGGGTGATCGACGGATTGTCGGATTTGCGGGAAATCTTGTCTACTTCGTCGATGTAGACGATGCCCCGCTGGGTCCGTTCGACGTTGTAGTCGGCGGCCTGCAGCAGCTTGAGAATAATGTTCTCGACATCCTCGCCGACATAGCCGGCCTCGGTCAAAGTGGTGGCGTCGGCCATGGTGAAGGGAACGTCCAGAATCCGCGCCAGAGTTTGCGCCATCAAGGTTTTTCCGCATCCCGTCGGACCGATAAGCAGAATGTTGGATTTGGCCAATTCCACGTCATCGTTTTTGGCGCTGTGGTTCAAGCGTTTGTAGTGATTATGCACGGCCACCGACAACACCCGCTTGGCATGGTTCTGCCCGATCACGTAGTCATCGAGGACCTGGCAGATCTCGGACGGGGTGGGAACGCCGTCACCGGATTTGACAAGGCTGCTCTTGTGCTCCTCGCAGATGATGTCCATGCACAATTCGACGCATTCGTCGCAAATGAACACGGTCGGACCGGCGATCAATTTGCGCACCTCGTGCTGGCTTTTGCCGCAGAAGGAACAGTAAAGTGTGTTTTTCGGATCGCTGCCGGCGGACTTGCTCATGGATTCACCGTTTGAAGGGCCGGGTTGGCCTTTCTCATGTTAGCCGTTGGCGCGGGTGGCGTAAAACCTTCAATCCTCTATGTGTACCGAGTCGCAATGGATGGAATTCATTTTGGCCAAGGTTTGACTCGCGATCATAGCATATATGCGCCCAGGAGATTAGTTCCATCATATTTTTAATCATCAAGCTTCCGATATGGATTAGCCGGTCAATCCTTTTGATTTTCTTTACGCCCGCCCCCGTCGTCATCGTCTTCCCCTTCCCCGTTGCCGTCCGGAGGCGTGCGCTTGGCGACAACCTCATCGATAAGGCCGAACTTCTTGGCTTCGTCCGGGGTCATGAAGAGGTCGCGCTCGACGGCGGATTCGATCTCCTCCAAGGATTGGCCGGTGTGTTCGACATAGATCTTGTTGAGCCGGTCCTTGAGCGCCAGAATCTCCTTTGCCTGGATTTCGATGTCGGTGGCCTGTCCGGAGATGCCGCCGGAGGGCTGGTGAATCATGATCCGGGAATTGGGCAGGGCGTAACGCTTGCCCTTGGCGCCGGCGGCCAGCAAGAACGACCCCATGGACGCCGCCTGGCCGATACAGACGGTCGAAACGTCGGGCCGGATGTAGCGCATGGTATCGTAAATGGCGAGACCCGAGGTGACGATGCCGCCCGGTGAGTTGATATAGAAGGAGATATCCTTGTTGGGGTTGTCCGATTCCAAAAAAAGGAACTGGGCACAGACCAGACTTGCCAGTTCATCGCTTACGCCGCCGGTGAGAAAGATAATCCGTTCCTTCAACAGGCGCGAGTAGATATCGAAGGCACGCTCTCCCCTATTGGTCGTCTCAACGACCATGGGGACAAGGCTGTTGGTGATGGTCTTGGCCGCGTCCCTCATTATCCGAGCTTCTCCCTTTCCCGCCGATTCCTTGGGCTTTCCGGCCCTATTGCCGGAGTTTCACCGAATCGGCGTCATTCTTTCCCGGCCGCCGTCGGCTTGGAAGCCGCTTTTTTGGCCGCCGGTTTTTTCCTCTTCCCTTGGTCGGCTTTGGGTTTGGCTTTGGTTTTAACCGCCGGCGCGTGGGAATTTTTCGGTTCCGACATGAGTTCCTCGATCGAAACCTTTTTTTCGTCGATCGAGGCGTTTTCTAGAATGAAATCCACAACCTTGTTTTCGAGCAACGGCGCCCTGATCTTCTCAAGAGCTTCGGGTTTGGTCTTGTAGAGCTCGATGATTTCACGCTCCCGCCCCGGTTGGTTCCTTGCTTCCATCATTATGGCCTTTTTGACCTCTTGCTCGCTGACTTGAAGGTTGTTGCGGCGGCTCACCTCGGCCAGCAAAAACCCGAGCCGGACGCGGCGCTCGGCGATGGATCGGAACTCGTTGTTCAGTTCGTCTTCACTTTTATCCTTAACTTCCTCGTCTTCGGGGTTTTTTTTGCGGACATCTTCGTATTGCTTCCAGATGGAGGCAAGCTCCCGTTCGGTCAAGCCCTCGGGAATTTCAAAGTCATAGCCATCGGCGAGGGTATCCAGCAAGGTCCGTTTAAGCCGTTGACGCGAGACCTCCTGGAAGCGTTTGTCCAGCTCCTCTTGAAGGCCTTGTTTCAGCTCCCGCAGGTTTTGCTTGCCCATTTTCCTGGCCAGTTCATCGTCGATGGGGGCCGGTTTCGACTGTTGCAGTTCCTTTATGGTGACGTTGAACATGGCCTCATTGCCGGTCAATACGGAAGCCTCGTGTTCGGCGGAGGGGGTAACCTTCACAACCACGTGATCCCCCACCTTGGCGCCCACCAGCTGGTCCTCGAAACCGGAAATGAAGCTGTCTGAACCGAGTTCGAGGACAAAATTCTCGGCCTTGCCGCCGGTAAATTCCTTGCCGTCGATCTTGCCGGTGAAATCAATGACCACAATGTCGCCGTTTTTGGCACGGCGTTTGGTGGTGACCTTCTCGGAGATTTTGTGGGTTTCGGCCAGGCGTTCAAGGGTATGGTCGATCCAGGTCTGGTCGACAACAGCCGTCATGCGCCGCAGTTTGATTTTGCTGAGATCGCCGGGATCGACCACCGGCATCAGTTCAACGGCCATGTTGTATTCCAGATCGGCGCCGTCTTCGAATAAGATGATCTCGATCCTTGGCGGGATGGCCGGCTGCAAATCCCGTTCGGATATGACCTTGGACGAGGTCTCGTCGATCGTCTTCTGCAAGACCTCGCCCCTGACCGTAGTGCCGTATTTTTTATCCAGAACGGAGATCGGCGCCTTGCCAAGCCGAAAGCCGGGCACCTCGACGGTTCGCGCCAGTTCCTTCAAGCGATTGGTGATGTGCGTTTCGATTTCACTGGCCGCGACGGCGATCTTGAACTGCCGTTTCAAACCTTCGGATTTTGTTTCCGTGACTTGCATGTATTGTTCAATCTGTCATGTTTCCAAAGCCGGCTGTTTTGGCGGCCGTGACGGCCCGTGGTTTCAATGGCGGACAGGCGCCCTGGTGCGGGCGGAGGGACTTGAACCCCCAAGGCGTTTCCGCCACCAGGACCTAAACCTGGCGTGTCTACCAATTCCACCACGCCCGCCACTTTTGCCGAAACGCCGGACGGGGCGCGAATCTAAAAACCATTAGCCGTCCTTGTCAATCGCTTCGCTCGTCCGCCAACAACGGCGCTGATTCGCGTTTGCGTCATCATATACGATTCATCGCCCCCCTTTTGAAAGACTATTCGCGCCGGGCGATGCGAAGGTTGCGCCAGGTTCCGTCCAGGAAACCGGGCTTACCGCCGTCGGTCATTTTCATTTCTCGATCCAAACTCCGGCGGAGGGATGGATCGCTCCGTCACGGATTTAACAGTTCGGCGATGATCCGAGGCAAGGCCTTCGGCAGGTCTTCCGCGATCAGGCCGGGACCGACGGCCGCCGCCGCCTTTCCGTGCAGCCAGACGGCGGCGCAGGCGGCGTCGAAAACATTCATCCCCTGGGCCATCAGGCCGGCGGCGATTCCGGCCAGCACGTCGCCCGTTCCCGCCGTCGCCAAATCGGGCGGAGCGGTGGCGTCGATCACGGCGCGTTCGTCGGCGGCGGCGATGACCGTGTCGGCCCCTTTCAGCAGGATCACCGCGCCGCTTTGCCTGGCGGCGGCGCGCGCGCGCGCCAGTTTGCCGCCGCCGCCGGCGAACAGGCGCCGGAATTCCCCTTCGTGGGGCGTCAGCAGGCAGGGCGAGTGGATGGCGTCGAACAGGTGTCGCGGCGCGTCTTGAAAGACGGTGAGCGCGTCGGCGTCGAGCAGGCAAGTTTTTTCCGCTTGCAGGGCGGCCAAGACGCGGCGGCGGGTCTGCTCGCCGGTTCCGGCGCCGGGACCCGCCAGGACGGCGTTGCGGCGTGGATCGGACAAAAAGTCCTCGAACCCGGCGTCATCGGCGATCGGCTTGACCAGGGTGCCGGGATCGCCGGCCGCGTAAATCGCAAAGGCTTCGGAAGGGGCGGCAATGGTCACAAGCCCGGCCCCGGCCCGTCTTGCCGCGCCAGCCGCCAAACGCGCCGCGCCGGTCATTTCGGCCCCGCCCATGACCACCAAGTGACCGCGGCTGTATTTGTTGCCTTCGGCCTTGGGCCGGGGATAGCGGCGCCGCCACCAAGAGGGATCGTTGACGAAGGTTTTCGGGGCGATGCCTTCGAGAACGGATTCGGGGATGCCGATGTCGGCGATGTTGACATCGCCGCAAAGGATCCGCCCCGGCAGCAAAAAGTGACCCGGCTTGGCGCGGAAAAAGGTGATGGTGAGCGTTGCCCGCGGCGCCGTTCCCAAGACCTCGCCCGTATCCCCGTCGACGCCGCTGGGAATGTCGATGGCGACGCAGTCCATTTTCCGGGCGTTGACGGCGTCGATGACGGTTTTGGCGGCGCCTTCCAAGGGACGCGTCAGGCCGGCGCCGAACAGGGCGTCGACGGCCAACCGGCGGCCATCGAGAACATCCGCCTTGAGTTCCGCCACCGTCCCTTGCCAACGCTTGGCGTTGACGGCGGCGTCGCCGGTGAGTTTTTCAGGCGAACCCAACAACGCCAGGCGCACCGGCCAGCCGGCTTCCCGCAACAACCGCGCCACCACGAAGCCGTCGCCACCGTTGCTGCCGGGGCCGCAAAGGACGGCCACCGGCTGCTTGTCCCAGCGTTGGCGGATGCCGTTGGCAACGGCGCGTCCCGCCGCCTCCATCAACTCCACGCCGGGGACGCCGCCGGCCGTGGCGCGGGCGTCGGCCTGGTATGTTTCCTCCACCGAGAGCAAGACGCAGTCGTTCATGGGCAAACAAGAATTCCGCGATGCCACGAAACCATCATAGCAGGTTTCGCCGGCCGCCAAGGGGCTCCCAACAGGATCGGGAGCTACGCCGTGGACTGTTCCCGATTCCCCGCGTTTTACTTAGCCGGCAGCGTCTGGGAATAGGCAAGGATGTCCACCTGCTGTTGAACATCGAGCACGATCAACGACACCATGCCAACCCCGGGCTGGCCGAAACGGATCTTGTGCAAGCCTTCCCACGGATTATCCCGTGCGACGGTGCCGACAAATTCTTTTTTCGGTTCTTCCTTGAAATTCAGTTCCTTGCCGTCATAACCGTGACAATTGGCGCAGATGGTCTGGTAGAACTGCGCTCCGCGCCCTATGTCGCCGCCCGCCTTCTTGGTGGCGCGGTCGATAAAGCGGTCCATATCGATCTGGCCCAGGCTGAGGAACAGGGCCAGCTTCTCCATGGCGCTACGCGGCATCATTTTTTCCGTATAGCCATGGGTCTTGTCGGTAATGATCTCGCGAATCCTTCCGGGGTCGATGCCGGCCACCCCGCGCACTCCCTTGATGCCGGTGAAATGCGATCCCTTGCCGTAGGCGCCGTCGAAGCCCTTGTAGTCCCAGCCGTGGCATTCCTTGCAGCGCCAAGTGGCGGAGCCCTTTTTCTCGCCCTTGGCGGGATAGGCGGGATGGGTCGTCTTGGGTTCCTCCGCCTCGATCACCTCCCACCATTTGTCGTAGAGCTGGCCGCCTCGGCTGATCGCCCAGATATTGGTTGGGAAACCGATGGGAGCTTGGGGGCGGGCCTCATCGGCACTGGCCTCGAAGGGCGCCAAACCGAGAGTGCCGGCGGCCGCCAGCAAAGCCGCGACAGACAATAATTTCAGGACAAAAAGCACATGTTTCAATTCAACCTCCTAGACCCATTCAGCAAAACGGAAAACACGGGATTAGCTTGAAAAATATCGTGTTCAGGAGAGCCCCCATTGTGCAAGCGCGCACGATGCGGCTTGCGGAATTGAATATTATAGCCGCTCCGCCCCTTCCCCGCATTGATCTATGTCAACAGTGGAATAAAAATACGGCGGGAATTTCTTCATCCTGGGGAATATTTCGAGGCCACTAGGCGAAGACTTCGCGGCGGTCTATACATGCGCCCGCCATGCCCACGGCGGACAAATCGGTGCGAGGAAGTTTCGGATGAGGGTTCTGGTGATGGGTGCCGGCGTAATCGGCGTCGCCACCGCCTATTATCTCGCCCGCGCCGGACAGCAAGTGACGGTCCTCGACCGCCGGCCGGGCGCCGGCCTCGAGACCAGCTTCGCCAACGGCGGGCAGATCTCGGTCAACCACGCCACCCCTTGGGCGGAGCCATCGGCGCCGCTGAGGATGTTGAAATGGTTGGGACGCGCCGACGCGCCGTTGCTTTTCCGGCTGCGCGCCGATCCCGCCCTGTGGGCATGGTCCTTGCGGTTTTTAGGCAATTGCACGGCCGGACGGGTTCGCGTCAACACCGAACGGGCGCTCAGGCTCGCCCTGTACAGCCGCCAATCCTTGATCGAGCTGCGCCAGGAAACCGGCATCGAGTACGACCAGTCGAGGCGGGGAATTCTTCATATCTACCGCGACGCCAGGGAATTCGGCAAGGCCCCGCGGCAAGCCGAATTGATGACCCGCCTGGGCTCCGTCCGCCGCCTTCTCGACGCCGACGGCTGCGTCGCCGTCGAGCCGGCCTTGAGCGCATCCAGGGACAAGCTGGCCGGCGGCACCTACAGCCCCGACGACGAAAGCGGCGACGCCTACAAGTTCACTGTCCGCCTGGCCGGCATCTGCAAGGGCCAGGGCGTCGAGTTCCGTCACGGCGTCACCATCCGCCGCCTCCTCGCCGACGGCCGGCGCGTCACCGGCGTCGACACCGACGGCGGCGTCCTTGCCGCCGATCTCTACGTGCTGGCGCTGGGCAGCTACAGCCCCCTTCTGGCCAAGCCCTTGGGCCTGGCGCTCCCCGTCTACCCGGCCAAGGGCTATTCGGTCACCATGCCGGTGAAAGACCCCGGCAAGGCGCCGGAGGTAAGCCTCACCGATGATGAACGCAAACTGGTCTTCAGCCGTTTGGGGCAAAACCTGCGGGTCGCCGGAACGGTGGAGTTCGCCGGCTACGACACCTCCGTGCCGGAGGCGCGCTGCCGTCCCATCCTGAAGATGGCGCTGGAGTTGTTTCCGGGCTGCGGCGACGCCGGGGAGGCTGAGTTCTGGGCCGGCCTGCGCCCGGCGACGCCGGACGGCGTGCCGGTGATCGGCAAGACCCCTTACGCCAACCTTATTCTCAATACCGGTCACGGCACATTGGGCTGGACGATGGCTTGCGGTTCGGGGCGCGCCGTCGCCGACCTTATCGGTGGCCGCCAACCCGAGATCGATCTCCGCGGCCTGGGCCTGGAGCGGTTCGGCTAATCCGGATGGGCCAAGCGCTCGGGCGGGGTGAACTTCGCCATTCAATCTCCGTTTACGGAAAATGGGCGATCAGCGTGAACGGTGTCGCCGGCAGCCATTTTTTTGTGGTTCGTTCGCCGCTATCCATGCCGTCTGGAAAAATTTTATTTTATGCTTAATATATTACATACTAAGTAATATACTGTGAATATGATAAAAGGCTACAAAAATGCCAAGACCCGAAAAGTTCACGAAACCGGCAACCCAAGAGGATTCAAGGGGCTGGATGGAAAACTGGCCGCCGACCATATGGATATGCTCGATGCCGTTTCCCACCTGCAAGAAATCAATCCGCTCGCCAGCATCGGCCTTCACAAGTTGAAAGGAACCCGCAAAGGCCAGTGGGCCATGAGCGTGAATGATCCTTGGCGGATTTGTTTTATTCCCGCCAGGAATGGCGGCTGGCTCGACATTGAAATCACCGACTACCACAAAGGATAAATGCCATGCGTATCCCCGCACACCCCGGAAAGCTTCTCAAGCGGGAGTTGGAGGCGCGCCAATTGAGCGCCAACAGGCTAGCCCTGGAAATCGGCGTTCCCGCCAATCGCATCACCGCCATCATGAAATGCCGCCGCGCCGTGACGCCCGAAACCGCGCTTCGGCTCGGACGTTATTTCGGGACCGGGCCCGACCTTTGGTTCAACATGCAGAGTAAACACGACTTGGGCGTTGCCAGGGCCTCGCTCGACAAGGAAATCAAGCGAACCGTCCGGCCGGCGCCGGCGATAAAGAGCCCGGCGCTTCACCACTGATCCCAAGGCCATCCAAAACTCAATAAACGCGAGAGGTTCCATGACCCCGGACGACGTCGAAATCATCGAGAAGACCAGGCTCTACCAGGGCTTTTTTCGTGTCGACCGCTACCGCCTGAAACACCGCCTGTTCGAAGGCGGTTGGAGCGGCGAGATGTCGCGAGAGATTTTCGAGCGGCAACATGCCGTCACCGCCATCCTTTACGATCCCGGCCTCGACAAGCTGGTGTTGGTCGAACAATTCCGCCCCGGCGTCCTCGCCGCCTTGTCGTCTCCTTGGTTCGATTCCGGCTTCTCTCCCTGGTTGGTGGAATTCGTCGCCGGAATCATCGAGGAGGGAGAAACGCCCGAGGACGTGGCCCGGCGCGAGGCGGTCGAGGAAGCCGGCTGCGAAATCCGCGAACTCATCCCCGTCTGCCATTATCTTTCCAGCCCCGGCGGTTCTTCCGAATCCGTTTTCGTGTTCTGCGGACGGGTCGATGCCTCGAACGCCGGCGGCATCCATGGCTTGAGCGAGGAACACGAGAACATTCGCGTTCTCTCGGTGCCGGTGGCGGAAGCCTGGCAATGGTTGGAATCGGGAAAATTCCAAAACGCCATGACCCTGATCGGCATGCAATGGTTCAAGATGAACCGCGACAGCCTGCGCGCCCGCTGGCTCCGAGGGGTCTCGGCCCCGCGAAACCAAGGTTGAACGGGGCGGCATGGACCTTGATCGCCTTTCGCTCCGCCGTTAATCTTCGTTGCCCCGGCTTCTTCAAGAGTGTTCCCCTCTCCATGGACGTCCGCGACGGATTTATCGGGATCATCGGCAATACGCCGCTGATTCGCCTTCACCGGGTTTCCGAGCAGACGGGATGCGAAATCCTCGGCAAGGCGGAATTCCTCAATCCCGGCAGCTCGGTCAAGGACCGGGCGGCGCTCTTTATCATCAAGGACGCCGAGCAGCGCGGCGCGCTCGAGCCCGGCGGTCTCATCGTCGAGGGAACGGCCGGCAACACCGGCATCGGGCTGGCGCTTTGCGGCAATGCGCTCGGCTACCGCACCTTGATCGTCATCCCCGAGACCCAGAGCCAGGAAAAGAAGGATATGCTCCGGCTCTGCGGCGCCGAGCTCAAGGAAGTGCCGGCCGTCCCCTACAGGAACCCGAACAACTATGTCCATGTCGCCGAAAGGCTGGCCAAGGAAATGGCGAAAACGGAGCAAAAAGGGGTGCTCTACGCCAACCAGTGGGACAATACCGCCAACCGCCGCGCCCATTACGAGGGCACCGGGCCGGAGATTTGGCGACAGACCGGCGGCAAGGTCGATGGGTTCATCTGCGCCATCGGCACGGGCGGCACGCTGGCCGGGGTTTCCATGTTCATGAAGGAGAAGAGCCCGGGCATTGCGATCGGTATCGCCGATCCCTTGGGGGCGTCGATGTACAGTTATTACGCCACCGGCGAGCTGAAAGCCGAAGGCTCGTCGATCACCGAAGGAATCGGTCAGGGACGGATTACCAAGAATCTGGAAGGCGCCGTCGTCGACGAGCCCTTCCAGATCACCGACGAGGAAGCGCTTCCCTTTATCTTCGACTTGTTGAAGCGGGAAGGCCTCTGCCTAGGCGGCTCCAGCGCCATCAACATCGCCGGCGCCGTCAAGCTGGCGAAAAAGATGGGGACCGGCCACACCATCGTGACCGTCCTCGCCGACTACGGCAGCCGTTATCAGAGCAAGCTTTTCAATCCCGAGTTTCTCAAGGAAAAGGGCCTGCCGGTGCCGGACTGGCTGGAATAGCGTCATGGACTACGCGAACCCCCAAGCGCTGGTCGGCGCCGATTGGTTGGCCGATCATCCGCAAGCGCCCGATCTTCGCATCCTCGACGCCACTTTCTTCCTGCCCGGCTCTAAACGGAACGCCGGCCGGGAGTTCGAACGGGGCCATATCCCCGGCGCCGTTTTTTTCGATATCAAACGAATTCGCGACGAGACCACGGACCTGCCGCACATGCTTCCCGAGCCGGAGACCTTCTCTCGAAAAGCCGGCGAATTGGGCATCGGCGACGGCGATAAGGTCGTCGTTTACGACGCCAACGGCGGTTTCTCCGCCGCCGCCCGGGCATGGTGGATGTTCCGGGTCTTCGGCGGCCAGGAAGTGGCGTTGCTGAACGGCGGCCTGCCGAAATGGAAGCAAATGGGGCTTCCCCTTGAACAGGGGCCGCCGCGGCCTCGGCCGGGCTCTTTCACCGCCCGCTTCCAGCCAGGGCTGGTCCGCGACTTGCGGCAAATGCTCGCCAATCTGGAAAGCCGGCGGGAACTGGTGATCGACGTCCGCGACGCCGGCCGTTTCGCCGGCATCGACGCGGAGCCGCGTCCGAGCAGGAAACGGGGCCATATTCCCGGCAGCGTCAACCTGCCGGTAAGCCAACTGATGGAGCCGGCAAACCACTTCGTCATGCGCCAGCCGGACGGAATCGCCGAGGCCTTCGCCGCCGCCGGCGTCGATCCGGAAAAGCCGCTCGTGTGCAGTTGCGGATCGGGAGTGACCGCCGCCTTCGCCGTCTTCGCCCTTTATCTCATGGGCCACGGCGAGGCCGCCGTCTACGACGGCTCGTGGGCCGAATGGGGCAACCGCGACGACACCCCGGTCGAAAGTTGAGCGCGCCCGGGCACTCGCTTGCCGGCCGGCGCCGCGATCGTGTAGCAATGAATCCCACTGAACAAAGCCCGTTCACATGGAATATTTCGTCCAGCAGCTGATCAACGGCCTGACCCTTGGCGCCATTTACGGCCTGATCGCCATTGGCTACACGTTGGTCTACGGCATCATTGGCATGATCAATTTCGCCCATGGCGAAATTTTCATGATCGGCGCCTTTATCTCCATCATCACCTTTCTCACCCTTGGCATGGTCGGCGTGACATGGGTTCCCTTGGCGCTGTTGATCGCGCTGATCGCGACCATGGTGCTGACGCCTGTCTACGGCTGGGCGCTGGAGCGTATCGCCTACCGGCCGTTGCGGGGCACGCCCAGGCTGGCGGCGCTGATCACCGCCATCGGCATGTCCATTTTCCTGCAGAACTACGTGCAACTGCTACAGGGCGCGCGGGTCAAGCCGTTGCAGCCGATGATCACGGGCGGCTTCGAGATCATGCGCAAGGGCGATTTCACGGTTTTGCTGAGTTATCTGCAGATCCTGATCATCATGCTGACCGTGGTCCTGATGGCGGCGTTCACCCTTGTCATCAACCGCACCGCCTTGGGCCGCGCCCAGAGGGCCTGCGAACAGGATCTGGAGATGGCCTCCCTTCTCGGCGTCAACGTCGACCGGACCATATCGCTGACCTTCGTGATGGGGGCGGCGCTGGCCTCCGTGGCCGGATTGATTTTCCTCGTCAACTACGGGGTGATCGATTTCTTCATCGGCTTCCTGGCCGGCATCAAGGCGTTCACCGCCGCCGTGCTCGGCGGCATCGGATCGTTGCCGGGCGCCATGCTGGGAGGGATTCTGATCGGCCTCATCGAGGCTTTCTGGTCCGGTTATTTCACCGCCGAGTACAAGGATGTGGCGGCATTCTCGATCCTGGTCTTGGTTCTGATCTTCCGGCCCACGGGCTTGTTGGGAACACCCGACGTTGAAAAGGTCTGAAACCGTGGAGGCGGACGACCGTTCCGGCATGCTCAAAGAGGCCGGCCTGGCCGCCCTCGTGGCCTTTGCCCTGGCTTTCGGCCTGGTCGGTTTCAAGACCGAGGATGTTCCCGGAGGGCTGGCTATCGTGCTCCGCTTCGGGGACGTGGCGACGATCGCCGGGCTCGCCTTCGTGGGGCGCCTGGCCCTGGCGCTACTCCATCGGGGGCGGCCGCGTCCGGCGTTGTCGATGGCCCTTCCCTTCGCCATTGCCATGCTGGTTTTGTTGCTGGCGGAGAAGGTTCCCTTGCTCGGCGCCGATTGGGGACGGTTCCTGCCTTTCGCCAGTCCGGTCGTCAACTGGCTGATCTTTATCGCCGCCTTCGCCATCGCCGGCCGCGCCGGATGGACCCTGTGGCGCGAAAGCGCCGCGCCGGACACCGAAGAGCGCCACCGGACCATGATAGGCGCCCGCGTACGGCGGGCGGCGCTGGCCTTGGGACCGATAATTTTTGTATTCGCCCTGGTCCTGCCGTTGTTTCCGTTCGCCGACCGCCGCATCCTCGACATCGCCATCCTGGTCCTCACCTACATCATGCTCGGCTGGGGCCTGAACATCGTGGTCGGGCTGGCGGGCCTGCTGGATTTGGGTTACGTGGCTTTTTACGCCGTCGGCGCCTACAGCTACGCCCTTCTCGCCATGTATTTCGGCTTGGGGTTCTGGACCTGCCTGCCTTTCGCCGGCGTCATGGCCGCCTTCGCGGGCATACTTCTAGGTTTTCCGGTACTCAGGCTGCGCGGCGACTACCTGGCCATCGTCACCCTCGGATTCGGCGAGATGGTCCGTATCATCCTCTTGAACTGGTACGAATTCACCAACGGACCGGACGGTATTTCCGGCATTCCGCGGCCGACTTTTTTCGGCCTTGCCTTCCAGCGAACGGCGCCGGAAGGCGTGGAGACCTTTCATAGCTTCTTCGGGTTGGCCTATTCGCCGATCGACCGGATCATTTTTCTTTACTACCTGATCCTGATTCTCGCCCTGATCACCAACTTTTTCACCCTGCGCATCCGCAAACTGCCTATCGGGCGCGCCTGGGAGGCGCTCCGCGAGGACGAAATCGCCTCCCGGTCATTGGGCATCAATTCCCGCAACACCAAGCTGACGGCCTTCGCCATCGGCGCCATGTTCGCCGGTTTCGGAGGCTCGTTCTTCGCCACCCGGCAAGGATTCATCAGCCCGGAAAGTTTCACCTTCATCGAATCGGCGGTGATCCTGTCGATCGTCGTGCTCGGCGGTTTCGGCAGTCAGATCGGGGTCGTGCTGGCGGCGGTTTTGCTGATCGGGATGCCCGAGTTCTTCCGCGAACTCCATCAATTCAGGATGCTCGCTTTCGGCGCCGCCATGGTCCTGATCATGGTCTGGCGGCCGGCCGGCCTTTTGGCCCACCGCGAACCGACCATCCGCCTTGACGGCGGCGGCCGATGAACACGCCCTCGGCAAGCGCCGGGGCGGCCGGCGGCAACAGCCGGAACCCGCTGCTGACGGTCGATCACCTGACCATGCGCTTCGGCGGCCTTGTCGCCATCGACGACGTATCGTTCGTCGCCGGCAACGGCAAGATCACCGCCATCATCGGTCCCAACGGCGCCGGCAAGACGACGGTATTCAACTGCCTGACCGGTTTTTACCAACCGACGGCCGGCCGCTTGGCGCTGCACCACCCGAAGGGCGATTTCCTGCTTGAGAGGATCGAAGGCTACCGCATCGCCCAGCAAGCGAACATCGCCAGGACCTTTCAAAATATCCGCCTGTTTCCCCGCATGACGGTGCTGGAGAACCTGATCGTCGCCCAACACAACACTTTGATGCGGGCCTCGGGCTACACCTTCCTTGGGCTGCTTGGGCTGAAGCGTTACCGCGACGCCGAGAGCCAAGCGTTGGACCTTGCCCGCTATTGGCTGGACCGGGTCGGGCTCGTCGACAATGCCGACTGGGAAGCCGGCAACCTTCCCTACGGGGACCAGAGGCGGCTGGAAGTGGTACGGGCCATGTGCACGGAGCCGGTGCTGCTCTGCCTCGACGAGCCGGCGGCGGGGCTGAACCCGAGGGAATCGGCCGGCCTCAACGATCTGCTCGCCTTTATTCGCGACGAGCACAAGATCGGCCTGTTGCTGATCGAGCACGACATGAGCGTGGTCATGGGCATATCGGACCACATCGTCGTCCTCGATTATGGCCGCAAGATCTCGGACGGCGCGCCGGATTACGTGCGCAACGACCCGGCCGTGATCCGCGCCTACCTGGGCGAGGAAGAGGACGAGGAATTGCCGCCACTGGTCGCCGAAGACCTCTCTAGAGCGGATCATGATTGATCGATCCCACGAAGTGGGTTCGATGTTGCGGGTTTCCGGAATTCACACCTTCTACGGCAACGTCGAGGCCTTGAGGGGCGTCGATCTGGAGGTCAACAAGGGCGAGATCGTCACCCTCATCGGTGCCAACGGGGCCGGCAAGTCGACTCTGTTGATGACCGTCTGCGGCAACCCGCGCGCGGCCAGGGGGAGGGTAATCTTCGACGGCGTCGACATCACCGGCATGGCGACCCATGCCATCGTCCGCTTGGGCATCGCCCAGGCGCCCGAAGGCCGGCGCATTTTTCCCCACATGACGGTGATCGAGAATTTGCAAATGGGCGCCACCGCCAGCGAGCCCGGGTATTTCGACGAGGATGTGGAAAGGATTTTCAGCCAGTTCCCGATTCTCAAGGAACGGCGCGACCAGCGCGGCGGCACCCTTTCCGGCGGCGAGCAGCAGATGCTGGCGATCGCCCGCGCGATGATGAGCCGGCCCAGGCTGTTGCTGCTGGACGAGCCTTCCCTGGGCCTGGCGCCCAAGCTGGTCAAGCAGATCTTCGCGGTGATCAAGGAAATCAATGAACAACGCAATGTCACCGTGTTTTTGGTCGAGCAGAATGCCTACCATGCGCTTAAGCTGGCTGGGCGGGGCTACGTGATGGCCAACGGCCGCATTCTGTTGAGCGGCACCAGCTCCGAACTGCTGGCCAACAAGCAAGTCCGCGCCGCCTACCTGGAAGGCGGCCATTAGAGCAAATCCAGTTTGATTGGAATTTCCAAAGGTGATTTATCAGTTAATTTAAATAGATTGTCCTAACTTATTAAAGTAAAACATTAAGAGAAGGGTCATGGAACAGGCGCTGGGGACGACGGCCAACAGCTTTTTCATCATTACCGCCACCGTCATGGGATTCGCCGCTTACATGACCGGCCAGGGGCTTGCCAAAACATGGCGCCCGTTGTCGCGGCTTTTCGTCTATTGCGCGCTGCTCGGCCTTGCCGACCGCTTCCTCGTCTTCGCCCTGTTCGAGGGGACGTTGCTGTCGCTGGCCGGGTATCTGTTCGACACCTCGCTTTTGTCCGCCGTCGCCCTGTTCGCGTTCCAGCGCACCCGGGTCCGGAAGATGGTTACTCAATACCCTTGGCTTTACGAGCGGGCCGGTCTGTTCGCTTGGCGCAAGAAGCAATAATAAGGTACGTTGGCAAGGACGCCGGCGAGGCGTGGATAACAGGGATGGAGAGTTTCGACATGCGCAATTTGAAAAATTTACTGGTAATCGTGGCCGCTTTGCTGGCATGCGTCAGCTCGGCAAAGGCGGATATCGCCATCGCCGTCGCCGGGCCGATGACCGGCCAATACGCCACCTTCGGCGAGCAGTTCCGGCACGGCGCCAAGATGGCCGTCGCCGACATCAATGCCGCCGGCGGCGTGCTCGGCCAGAAACTCAAATTGATCATCGAAGACGACGCCTGCGATCCCAAACAGGCGGTCGCCGTCGCCAACAAGCTGGTCAGCGACGGCGTTGCCTTCGTCGCCGGACATTTCTGCTCCGGCTCGTCGATTCCGGCCTCCCAGGTCTACACCGAGGAGGACATCCTGCAGATCTCGCCGGCCTCGACAAACCCCAAGCTCACCGAGGAAGGGGGCGATAACGTATTCCGAACTTGCGGGCGCGACGACCAGCAGGGCGCCGTCGCCGGCAACTTCCTGGCCGACAGGTTCGCCGGCAAGAAGATCGCCATCCTTCACGACAAAACCGCCTATGGAAAAGGGCTGGCCGACGAGACCAGGAAGCAGTTGAACAGACGCGGCGTCAAGGTGGCCATGTACGAGGCCTACACGGCCGGCGAAAAGGACTATTCGGCCCTGGTCAGCAAAATGAAAGCCGCCGGCATCGGTGTCTTTTATCTCGGCGGCTATCACACCGAGGCCGGCCTGATGATCCGTCAGGCCCGCCAGCAGGGCTTCGGCGCGCAGCTGGTTTCCGGCGACGCCCTGGTCACCGACGAGTTCTGGAAAATTACCGGCAAGGCCGGCGAAGGGACCCTCATGACCTTCAGCCCCGACCCGCGCAAAAATCCCAGCGCCGCGCCCGTGGTCAAGAAATTCCGCGACGCTGGTTACAACCCGGAAGGCTATACCCTATACACCTACGGCGCCATCCAGGCTTGGGCCATGGCGGTGGAAAAAACCTCGTCCACGGACACCGGCAAGGTGATCGCGGCGCTCCGCGAGTCCAAGTTCGATACCGTGCTCGGCAATATCGGCTTCGATATGAAAGGCGACGTGACGGCGCCCGGTTACGTGTTCTACGAATGGAAGGACGGCACTTACGACTACGCCAAGTAATGCCGCGGATGGCGCCGGCATGAAAAAAGATACCCTCTTGCTGAATTCGGGCCGCAAGCCGGAAGATCACCACGGCATCGTCAACCCACCGGTCTACCATGCCTCGACGATCATCCGCGCCAGCGTGGAGGCTTACGAAAAGGCCGGGAAGACCCCCTTCGATGGCGTCTACTATGGACTTCACGGAACCCCCACCACCTTTGCTTTCGAAGAGGGAGTGGCGTCCCTCGAAGGCGGTTACCGCGCCGTCGCCACCTGCTCCGGGCTGGCCGCCATCGCCGGCGCGCTGCTGGCTTTCCTGAAAGCGGGGGATCACCTGCTGATGGTGGACGCCGCCTACTCTCCGACCCGCCGGCTGTGCGACGGCCTGCTCGCCGGTTTCGGGATCGAAACCACCTATTACGATCCCCTGATCGGCGATGGCATCGGCGATCTTTTGCGAAAGAAAACGGCGGCGGTCTTCGTCGAATCGCCCGGCTCGCTCACCTTCGAGGTCCAGGACGTCGCCGCCATCGCCAAGGCCGCGCACGGCGCGGGAGCGGCCGTTATCATGGACAACACCTGGAGCGCCGGGTTCTACTTCGCTCCCTTCGACCACGGTGTCGACGTCTCCATTCAGGCCGCCACCAAGTACATCGGCGGCCATTCAGACCTGATCCTCGGGGCCATCACGGCGACGGAAGAGACGTTCACCAGGGTGAAACGAAGCTGCGTCTCCCTCGGCTATCACGCCGCTCCCGATGACTGTTACCTGGGGCTCCGGGGTCTGAGGACCCTGAGCGCGCGGCTGGCCCGTCACCGGGAAACGGGATTGCATCTGGCGCGCTGGCTGGCCCGGCGCCCGGAGGTTGACAGGATTCTCCACCCGGCCTTGCCGGACTGTCCCGGCCATGAGCTTTGGAAGCGGGACTTCACGGGCGCCTGCGGCCTGTTCGGCTTGGTTCTCAAGGATTATTCAAGCGAGGCGGTGGCGGCCATGCTCGATGGCATGAAAATTCTGGCCATCGGGGAAAGCTGGGGCGGATACGAAAGCCTGATCCTTCCCACGAAACCGGCAAGGAACCGCACGGCCGTCCCCTGGCGGGCAACGGCGCCAACTTTGCGCATCCATGCCGGTCTGGAAGACCCGGAAGACCTGATCGACGACCTGGAAAAAGGCCTCGCCCGGCTCAACGGCGCCGCTTGACGGTGGATACCACCATCGACATCGAAAACAGAGCCAACGCCGCGACGACAATGGCCGGCCCGGACGGAATGTCGAAAACCAACGATGCCCAAAGCCCCGAGGTAACGGCGAGAGCGCCGGCCACCGCCGCCATGGCGGCCATTTGTTCCGGCGTTGCCGCCAAGCCGCGGACGGCGGCGGCGGGAATGATCAGCAGCGAGGTCGCCAGCAAAACGCCCACCACCTTCATGGCGAGCGTCACCACAAGGGCCAGCAATACCATCAGGACCAGGCGCATGGCGGTCACCGGCACTCCCTCGACCATTGCCAGTTCCTCGTCGATAGCGGTGGCCAGCAACGGCCGCCACAGGCATGTCAGAACCACCACCACCGCCAGGCCGCCGCCGTAGACCCAGGCGATATCGGTCATGCTGACGGCGAGGATGTCGCCGAAAAGATAGGACATCGGATCGACCCCGGCGTCACTGCTCAAGGCCAGCCCGATCAGGCCCATGGCGAGAGCTCCGTGAGAGAGGATGCCGAGCAGGGTATCGCTGGCCAAGCGTTGATCCCGCTGCAAGACGAGCAGCATGACGGCGACCCCGAAACAGACGGCGATGACGCCGATGTCGGCGCCGATTCCGGCGACATACCCCAAGGCCACGCCGAGCAGGGCGGCATGGGCCAGGGTGTCGCCGAAATAGGCCATCCGCCGCCAAATCACGAACGATCCCAGGGGAGCGGCGACAACGGCGACGCCGAGGCCGCCGATCAGGGCGCGCAGGGGGAAATCATCCATGCCGCCGCGACTCCGTCGGCGCTTGCTTGCCGTCTTCCGGCAAAGGGACGATGCTGCCGTCGGCTTCATGGCGATGATCGTGGTGATGACGGTATAACGCCAGGGCCTCGGCCGCCTGCTCCCCAAAAAGGGCCGCGTAGGCCGGATCGCGGATCACCGTTTCGGGGCTTCCGGCGCAGCAGACATGCTGGTTGAGGCAGATCACCCGGTCGGCCGCCGCCATGACGAGATGCAGGTCGTGGGAAACCAGGAACACGCCGCAGCCTCTTTCGTCGCGGATGCGCCCGATCAAGCGATAGAGATCGGCTTGGCCGCCGACATCGACGCCTTGCACCGGTTCGTCGAGAACCAGAAGGTCGGGATCGCGCAACAGGGCGCGGGCCAGCATCACCCGTTGCAACTCGCCGCTGGAAATGACCTGCATGGGGGCATCCATGATGCCGCCGGCGCCGACTTCGGCAAGAACCGCCGCTCGCCGTTGCCGGGTGCCGCCGCGCCGGGCGGCGAGGGCGAGGAAGCGGTCCACCGTCAGCGGCAGGGAGGGCTCCAGGGACAGCCGCTGCGGCATGTAGCCGATGCGGATTCCGGGACGGCGGAAGACGCCGCCGCCGTCGGGCTTGACGAGGCCGAGAAGTACCCTGACGAAAATGGTTTTGCCGGCGCCGTTGGGGCCGATCAAGGTGACGATCTCGCCGTCGTTGACGCGGGCGGTGGCGGCTTGCAAAACGACCTTGCCGCCGAGGGCAAGATCGATGCCGGTCGCCTCGATGAGAGCTTCGCCTTGCGATGCCGCTTTATCCATTGGCGGCGTTCCTTTCCGCCTGTCGTTGATTTCGGCGGCCAAGCCGCAATTAGGAATAGACCGGTATGGATGACCACCGGAACGCTACGTCCAACGTAGGAATTGAGGCTTTCGAGGCGGTGAATCAACCCCTTTTCGAGGAGGAAACAGGAAATTCGGTGACAGCATACTAATTTCCTGTAGGCTTCGAAATTAGTATGCTGTCACCGAATTTCCTGTGAATAAAAGTTGACAGCCAGCCCGCGAAAGCCGATTAAAAAACACATCGTGATAGGCAGAAAAAGCGGCATGAACGAAGACAGTGGCAAGGCGGATTCCTTGGCCGCGGCGGTGCCGGCTGTGTTGGACGCCATCGCTTTCAACGCCGGCGGACTGGTTGCCGCCATCGCTCAGCAGTTCGACACCGGCGAGGTGTTGATGATGGCCTGGATGAACGCCGAATCGATCGCCGAGACCTTACGCACCGGGCGGGTTTGTTACTGGTCGCGGTCGCGCCGCGAGTTGTGGCGCAAGGGGGAAACGTCGGGCCAGACGCAGACGCTCAAGGACTTCCGCTGGGACTGCGACAGCGACACGGTTCTTCTACTAGTAGACCAGCGGGGCGTTGCCTGCCATACCGGCCGGCGAAACTGCTTTTTCAACGCCATCCGCGACGGCAAGCCCGCCGCCATCGCCGAAGTCGAGGTCGACCCCGAAAAGCTTTACGGCTGAAAGGGCGGGGGATCATCGAGGCCGGGGTTATTGTTCCGTAGGGGCGACCTTGGGTTTCAACCGCGGCGACCCGGACTTGGAATAGCCAACGATGATGCAACCGTCGCCGACGTTGTAGACCTGCCACCATTTGACGATTTGGAAGTTCCCAGGGCGGATCTTAATGAAGTTGGCGCTGTTCGGATCGATGGTCTGAAAGGCGCCGCGGCCTTGCGGGTCCGGCTTGATATGAAAGGCACCTTCCTTGGCGATGTCCAGCATGGACCCGCCGCAAACGAAAACGTGCTTTTTGTGGTGGGCCATCTTCTCCATCACGGTCACGGCCCTGGCGAATAAAACGCAACGCTCGATGATATCCTCTTTCGTGGCACGCTTGGGAATGCCTAACAGTTCCGGGAGAGCGGCTTTCGATCTTCCTCCGTATTCGGCGACCCTGTTCTCGCAATTCTTAAAATCGACGGCATTGAACCCTTCCCTGTCCGCCCTTTTTGTCAGTCTGACAGCCTTCTGTTTCAGGGCCGCTTGCAACTCGTCCATGCCGGTCTTGTCGATTACCGTGGCGACGGTATAGATATACCAAAACAGCAAAAGGACAAGGGGTGCACCCAAGACCCAGTACACCCTTTTCATCTCTTTTGAACCCAAAAAGCTCTTCTTCTTCTTATTTTTATCTTCGGTTTTTTTCCCGGCCATATCCGATCATCGGGAATCCCTTGCCTTCATCCTTGCGGCGTCGTTTTCTTCATAAAATACAAGAAAATCAACATGACAAGACAAGGAAGTCCCTCTCCCTTACCACCGACGTTAATTCAGACTTTTACAGATGATGCATTTTAACGGGTAATTCGGTGACAGTATACTTAATTCCAATATCGGAGATTCCGCGGTTTTCATCCCTGTCGGCTAGCGGCAGCGTGAATGACGAATTAAGCATAGATCGCATGATTCCGGTTGGTCGCTCTCCGGGCCACAATAGGGGTTTCGCGGCAACCGCCCCCGAGTGGCCATGGTTGAGTATGTGGGACCGGCGAACATGAAACGGGTGGTTGCGCGGGCCGCCGGCGGGCTGCTTTTGCTTTTTTTTGTTGTCGCCGCCGCCGCCGGCGTTTGGCTGCATTCCTCGCTGCCCGTCGTCGATGGCGTCGTCAAGGTGGCGGGTCTTGCCGGCACGGTCGAGATTGTCCGCGACGCCCGCGGCATACCCCATATCCGTGCCGGCGGTACCGATGACGCCTATTTCGCCCTCGGCTTCGTCCACGCCCAGGACCGCCTGTGGCAGATGGAGTCCATGCGCCGCCTGGGATCAGGGCGTCTGGCCGAAGTCATCGGGACGGCGGCCCTCTCTTCCGACCGGTTCATGCGCGTGTTGGGATTCCACCGCTTGGTCGAGGAGCAGTTCCGGCGGCTGCGAAAACCGGTACGCCGAGCGTTGAAGTCCTATGCCGCCGGCGTCAATGCCTGGCTCAAGACGCACGGCGGCGCCTTGCCGCCGGAGTTCCTCCTTCTCGGCTACGCGCCGGAACCCTGGCGTCCCGCCGATTCCCTCTTTTGGGGCAAGCTCATGGCGCTGGACATCAGCGGCAACTGGCGGCGCGAACTTCTGCGCGCCCGCCTCGCCCGCCACCTGCCGGCGGAGCGCATCGACGAACTCTTTCCCCCTTATCCGCATGAAGGGCCGGTGACGGCGCCGGATCTGGCCAAGCTGACGCGGGGGCTGGACCTCGACCGGCTGGCGGCGGCCGTGCCCGGAGCGCAAGGGTCGCCCCGGGGGGCCTCCAACAGCTGGGCGGTGGCGGGAAAGCTGACCATCTCGGGGCGGCCGGTCCTCGCCAACGATCCACACTTGCCTTTCAGTGCTCCCGTCCCCTGGTATCTGGCGCGGATCGAGGCTCCCGGCCTCGATCTTGCCGGCGCCACCGCTCCCGGCGTTCCCTTCACCATCCTGGGCCACAACCGCCGCATCGCCTGGGGCCTGTCGAGCAGCGAAGGCGACCTTCAGGATCTGTTCGTCGAACGCCTCGATCCCGGCGATTCGAGCCGCTACCTCGTCCCCGGCGGCGCCCGGCCGTTCCGCTTGCGGCGAGAGGCGATCGCCGTCGCCGGCGGCGACGACGTGGTTTTGGCCGTCAGGGAAACCCGCCATGGACCGGTGATCGGCGACATTTTGGGAGGTGCCGATGGAACCGCCGGCGGCGGCAAGGTCCTGGCCCTGGCCGCCACCTTCCTGCGTGACGGCGACCTGACGCCGCAAGCGCTGTTTCGCCTTAACCGGGCCGCCGGTTGGGACGACTTCGTCGCCGCGCTGGCCGATTTCCACGCCCCCCATCTGAACGTGGTTTACGCCGACGTCGACGGCAACATCGGCTTTTTGGCCCCCGGATGGATTCCGATCCGTAGCTCCGCCCGGAATCCGCGGCCGGGATGGACCGGCGAGGCCGATTGGACCGGTTTCGTTCCCTTCCGGCGGTTGCCCCGGCTCCTCAACCCGCCGCGAGGGCGCATCGTCGCCGCCAACAACAAGATCGTTTCGGAGAGCTACCCGCATTTCATTACCGACGGCTGGGCGCCGCCCTATCGGGCCCGGCGCATCCTCGATCTTCTCGACGGCGGCGGCAAGCATTCGGCGGCGGCGTCGGCGCGCCTGCAATTGGATTCCGTATCGCTTATGGCCCGCCATCTGAAGCCCATGCTGATCGCTTTTCAGCCGGCCACCGAACGGCAACGGCGGGTGCGCGGCCTCATCGCCGAATGGAATGGCGAGATGTCCCGGCTCAGGCCGGAGCCGCTGATTTTCACCGCCTGGCTGCGGGAGTTAAACCGCTTGGTCTACGCCGACGAACTGGCGGAGATGTTTGCCGCCTTCTGGTCCTTGCGGCCGCTTTTCATCGCTTCCGTGCTGAGCCAACGCCGGCATTGGTGCGACGACGTCCGAACGCCCAAGGCCGAGGACTGCGAAAGCTTGCTGGCCAAGGCCCTGGACCGGGCCTTGGACGACCTCACGGAGCGTTTCGGCGCCGACTTCGCCGGCTGGCGATGGGGTAATGTCCATCAGGCCCGATTCCGCCACCGGCTGTTGGATGGCCTCCCCCTGGTCGGCTCCCTGGCCGAGCTCAAGATCGCCACCGACGGCGGCGGCTACACGATCAACCGGGGCAGCGGCCGCGTTTCCGACCGCGACCGCCCTTATGAACACATCCACGGCGCCGGGCTGCGCGCCGTTTACGATCTCGGCGACCTGGAAAACTCCCGCTTCGTCATCGCCACCGGTCAGTCGGGCAACCCGCTTTCGGCCCATTACGGCGATCAGCTCCGCGACTGGCGCGACGGACGCTCATTCCGTCTCGGGCGGGCGGGATCGGGCTCGCCCGAGACGGCCGTGGTGTTGCGGCTGCTGCCGGACCAATCTTGAAATGCTCTGTTGCACCGCCACGGCGGGAAAGGTGAAAATGGTCCGCCATGGCCGTTTCCATCGACGATATCCGCGCCGCCGCCGCCGTCCTCAATGGCGAGGTCCAGCGGACGCCTTGCATCCCCTCCCAGGCCATCTCGGAGCTTGCCGGCGCGGAAGTGGTGCTCAAGCTCGAAAACCTGCAGCACACGGGTTCGTTCAAGGCGCGCGGCGCGCTGGTCAGGCTGGCCGCCTTGGAGGAAGGGGAAAGACGGGCCGGCGTTGTCGCCGCCTCGGCCGGCAATCACGCCCAAGGGGTGGCCTACCACGCCCGGCGGCTGGGCGTTCCGGCGACCATCGTCATGCCCAAGGAGACGCCGTACACCAAGGTCGGGCGCACTGAAACCCTGGGCGCCCGAGTGCTGCTGAAAGGCGAAAGCGTGGCCCAGTCCCACGATTACGCCCTCGCCCTGGCGAACACCGACGGGCTCCGCTTCATCCACCCCTACGATGACGAAAAAATCATCGCCGGCCAGGGCACCATCGGGCTGGAGATGCTGGCCGACCATCCCGACCTCGAGGCGGTGATCGTTCCGGTCGGCGGCGGCGGCCTGATTGCCGGCATCGCCGCCGCCGTCAAGGCGTTGAAGCCGGAAATCGAGGTTTTCGGCGCCGAGGCGGCCCTATACCCCTGCATGTACCGGATGCTGCGGGACGAGGAGCCTGGCGGCGGTGGCCGGACGGTGGCCGATGGCATCGCCATCGAAAAACCGGGCAGGCTGACCGGAGCCATGGCCAAGGACTTGGCCAAGGATATCTTCCTGGCCGACGAGGCGTCCCTGGAACAGGCGGTGCTAACCTATATGGAAGTTCAGCGCATCGTCGTCGAAGGAGCGGGAGCCGCTCCCCTGGCGGCGCTCATGGGCAACAGGGACCGGTTCGCCGGACGCAAGGTGGGGCTGGTCGTTTCCGGCGGCAACATCGATTCCAGGCTCCTCGCCTCCATTTTGATGCGTGGTTTGGTGCGCCAGGGAAGGCTTGTCTGTTTGCGGATCGAACTCTCCGACGCCCCTGGCGTTCTCGCCAAGGTCGCCGCGATGATCGGCGATTCCGGCGGCAACATCGTCGAGATCCACCACCAGCGCCTGTTCCAAGACATCCCGGTCAAGCTGGCCGACGTGGACGTGGTAGTTGAAACCCTGGACGCCGGCCATGCGCGGAAGCTGATCGCCAAACTGTCGCGGGCCGGCTTCCACACACGACTCCTTGGCGGCACTTCCGGAGCGGCATAGGCGGGCCTTTTACATCCGCCAGATATGCAGCCTTGTCCGCCCGCCGTCGTCAACCTTGACCAGGCTGTCGGCCGGCGACCCGGGGACCGCGAACGAGTTGCTGACAAACAGGGTTCCCGGCCGCATTTCCGCCCGCGCCTTCCGGTAAAGCGCCGGCATCGGGACCGGAGAGAGAAAGCAGTAAACCACATCGTAGCGGGACAGGTCCTCGTCCCAGATATCGCCCCAGCGGAGGCTGGCGTTGGATAGGCCGGAAAGCCTGAGCTTGGAAAGGGCATAGGGAACGGGGGCCGTCTCGATGCCGGTGAACCGCCCATCCGGCCGCCGGCGCGCCAGGTTGGCCAGGGTCCCGCCGAGGCCGCTGCCCAGATCGATAAAGCCGAAGCTGCCCTTTTCGGGCAGCAGCCGCGCCAGTTCAGCCCAGGTCTTGCGGTTGGTCAGGTAAAGGGGAACCCTGTCGCCGGCACTGTTCCAAAAGACCAGCAAAAGCCCCAGGAAAGCCGCCAGATAGACCCAGGCAGGCACCGGAAGCCAAAGGCCGGCCGCCACCGCCGCCGGCAGCAAAAGCTGAATCGGCGCCCACCACCAGGCCAACCCGAAGCGCATCCCCAGCAACGCCGCCGCCGCCCCCTGCAAGGCAAGCAGCCCCGGCAGGGGGACTGTCGCGCCCGTCGCCGCCGCCAAGGCCAAGCCGGCGCCGAAAACAGGCGCCGCGGCGACAAGCTGGGCAGCCAACGCCAGCGCCAGCGGCGGCACGCCCCCTATCCGGTCCCGCCTGGGCGCGCTCATTCGAGGGTTACCATATGGATTCCCAGCATGACGTAACTATCTCATTAAATATCGTAGCGGCGAAGGAAAGGGGTTCTGCAATCGGCTGGGATGATTTATTTTTTACCGGAGAGGGATTTTACATTCTCCCATAGGGATTATAGTACATATATGTGCAAACACAGCCTAGACGATAACGGGACACACGATATGCAAACAAAAAGTTTATAAGGTTTTTTGAATGTTAGCAATCATCGGCATGGTCGTTGTCGTCGGCGCCGTCCTCGGCGGCTACGCCATACCCGGCGGCCACTTGGCCGTTTTGTGGCAGCCGTTTGAATTCGTGATCATCTTCGGGGCCGGCATCGGCGCCTTCCTGATCACCAACCCCTCGCAGGTTGTCGGCGGCACCCTCAAGGCCTTCGGCACGGTGATCAAGGGGGCCAAATACGACAAAAAGGCCTACCTGGAGCTCCTTGGCGTGCTTTATACGGTTTTCAAGCTAGCCAAGACCAAGGGCGACCTGGCCTTGGAGAGCCATGTCGAGAAGCCCGAGGAAAGCTCGATCTTTCAACAATTTCCCATTTTCCTCAGCGACCGCCACGTCGTCGAGTTTCTCTGCGATTACCTGCGCATGCTAACGCTGGGGACCAGCAACTCCCATGAGGTGGAAAACATCATGGAGATTGAACTGGACACCCACCATAGTGAACAAGCCGCCGTTTCCGGCGCCATTTTGACCATGGCCGACGCCTTTCCGGCGCTGGGAATCGTCGCCGCCGTCTTGGGCGTCATCCATACCATGGGCTCGATCACCGAACCGCCGGAGGTTCTGGGCCACCTGATCGGCGGCGCCCTGGTCGGCACGTTTGCCGGAATCCTGATATCCTACGGCTATTTCTCCCCCTTCGGCAAAGCGGTGGAGGCGGCCCATGCCTCCGACAGCCATTACATGGGGTGCATCAAGGCTGGGATCATCGCCCACATGCAGGGGTATGCGCCGCAGGTGTCCATCGAATTCGCCCGCAAGACCCTGGAGGGCCACGTCCGGCCAACATTTCTAGAAGTCGAAGAGATGGTCGGAAGCCTCTAGCAGGAAACCACCATGGCCGATAAGCAAGAGCAAAAGCAGCCCATCATCATCAAGAAAGTCAAGAAAGGCGGCCATGCCGCCCACGGCGGCGCCTGGAAAATCGCCTATGCCGACTTCGTGACGGCGATGATGGCCTTCTTCCTGCTCCTGTGGCTGCTCAACGCGGTGAGCCAGGAGCAACTGGAGGGCATTTCCAACTATTTCGCCCCCGTCAGCGTGGCGGAAAGCGCCAGCGGCAGCGGCGGCGTCCTGGGCGGCAAGACCATCGGCTCGGAAGGAGCCTTGGATGTGGCCGCCGCCCGCGCCACCGTCACCTTGGATCTGCCGCCGCCGAAGGCCGGCGAGGGCAGCGAGGACGATGAAGATAAAGGCTCTCCCGACGAAAAAAAGGCCGAGGAGATCATCAAAAAGAAGGAGGAAGAGCAGTTCAAGGCGGCCGAGGAAGCCTTGCGCAATGCGATTCTGGATGTTCCTTCCCTCCAGGAACTCGCCAAGAGCCTGCTCATCGACAACACCCCCGAGGGCCTGCGCATCCAGATCTCCGATCAGGAAGGCCTCGCCATGTTCCCGAGCGGCGCCGCCACAATGTACCGGCACACCCGCAAAATTATGGAACTGGTTGTCCTGGCGATCAAGACGATGCCCCAGAAAATCTCCATTTCCGGCCACACCGACGCGATCAAATTCGCCGCCGGCGACGGCTACGGAAATTGGGAGCTGTCGGCGGACCGCGCCAACGCCAGCCGCCGAGCCATGCAAGAGTTGGGCATCCCCGAGGAGCGCTTTGCCAAGGTGGTCGGCCTGGCGGCCAACGATCCCCTCCTTCCGGACGACCCCAACAATCCCACGAACCGCCGCTTGACCATCGTCCTGTTGCGCGGGACGGGCGTGCAACCGCCCCGGCAAAAGACGGAACGCCAAGTTCCGCCGCAACATGTGGCGAGCCGGCCGGAAGCAGCCGGAAATATGCCCGCCGGCCAAGCCCCGGGTGGCCAGTAGGCCCGGTTCCGCCGCTGGCGGCGATCGGTAGAACAGCTCTTGACCGGTAACGAAAATGAAACACAAACCGAGTTTAGGTACGCAGTTTTTTTTCACCACCCCGCTTCTGCCCTGCTCTTACCTTGCGGGGCGGCTCGAACGGCGGTTGATGACGGAGCTGGTGGGACGCACCGCCGCCGCCTTGAACGATGCCTTGTCGCTGGCCGGCTACAGACGCTCGCACCGAATCGCCTACACACCGGCCTGCCCCGATTGTTCGGATTGCATCGCCGTCAGGATCGTCGCCGGCGAATTCGTCATGTCGCCCTCGTTGCGCCGAGTCTGGAAACGCAACGACGACGTAAAGGCCGCGACGGCAGCCGCCACCGCCACCAACGAACACTTCGCCCTTTTCGCCACCTACTTGAATTCCCGCCACGGCAAAGGCGATATGGCGAGGATGGACTTTCACGACTATCGGGAGTTGGTCGAGGACACGCCTCTCGACACCTTCATCGTGGAATTCCGCGAGCCTGGCGGCCGCCTGATCGGAGCCTGTCTCACCGACCGCATCGTCAACGGCCTGTCAGCCGTCTACAGTTTCTTCGATCCGGCATTGAGCCGGCGCAGCCTCGGCAGTTACATGATCCTGTCACTGCTGGAACAGGCAAGGACCGAGGGTCTTGCCCATGTTTATTTGGGGTACTGGGTCGCCGGCAGTCCGAAAATGGCCTACAAGGCGAGGTTCCGGCCGCTGGAGGCCCATACTCCCGAGGGTTGGCGGCGATTTGCCGAGCCGCGACGCTAGCCCGGCGTGGCGTGAGGCGTGTTGCGCGCCATTCCTAATCCTTATACTCTCGCCTGGATACTCTCGCCTGGCCATTTACGGACTTTTTCATTTCTCGCATCGCCGTCCAGGGAGAACGGACTGCAATGAAACGACGTCAATTCCTCACCGCCGCCGCCGTCGCCGGGCTCGCCGCTTCCTTTCCCGCTCCGGCCCTCGCCCAGGGACAGCGGCAACTCAAAATGGTCACCACGTGGCCCAAGAACTTCCCCGGCCTCGGCACGGGCGCCCAGCGCCTGGCCGACCGCATCGGCCGGATGAGCGGCGGCAAGCTCACCGTCAAGCTCTTCGCCGCCGGCGAGCTGGTGCCGGAGTTCGAATCCTTCGACGCCGTTTCCAGCGGCGCCGCCGACCTCTACCACGCGGCGGAATATTACTGGCAGGGCAAATCGAAGGCTTTCAACTTCTTCGCCGCCGTGCCCTTCGGCATGACCGCCGCCGAGATCAACGCCTGGATTTACCATGGCGGCGGCCAGAAGGTGTGGGACAGGTTGTCGGCGAAGTTCAACCTCAAGCCATTCCTCTGCGGCAACACCGGCGTCCAGATGGGCGGCTGGTTCAACAAGGAAATCCACGGCGTCGAGGATTACAAAGGCCTGAAGATCCGCATGCCGGGCCTGGGCGGCGAGGTGCTTCGCCGCATCGGCGCCGCCGCCGTGGCCCTGCCGGGCAGCGAAATTTTTCCTTCCTTGCAATCGGGCGCCATCGACGCCACCGAATGGGTCGGCCCCTGGAACGATCTCGCCTTCGGCTTCTACAAGGTCGCCAAGTTCTACTACTATCCCGGCTTCCACGAGCCCGGCACGGCGCTGTCCTGCGCCGTCAACCTGAAGGTCTGGGAAAATCTGAGCGCCGAACACAAGGCGATCATCGAAGCCGCGGCGGCGGCCGAAAACGATTTCATGCTGGCCGAGTTCAACGCCCGCAACAACGACGCGCTTGCCGTTCTCAGGAACAAACACGGCGTCAAATTGCGCAGGTTCTCCGACAGCACATTGCTGGCCATCGGCGCGGCGGCCGGCGTGGTGGTTTCCGAGGTCGGCGCAAGCGACGCCTTCACCGGCGGCGTTTACAACAGCTTCATCGAGTTCCGCAAGAAATCGATCGCATGGTCGAAACTTTCCGATCAGGCATTCTGGAAGGCTCGCCTGCTGCCCTTCAAATACGGCGGTTAAACGTGCCCCGTGACAGGTCCGACACCGCCGCCGCGTGAACCCTGGCCGGTGCTTTCGCCGGCCGGGAGCCCGTCCGGGCCGGCGTTTCCATGGGCCGTAAAATTTTCCTTCTTTTTCCCTAAGATATCACATTAATAATTGTATGTTACAATTTGATATCAAATATTTTTTATACTATGGATCGGATTCTCTTTCCTTCGCCTTTCCATCTCGGTCACGGAGACGGCTCTGGTGACTTTTCTGGCCTCTTTGGCGCGCTTCATCGATGCCGTCAACGACGCCGTCGGCCGGTTCACCGCCTGGGCGGCGCTGGCCATGGTGATCGTCCAGTTCGCGGTGGTGGTCTTGCGTTATGTTTTCGGCGTCGGTTCGATCATGTTGCAGGAATCGGTCGTTTACCTGCACGCCTTCTTGTTCATGGCCGGCTCCGGCTACACCCTTATGCACGGCGGCCACGTTCGGGTCGATATCTTCTACCATCAAGCGACGGCGCGAAAAAAAGCCCTTATCGATTTGACCGGCGTCGTCGTTTTCCTGGTTCCCGTCTGCCTGCTCATCTGGTGGGTTTCCTGGCCCTACGCCGTTAGTTCCTGGCTTGTCTTCGAGGGGTCCAGGGAAACCAGCGGCATCCAGGCGGTGTTTTTGCTCAAGACCGTCATCCTGCTGTTCTCGGCGTTGATGCTCATGCAGGGGGTTTCGCTGGCGGCGCGGTCTCTGATTGTCCTTGCCGGGGCCGAGGAACCACCATCCGGCGCGTCCGCTCCCCAGCCCCGGAAACGGCCGTGACCGTCGCCGCGATCCTCGCCATCGGGATGTTCGTGGCCGCCTGCGTCATGCTGCTGGCCGGTTTTCCCGTCGCCTTCACCCTGGCCGGGAGCGGGCTCGTCTTCGCCGCCATCGCCTATCCGCTCGGCGCTTTCGACTTCTCGCTGTTCGCCGCCTTGCCGTCGCGCATTTTCGGCAACGCCATGACCAACGAGGTACTGATCGCCGTGCCGCTGTTCGTTTTCATGGGGGTCACGCTCGAACGCTCGAAAGTCGCCGAGGAGCTTCTCGACACCTTGGCAATGCTGTTCGGCAGCCTGCGCGGAGGCTTGGGCGTGGCGGTCTTCCTGGTCGGCGCCCTGATGGCGGCGTCGACCGGCATCGTCGGCGCCACGGTCGTCACCATGGGGCTTTTGTCGCTGCCAACGATGCTGAGGCGGGGATACGCGCCGGCGCTCGCCAGCGGCACCGTCTGCGCGGCCGGGACCCTCGGCCAGATCATCCCGCCGTCGATTGTCCTCGTCATGCTCGGGGACCAGATTTCCAACGCCTACGTGGACGCGCAACGGGCGATCGGTAATTTTTCTCCGGAGCCGGTTTCGGTCGGCGATCTGTTCGCCGGCGCCTTGCTTCCGGGGCTGCTCCTGGTCGCCATGTACATCCTCTATCAGCTCGCTGTAGCCCGGCTCAGCCCCGAATCGTCCCCCGCCATCGCCGCCAGCGAAATCGCCGCCAGCGGCTTGGCGCGGCGCGTCATGCGGGCGCTGGTTCCTCCCCTCGTCCTCATCGTCGCCGTCCTCGGCTCCATTCTAGCCGGCGTCGCCACCCCGACCGAAGCGGCGTCGGTCGGCGCCGTCGGCGCCATGCTGCTGGCCGGCCTCGGCGGCCAAGGCGGCGGCCGTTCCACCTCGTTGGCCGCCGGCGCCCTGGCGGTGATGCTGATCCTCGCCAACAGCTTCGATTTGCGGGTGGTGCGGACCGGCATTGCCGCCGCCGACATGGTTGCCATCGCCGTCGCCGCCATCGCCCTGGCGGTGCTGATCTGGGGCCTGTTCGTCGGTCTCGTCCGCCTTTACCTGACGAGGATGCCGGAAACCGGGACGCCGGTCCTTGTCGAGGTCGCGCGGGCGACCATGCGGATTTCAGCCATGGTCTTCGTGATCCTCATCGGCGCCTCGGTGTTTTCGCTGGTTTTCCGCGGCCTCGGCGGCGACGATTTGGTCCATCGGGCGTTGAGCGGCCTGCCCGGCGGCGTCGCCGGCGCCGTCATTGGGGTCATGGTGATCATGTTTTTGCTCGGTTTTTTCCTCGATTTCATCGAGATCATCTTCGTCGTCGTCCCCATCGTCGCGCCGGTCCTGCTCGGCATGGGCCTGAATCCGGTGTGGCTCGGCGTGATGATGGCGATGAACCTACAGACGTCGTTCCTGACGCCGCCGTTCGGTTTCGCCCTGTTCTATTTGCGCGGGGTGGCGCCAAAAGAGGTGACGACGGCGCAGATCTACCGGGGCGTGCTGCCCTTCGTCGCCATCCAGCTGGCCGTGCTGGCGTTGCTCGCCTTCTACCCCCGCCTTGCCACCTGGCTGCCGCAAGTGGTGTTCGGGTGAACCGGATTCAGTCGCCGAATCGCATGGCGCGCGGAAAGCCCGGCGGCGGTTTCCGTCCCACCTGGCCGCGCCGGCCCAGCCAATCCCCGAGATCGGTTTTGCTGCTCACCCCCCTTCCCGTCCGCCAGCCGAGGCCGGATTTGAGGGAGAAAGTCTTGACGTCGGCCAATCCGCCCTGGCGGTAGCGTTGCAGGATGACGCCGCGGCCACGGGCCATGACCGGCACCTCCGCCAAGGGAAAGATCAAGAGCTTGCCGGCTCGACCCAACGCCGCCACGTGGTCGGCGCCTTCCTCGACCGGCACGCAGGCCGCCGCCTCCTCGCCGGCGGCGATGTTCAAGACCTGCTTGCCATTACGGGTTTGGGCGAGGGTCTCGTCCTCGTCGACAATGAAACCACGGCCCGTCTCGGAGGCCACCAACAGGCACCGTCCGGGGCGGTAAACGAACATGACGAGAACGTCATGGCCGTTGCCCAGTTCGATCATCAGGCGTAGCGGTTCGCCGTCGCCGCGCCCGCCCGGCAGCTTGTCGCAGCCGATGGTGTAGAATCGGCCGTTGGTGGCGAAGATCAAAAGCTTGTCGGTGGTTTGCGCGGGCAGGTGGAACTTGGCGCGGTCGCCTTCCTTGTACTTCGCGGCGTCGCCGTCGATATGGCCCTTGACCGCCCTGATCCATCCCTTTTGCGAACAGAGCACGGTGACGGGCTGGCGCTCGATCATCGCTTCCAGCGGCGGCGGCGCGGAAACCGGCGCCGCGCCGATCCGGGTGCGGCGGCGGCCGAATTCCGTGTCCGGGCCGAATCGCTTGCCGATTTCGGCGATTTCACTGGAGATGACCATCCAGCGGCGATTCTCGTCCTTGAGCAGGTCCCCGAGGTCCTCCCGCTCGGCGTTCAGCGCCTTGTTTTCGTCTTTGATCGCCGTTTCCTCGAGCCGCCGCAACTGTCTGAGACGCATGTTGAGGACGGCCTCGGCCTGGACCTCGGTGAGGGCAAGGGCGCGGATCAGTTCGGCCTTCGCATCGTCCCTTTCGCGGATGATGCGAATGACCTCGTCCAAGTTCAAGTAAGCTATGAGGAAACCACCGAGAACCTCCAGTCTTCTCTCGATTTTTTCCAGTCGGTACCGGCTGCGGCGCAGCAGTACCTCGTGACGGTGATCGAGGAAGGCGGCGAGCGTTTCGCGCAGGTTCATCAGCCGCGGGACGTTGGCGGCGTCCAGCACGTTCATGTTGAGGCCGACGCGGACCTCGAAGTCGGTCAACCGGAATACGTGCCGCATCAGCATGGCGGCGTCGACGGCGCGGCTTTTCGGCTCGAGGACGATGCGCAGATCGTCCGCCGATTCGTCGCGGATGTCGGCGAGCCAAGGCAACTTGCCGGCGGTGACGAGTTCGGCGGTCTTTTCGATCAGACGCGATTTGCGCACCTGATAGGGAATTTCCGTGACCACCACCTGGCAAAGCCCGCGGCCCAGCTTCTCCACCTGCCACCGCGCCCCGAGGCGGAAACTTCCCCTACCGGCGCGGTAGGCCTCGACTACCGATTGGCGCGGCTCGGCGAGAACGCCGCCGGTGGGGAAATCGGGACCGGGAATGAATTCGACAAGTTTCTCGAAGGTGGCCTTCGGATAACGGATCAGGTGGATCAGCGCCGCCGAGAGTTCGCCGATGTTGTGGGGCGGGATGCTGGTCGCCATGCCGACGGCGATGCCCGTCGCGCCGTTGGCCAAGAGGTTGGGAAAGCCGGCCGGCAGGACTACCGGTTCCTCTTCCTCGCCATCGTAGGTTTTGCGGAAGTCGGTGGCGTCATCGTCGATGCCTTCGAGCAGCACCCAGGCGAAGTCGGTTAGCCGTGCCTCGGTGTAGCGCATGGCGGCGGCGTTGTCGCCGTCGATGCTGCCGAAATTGCCCTGCCCGTCGACCAAGGGATAGCGCTGCGCGAATTCCTGGGCGAGGCGGACCAGGGCGTCGTAAACGGCGACATCGCCGTGGGGATGGTATTTGCCGATGACGTCGCCGATCACCCGGGCGCATTTCTTGAACCCCGAGCGCGGCTCCAGCTTGAGCTGGCGCATCGCGTAGAGGAGCCTTCGCTGCACCGGTTTCAAGCCGTCGCGAACGTCGGGCAGGGAGCGGGCCATGATGGTGGAGAGGGCGTAATTGAGATATCGCTCGCCCAAGGCGTCGGCGAAACGGGTCTCAAGCACGTTGTCCGTCGGCGGGGAATGGCCCATTACGGCTCCTGGAGCGTGGGGATAACCCACGAATTCGGCAATAATTTACTAGATATAGTAGCCAATTGGGAATTGCCGTCAACCCATCGCGACTTTCACGGCACGTCCAGAATCGCCACGGGCGACGGCCACTGGCGATCAGGGCGGCGGGAAGCGCAGCCGCTGAACCAGCCTGAGCCGCGCCGCCGGCGGCGGGCGGCGGTGATGGGCGAAGACGTGACGGCCGAGGAAATAGCCGGTCAGCCTGAGGCCGTCGGCGACCTCGCCGGCGCTGCCGCTGGCGCCCTCGGCGATGAGAAACGCCGGCAAGGGAAGAAGCTTGTCGAGGTAAGGTTCCGCCGCCGAGATGGAAACGGCCCGTCCCGATTTCGGCGACACATAGGCAAGCTGGTCGTTGCTGCCGGTGGCGGCGCAACGGCTCAGGTCCAAACCGAATCCCAGTTCCCCGAGCAGGCCCAGCTCCCATTTGACGTAGACGGAAGGCCAGTGCTTGTCGCTGGCGAGCGCCGCCAAGAGGATTGCTAGCCCGTTGTAGACCGCCGTATGCGGCTGCCGTTCGGGCAGCACCGCCTCGCAGACGGCGCAGGCGGCGGCGAGCCCCGCCAGTTTCAAGGGATCGCCGAACAGCGGCGCGGCGACGGCCTCGGTCAACTCGCAAGACAGTTCGCCGAGATGTTCGCTCAGACGGGCACGCCAGCGGGCCACCACCCGGTTGCCCGGTTGCAGGACGCCGCGTTTGCGTTTGCCGGCGCCGCCGCGGACCAAGCCGGCGTGCCGCCCGTGCCGGAGCGTCAGCAAGGTGGCGATAGCCGAGCTCTCGCCATGGCCGCGAGCGGAAAGGACAATGCCCTCGTCAGTCCATTCCATGTCACGGAGTCTAGCCGATCGGTGCCGTTTTGTGTGCCCGGAAAGCGCTTGCCTCGATGTCGCGGGGTGAGAACATTTCAAGGTTGGCCGGCGCACGGGGCGCACCGCAACGGGATCAATGGCGGCGGCACAAAGGCCGGCAGAGCGGGCGGTTCAGCGCGGCAGGGTGGCGATTTGCCGTTCCGTCGCCGCCAAAGTTTCCTCGACTCTGGCCGGCGGCACCAGGCGCCATAAAGCCGGCTCGAGGAAGGCCAGCCAAGCGTCGCGAACGCCCGCCTGGATCAGCCGGCTGCGTACGGCCTCCCGCTGGGAACGCGGGAACGGTCCAGCCACCTCCCGGTAGAGTTCACGCCCGTCCAACCGGGTGACGACCACTTGCGAGCCGAGCTGCCAGCGGCGTTTGGAAAAGCCGCCGGTATCGGCGACACGCGACAGGCTGCCGATGACGAAATAAAGGCCGAAGACGGGTTTGCCCAAGGGTTCGGAACCCGCCTCCGCCGTTTTCCACGCCTCGCTTCCTGGTGTCGCGGCCCCGATAGCCGTCTCCCCACCACCGCTTGCCGTTGCCAGCGGCGTATCGTCGTTCGCCGCCGTCACCGACAGGCGCCAAGCCGCCTTGGCGGCGGCGAACCGGCTGGAATCCAGGCCGAAGGATTCGCTCGGCGGCAAATCCAAGGCGGCGGTTTGCTCGCCGGACTCCGCCGCGCCGGCGGCGGTTTCGAAATCGGCTAGCGTCGCCGGGTCCGGGCTGTCCATCGCGGCGACTGCCGCGGGTTTCGCGGTCCCGAGCCCTTGCAGATAAGCCCAGGCGTCGACGAACTCCGTCACGTCCGCCGCCGGCCCGTGATCGTGGCGGATACGGGAAGCCGTCTCGGCGCCGACCCCGGCCACGGGATGAGCGCCGGCCGCGATACCCTCGGCCGGCGCCGTAAATTCAGGCTCATCGGCCGGCGTGAAGGTCTCGGCGTCCAACGCGTTATCGCCGGATTTCGCCTTCAAGGCGAGCAAGATGGCGGACTCGGCGTCCGTGCAGATTGCCTCGCCCTTGATACCGCGCCATATGGTGCAATCCTTCTGGGCGATCAAGGACGCGCCGTCATCGGCGATAACCCTCTCCGTGGTCAGAACGCTGATACCGTCAAGGACCCAGGACGCCACCTGAACCGACATGAGTGCCGCGCACCCAGCCAAAAAGAATGCACTTGCAAGAAAAAAAGTTGGCTTTTTCATGAACCCACCTGCCAGGTTAGTTTTGTTGTCGTGATTTTGGTTGAGCGGAGATGTTGCATATTTCTAACGATAAATCTATAAACAGTAGCATCTAAGCCACATTTTAGCTTTTTTATCGGCAATAAAGTCACACTTGCATTTTTCTACGAAAATCTAAAGGAACCTAAAAAAAATAATGCACGAACCGGGCCACATTTGTTGCGCCCGTTTTGCCTTGCCGGCGGCGGCGGATTGCCGTTAGTTCCGAGAAAAGGCCCGACATGGCTCGAAGGCATGTCGAAGGCGGTTTTTTTGATTTATGGCCTACGTAAAAGCGCCGTCTCCCCGCCCATGTGCCCGGCGAATCACCGCAAGACGCGCTTTCAATGGTGTTTTTCCGGCGATTTTCGCCCTATCCGGCAATTTTTGCCGGCGGTTAATTCTTCACCACCGAGACAAGCGGAATTTCAATGAATTCTTGGTGCCTTGTATGTTGGCGAAGCCGCTTGGCGGTGAACACCTCTTGGCGAATCGGGGAAAGAAATGGTTCATCCGGGAATTCCGGGATGAACCCGAAGTTTGGGGATCGGGTTCCCCGATGCCAAGGCTTTCCGCGACCCTTCGATCTCCGCCGCCGGCCACGAAAAAATTCAAAAATTCAAACGTGATGGCCCGCATTAGGCGCCGCCAAGGCGGCGTCGAGGGCGTCCCAGGCGGCCTCGTCGGGGGCCAGCAGCAAATCCGCTTCGACGGCCGAGGCGGCCGGACGGTAAGGCCGGCGCCCGCCGGTGAGAGCGCTGAACCCGCCCGCCTCGCGGTGCATGAGGACGCCGGCGGCATGGTCCCAGGGCTTGAGCCGCCGCGGGTAGTGGCAAAAGTGCAACTTGCCCCGAGCCAAGTCCTGGTACTCGCGGCCGGTGCAGCGGTAATGGACGATCCTCGCCGGCGCCGCGCCCAGGCCGGCTTGCGCCCGTGCCTGAAGCCGCTTTTTCATGCGCTGCCGCAGCGATCCGGCCATCTCGCCGAAGGCGGCCGGCGCCGCCACCTTGAGCCGTCGGCGGCCAAGCCAGGCGCCCTTCCCCACCGCCGCCCAGACGGTCAGGTCGTTAATGGGGTCGTTGATCCAGCCGGCCACCGTCGCGCCGCCCTGGCAGAAGGCGACGATGATGGCGAAACAAGGCTCGCCGCGGGAGAAGTTCCGGGTGCCATCGACGGGATCGACCAACCACACCGGTTGCGGGCCGGCGAGCGCCGCCATCAGGTTCGGGTCGCTGTCGGCGGCCTCCTCGCCGACGACGACGCTCTCCGGGACCAGCGCCTTGAGATGATGGGCGAGGCGCTTTTCCGCCGCGATGTCGGCGGTGGTGACGACTTCGCCGCCGGTTTTTTTGGTCACGTCGCCAGCGGCTAAATTGCCGAACCGGGGCATGACCTCGCGGGCCGCCGTCTCGCGGATGATCTGGATGACATCGTCGATATCGGGGATCATCCGCCTCTTTTCCCGCAACTCGCCGCCGTTGGGAAGGGAAAACCGCGTCCGGCTACGGTTCCTCTCCTTTAGCGGCGCTCTCAAGCCGAATAGATTTCGCGGTCGCGGTGATAGGCGGCGGTGAAGTCGTCCAGCATGCGCGCCGCCTCGGCGTTGAAATCGGCGCGCTGCGTCAAGGCGCGGGTGACGAAGCAGGCGAAGGTCACCGCCTCGCCCTTGCCGCGCAGGCGGAAGCGCAAGGCGATGTCCTCCAAAATGAAATGAATGCCGGCGCGGGCCATGATGTTGAGCTGTTTTTTCACCAAGCGGTTCTTGTCGCGCCACTTTTTCTGCGCTTGCGCGGTCGCCATAACGGTTTGCCTCGATTCTGGGAGAAGCCAGCTTTACTGCCGTCCGGCTATTCTACTAGTAGAAACATTTCTTGCCAAGAGCCGGTTCTCTTCTATCCCTCAATGGGGGTTCGTCCGCAGCCGCTTGGCAAGCCGGGCGGCGTCGGCAAAACCGAGGCGCACCTTGAGGCGGATGGCGCCGTCGCCGGCGCGGCGCTCGACCACTTGGCCGTGATCGTAAAGCCAGGCCATGGTGGCGCCGTCGTCGGCGGCGAGCGCTACCTCGACAAGGCTGGAAGCGGCGGCGAGGCGGTCGTCAAGCGCCGCCAGCAGGTCCTCCCGCCCCTCCCCCGTTCGCGCCGACAGCGGCACCGCCGCCAAGTTGCCGCGGCGCAGGCGATTGGCCAGCGCTTGCCGCGCCCCGGACCTCAAGAGGTCGACTTTGTTGAGCGCCTCGATCATGCCGTCGCCGACCGCCGCGTCGACGCCCAACTCGGCGAGCACGGCGAGCACGTCGGCTTTTTGCGCCTCCGCCTCGGGATGGGAAACGTCGCGCACATGGACGAGAATATCGGCTTGCCGGACCTCTTCCAAGGTGGCGTGAAAAGCCGAGATCAGCTCGTGCGGCAGGTCGGATATGAAGCCCACCGTGTCCGACAGGATGGCCTCCCGCCCGGACGGCAGCTTCAGCGCCCGCATGGTCGGATCGAGGGTGGCGAAAAGCTGGTCCCTGACCGTCACCCGGGCCCGGGTCAGGGTGTTGAAGAGAGTCGATTTGCCGGCGTTGGTATAGCCGACCAGGGCAACCACCGGATAGGGCACCTTCCGCCGCGCCCGGCGGTGCAGCTCGCGGGTCCGTTTGACCTCCTGGAGTTGCCGCCGAAGGCGGCCGATGCGCCGCCCGATGAGGCGGCGGTCGGTTTCGATCTGGGTCTCGCCCGGCCCGCCCATGAAACCGGCCCCGCCCCGTTGCCGCTCGAGATGGGTCCACGAACGCACCAGCCGCGAGCGCTGGTAGGTGAGCGCCGCCAGTTCCACCTGCAAACGGCCTTCCGCCGTCCTCGCCCGCGCCCCGAAAATCTCCAGGATCAGCCCGGTGCGGTCGATGACCTTGCAGTTGCAGGCCCTTTCCAGGTTGCGTTGCTGAACCGGCGTCAGCGCCGCATCGACCACCACGACGTCGATACCCGCCGTTTCGGCGGCGATCATCTCGTTTAGCTTTTCGACGCCGCCGGCGGCCAACAGGGTAGCCGGGCTGGCGCGGCGGACGCCGACGATTTCAGCGCCGCGCACGGTAAGATCGATGGCCCGCGCCAAGCCGACGGCCTCCTTAAGGCGCGCCGCCGCCGTCCTGGCGCCCGGGCCGCCGGATCTCAGCCGCGGATGGACGGCCAGGCAGGCCTCGCCGCGGCTATTTTCGGCGGGCCGATCCACTCAGATTCCAAAGACCATGGAGACTAATCAAGGACCTCTTCTTTTTCCGCCTTATCCGGCTCAAAGAGCTGAATCGGCATCGACGGCATGATCGTCGATATGGCGTGTTTGTAGACCAGTTGGGTATGGCCGTCCCGGCGCAACAACACCGAGAAGTTGTCGAACCAGGTGACGATCCCCTGCAGCTTAACGCCGTTGACGAGGAAAACCGTCACCGGCAACTTGTTTTTGCGGATGTGATTGAGAAAAACATCTTGGACGTTTTGCGATTTTTCGGGTGACATCGGCATCCCCCCTTGGAGATTATTTTTTAACCCGGCCGTTTTCAGGAAAATGAAATACCGATAGCTTCCTTCCTGGAACCGTTAACAGTTTCCGGATTCTTGTGTTTACCGCCCGGTAAGGACTGGCGCCTGTCTCCTCCCCGGACCGACAATAAGTTTACAGCTTCCCGACGAGCTTGCAAAGGGCCTGGCAATCGCTGACGTGCACGGCGGGGGGATGGCCGGCGAACTCACCCGGCTGGGGGCCAAGCTCGCGCACCAACACCGGCAGGCAGCCGGCGTTCGACGCGCATTCCAGGTCGACCCCGGTGTCGCCGGCGATCCATACTTGCTGGCCGGGGCTGACGCCGCTACCGGCCAGGGCCATCGCGGCGGGGGCCTTGGCTGGTTTGTCCTCGGCGGCGTCATTGGCGCCGACGATGCGCCCGAAATAATCCCGCCATCCCAAATGTGCCGCTTCCCGGCGCAGATAATCGCCCCGTTTGTTGCTGACGACGCCGAGATAGAGGCCGGCGCCTTGCAGTTCGGCCAGCATTCGGCCGGCGCCGGGGCGCGATCGCAGGCGCTCAAGGTGGCAGCCGGCGAAACGTCGGTAAAACACCTGTTCGGCTTCCTTCCACTCGGCTCCGAACAGGGCCGGAAAAGTGTCGCGCAAGGATTTCCCCATCCGCGACCGGATTTCATCCGGGCTCCAGGGAGCCAGGCCGAAGGCTTCCAGGGTGAAGTTGAGAGCGTCGTGGATGGCCGGCCAGGAATCGACCAGGGTGTTGTCCCAGTCGAAAAGGATCGCCCGCGGACGGCGAAGTTCCGGTGCCGCGCCGCGCCCCGCCGCGGCGCTCACGGGCCGGCCCTTTGGCCGAACAGGTAATCGGCGTAACAGGCGATAAGCCGGCCGCAGATGGGGCCGATGCCGCCGCCGCCGATGGCGACGCCGTCGATCCTGATCACCGGCCGGATGAAGGCGGTGGTGCTGGTGATGAAGGCCTCGCTCGCCGCCTTCGCCTCGTCGACACCGAAGGGGCGCTCGACGAGCGCAATCCCCTCCTCGCCGGCCAGTTTCATCACCGCTTGGCGGGTGATGCCGTTGAGAATGGCGGCGCCGGTGTCGCGGGTCACCAGTTCGCCGCCGGCGGTGACGATCCATGCGTTGGTGGAGGTTCCCTCGGTGATCAGGCCGCCGGCTTCCACCAGCCATGCCTCATAGGCTCCCGCTTCGCGCGCCCGTTGTTTACCTAAACAATTAGGAAGAAGAGATATCGCCTTGATATCACAACGCTTCCATCGAATATCTGGAATCGTGATGACGGCTACTCCGCGGCTGATTTCGTTGATATCGAGAGGCCGCGTCCGCCGCGCCGTCATCACGCAGGAGCTTTTCGCATGGGTGGGGAAGGCATGTTCGCGGGGAGCGACGCCGCGGGTGATCTGGAGATAGAGAAAGCCGTCGCGGATGGCGTTGCGGCGGACCATCTCGCCGATCACCACTTTAAGCGCTTTCGGCGGCATCGGCCAGGCGATGGCGAGTTCGGCGAGCGAGCGGCCGAGGCGGTCGAGATGGCCTTGTTCGTCGACTAGGACGCCGCCGTGAACGGCGATGACCTCGTAGACGCCGTCGGCGAATTGATAGCCCCGGTCCTCGACATGCACGAAAGCGTCGCCGTGGCGCACGTATTTGCCGTTCACGTAAGCGATTCGCGGCATTCACCGCTTCCTGGCGGGCCGGTGCCGGCCAATCTTGAAATGCTCTATCGTCAAAAGTATTCCAGCTGCACGGAGAACAGATCCTCTACCTTGCGGACCGCTTCGGCCGCCGCGAACAGAACGATGCGGTCCTTGGCCTGGATGACGGTGTCGCCGCGGGGGGTGATCACCTGGCCGCCGCGGACGATGGCGCCGATGAGGACGCCGGCGGGGAGTTTCACTTCTTTTAACGGCGGCCCGACGAGGCTCGAAGTTTCCAGGGCATCGGCTTCGATGAGCTCGCCGAAGTTGTCCTTGATCGAATGCACCGAATGGACGCGGCCGCGCCGCACGTGCTGAAGGATGCTCGATGTGGTGATGATGCGCGGGCTGACCACCACGTCGATGCCAAGGGAGGTGATCAGGGGCTCGTAGGTCATGTTGTTGATCAGCGTAATGGCGCGCCGGGAACCGGAACGCTTGGCGAGAAGCGAGGCCAGGATGTTGGTTTCGTCGTCGTTGGTCACCGCGACGACGGTCTCGGTGGCGCCGATGTTGGCCTCCTCCAGGATCTGCTCATCGAGAACGTCGCCTTTCAGGACGACGGTGCGTTCGAGCTGGCCGGCAATCGATTCGGCGCGTTCGGCGTCGGACTCGATAATTTTGGCGATCACCCAGGGATGCTCGTTTTCGATCTCCTGGGCCAGGAACAGGCCGATGTTGCCGCCGCCGAAGATCAGCAAGCGCTTGGCTTCCGTCTCGTCGTGGCCGAAGGCGGCCATGGCGCGGAGCAGGTGCTCGGAATCGACGACGAAATAGACCTCGTCGCCGGCCAGCATCTGATCGTCGGGAGTCGGAACGATGGCGCTGCCCCCGCGCAAGATCCCGACGACGACGATGTTGAGGTCGGGAAACAGCTGGGCGAGCTGCCGCAAAGGCGTATTGACCAGAGGACAGGTGTCCGAGCACCTGACGCCCAAGAGCCTCACCTTGTCGTCGGCCAAGGGGATCATCTCGAAGGCGCCCGGCACGCGCAGGCGCCGGGTCACCGCGCGGGCCACTTCGATCTCGGGCGAGATGATGACGTCGATGGGGATGTGGTCGCGGGAAAACAGGTTGGACCACATGGGCTGCAGGTAACTCTGGTGGCGGATGCGGGCGATCTTGGTGGGAACGTTGAACAGCGAATGGGCGACTTGGCAGGCGACCATGTTGATTTCGTCGGCGTAAGTGACGGCGATGATCATGTCGGCGTCGTCCGCCGCCGCCTGTTCCAGGACGTCGGGATGCGAGGCGTGGCCGACCAACCCCTTGACGTCGAGGGAGTCGCCGATCCTGCGGACCAGTTCCGGCGCCTGGTCGATGACCGTGACATCGTTATTTTCCTGCGACAGATGGCGGGCGAGGCTGAACCCCACTTGGCCGGCGCCGCAGACGATAACCTTCATTTTCGAGAAACCCCTGCCGACGTTTCAGCCTTGCGCGGAGGACAGGCTTTTAGCCTGGGTTCTGCTGATTTCCGTTATGGATGCCAAGCGACTTGAGTTTGCGGTGCAGCGCCGATCGTTCCATGCCGACGAAGGCCGCCGTCCGCGAGATGTTGCCGCCGAAGCGCTCGACCTGGGAATGCAGGTACTGGCGCTCGAAATTCTCGCGCGCTTGGCGTAGCGGCAAGGTCAGCATTTCTTTGTTCCTCGCCCAATCGCCATCGCTCGGCGCGGCGTTGCCGAACTCGGACGGCAACATGTCGGCGCCGATGGGCTCGTCTGGCTTGCCGGGAGACATGATCAGCAACCGTTCGATGACGTTGCGAAGTTCGCGTACGTTGCCGGGCCAACTGTAGGACTGGAGAACGGCGACGGCGTCCTCGCCCAGGCACCGCTGCTGTTGGCCCAGGCCCTCCGCCGCCCGCTCCATGAAAAAGCCGGCGAGCATCGGAATGTCCTCGCGCCGGTCTTTTAATGGGGGGACTTGCAAGGGAACCACGCTGAGCCGGTAGAACAGGTCCTTGCGGAACCGGCCGGCGTCGATTTCCTCGCTGAGTTCACGGGTGGCGGCGGCGACGACCCGCACATCGACCTCGACACGGCTGTTGCCGCCGACTCTTTCAAAGACCTGCTCTTGCAGGACGCGGACAATTTTTCCTTGGGTTTCCAAGGGCATGTCCGCCACCTCGTCGAGGAAGAGGGTTCCGTTATGCGCCGTCTCGAAGGTTCCCACCCTGCCGTCGCTGCCCTCGCCCGGGCTCTCGGTGCCGAACAGCTCGGTCTCCATGAACTCGGGCTCCATGGTCGCGCAGTTGACGACGACAAAGGGCGAATCGGCGCGGCGCGAGCGGCCGTGCAGCATGCGCGCCACCACCTCCTTGCCCGACCCCGCCGGGCCGGTGACGAGGACGCGGCTGTTCGTCGACGCCACGCGGTCGATGGCTTGGCGCAGCAGTTTGATGGCCGGCGAAATGCCGATCAGTTCCTCCTCGGCGCCGGCGCGGAGCCTCAGTTCAACGTTCTCGCGCCGCAAACGCGACGCCTCCAGGGCGCGCTCGACGACCAGGAGCAGGCGGTCGGCGTTGAAAGGCTTTTCGATGAAGTCGTAAGCGCCCATGTTAATGGCGGTTACCGCCGTTTCGATGGTGCCGTGGCCGCTCATCATCACCACCGGCACGTCCGGATGGTCCTTCTTGAGGACCTCGAGGATGCCGAGGCCGTCCAGTTCGCTTCCCTGTAGCCAAATGTCGAGGAGAACCAAGCTCGGCCGCCGGCTCTCGGTACTGGCGAGGGCGTCGTCGCTGCCGCCGGATTGGCGCGTTTGATAGCCCTCGTCCTCGAGAATGCCGGAGCATAAAGCGCAGATGTCGGTTTCGTCGTCGACGATAAGGATGTCAAGTGCCATGGGCGATGATGTCCGTTGCCACCTTCATGGGATCGGCCCGTTTGTCTGTCCGGGTTTCCCCGGCCCCGTCCGGGGCCGCCAGCTCTTCCGCCGGGCGGAAGACCAAGGAAACCCTGGCGCCGCCTTGTTCCAGGTTCTCAAATATCAGATCGCCATTGTGATCTTCCATGATTTTCTTGACAATGGCGAGACCCAAACCGGCGCCGCCGGTGCGGGTCGTGACATAAGGCTCGTCGAGGCGGCCTTGCAGTTCATCGGGCAGGCCCCTGCCGTTGTCCTCGACGGCGACGGTAACGGTTTCGCCGTCCTCGCCGCCGGTTTCGTTCAGACTAAGCTGGATTCGGCCCGGCGGCAAGGCATCTCCCGCCGGCGCCTGGCGTTCCTTCACCGATTCGGCGGCGTTCTTCAAAAGGTTGGTCAGCGCCTGTGCGAGTTGGCGGCTGTCGCAGCGCAATTGCATCTCGGCTTCGGGCAGGCTGTAGATGTATTCGATCTCGGGATGCCGGGTGCGCTCGAAGAAAACCGCTTGCCGGCAGATTTCCGTGACGTTTTCCGCTTTCAGCCGCGGTTGCGGCATGCGGGCGAAGGACGAGAACTCGTTGACCATGCGGCCGATGTCCTCGACATGGCGGACGATGGTTTCCGTACAGATCGCGAAAGTTTCCGGATCGGTCTTGATTTCCTTGAGATACTTGCGTTTCAGGCGCTCCGCCGACAGTTGGATGGGGGTCAGGGGATTCTTGATCTCGTGGGCGATGCGCCGCGCGATATCAGCCCAGGCGGCCTTGCGCTGGGCGGAAAGAAGTTCGGTCACATCGTCGAAGGTAACGACGAAGCCGATGATATCGCCGTCAAGCTGCTCGGCGGCCATACGCACCAGAAGGGTGCGGAATTGGCCTTCGCGCACCAGCCTGACCTCCGCTTGCCTCATGCGCTCCGGGCGCTGTTTCAGCTCTTCGAGGAGGGCGGCCATTTCGGGCACCACGGTGCTCAAATTCTTGCCGATGGACTGCTCCAGGTTGGTGGCCAACAGCTCCGTCGCCGAACGGTTGGGCAAATGGATGCGCCCCTCTCCGTCCAAGCCGATGACGCCGGCGGAAACGCCGCTCAACACCGTTTCCGTGAACCGGCGCCTTTCATCCAACAGGCGGTTGGCGTCCATCAGGCCCTGCTGCTGCGTTTCCAGTTGGCTGGTCATGCGGTTGAAGCCGCGGCCCAAGGTTCCGATTTCGTCGGTCGAGGCGGAGGCGTCGACACGGGCGGCGAGATCGCCCTTGCGCACCCGCTCGACGGCCGCGATCAGGTTGCTGATGGGACGCGCCAGCTGGGTCGCCAGCGCCAACCCGATCCATACCGCCGCCAGCAGCACCAGCAACGCCACCACCACGAAAATCATCACGAAGGTGATCTGGATGCCTTCCTGCTTTTTTTCCAGGCGCTGGTAGCGCGCCACCGCTCCCCTTGTGCGTTCGATATGTTCGAGAACACGGGCATCGACGAACCGTCCGACGATCAGGAAGGCGTCGACGAACCGGTTGAGCTTGACCACGGCGCGGACGCGGTCGTCCTTTTCGCTGGTCAGGACGACGACGTCGCCCTTGCTGGCCTTGGCGATCACTGGCCGGGGAACCAGGTCGAATTCCAGCGACTGGCTGAATCGGGAGCGCGCCAAAACCCGGCCATTGCTGTCGACGACCAGGGCCTCGGGCAGGTTGCGCACTTCCGCCTGCGCCGACAGCACTTGGCTGAAGATACGCCGGTTTCGCATCAACGTCGGGGCGTCGCGGTTGAGGTGGTTGGCCGCCGCCAGAAGGCCCGAGCGGATGTTCTGCTGGTTTTCGTGCAGATAGGCGCTGGCAACGGCGTTCGAAGCCTCGAGCGCTGTCCGCACCCGCTTGCTGAACCAGGACTGAATGCCGAAGTTGAAGAACAGGGCCGAGAACACGACGACGAGAATGGCCGGCGTCACCGACACCGCGCTGAACATGATGACCAGGCGGGTGTGCAGCCCCGAGCCGGCGAGACGCCGGCGCCGCTCGGCCCAGATGGTGACCAGCCGCCAGGCCACCACGGCGCCCAGGGGCAGTAGCAGAATGGCGTCCAAATAGAGCAGGACGAGGACGGTTTGAGGGTCGGGGCCGGAGGCAGACGATTGGGTCATCGCCACCACCGTCGCCAGCCCCGAGGCCACCGCCGCCGCCGCCAGGGCGAACGCCATCTTGCGGCCCAGGCCGACGCGGCGCGACCACAAGCGGAAACGCTTGGTCCATCGTTTTGGCGTTTTTGCCGCGCCGGTCATTTGTTCACCCGGACCGCCGGAATATTGTGCTCGCGGAGTTTCTTGCGCAGGGTGTTCCGGTTCAGGCCCAGCAGGTCGGCCGCCTTGATCTGATTTCCCCTTGTCGCCTGCAGGGTCAAGGCGAGCAAGGGACGCTCCACCTCCCTCAAAACGCGCTCATAAAGACCGCTGGCGGGGAAACCGCCGTCGTGGGCGGAAAAATAGGCCCTGAGGTGGCGCTCCATGGACTGGGCCAGACCGTTGCCGTCGGGCTCGGCCTCCTCGGCGGGCGGTGTGTCGGCCAGTTCCGCCTCGATCACCTCGACTCCGATGGTTTCCTCGGAATAAAGAGCCGCCAAGCGTCGCACCAGGTTTTCCAGTTCGCGCACGTTTCCCGGCCACCGGTGGATTTTCAACCGTTCCATGGCGGCGCCGTCGATCATTTTCACCGGCAGGCCCTCGCTCGCCGCGGCGGCCAGGAAATGGGCGGCCAATTCCGGGATGTCCTCGCTGCGTTCGCGCAGCGGCGGCAAGCGTAGCGGAACCACGTTAAGACGGAAATAAAGGTCTTCCCGGAACAGCCCCTGGCGGATCAGCTGTCCCAAGTCGCGGTGGGTGGCGGCGATGATGCGAACGTCGGCACGTTTCGGGGCGCGGCCGCCGACGGTGGTGTATTCGCCATCCTGCAAGACGCGTAGCAACCGGGTCTGGGCTTGCGACGGCATGTCGCCGATTTCATCGAGAAAGAGGGTGCCGCCATCGGCCTGCTCGAAACGTCCCGGATTGCGCGTGTCGGCGCCGGTAAAGGCACCCTTTTCGTGGCCGAAAAGCTCGCTTTCAATGAGTTCGCGCGGAATCGCCGCCATGTTTATGGCGACGAAGGCGCCGCCGCGCCGCTTGCCGTAGTCGTGAAGGGCGCGCGCCACCAGCTCCTTGCCGGTGCCCGATTCGCCGGCGATCAACACCGTCAGGTCGGTGCCGGTGAGGCGCGCTATGGTCCGGTAGATTTCCTGCATCGCCGGCGAACGGCCGATCATCGGCAGTTCCGCCGCTTTCTCTTGCGGGCCGGTCCCGCCGGCGGTTTCCCCGGTTTGCAGGGCGCGCCGGACGATGGCGACCAGTTCGTTGAGATCGAAGGGTTTGGGCAGGTACTCGAAAGCCCCCCGCTCGGTCGCCTTGACCGCCGTCAGCAGGGTGTTTTGGGCGCTCATGACGACGACGCGGAGCTCGGGCCGGATCTTGCGGATGCGCGGCACCAGGTCGAGGCCGTTTTCGTCGGGCATGATCACGTCGGTGATCACCAGGTCGCCGATCCCGTCGCGCACCCACCGCCAAAGGGTGGCGGCGTTGCCGGTGGTCCGCACCACGTAGCCGGCGCGGCCCAGGGCCTGGTTCAGCACCGTGCGGATGGCGCCGTCATCGTCGGCGACGAGGATGGTCGGCGCCGCCATTTATTGGCTCTCCGTGCGCATGTGTATGGGCAGCATGACGCGGAATACGGTGCGGCGGCGGCGGTCGAATTCAATGACCCCGCCGTGATCGCCGATGATTTTGGCGACCAGCGCCAAGCCGAGGCCTTTTCCTTTCGGTTTCGAGGTGACGAAGGGATCGAACAGATACCCTTTCAGTTCGTCAGGGATGCCCTCGCCGTTGTCCTCGACGCTGACCATGAGCGGCAAATGAACGCGCGCCCCGCTTCCCGGCACGGCGAAGCGGACCCCATGCCGGTAGGCGGTGATGAGAACGATCTCGCCACCTTTATCGGGCACCGCTTCCGCCGCGTTCTTGACCAGGTTGAGGAAGACCTGCACCAACTGGTCGCGGTCGCCCAGCACCGACGGCAACGACGGGTCGTAATCGGTGGCGAAACGGACGTGGCGGCCGAACCCGTTCTCGGCCACTTGCCGGACGCGGTCGAGAACCTGGTGGATATTGACCGCTTGGCGGCGCGGCGGACCGGTGTCGGAAAAGACCTCCATGCGGTCGACCAGGGCGCAGATGCGGTCGACCTCGTCGCAGATCATCCGCGTCAGATGGCGGTCCTGGGAGGGAACGCTGGCCTCCAGGAGTTGCGCCCCGCCGCGAATGCCGGAAAGCGGATTCTTGACCTCGTGGGCCAGCATGGCGGCCATGGCGGTGACCGAACGGGCGGCGCCCCGGTGGGTCAACTGGCGGTCGATCTTGTCGGCGATGGAGCGCTCCTGCAGCGCCACAACCACCCCGCCCGGTATTTCGGCCAGGGGAGCCGCCTGAATGTTGACGAAATGCTCGCCAATGCGCGGCGTCCGCAAGGCGACGCCGTATTCGAAGACGACGTTGACGTCCTTGCGGACTTGGTCGATAAGGGCGAACAGCGGGCTGTCGGCGGGAAGCAGGCCGCTCAAGGAGTGCCCCTTCAGATGCGAGGCACTGGCCTTGAAAAACTGCTCGCTGGCGCTGTTGACATGGACCAGGGCGCCGTCTCCGTCGACCACCAGGACGGCCATGGCGAGGGCGTTCAAAACCTCTTGCGTATCGACCTCGGCGGGAGGCGCGTTCGGCTCGAAGGCGACGGCGGCCTTTTTCATGACCTTAAGAGCCTATCCGAATAACTGGAGGCGTTTGTGACGTCTCTCCTTGCCCCGTGGCTAGGAGGATGCTGCGCCGTGATGCCGGCACATCACAAGCAGCATCCGACGCCGACCACGGGTCAAGGAGAGACGCCCGAAGGGTGGACCAAATCAGGCCTCCGCGGCGTTGCCGCTTCTTGCCGATGCGCCGGCATCGCCGGCGAAGCGGCGCCTTGCGATCCTCCTGATTTGGTCTCATCACAAACGCCTCCAGTTATTCGGATAGGCTCTAAGCCTTCCGTCACGCCGCCAGGGGCTCGATCAAAGGGGCGTAGAAGCCGGCGATAAGGTCCCTGACCTCGCCGGCGTCGGCGGTGCCCATGACGCGGGCGCGAAAACCGGCGGCGCCAGGCAGGCCCTTCGAGTACCAGCCGATGTGCTTACGCGCCACGCGGACGCCGCGCTCGGCGCCGTAGTGGACAAGCATGTCCTCGAAGTGCTCCAGCACCGTCGCCAATTGCGCCGCCGGCGGCGGCGGGGCTAGGCGCTCGCCGGTCTCAAGGAAATGGCGCACCTGGTTGGGAAACCACGGGCGGCCGCGGGCGGCGCGTCCAATCATGACGGCATCGGCGGCGGACTGGGCCAACATCTCGCGGGCATCGTCGAGGCTGGCGACGTCGCCGTTGCCGACGACCGGAATAGCGACCGCTTCCTTGACCCGGCGAATGAAGGCCCAATCGGCCCGGCCCTTGTAGAACTGGGCCCGCGTCCGGCCGTGCACGGTGACCGCCTGGACGCCGCAGTCCTCGGCGATGCGCGCCAGCTCGGGCGCGTTGCGGCTGCTTTCGTCCCAACCGGTGCGCATCTTCACCGTCACCGGGACATCGACGGCCTTGACCACCGCCGCCATGATGCGCGCCGCCAGAAGCTGATCGCGCATCAGCGCCGATCCGGCCTCGCCCTTGACGACTTTTTTGACCGGGCAACCCATGTTGATGTCGATGAGGGCGGCGCCCCTGTCGGCGTTAAGCCGCGCCGCCTCGGCCATCACGCCGGCCTCGGCGCCGGCGATCTGCACCGCCAAGGGGCGCTCTTCGGCACAGCCGGCGGACATCCTCATGGTCTTGCGGGCGGCCCGGATCGCGGCCTTGCTGGCGATCATCTCGGAGAACACGAGACCGACGCCCGAGCGCTTGACCAAGCGCCGAAAAGGCATGTCGGAAATCCCCGACATGGGCGCCAGAATCACCGGCGAGCGCAAATGGAGGGAAGCGATCCACAAAGGCTTGATCCCTGTCGCTGTTGCGAGAGTGCCCATTTATTAGGCAAATTCGATCCGTAATCAACGGGTTTGCTTCGAAGGAAGGCAAAAGCCCGGCGGCGGCCGTGTTAAACCATGATCACGTCGGTGACGAACTTGACGCCGGGATAGCCCAAGGTCAGCAGCAGATAAGCCAGCAAAACCAAGCGCGCCGCCCGGCGGCCGCGAATGCCGGTGCGGTAGTGGGCGGCCAGAAGGCCGCCGATGACGGCGAAGGTGGTCACCGTCAGCACGTTCTTGTGATCGAACTGAAACAGGCTGCCGGTCTCCTCGTAGAGCGTCGCCATTCCCGTCGCCAGCCCCAGGGCGAGGACGATTTCGCAGATCACCAGCAAGCGCACGAGCAGGGATTCGCAATCGGCGACGGATGGCAGGAGCCGCGTCAAGGCGGTTGGCCGTTTGACCTTCAACGCCCTGTCCTGGAGAAAGGCGGCGAGAGCGGCGACGGCGGCAATGGTGAGCAAGCCGTAGGTCGTCGTCGAGAGCAGGATATGGACCTCGGTCCAACCCACCGGCGCCGTCGCCGACAAGGGTTCATGCGGGGCCTGCTCCCAGACGGTGGCGATGGCCCCCAAAGCGATCATGTAAAACCCGATCAACGGCGTCAGCCGCCAGATCTGGGAGGTGATGGCGGCGGCAAAGGCGAACAAAGCCATGCTGGCCACCACGTCCACCCAAAGGGTGGTCGAAAAATCGGTCCGCCAGGCACCGTGCATCTGCGCCACCACCCATGCGAGCGGCCCGGCCACGGCGAAAGCCAGCGCCGCCCAATAGAGGGCGTCGCGGCCGCCGTCCCGGCGCCACGCCAGCAGTGTCGCCGGGACCAGCGCGGCCAAGGCGGCAAGGCTGAAAAACAGGTCATCCGTCATTTTTGGCGGTTGCCCTTTCCGGCTATGGCTTTATTAAGGCACACAATCGCGCCAGGATCTTATCTTGGCAAGACCTGTTGGCGGAAAATCGAGATTTTGGAAACTTTTCCCACAAGGCCAGGGTCTTGAATCCAGTATGATAAATAACCACGATCCTGCTAGGCTCACTGTTGCTGGAAAATAAAATTTTTGACCGGAAACTGAGATGAGCGGTTGCGTCGCTTTGGTGGTCGCCGCCGGACGGGGCCGGCGGTTCGGTGCCGGGACGCCAAAACAATACAGCCTTTTGGCGGGAACGCCGATGCTCCGGCGGTGCATGTTGGCCTTCCTGGAGCATCCGCGCGTCGACGCGGTCGGCGCCATCATCCACCCCGACGACGGCGAGCTGTACGCGGCGGCGAGCGAGGGCTTGCAACTTCTGGAGCCGGTGAACGGCGGCGCCAGCCGCCAGAAATCGGCGCGTCTGGGACTCGAAAGCCTGGCCGAGCGGCGGCCGGACCAGGTGCTGATTCACGACGCCGCCCGGCCGTTCGTCGACGAAGGGGTGATTTCACGGGTCGTCAAGGCGCTGAAGACGGCGCCGGCGGCGATCCCCGCCCTGCCCGTCAACGATACCCTGAAAAGAGGCCAGGCCGGGCGCATCGTCGCCACCGTCGGACGTGCCGACTTGTGGCGGGCGCAAACCCCGCAAGGGTTCCGTTTCCGGGAAATCCTCGCCGCCCACCGGCGATATGAAGGCGCCGATCTCACCGACGACGCCGCCGTCGCCGAACGGGCCGGGCTTGCCGTCGAACTGGTCGCCGGCAGCGAGGACAATGTCAAAATCACCACTGAAGACGACTGGCGGCGCGCCCAACAGTGGCTCGGCGGCGGCACCGTCAGAACCGGCATCGGCTTCGACGCTCACCGTTACGGCCCCGGCGAGGAAGTGATGCTGTGCGGGGTTTCCATTCCCCACCACGCCGCCCTCGTCGGCCATTCCGACGCCGACGTCGGTTTGCACGCCCTTACCGACGCCCTCCTTGGCGCCATCGCCGCCGGCGACATCGGCGGCCATTTTCCCGCCGACGACCCGGAGTGGCGCGACGCCCCGTCCGAGGTTTTTCTTAAAAAGGCGGGCGAGCTCATCCGGGAGCGCGACGGCGCCATCGCCAACGTCGATGTCACCTTGATCTGCGAGGCGCCCAAAATCGCACCGCACCGCGCCGCCATGGTCCGCCGCATCGCCGAAATCCTCGATCTTGCCGAGGACCGGGTCAGCGTCAAGGCGACGACGACGGAGCAAATGGGATTCACCGGCCGCGGCGAGGGAATCGCCGCGCAGGCGATAACGGCGCTTTCCTTCGCGCCCGGCAAGCACTAGAAAAGCCAAAAGGCTGGATATGAAGAAATTCAACTATGGAGACGTCCGCATCCTCGTCGCCGCTCCCGATAAGTTGACGGCGGATAGTCTCAAAACCCTTTTGCGCAATACCGGTTTCCGCAACTTGTACAGCGTCAAAAGCTTGGGCGAAATCAAGTCGGCGCTGGCCGAGGAAAGCCCCGACCTGATGATCTGCGAGTGCGTTTTCCCCGAGGGCGATCCCAGCGGATTGATACACGCCTTGCGGCATCATGAAGTGGGCGACAACCCCTTTCTTCCGGTGATCATGGTCACCGGCGATCCGAACCCGGAGCTGGTCGGCAAAGTGATCAATTCGGGAGCCGACGATCTGATCGTCAAACCCCTATCGGGCGCCTACTTGCTCAAACGCATCGAAGCCTTGGTCCGGGCCCGCAAATCCTTCATCGTCACCTCCGATTACATCGGCCCCGAGCGGCGCAAAAATGAGCGCCCGGACACCCTCAAGGCGCCGCTGATCGAAGTCCCCAATACGTTGCGGGAAAAGGTCACGGGAGGGATGGCTTCGAACTCCCTGCAAGACCTCATCGACCTCACCGCCGCCAAGATCAACCTGGAGAAACTGAAGCGCTACGCCCTGCAGACCGGCGTCCTTGTGGAGATGATCCTTGCCGCCTACGAGGAAAACAGGATCGACGGCAAACTGATCGAGGACCTGGACCGATTGCATTACATTGCCGGGGACACCAGCCGGCGCTTGGTCGGCACCCCCTACGACCATGTCGCGGAGTTGTGCCAGTCGCTGATCAAGGTGACCAGCGACATTCGCGCCGCCATGGTGAGCCCAGAACGGAAAGACTTGGATTTGCTGAAACAGCTGGCGCGGGCCGTTCAAGGCGCCTTCGAGATCACCGAAGACGTCGCCGACATCGCGCGCAAGATTTCGGCTTCCATAGACCAAAAAAAATCAACAAAACAAGAGGCCAATTAATAGGTTATCGAGTTTCCTTGGCAATCCACTCGAAGTAGCCTTCATTGCCTCCCTCAAGGTGGATGGAAACCACGCAAGGGCAATCGTAGCTGTGCAGCTCTTTTACCTTCGTCGTTACCTCGCCGACCAGGTCGCGGCGCGTTTTGACGATCAGCACGGCCTCGCTGTCTTCCTGGAGAGCGCCCTGCCACCAATATATCGAGGTGGCGGCGGGCAGCACGTTGGCGCAAGCGGCAAGCCGCGATTCGACGAGTTGGCGGGCGATGCCGATCGCTTCCTCGCGAGTGCTCGTGGTCACGTAGATCATGCAAGCGCTCATGGCTGGTCTTTCCTTGGCCAGGGGGCGAAATTACCGTAGCATGGCGAAAATGGCTTGTCTTTCAGGAAAAATGAGGTGAACAAGCTTGCGCAAAGGCCGGCTTTCGCGCCGGTCCAGGGCCGCAAAGGCGCGGCGAAGCCGACGCCCTCGCAACGGCGCTGGCTCAAGCGGGGGCTTCGCCAAGCGGGCGGCAAACTTCCCCTTTTCGACGAAACGGGGCGACGGGTGAACGAGCGCACGGTGAGAAGCTGCATCGAAAACGGCTGGGCCGAACCCTGGTTCGCCAACCCGATCAAGCCGGACTGGCTGGTCTGCAAGCTGACAGAAGCCGGGCGCTCGCTGCTCTAGCGGCATATGTTACCCATACGGCGGCTTTCCGAGCCATAATGGCGGCCGATGATTAGAATGAGAGAGACGCACAACACCATGAAACACCATATCAGGGAAGAAGGCGACACTATCATCGTCGCTTTCGAGGACGATA
>MPMB02063932.1_pt1 | contig 51441 bp, 45 predicted proteins | sample 1617371 | NCBI WGS metagenome assembly MPMB02 (sample SAMN05944808, study PRJNA350692) | marine metagenome | biome: marine; feature: ODZ; material: water; isolation source: 300 m water sample filtered on 0.2 um supor filter | place: Pacific Ocean | collected 2012-04-08 | depth 300m m
AATGTATCCGATACTGCAGCAGCCTTAATTGCACTTAATGCTGAAATCACCTTGATTAATTCGAATGGTATGACACAAAAACCACTTAAAGACATTTACCTGCCTTGTGGCATAAAATTTCACGATTTAGATAACGAAATCATTTTAACCCAAATTCGTGTACCCTTTAGCCCGAAAAAATGGTGGTATAAAAAATTGCGAATGCGGAAAACATTGGATTTTACTTCATTGACTATCGCCGCCACAATTGATAATCAGGACATTGCTCGTATTTGCCTGAACGGCGTGTCTATGACACCTATTCTTATTGAAGAACCAATAGAAACTTTGACGCTTGAAAGTCTCATCAAACAAGCCCGAAAAAACTGTAAAACGGTTGATAATGATTTAATGCCATTGAAATATAGACGAGAAATGATTAATGTTTATTTAGAAGAATTTTGGAATTCTCTATATATATAATATGGGACTAAAATCCTTAGGAACAGGAACAATTATAAATATAAAAAGTAAGAAGTGTTTTTATTTACAGTGAGTCAACTGCAGTAGAATCTGGCTTAAGCGGTGGGGGTACCTCACCCCAATAGGTTGGCGAGGTATTCAACTGCCATGCAATATTCTCATTGGTCTGATATACTTCTACTTCATCACCAACACGGATATTACTGGCGGACCATTCCGCACCTGAACGACCAACGGTAATGCGACCCAAAGATTCGCTGTTATGATCTTTCAACACCAATAGGGATCCGGTGGAGTCTCCCACATTGAATTTATCCCACTTTTCCGCATTTTTGGATATAAGAGATGTACGTTTTACATTTAATACTGATTCAAAAAACTGATCCATGGTATTGACTTTTACTTGAAGGGTATCATTTCCATCAATGGCCCAACTTTCGCCATTGAATGAAAGAGAAATCGAGTCTTTCCCTTGGGCGATATTTATTTGGAAAACATCGCTACGATCTACATTAAAAACAGCATCACTTTTTGAGGTAAATTTGTTTTGCTGAATTTTGTTGATTCCGAAAAGAACCACCAACACACTTAAGACAATCAAAAGCCATTTCATATTTTTACCCATAAAGTTCCTCCAGTACACTACTGCGATTTTTTTGCGCCCGCATCCGAATCAATCCAAACCCAACAATGAGAAAAGACGGCAACACTATATTCACCCACTTCCAGGTTTTCTTCGATTCATCCGATATTTCTTCCAACGGTCGGGACGTGATTTCGCGAGATCGAAGTACAATTAAATCCCTGTCACCGACGAGATAATCAACTGAATTCATCATAAAAATATGATTTTCTGGGGATCGACCACCACCTTGATCTAACAAAAATTCTGAGTCACCTACAATAACAAGTTGGCTCATCAACCCATTTTCATCCACTTTTTCTGATCGTGCACCCAGTATCTTTTCTGGTTGATTAAACATCCTTAGAAATGGATTTTGCTGGGGATCGGGGTTGAGGTTAAAATTGCCTCTCATTTCTCCCGAATGGTCAGAAGAAAATAATAATGGAATAAAATTAACTTTATCATCCAAGGATGAGTCCGGTTGGATTTCACTTGAAAAAATCAATTGGAGCTGCTCCAAGCCAGCCACCAAAGGCTCATTTTGGTTAAAGTTTCTCACCACAGGCAGGAGTGGATATTCCATGGGTACATTCATCCGAATGGGTCCCATTTGCTGCTGAACACTCACACGGCCACAAATCTGATCCGTAACTAAATTTTCGACTATTTTAAATCCATAAGGTGCAATAAGTGAAAAAATGTTGGATTGAATCACAAACGCCTGTTGTACCTGTAGGTTTGTTTTGACACGATTCTGCGCCAAAAATAAATTACCACCTCGATCCATATAGGTTTTTAAATGTGATTCTTCATCTAAAGAAAGGGAATCGGAAACACCATTCATTAGCAATACACCAATTTCCACAGGAACTTCATCCGAAAGATTTACCATTTGAACATTATATCGCTGCCGCAACACATTCTGGATATTTTGTGTTTGGCTCTCCTGTCCTTCTATCTGTGCAATACCCACTGTTGGTTTATTGGTTTCAACCAGTTTTTTAATCCGTGTTGTAATTTCATATTCCAATCCAGTCGTGGTTTGAATCACAGGGATAACTTCTTTTTTATCTTCGTAAAGCATCACCATTCCCATAAGGACACGCTTTACTTCCATTTTATCATTTTCAACGACTTGCATCTGAACGGGCATTATTCCCGCTTTTTGGGCTTCCTGTTCAATATCTTTGCCATCCTCCGGACGGAAAAATTCAAAACGGATATTTCCATCGGACATGGCTTCATACTCTTCCAGAATATCCTGAAGATATCGGCGATTATTGGCATATTCTCCGGGTAAATCATCAGAAAAATACACTTTCATAGCCAATAAGTCATCCACTTGCTCTACCACCGATTCGCTCGAAATGGATAAGGAATACATATCATTGTCTGTTAAATCCCAGCGAAAGAAATAGTTTTTTGAGATGCCATTTAATAAAAATAAAACAGCAACCAAAAGCATTCCCGGAATTAGAACTGATTTATTAAAATCCATATTCTTAAACTTTATCATAATCTATTTCCACCTCCGCACTTCTAATGTTTGTATCGTCATAAATATGAAAAACCCAATCATAGAGAAAAAGTATACCAAATTTCTAGAGTCGATTACACCTCGGGAAATATTCGATAAATGGTAATCCACAGCTAAAAACTGAACGAGGCCCGCCACAGAATGGGGTACAAATATTAAGGTTTTATCTAGCATATAAAAGACCAGTACAACAAATACACCAATAATAAAAGCCACCACCTGGTTTTCCGTCACACTACTGGCATACACTCCGATTGCTGTAAAAGTCGCACCCATCAAAGCCAGACCAAGATACCCACTAAAAATAGCACCTATATCTACGTTTGTTCCCACAGCCATGAGCGTAAAGAAATGGATAGAGGTGGCTGTCAAACCCAGTAGTATGAGACTAAATCCTGCCAGAAATTTCCCCAGAACAAATTCATATGTATTCAAAGGTAATGTGGATATTATTTCCATTGTACCGATATTGTTTTCTCTGGCGATGAGACCCATAGAAACTGCTGGGATAAAAAAGAGATACACCAGTGGCACAATGTCAAATAATGTGCGCAAATCAGATTGGCCGAATAAGAAAAAAGTATTGGTGAAAAAGTATCCATTCACGACTGCAAATATCACGAGAAAGATATACGCCATGGGGCTATTGAAAAACCCCAGCATCTCCCTGCGAAAAACCATTCTTATATTAAACATTTATACCCCCATCTGTGGTTAGGTCCCGAAAAATATCTTCCAGATTCGTTGTATGTGGTGTCATTTTCAGGATGGCCCAATTATTGTCCACCGCATAACGGAATAATTCTTCGCGTGGATCCTGCCCTTTACCGTATTCAAATTGGACTTGCTGAACACCATCTGATTCTTCCATTGAAATGAATTTTATATTAGGGAGTTTGGCTTGAATATGTTCGATCGTTTCAGTTGCAGCACCCTTTATTTCCATATTCAAAAGCACATTCCCCATAAAATTACTCATGAGTTCATCGCTGGTACCATTGGCCACAATTTCCCCTTGGTGAATAATCATTATTCGATCCACAGTCGCTTGGATTTCTTGAAGGATATGGCTGGACATAAATACCAGTTTTTCTTTTCCTAATTTTTTAATTAACCCACGAATTTCTACAATCTGATTGGGATCCAAACCAGTAACCGGTTCATCTAAAATTAATATTTTTGGATCGTGGATCATAGCAGCGGCCAAACCAATGCGTTGCTTATACCCTTTAGAACATTCCGATATATTTTTATGTATGACACCATTTAATCCGCATTGCTCAACAACACGGGCTAATGCATTTTTAAACTCGCGTCCTGTGATATTTCGAATCCCAGCCAGGAATTCAAAATATTCATAGACCCGCATTTCTGTATATAATGGATTCAGCTCGGGTAGATACCCAATCTGTTTCTGAATTTCATGGGTATCGTCAATAATATTCAAATCGTTGACCTCGATCTTCCCCTCTGTGGGTACCAGATACCCCGTAATCATTTTGAGCGTGGTCGTTTTTCCCGCGCCATTGGCACCCAAGAAACCAACAATTTCCCCATCCTGAATATCAAAGGATATGGATTTTACCGCTTCAACGGGACCGTAATTTTTGGACAAATCCGTGACTTTTATCACCGGTTTATGACCTCCTCAGTTTATATGTATATTAATGTTAAGAATAATGAATGCTTGAATTACACCAAACCAGCATAAAAAGTTCCGGCGAAATTAAAAAAAAGAAATAAAAATTGCCATTGTCGTTTTTACATGGATAAATGTTCTTTTCTTACAAACGACTGCCAGTACTTCCATTTATCTATGTTTGCCATAAAAGAATTAACAAAAATCTCCGGGTAAACCTCGAAGTAGCCATGATCCTCTATCAGTTCAAAATGAGGATCTCCATTCTTTTTTATTTTGGGTAAAAGTGTTTCTTCTCCCTTTTTTACTTGCGTTAATTGGTATCCACGGCGATCACACAACCCGGAATCTAAGGTTGCGTCCATTCGGTACCATTGTCCATCTACATGGACAACACCTAATGCATGATAAGCCAAAACGCCATTGGGGATCATTTCTTTATAGCGGGTTTTCAATAGTGGATAATCGATGGCCGATTGATAGGATATGGCTGCAGGAAATCCCACAGCCCGAAATAGAGCAACCTGCAAATTAGACTTTTGGTGACACATACCATTTTTATGAACCAAGACCGTTGAGGCTTTCCAGTCTGCCATGCTTTCAATAATAGGTGCAAAATTGTAAACAATTTCATCGCGAATAAATTCAAAAATGGCGTTGATCTTTTCCCAGTCATCCTCTATTCCAGCCATGAGTTCTTTTGCTTTTTTAACAATTTCAGGGTGGTCGTGATCAATCCAATTATCGGCCAAAAGGCAGGCATTAATATCCAATCCGTTTGGATCGGCCATACCTGTTATTGAAAGTTCGCTTAATGTTGATGCTGCCATAAATTTCTATTTGTTTGGGAAAAAAGGGTTGAGAAACTACGCATTATTTTTTTAAAATATAGGATTTTCATGGTCCGTGTTTCACCCTCAACTATCAATCGAGCGAAATACATACCGTAGGGATTATTTGTATCATTCCAACTAAATTCATTGGATTGAACTTTATGGAAATCGTCTCCCAATATTTGGGCAGTCCCCAACGCTAAAATGAAAAGAAAAGTGGATAAAAATGGTTTCACAGTGGCCTTTAGTTTTGCTGAAATTACAATGTTGCCGGCGGGCAAAATGTAACCTAAGTCACGAGGATTATTTTACTAACTTATAAATCATTTCAGTATGCTTTGGTGTAGAACCACAGCATGATCCAATCACCATTGGATTCATGCCCAAGTATTTGGAAATAATGTTGCTAAATGATCGGTCATCCACTTTCTCTTTCATTTCACCATCAGGTTCCGGTTCAGTCAATCCTAAATTGGGATAGACACCCCAATCCCCGTCCCAATTATCGATAATGCCCGCCAATGCTCGATCCGTTTTATCAATCGTATTACAATTCAGCATGAGCACATCCACTTTTTCTTTGGCCAATTCATATACGGAATCCAATGGATGTCCCGATAATAAATGATCGCTATTTTTCACGATCAGACTCAACCAAATTTTATTTTCATTTACAGATTTGAGTGCAACATCGATCTCATCCAAATGGCCCATGGTTTCAAACAGAATCACATCTACGCCCGCTTCTTTGAACCATTCTACATTTTCCCCATAGGTATCTCCTGCTGCATCACGCCCCGGAAAGGATTCCGGTTCATAACAATCTTCAATGGTTGTGATCGATCCTGCCGTGATCTTTGGATTGGCGGATCTTGCCAAATCCACCGCTTTCATTAAACTGGATTTTGCCCGTTCTGCAGCCCGTTTTGGGGTAAATCCGGCTTTACGATAAGTCCATGTGGTAGTACGAAATGTATTGGTCCCAATGATATCTGCACCGGCATTAACATAGTCTTGATGGACAGATTGAACCACATCCGGATCGGTTAAATTGGATTCTGCAGACCATAATGGCAAAGGCAGGTTCAATCCTCTGGCCATGAGTTCCGTACCCATGGCACCATCCATGATCAAAGCCTTATTCACTACAGCTTTTTTTACAATCTTTCATTGTCTCAAATGGAACTACCCCATCACAACCACCCCAAGTGAATTCTTTGCACTGTTTGTCTAATTGATCATAATAATAACGGGGTATTACGGCCTTGCACGGACCGGTTTCAGGGATCAAATAACATTGATAGGGTAAGGGATCCGATCTTTCTTCTTCACAAGCGAAGATAATTAACATAAGAAAAAATAATTTGTTCTTCACTTTATCCATTGAATGATCCTTAATATAAAAAATATGGCTATATTAATAATGATAAGTGTCGTGATGGGAAAATAAATTTTTACATTCCCATACCCCAAGCGGACATCTCCCGGCAGCCGGCCTATCCAACCCAGTTTGTCGGAAAATTGATTCATAATGAGGCCGATCACTATGGCCGCAATACCAAAATAGATGATCCATCTTCCCAAATCTTTCATAGCTCAAAATTACAGGTATAAATCAATTCAATTTGTAGTAGAGACGCAATTAATGGGGTCTCTACGTATCATTCGAATTATTGATTCAAATATAAATAATCCACAGCCAACTGAGCCATTGATTTCATTCCGAATTTCAAATTTCGTTCATCCGCAAAAAAATACGGCGAATGATTTGAAGACGCTTGAGATGGGTCTACTGCCACGCCGTTAAAGAAATATAGTCCCGGGGCATGATCGGTGAAAAATGGAAAATCCTCGGCGCCTGTTACAAAAGGTCGGACCATCACATTTTCTTCCCCATACACCCGCCGTAATGAAGGTAGCATCTGCTCCGTCAAAGAGGGCTCATTGTAGGTTACTTTGGCAATGCCACTGAATATTTCCAACTTAGCTTCTGCGCCGGATGCAGCAGCGATCATTTCAACTTTATTCCGAATACTGGCATGAATCTGTTGGCGTACATCATCATTAAATGTTCGAATTGTTCCTTCCATTACCACTTCTTCCGGAATAATATTGTTCCGCACACCGCCATGAATGGATCCAATCGTAACGATGGCAGGGACTTTTGTAATATCCACTTCTCGTGCCACAATTGTTTGGAGTGCATTCACAATTTGGGAAGAAACCACAATAGGATCCACCCCACCCCAAGGGACCGCACCATGGGTTTGCACACCAGTGACGGTTATTCGCATCCGTTCAGCAGCTGCCATCATAGGTCCCGATCGATAATGGGCGGTTCCAATGGCCCCAGGCCAGGCATGGAGGCCGAAAATAGCATCCACTTTGGGATTGTTCATTACCCCTTCTTCTACCATATATGGTGCCCCACCTTTTTCACCGAGTGGAGCTCCCTCTTCTGCCGGTTGGAAAATAAATTTAACCGTTCCGGGTAAATCTTCTCGAATACTGGCCAAAATCTCAGCTGCACCCATAAGGCCAGATATATGATTGTCATGGCCGCAAGCGTGCATCACATCCACTTCTTTATCCTGGTAAATACCTTTCGCTTTGGAAGCAAATGGGAGATCCACTTTTTCTTTTACGGGCAGGCCATCCATATCAGCACGTAATGCCACTACTTTTCCCGGCTTTCCGCCTTTCAATAGTCCAACCACCCCTGTATGGGCCACACCTGTTTGAACCTCCATCCCAAGTGATCGTAGATGATCGGCTACTTTTTCTGCCGTGCGAAATTCCCGATTAGATAATTCTGGATTTTCGTGAAAATCCCGCCGCCATTCAATCACTTGTCGCTCCAATTGATCCGCCATTCGGTCAATTTTGTCATTAATATTATCGGGTGCTTGTGCAAAAACCACCGACCCTAAAACCATATTCAATAAAATGCGTTTCATTTATATCTTTCTATTAATATTTTTTCAAATCACCATCACGGCGCTTGGCCTTTTTGACCATATTTTCGACATCTCTCAAAAGCTGCTTGGCATCATAAACAATACCATCTTTGATTGTGGTTGTTATGCCACCTACACGAACCACTTCATTGTTTTCATTAATCTTGACTGCACCAGTACCATATAGCACTTTGAAGTTCGCTAAGGGATTTTCATCCACAATCACTAAATCCGCCAGCATACCCGCTTTTATCATTCCGAAATTCACAGGTGTTCCCAATGGTTTATGGAGCGTTTCCGCACCATGAAGGGTCGCCGCTCTTACCACTTCCAGTGGATGAAATCCGGCCTCCTGCAAGAGTTCTAATTCCTCAATATAACCGAATCCATAAAGTTTATAAATGAATCCGCTATCTGAACCGGTAGTTACTCGGCCGCCGGCATTTTTGTATTCATTTAAGAATTGCATCCACACCTGGTAGAATTTTTTCCAGGCGATCTCGTCATGTGTAGTCCAGTTAAACCAGTATGATCCATGTGCACGCCTGCTGGGAGTGTAATAATCCCATTGTGACGGCAGGGTATAAATGTCATGCCAATCTGCATTTCTTGCATACATTACATTTCGCCCTGCGGCATAGATAGTCATGGTGGGATCCAAAGTTAAATCCAACTCGATCAGCTCTTTCTTTAAAGCTTCCCATTTTTCGCCATTGGGTTTTACCAGACTCCATTGGCGAGCCACCTGTCCGAACCGGTGCTGTTCGTTACTGTAATTCATATCCACGGGCCAGGGCTGAACGTCATTATTTTCATACATGGATTCAAACAGGCCATAGTAATGGGTTTGGGTGCCGAGGCCCAAACGGGCTGCATCTATGGTATTCATCCGGGCCACACCAGTCTGGGCTAAATGGGCTGTAGTGCCCAAATTATTCTTAGTCGCCTCATCGATGAGGGCAGCCATGATCCTTGGTTCATAGGAACCAAGCTTGAGTCCATCCACACCTTTTTTAGCTGCGTATTTCACCCACTTTCGTGCTGTCGCGGGATCATTGATGGAACCGCCTTTCCAGTCCTTCCCCTGTCCCGGACGTTGATAGGCCCAAATTCTGGGGGCTGTAATTTCATTTTTGGCCGAACGCTTTTTCTCACTTAGACTGAATTCAAGAGACCCTAATCCAACACCACGTACAGTCGTTACGCCATGTGCCAACCATAGTTTATATACGTATTCTGTATCGGGTGCTTTTTGCGGATCCCCTGCATGGGTATGCATATCTACGAATCCAGGCATCACATAGGCGCCGTGAGCGTCAATTTCATAATCACCGGGTTTGGGACGACGTTTTTCATTAATAGGAACACCGGGATACCCCACGCCACGAACCGACGTAATTATATTTCCTTCAATAACAATATCTACAGGACCCTTGGGCGGTGCACCGGAGCCATCTATGACAGTGGCGCCACGAATGACCAATCTATTAAAGGGTCCCTCTCCTTCTGATCGATCCGGCCCGGGGAGAATTGATTTTGGTTTATCCTGAGCGGTTAGAAAAACGGTTATAATATAAAAAATGACGGATAGTCGTAAGAAACGTCTCATAATAACTCCTTATTTTTTATGGGATTCACCCTCACGTGATTCAAAAAGTACCACCAAATATAATCAACATGGGGCGGATAATTCATCAATCCTTTTTATGGTTTGATTAAACACTTGTTCTTTCCCTCTTTTTTGAGCACCATTAGCATAGATTTTCAACTTTCGAATAAGCATTTTTTCCATGGATTTCTTTTGAGGAAAAGTAAAATCTTGCTGAATTAATTTCTCCAGTACTTGAATACGGTAGGTCTCGATGCCATCGAAAACTTTTGAAAGTTGATCCTCATGGCCGCCATATTTTTTTATTAGTGGTTCATCCAAAAACAGGACGGGATATTTGACCGTAATGCGCAGCCAAAGGTCATAATCTTCACAGACAGACAATCCTTCATCAAAATAACCCACATCATCCAATATAGATAGGTGAAATATGGCCGATGATGGAGAAATTCGGCACATATCTAGACAATGTTCAAAAATATCTCCTCCATATTTTTGATGCTTTTTCTTTTGGTTCACTTGTACACCATTTCGAACCCAAATTTCTTCCGTATGGCAAAATTTTATTCCGGGGTTTTGGTTCAGCATCTCCACCTGTTTTTCTAATTTATCCGGGAGCCATTCATCATCAGAATCCAGTAAAGCAATCCAATCGCTCTTCGCAGTTTTAATACCCACATTACGGGCAGCACTCACCCCATGGTTGGGTTGTTTGATAAATTTGATCTCTGGATAGGTAGTCTGTATCCATGCATTCGTACCGTCGGTAGAGCCATCATCAATGACAAGAATCTCTAACGGTGAAATAGACTGACTTAAAACAGAATCAATGGCGCGTGGAAGTGTATGTTTACGATTAAATGTGGGTATAACGACTGAAATATCCATGGATTCAATCACTATAAAAAATGAATGTTAAAATAATGTTTTTGGATAAACACCCAAATTAATCAACTTTTGGATTTCACCCATTACGTATGGTTTATCATCTTTATAGGTAACACCGAACCAAGATGCAGAACTTCTCAAAACATGAACCGGTTCACGGCCACTTTGAATGAGGTTATTGATGACCGATGGAATAAGAAATTCGCTTTTCATTTCATGCCCTTCTCTTTCCAAAAATTCAATAATCATTTCATTAAGATAATCAAATATAATCGGTGTAAATCCCCACATATTCATAGAAACGGGCTCGCTTCCATCTAACTGGATATCTCGATTGGAGGATACACCATCTTTTGTTTGTTGCAAGTTTTCTGTTTCGACCACAGTCTCCAGTACCCCATCCATCACCGTACACAATCCTCGAGTCACACTGCCAAAGACGGATAATGTTTTATCCAATTGAAAAGCCACCATACTAAAATTATCTGCACCATTATTATAATAATTTGATACCACATTGAATGATTCTCTACCGTAATAATCATCACCATTTATGACAACAAATGGTTCCCGGATCAACGTTTCTGCAGCGAGGATTGCGTGACCGGTACCCCAAGGTTTTTCTCTGCCTTCCGGACAAAGAAACCCATCGGGCAATGCATTCAATTCTTGGAAGGCAAATTCCACCTGGATTTGACCCGCATATTTATCGGTAATCTGGGATTTGAATTGGCTCTCAAAATCTTTTCGAATAATAAAAACCACTTTATTAAAACCGGCTTGAATCGCATCATATACGGAATAATCAATTATGGTTTCTCCACTGGGCCCAACAGCATCCAATTGTTTTAAGCCGCCATACCTGGAGCCCATTCCCGCTGCCATAACCAAAATCGTTATGTTATTCATAAAAACCCTTTCAAATTGAAATTATAAGTTCAATAAAATCGTATTAGTTTACAGTATGATAGTTTCTATGAAAAATAAAATTATATGACCAATCAATATTATCTGACCAAACAATCAGTAAACGAATATGTTAAAATAGTTGAAGGCTATAACGGACATGGCCTTATTGAAAAGTTGAAAGTATTTCTTCCTAAGCATTCATCTATCTTAGAATTAGACTCCGGACCAGGTGTTGATCTTAAAATTCTTTCCGAGAACTACCATGTGACCGGTTCATATGATTCTCAAATATTTTTGGATTATATTTATTCAAATAAAGTACTCCAACATTTGACTATTGATGAATTATTGGAATCCATCAATAGAGAATCTACTATTATAAATAATGACAGATTGATTTGTCATTCCTTTTGGGCGAGTGATGACTGTTATGATATGAAAGGCGTACTTCATAATTACCATACGATTGAAGAATTACAGGATTGCTATCACCTGGTTTTGAAATATTACTAATGGATAAATCTAAAAATGGAAACCAATGATTCAATATTATTTGTTGGAAAAAAATTGAAATGATATCTATTGCTATATGCACTTATTGTTCTAAAGAGAAGCAAGAAACCCCGGGTGTCCTTCCGGCGGGCGAGCGATACAAAAGTAAGCGAATTAAAGAAATCCAACAATTGGCCTCTGCCAAGGGTAGGCCCTTTCTCATTTTATCGGGAAAATATGGTTTGCTGGATTCAGGCTCACCTATTCCCTTTTACGACCACCTTCTCCAAAAGGAAGAAGTTGAATGGCTTATTAAAAAAGTATCCAAACAACTCTCAGCATTAAACATTAAACAATTAGATTATTATACGATTTCTCACAATCAGGACCCAAATCTTACCCCATATTTAGATTGTATTCAAGGTGCAGCAGAATTGGCAAAAGCCTCTATAAATATCCATTTTATTTCGAAAAACATAGATGCATAAAACACCCCATTTACTCATCATTGGTGGTGCGTCTTTAGATACACTTCACTTTAAAAATGAAACGGTACTTTCCGTAGGAGGTGCAGGGATGTATACTGCTATGGCTGCACGAAAGAGTGGCGTTGATGTAACCATGCTCAGCCCGAAAATGGACCCAGAATCAAAATTATTAACGCCAGTTTCGGATTCTTTAACACGCTGGATCGGCCCAAAAGTAAGTCCAGAAGAATTCCCAAATTTTGAAATAGCTTACATGGGTAATAAAACTGAATATCTCAATATATTTTTAGACGCAGAGTCTGCCCTTTCTACCGAAATGCTTCCCCAAGATTTATCCATATTTGACCTAATCCATGTGGTGCCGCTCAGCCATGCGGAAAAGCAACTATCATTTATTCAAGAATGTATAATTCGGGGTGCCAAGAAAATCTCTGCGGGTACGGGCTTATTTATCGTTAAAGCGCAACTCAGCGCAGTGAAAGAAGTCATCGAATTAAGTGATCTATTTTTTATGAACCGAACCGAATCTGAGGCAATTTATGGTGACATAAATAATGTGACTACAAAAACTGGGAAAGTGTTATTCATCACCGATGGACCAAATGATGTGACCATTGTCCAAGGCAATACCCGATCAAATATTCCATCCCCATCCACAAAGGAAGTAGACCCCACTGGTGCAGGAGATACTTTTTGTGGCGCCACTTTATCTCAAATTATAAACAATAATCATCCTATAGCCTCAGCCAGATATGGAACATTACTCGCTTCAAAGATGATAGAAAACATTGGTCCTACTGAATTGTTATCTAAATCACCAGCACCATTTATCCAACATCAATCCGTTGCCATTAATGAAAAAAGAATTCATTTAATTGCGGAATCTTTATCTAAAAATAACGATGTAGCCCCTTTTAATTTTATGGTTTCTGACCTTCCAAACGAGAATGATTCATCGGCTATAGATTATTTTTTTATTACCACATTACATCAATTTGGATTTTGGTATTCAATCAATGATACTTATTCAGAGCCTATGATAGCACTTTTAGATGGTACATTAAAAAAAGGTTCGGATTATTTATGGCGATCATTTTTAAATATTTTAGAAAAAGATGTCACATTTTTTACCGCCGAGAGACAAGCCAATGTTACCCCAAATGAATTGATGGGAATTTTCTATTCCGACGATAGGCAAAACCCTATGCCAACATTTTCGAGCCATGTAGAATTATGCCAACAATATGGTCAGGACATGTTGACATTAGGCCTGACTCCAAACCAAATAGTTGATAATGCCCAATCATCCTCAAATCCACTCCAAACACTTATTTCTTATTTAGATCAAATATCCGGATATAAAGAGGATCCATTACGGAAAAAAAGCAATTTACTTGCATTAATCTTAAACCAAAGACCGGAGAGATTTCTTCAATTTGGTGTCAGTGAACAGGTGCCACCCATTATCGATTACCATGTAATGCGATCTTGCTTAAGAATGGGATTAATTGAAATTACCGATAAGAAACTAAAACAAGATATTTTAGACAGAAGAATCCTGACATCAGATCAGGAATGGGCCATCCGTCATACAGCTCACCTGGCATTTGAAAAATTGGTTGAGATGTCGGGTAAAAGTTTGGGTGCAGTAGATATATTCTTTTTTGAAGCACGAAAAAGATGCCCCGAAATGACCATACCTGAATGTGAAAAATGTTCTGTAGAATTAGTTTGTGCCCAAAAAAAAGAATTATTTCAACCCGTTTACAGAACTACTTTCTATTAAACCTTTGGTAGATGATGGACATTTAATTAAGAATCATTGGATGGAAGAAAATATTTACACTTATACGGTTTAGGTATGGGAATATAAATAGAGTAAATTCAACCGTTAACATTCCTCTCTCCACTCTTAATAGAAATACCCATAAAATGAACTCTTTTTCAAATTTCGGATTGCAAACTGAAATTCTTAAGGCCATATCTGAATTAGGTTTTGAAAGCCCAACCCCTATTCAGTCTAAAACCATTCCCCATTTATTATCTACAAATCAAGATTTAATTGCATCTGCCCAAACAGGGACCGGAAAAACAGCTGCTTTTGGATTGCCTTCAATTCAACTTGCACAAGTAGAGGATAAATCCACTCAAACTTTGGTACTTTGTCCTACAAGGGAACTCTGCGTTCAAATCGCCCGTGACCTAGCTGACTACTCAAAATATATGAAGGGAATTAAAATTTCAGCAGTCTATGGCGGCGCAAGTATTCAGCCCCAGATAAAATCTCTGAAAAAGGGTGCGCAAATTGTAATTGGTACCCCGGGTAGAGCCAAAGATCTCATTAAACGAAAAAAACTAATACTCAATAACGTTTCTCGAGTTGTTTTAGATGAAGCAGATGAAATGCTCACGATGGGATTTAAAGAAGATCTTGAAGACATTTTGGCTACGACTCCCAAGGAGAAGCAAACACTTCTCTTTTCTGCAACCATGCCTAAAAAAATTATTTCTATTACAAATAAATATATGCATGATCCTTTAGAAGTGTCGGCGGGAAAAGCAAATTTGGGTGCTGAAAATGTGGATCATATTTACTATATGGTTCAAGCCAAGGACCGCTATGAAGTCCTAAAACGTATAGCGGATATAAATCCAACCATATACGGTATTGTTTTTTGTCGCACCCGTCGTGAAACCAAAGAAGTATCCAATAAACTGATGCATGATGGATATAATGCCGACGCCATACACGGTGAATTGTCACAAGACCAACGCGATGAAGTCATGAATAAATTTCGGAAACGCCAGTTGCAAATTTTAGTAGCTACAGATGTGGCCGCCCGGGGTTTAGATGTGAATGATCTCACCCATATTATTAATTACAATTTACCGGATGATTCAGAAATTTATACCCATCGAAGCGGACGAACTGGACGTGCCGGTAAAAGCGGCGTATCCATTGCCATTATTCATACACGCGAAATTCGGAGGCTCCATGAGATTGAGCGAATTTCAGGTATTTCTTTTTCAAAAGAACTGGTCCCCAATGGAATCGATATCTGTCAAACACGCTTGTATGCCCTCATTGATAATATTAAACAAGTGGAAGTAGACAATAAACAGATTGGTCCATTTTTACCTGCAATTTATGAAAAACTTTCTTCCCTCGACCGAGAAGAACTCATTCAACATTTTGTATCTACTGAATTCAATCGATACCTATCCTACTATAAGAATGCCAGAGATATCAATACTTCTGGTAAACATGGAGATAGCAGAGGTGGTAAAAGAGGAAAAAAGGGTAAAGGACAAAGAGCAATGGGTCCATTTACGAATTTTTATATTAATGTGGGTTATGTAAGTAAATTGAACCCCGCTCGACTCATTGGATTAATTAATGAAAGCTTAGGATCATCCAATGCGGAAATCGGTCATATTGATATCAAAAAAACTTTTTCATTCTTTGAAATAGAAAAGGCCAAAGAAGCTCAATTAGTGAAAGGTATTCATGGAAAGGAATTTGAAGGTAGACCCATCGCACTTGAAATTTCCCAAGAAAAGCCCGAAAGAAGATCCAAATCAAAAGATAGATCTTTCAGTAATGGAAATAGAAAAAGAGGCAAACGTAAAGGTAGCGGTGGTCGACGAAAGAAACGACGCCGGTAACCGATAGATTAAACTATTTACATTATAACTGTTCCACGATCCCCACGGACGATATAAGATTTTCCGCCCATATTCTCAATCGCTTCAGCAATTGCTTCTGGATTGTTAGGTGCGTAGGCAAACATACATCCACCACCTCCGGAACCATTGATCTTACCACCCAATGCTCCTGCATCTAAAGCCGCATCTAACATGGATTCAATCTTAGGTGTACTTACTTTTAACACATCACGTAATACCGCATGGTGTTCCGTAAAAAGTGACCCAATTAATTCATGGTTTGGCTCATCTTTCTCCAATTCCGCTAATCCCTCATAGAGCAAGTCCCTGTTTCTAAGGGTACCTTTAACGAGTTCAATTTCATCTTCTTTCAAATCTGAAAATTCAGCCTGATCATTCAATGCGTGAATTGTTAAATCTGGGTTTTTGTGCTTTAATTTTTGAATGAGTTTAATTCGAGAATCCCGACAACGACTTAAAATGCCCATGGTATCTTTGGGCTCGCAGGAATCTCCCAAAACAAAGGTGCCCAAATTTGGATTCAATGTTTGAATAGACAAGGTTGGTTCAGATTCCAAATAGATGATATTCCCCATGGCAACAGAATATTGGTCCATCATTCCCCCCGGTTCATTGAATTCAGTCACTTCTGCTTTATAAGCCAATTCACCAATCTTTTGTTGATCCCAAACTACAGGTTCATCGGCCATTCGAGATAAAAAATGAATCCAGCTCACTATGATAGCTGATGAACTGCTGGTGCCGGCACGGATGGGAATTTCACTAGTAATCTCACATTCAAACCCGGATGAAAAAGTGAGCCCCTCCCTTTGGCAAATATTTATGCCGCTCTTGAAATAATCTCTGGGTTTTGTATAAGTTAAATCATCTAACGTAAAGGATTCCGAGTCTCCCAAATCCAATTTATGGAGAATATTTTTTTTATCTCCCCTCTTTTCTCCTTTTATCTCTCCCCTAAGGGAAATCGCCATGGCAATGACAGGAAGTCCAAGATAATCCTGATGCTCACCAAAAAGACATATTCGCCCGGGAGTGCTTACTTGCATTTATTTAGCCACAGAGAAAAATTAATAATAGACTCAGTGCTATCTCCAGCTCTCTGGTAATCATTTCCAAACTTTAAACAGTCCAATGGATGCAATAATACCCAATCCACAAATCATCAATCCACTATCCGTATGGCCATAGATCAATTGCCCTACACCCAATAAAAATCCATACACTGCGGTACAGCCTAACACCATGGAAAGAATTCCATGAGGAACAGGCCAGGGTTCAGTAGAAACTCCATCAGAATATTTGACCCAACCAGGACCGCCGGGATTTACTTTCTTCACAAATTTCCGTAATGTTTCCTTATCGTCTGGTGGCGTGAAATAAGTCGCCACTACCCAAACAATAGTAGTGAGTACAGCGCCAATTACAATTTTTTGCCATCCTTCCAATCCTGAATTCCCAAAATTAAAATAGCCTGCAATAATAATGGAACTAATCATAGCCACAATTTCGGTATATGCATTAATCCGCCACCAAAACCAGCGCAATATGTAAATCATGCCTGTGCCGGCGCCTATCATCAGTAAAAGTGTAAATGCTTGTCCAGCGCTGGTGAGTAAAAGCCCAAGTCCTCCGCCGAGAATAATAGAAATGACTGTAAATAGTCGACCCGCTCTGACCAACTGTTTTTCTGTTGCATCCGGACGTATGAACCGATGATAAAAATCATTCACCAAATAACTGGCGCCCAAATTCAGTTGGGTGGACATGGTACTCATGAATGCAGCAATTAGCGACGCCGCAACTAACCCCAAAAGTCCCGATGGCAATAAGGTAAGCATGGCGGGATAGGCCACATCGTGACCCAGTTTATCCGCTGGTAAATTGGGGAATGCTTTTTGAATATCCGATAATTCTGGGAATATAACAAGAGATGCTAAGGCAATCAAAATCCAGGGCCAGGGTCTCAATGCATAATGGGCAACATTAAAAAAGAAAGTGGCGCCTACTGCATTCTTTTCATCTTTAGCTGAAAACATCCGCTGAGCAATATAACCGCCGCCGCCTGGCTCCGCTCCAGGATAATAACTAGCCCACCATTGGACCGCCAATGGTACTAATAATACAGGCACCCATGCATTGGGATTGGATAGATCCGGAATAAGTGAAAGTTTACCAACAACATTTGTGTGAGAAATCAGATTAGAGAGTCCACCAATTTCCGGTAATCCTAAAATATAAAACATACCCCAAATCGAACCAATCATGGCCAAGGTAAATTGAACAAAATCTGTAATAATGACTGCCCTTAGTCCACCTAATGTGGAATAGGCCAATGTAATGGAACAGGCAATGGTCAACGTTACCCACCCGGGCAACCCCAACACAATTTCACCAAACTTTACGGCGGCCAAACTCACCGCACCCATAACCAATACATTAAAGACCAATCCCAGATAAAGGGCGCGGAATCCTCTTAAAAATGCTGCTGGTTTTCCGCTATATCGAAGTTCATAAAATTCTATATCTGTCAGGACGCCTGAGCGACGCCACAAGTTTGCATAAACGAATACGGTCAACATTCCTGTTAACAAAAATGCCCACCAACCCCAATTTCCGGAAACACCATTCTGACGAACAAGGTCTGTTACTAAATTGGGTGTATCAGTTGAGAAAGTTGTCGCTACCATACTCACGCCCAAAAGCCACCAAGGCATGTTCCGGCCGGCCAAAAAGAAGGCTTTTGTATCCTTACCCGCTTGCTTCGACGCCCAAATACCCACGATTAATGAAAGGGTGAAGTATGCACCGACTATAGTCCAGTCTAATGTTGATAATAGCATTTAATATGCGTCCGTTAATCCAAAGATCGGTTTATTTGTTTTCCACTTCCCTCTTGTAAAATCAGGAATCTTCACAGATGCACTATTGGCTTTAATGGATTTTTCTGATAAGGGTACAATCACACTCATACTCACTGCATCATATACATCAATCACAGGTGATTGATTATCTTTTAATGCTTCCACAAATGCCCGAACAATGAAAAAGTCCATACCGCCATGGCCAGCACCGGATGCTTGATCCTCAAACCGCTTCCAAAGTGGATGATCATATTTTTTTAAATATGCTTCATCCGATTCCCAACGATGAGATTCAGGACTCATCCCTTCAATGTAGATAGATTTATTATCCTTCATCCACAATCCTTGGGTTCCTTGCACTCGAAAGTTTAATGAGTATGGTCTTGGTGAATTGGTATCATGGCTGAGCATAATGGTTTGACCATCGGCACATTTAATTACTGTTGTCACCACATCGCCCAATTTAAAATCGACTTTGGCGTTTGGATGATCTGCACCCCCATTCTCCACAATATATTTATGAAGTCCACGGGATTGTGTCGCTGTGGATGTAAGGTGTACCATGCGGTTTCCTCTATTGATATCCAGCATAGGGCTCACCGGTCCTAATCCATGAGTTGGGTATAGATCTGCATTACGATCCACAGAATGTTGGGTTCGCCAAGCTGCTTCAGAAAAGGCTTTTTCGCCAAATTCTACACCACCACCATAGCCACCTACTCCATCATTAAATTTCACATGTCGTAAGTCATGCTGATATCCACCTTGGCAATGAATCAATTCACCAAACAACCCTTGTCTAACCATATAGAGTACGGCCATAATGTCCCGGCGGTAATTTACATTTTCCATAATCATACAGAGCTTACCGGTTTTTTCTGATGTATTCACCAAATCCCAGCATTGATTCACCGTTAATGCAGCAGGGACTTCTGTTCCCACATTAATATCATTTTCCATGGCCGCTATGGCCATGGGATGGTGCCATTCCCAGGGTGTCGCAATATAAACGCCATCCAAATCTTCATTCGCCACCATATTTCGAAAATCTTCTGGACCATCTTTATAAATTTTGGGAGCGGGTCTTCCCGACTTTTCAAATACTTTTAATACACGATCAATCATGCGGTCATCAATATCACAAATGACGGGTATATCTACGTCAGGACGGTTAAGCAATAATCGTGTCATGCCCTGGCCCCTAAACCCAGTACCAATAATTCCAACTTGAAGTCTGCTTGATGATGCTCCGAATAATGATGTTGGCATTATGCCAGCAGCAGCACCGGCTAAAGCAGTGGTTTTAATAAAATCTCTTCTATTCATTTTTGACATTATTTTCTCCAACTCTGTCCCCGTTTAATCTTTCAATTTAAATATTTAATACAGTTTTTCAACAATCAATATTTCATTGATCCGGTTTTTTGTTATAACCAATTCGCTTGTTTCTCTATCCAGCTGAATCAAATTATCCGAATGTTTTAATATTTCCCCCACGACTGCATGAGTAGAATATAACCCTCCCAGCCATTTTCTTTTATCACTGATATATAGGAGGTCGCCTTCCACTCCCTCCAAATCCATCGCCAAAGCATTCGAGATACCAACCATTGGAAGATTTCCTGTTCCTGCCGTAACTGGATTACGATCTATGATTTGAGGTATGGCCATTGATTTTTTACTGGCATTTTCTTTTCCGGGAGAGCCCTTATACTGAATAATCGCATCTTTAATCGTGCTCCAGACCAATCCTTTTTGTCGATTTTCGGGTTCCGGTTTGGTAAAAATAGTGACCCCAATTCCGATTACGGCACTTATAGAAATGCCATAAAATGCCCGCATAAATTTAAATTGTTTCATGCCATCAAAAATGCCATCTCCCACGTCTACCATGGGCACACCATGGGCAAAAGGAATAATCACTTCTGGGACAAATAGAGAAAAAATAATGGCACCCATGCCTCCCACCAATGTGAAAAGCGCGGCCTTTCGAGTAAATCGTTTCCAAAAAACACTAAAGAGTAATGCAATGACCAATGGAGGCGTTACAGCCGCCGTAAATGCACCATGGGCAGCATAAATTGTTTTGAAAGACATAAATACAGGTACCAATAAAATTCCCAATATGGTGACAGATACAGAACTAATTCTGGCCATTTTGAGTAATTGCTTTTCATTAGCTTTGGGGTTCATGGGACGATACACATCATTCACCACAATTGCAGCAACCGCAGTAATCAATGTATCCACTGTGGACATAAGTGCGGCGGTCATGGTGGCCAAAATCAAACCGAATACGCCAGGACGACTCAAAAAATCAGATGCAATAAAGAATGCTTCATCGGCTTGAAGATCGCCGGGAAGAATGCCAGCATGAACCATGGCTTTTGCCACCCAACCACCGGAGGCAACTACACAGGCAGCAATGGGCATCAGCACTAAGATGACTGTAAAAATGGCCTTTCGCCCATCTTGAAGGGATTTCGTGGATAAAAACCGCATAATGACACCTTGATTCAAAAAATAGAACATGGCGGTATTGGCAATCCCATCCTGCCAAAATATCCCCACACTTGGGAACGAAGGATCTTCATTAAAATTGGGAAACGGTAACTTATGTGCTCTCGGCAAATGCTGCCAAAAGTCCTCCAACCCTCCCAGATAATTAATACCCAGAAATAGAATCATTATGCCTGTTCCCAACAACATGAGCCCTTGAAATAAATCAGTCATAATGACACTGGTTTGTCCCCCAGCGGTCACATAAATGGCCGAAATGGACGCCACCAAAATGGCTGCCGTAAATATGGGCCATCCCAGGAGAATATTCAAAACCTTCCCCATGGTAAACAGGTTCACTCCCACATATCCAATGAGGTAAATCAATATAAAAGCTGTGACCCATCTACGAATGGATCGATCGAATCGACGTTCAAAATATTCTGGGATGGATGTAATCCGTGAAAAGTATAAAATGGGTAGCCAGCCAAAAAGCAAAAGTGGGAGCCAAATCCAATCATTCAAATAGGTTTGACTGCTTCCAAATCCGTAGGTATAAGCCACACGGCTATATTTCACAAAACTATAGGAACCCACCGTTGTTGCAATCAAACTAAATGTAATGAGCCACCAAGAAAATCGCTGGCCACCAAAGAAAAAATCTTTAACCGTTTTTTGCCGCCTTCCGAAATAAGTACCAATAATCAATATGAGTAAAAAGTAAAATACCATAATGCCATAATCAATAGGTGCCCCAAGGGTTGGACTCCTATCCGGATCACCATAGAAAAGAACGGATGGACCTGTTGAGAAATCTCCAAATTGCAAATATCCCTGGAGTACAAAATAAAAAAATAATGGAATCATTACGAAAAGCAGGTTTCGGAAACCATTTTCCTTTATGCTTAGGTATCCCTGACGGTATGCGAAAATTAGGCCAATGGCAAAAACAATGCCGCCTATTATGAATTGATATGAAAACATCATGATTATTTTAACAGTCGTAAGTTGAAAATTAACAATTGAGACTAATACAATTACTTAACTGATTTCAATATAGATAAAAAGAGTTCTTATAAATCTTCGGTACCATAGATTTACAATCATTAATCAAAAATAGCGTATTAAATTATATCATATTATTAATTGGTGTTGGGGATGTAGGATAACATATTTTGGAATTTGCAGCCCGTAAAAATCGGCAATTTGAGAAGATCCTCGTCAATTGCACTGTTACTTCAATTTTATTTTCGATAATCCAAAGGCGGTTCCCGGTCTCCCAGTAGAGAATAATAATTAAATGTTTGGCCCCGCCGTTCGATTAATTCTTTTTTCGCATTTTTCACCGCTTCTGGATTGTTGTATAAATCAACCGCGGTGCCGGCAATTGTTTTGGCTGCATTCATCATACCCTTCATTCCAATACTCATGCCGCCGGCTGAAACTGCCTGCCACGTATGGGCCGATGTACCGGGCACCCAAGTGGCGGTTCGCAATCCTGCTGTAGGTACCATCCAACTCACATCTCCTACATCGGTAGATCCCTTACCTCGGGTGAACTTATATGGCTGAACGGCACTTGCAGAGGATACCTCCAGGTTGGGATTCCTCAATGTTTCATGAATTTGATCTGCAAATGCTTTTTCTTCTCGTGTATACTTCACACCACCGATTGCGATCAAATTATCATACATAATTCTTTGTGCTACATCATTGGCCAATACAGGACGGTTTCCATGGATGATCTCATATTCCAGGCGAGTCCCAGTACCCAACGCCGCTCCTTCAGCCGTCTTAATGACCCTGGCCCAGAGATCCTCAAGAATATCTACATTAAAGTCCCGAACGTAATAAAAAACTTCTGCATAATCAGGGACAACATTGGGGGCATTCCCACCGCGGGTAATCACATAATGGATTCGTGATCCATCGGGAATATGTTCCCTCATAAGATTTACCATATGGTTCATGGCTTCCACCGCATCTAAAGAAGATCGCCCTTTTTCTGGCGCACCAGCGGCGTGAGCCGAATATCCATGAAATCTAAATTTGGCTGATCGGTTTGCCATGGAGGTGGATGTACTTGCCGTATTCCGATCACCCGCATGCCAATGGAGAACCACATCAACATCGTCAAAAAGTCCGGCGCGGACCATGTAAACTTTCCCGGAACCCCCTTCTTCAGCTGGTGTGCCGTAGAGTCTGATAGTCCCTTTTTGTCCGGTCTTCTTTAAATAATCTTTTACCGCAATGGCCGCAGCTGTGGATGCAGTCCCAAATAAATGATGACCACAAGCATGGCCGGCGCCTTGGTTTTCAATTGGTTTTCTTACAGTAGCCACTTGCTGCGAGATTCCCGGTAATGCGTCGAATTCTGCCAAAATACCAATGATGGGTTTCCCGGAACCATATTCCGCAACAAATGCAGTGGGAATTTCAGCCACTCCAGATTCAATACTGAATCCTTCATCAGATAACGTTTCTTTTAGAAGCCCGGAACTCTTCTCTTCCTGGTATCCTACTTCCGCAAAATTCCAAATTGACATGGCAATTTTTTTATAATCTTTTGCACGTCTTTCTATACTCTTTTTTACTTCTTTTTTATTTGTTTGCGCATAAGAATAAAAGGGTATGAGTAAAATAAAGAATGCCAAAATAATGGTAATATGTTTTGAAAATTTCAATTGCATCTCCTATTAATTATTTAATGGGTTGTCCAACCGTTGATTCATCCAGCGATTTAAAATAAATAATGTAACAATCACCATAGCCCATTGCACCACACATGTCGCCACACTATATAAGGATGTGGGATCATACCAGTCATTGGGAGCATAGACTGTAGCAGAAAGCCACATCCACCAGCTGAAAATTGTTATTCCTAAAATGGGGACCACATAACTAATGACTGGCAACCACCATTTTGGGAATGGCCAATCATTTTCACTTTCAGCACTCACTTCATTAATTATTTTGGATAGGCCATATTTAATCACAGCAGCGGCCACAAAAATACCTGATAGCATAAGTGCCACACCCCAGACAAAATCCTGGTTACCCAAAATATTCAAATTCTGTGCCGATGGAATTCCCATCAAAAAGCAAACACCAACAATCCAACCAACGGCGGTGGCACGCTTGACACCAAAATCGATAAGATTCCGTACCGCCAATTCCAACATAGAAATCAATGAAGAAAATCCAGCAAAACTAAGTCCCAGAAAAAATAGAATCGCCAATGGTTTCCCTAAAGGCATTTTGGCAAATAGTTGAGGCATCCAAATAAAGGTTAATCCTGTGGCGGCGGGACCTGATGATTTCATTACATCCAAAATTTCCGGTTTTGCCATTCCCATTTCATTCCCCAGAATAGAAAAAACTGTACTGAAGATCATAATGGCAGCCATGAGTGAAACCAGGTTATTCCCAATGGCAACGGTGAAGGCATTTTTAATGACCCCATACCGCTTTTTGATATAAATGGCATAGGTGAGGAATAGTCCCCAACCGGCGCCCGTATCCCAGGCGTTTTGGGTTAATGCTTCCAGCCATATACGCGGTTCTTTCAGTTGGGACCAATCCGGTGTAAATAGATAGGTAATGCCTGCCATAGACCCGGGAAGCATGAGGGCCCGGACCACCGACAAAAGTACAATAGCTAATAAAGTTGGAATAAGTATGCGATTTACTTTCTCGATGGATGAAACACCTTTATAAATGGCGAACCCACCCACACTCATGGCGATGGCATGAAACAAAATGGGGAATGATCCATCCTGAAAATTATTCCAGATTTCCCAGGATGTTTCGGTCGTATTGGGCAGTGCATTGAATGTCATACTGCCGAAATAGTAGATGTTCCAACCCACAATAACGGAGTAATAAAAAGCAATGGCTGTGGAAACAAATCCGACAAATCCACCTAAGAAGGCAAACGGCTTCCCCATAAAATGGGCGAAGGCACCCACGGTTCCTTTACGAGATTGTCGACCCAAAACATATTCAGCAATAATAAGTGGAATGCTCCATAATAAGAGAAACATAATCCATGCCACCAAAAATGAACCAGCACCATTTTCACCGCCGTTTGTGGCCACAATCCGTGGGAAACGCCAGATGTTGCCTGTACCTACCGCAATGCCTAAGGCACTAATTAGAAATGTAAATCGAGATGAAAATCGGGGTGCGTCATTGCGCATGAGTGATTCCTGACTATTATTTATTTTAATCTTTAATAACTAGGGAAAGGTTAAACTAAAGTATAGGATGATACCAAAATAAAAAAACCTGATTTTACCTATTGATTCTAATAGATAAATCAGGGGTTTGTAACAATTAATAATGAAAAGTTATTTCTTTTCTTTTTTTAGAATTTTTTTATGTTTGCCCATCATCTTTTTAATCTTGATCATCTTTTTACCATCATCCGAATCGTCTTTTTCAATCCACATCATTTCATGGTCACCCATGGCACTGGGGTCCATTTCTTCCCCATTCACAGTCACAGTCATGGTGGTATCGCCATCTGCATTCACTTCTTTACGAACTTCAATCTGTTTTTCAATCCCATCCATTCCCATATGGGAATCACCTCCCATTTTCATCATCATTTTATGATCGCCACCCATTTTATGCATACGACCCGATCCATGGGATCGATTATTCGTATAGGTATATACAGCATAAAAACCCAACAGGACCAATAGGTATTTCCAGCCTACATTTAATATTTCTTGTTTTTTCATAAAATCAATTTACTTAATACCCCAGCCAATGAGATAGTAAAAATTAAAAATGGTTGTCAAATTTAATTGACAGCCAACTAAAAAGATTCGTTAACCATACAGCTGCATTAAATCATCATACCCACCAATGGCTTCTCCATCAATCACGATTTGAGGGACAGTCATGGATTTTCCAACCTCTAAAAGTTTTTCACGATTCCAATCCTTTTCCGCAATATTGATTTCTTCGTATGGCCACCCCTTCTCATCAAAAAACCGTTTGGCCGCTACACAGTATGGACACCAATTGGTGGTATAAATTTTTATTTCTTTCATTTCAATTTCACTATTCAGGTTGTACCTGTTTCCAATTTTTCACTTTAAATCCTTCTTCCGCCGCTTCAACCGCGTGCATGATTTCATCACGCTTGAGTTTTCCCTTATTATAAGTTACTGTGAATATCCAAGTTTTATTGTCAAATGTATGTTTCGAAACACCCTTCAGCCCGTCCAGGGCCTTACCCACATTGGTGGGTCATCCCATTCATAGAAAACCATTACGGACAATCATACCATCCAATTCAAACGTAGCTGAAATGGCTTCGTTTCCACTACAATTGATTAGTATCATTGCAGGAATGATCCACCCAATTTTCAAGATAATCTACTTCTTTTGTTCATTTAATCCCCAATCGTATTCCTGGAATTTAATCTGGTAGAATGTAATAAGAATGGGTTCATCCAAAAATTGGTTTAAATATTCTAAAAGCGTTGTTCCAGATTTAAACCGGTTACAATTCGATCACCCATAGGAGGACATGAATTTGATCCGCAATTAATGTATTGTTTACACCTTGGATATACCATCGAATCATGGCGTCCAAACTCAAAGATTGGGATTTGAACTATGCGAATCATGAGGAACGCACATTGGCCATGGCACAAAACAAAGCCAGCGGTCTGACTTATTTATTGCCTTAACGTTCCCTTATTTTTGGGGCAGCAAAACGATAGATACCGTATCGCTGTTAAATGCAGTGAACATGCCCAACCCGCCATTAATATTATTGTAAGGCTCATTCAAATCCCGTGAATTTTGGCCACTGGATTGATAAAGCAGTACATAATCCGTCTGGACGTGAAAAAGAACAATATCATGTCTTCCAAAATGGGTGATTGTGCTTGCCAGCATGGCGTAAGACGTATCAATGAAAGGTTCCGAAATAAAACGCCGCCACCGGGGAGGTAATGTTTTTTCTAATGGTTCCGGATCTTCCTCTACATTATCCATCAAAAGATAATGAAAATGATCTTCTGGATTGTCCCAATTGAGGCGGATTATATTTGAATCAGCAAAGATCCATCGAATATAATCCCTGTTCCTATCAAAAGATGGCACATACATTGTATCAATATTAGACGAAAAACTATCTGGTTTTTCAGGAACAATTGCCTCAGATGTGAGGTGCTGCTCGCCATAATTAATATCCAGGATAAAGGTGTCACCTTCGGTAACCACAAGGTCGCTATCAAGGTACGTGTAGGTGATACTGAATGTTGTATCCGTTTCAGTTGTATCATAAGAATGGACAGGGGTCAAAACAAATTCTTCTGCACCCCGTTTAAGAGCCACCACTGCGGAATCGATTGGGATAGCAGTTTCACTTTCGTCGTCCAATGTCAATGTGGAGGTCAGGATTACATCCGTCACCGGCTGGCCTGCATAGAGGTATCCCCTGACGACGATCAAGTCGGCTTCGGGCACCGGCAAAAGATCATCTTCGCAACTGAGTGTTAAAAAGGTGATACTAAAAAGCGTTGAGAAAAATAATTTGTTATTCATCAAATCTCCCTACTTCAATGTCACTTTAAAAAACAATGTTATTGTCATGGGCAATAGCATGACATCTGACACCACAACCGGAACTACATTCAAATCATATTCACGATAATTCACATTTTTTCTATTATAAATATTGAAAACGGACAAACCCACGTCCCATTTAAAATCCGGTGTTTGCATTTGACGAAATATGCTCAGATCCATTCGGTGGTAATCGGGCAAACGAAATTCATTTTTATCACTCACATGGATATAGGTGAATTCATCCCCATTCAGCAGCGGTAAATAATATCTGCTTTGGGGAGTGGTGTAAGGCGTGCCAGTGGCATATACAAATGTGGATGCAAAATTCCATGGACCCCATTTATACATTCCGACGATTTTAGCTTCGTGTGTTTTATCGTGGCTGGCAGGATATGGTTCCGGTGCCAAGGCACCAAAATCATAATTCACATTGGCATAGGTGTAACTGAGCCACCCATTCAAAGCGCCGGATTTTTTCTGGGCGAGGAATTCCACTCCTTCTGCATATCCGTCACCAAAAAAGAAATAATTCCCATAATCAGCCAATTCCTGAAACCTGCGCGTATATTCCACCAACCCATCTAAGTATTTTCGATATCCTTCCACTTCAAACAGGTATTTTCGAGTTTCATATTTAAAACCCAGAATTTGGTGTTCTGCCGATCCTGCCGGAATATTATCATCAGACACAAGCCAGAAATTCGAATTCCCCTGAAGTACATCTTCTAAAACTATATTATTAATGAATTGAAAATAATTACCCCAAGCTCCTTTCAGCGTAAAGTGATCTGTCACATTCCAGGAAAAAAATAATCGAGGCGAAATAAATATAGAATCAGCAGACATGTCCAGTACAAATAGACTATCCAGTCCCATTTGAGTGGTAGTCCGGACCCCCATACCAAGGGTTAAGGATGGCATAACATTCCATCGATCTTCCAAATATAAACTGGCTAATATGGTATTGGATTCCAGATTAAGGATTTGAACTGTATCATAAATAGCGATATCATAGTGGGTCCCCAGATTAGTGAATTCCATCCCAAATTCCAGAATATGCTTTGCACTGGCATGATATACATTGTCAATCCGAAAGGATTGATCCATGGCGCCATTCCCTTCTCCAATGCTAAAATTAAAATTTCCGCCTCCTTGAAGATATAAATTGCGGTCATAATTGCTTTTAAATTGAGAAGAACTCACCAAGGCTTGGCTGGATAAACGGTCCGTCCATTTATGATTCCACCGTAGACTCACACCCAGATTTCCCCAATCAGTATTGTTTTCATCCATGAGGGTAATATCTTGCTGATTCCCACCGCCACCCCCGCCGGGGCCTGGACGGCCACGAATACCAGAGGTCTCACGGGATTCATTTAAAAAATCCCTACCTCCATACATACTTAGGCTAATTACGTCCCTATTGCCTGGCGTAAATGTTACTTTATTATGGAGATCATAAAAATAAAATGTGGGAAATATTTGCTGCTGAAATGCAGTTTCATCATCAGGATCTTGCCGGTTAACCCTGCGGCGGTTATTAGCGGGACCCTCATCATCACCCGTCACAAATTCATACATTTTATCAAAAAAGGGGCTGGACAAAAAATCGGAATAGGAACGTCGATATGAAAAGAGCCAACTGCCTCCCCATATAATCGGTGTTTCATATAATAATTGGGTGGACATGAGGTTGGCACCCAATCCAAATTGCCGTCTGGTCAGATCGCCATTTTTACCTGTCATATCAATAACACTGGATAGACGCCCGCCGTATTTGGATGGAAATCCGCCCTTATACACTTGCACATCCTTAATCGCATCAGCGTTGAAGGCACTGAACATACCGAAGAAATGATCCACATGATAAATATTCATTCCATCCAACAAGATCATATTCTGATTAGAGGAACCACCACGGATGTTTAATCCTGAAGAACCATCGCCGGTGCTGCTTATTCCTGGTAGAAGTTGCAATGAGCGAAAAATATCCACTTCACCCATGTTGGGAAGTAGTGCTAATTGTCGGGGAGAAATGGTCACTTTACTCACTTCATCGGCACTTTTCATAACTTGGTATTCATCTGCGATCACATCTACGGATTGAAAATCCAATGCTTCCATCTTTAGGCGAATATCCAATGATTGTTTCGGACCAGAATTATCATATCCAATCTTTACCGTACGATATCCAATATAAGAGATGATGAGAGAACAGGGTTCCGCTGGAATATCAACTAGGACAAATTGCCCGTCTGAATTAGAGGTGATTCCTCGATCTATCCCCATGACAACAACATTGGCATAAGGCAATGGTTCTAAATTATCCATATCCCGAATGGTACCCGAAATATCCTGGGTTTTATTTTGACTCAGAATAATGGAAATGAATAGCAGTCCAAAAAAATATTTTTTCATTAATTTCTTCTTCGGCCTTGTTTGCCACCTCGACGCCCCTGCCCATTATTTTTCCCACCCATCCGTTTTCTTCTTTCTTTTTGTTGGGACTTCAATTCTTTTTTATATTTTTTAAATTGTTTTTTGGAGAGAACTTTTTTGACAGCTTTATCTCTTTGTTTTTGTTTTTCCTGCATGTTTGCCATCATTGCCATAGGATCACCTGATGCTGTTTCTCTCATGGCCATAATCTCATTCCGGAACCCCTGATTAATTTCGATCATTTTCTTGGCTTGTTCCTCAGATAAATCTAACATTTTTGCCCAATCGATGGGTTCAGGACGGCTGTCTCCCATTCGGCCTTGGGATATGCCAATTGAGATGAATAAAATAAAAAGTATGGAATGAGTGATGCGCAACTTCATAAAAATCCTTTTCCTGATTATGAAATAATTTAACATGTTAGACTGTAGTGACCCAAAAAAGTTAAAAAAAAGGCCGACGAATCGGCCCTTAATCAATTGGTAAAAAATATGGCTTATTTTTGGGGTGAAAAATCCAATGCTACGGAGTTCACACAATACCGTAATCCTGTTGGTTTGGGACCATCTTCAAAAACGTGACCCAAATGTGAATCACATTTGGCACAGGTAATCTCACTCCGAACCATGCCATAACTTATATCCGATTTTGTATTGATCTTGGTTTTATCCAATGCATCAAAAAATGCGGGCCAGCCCGATCCGGAATCATACTTCGTATCCGAGCTGAATAAGTCATTCCCACACCCTGCACATACGTAAGTCCCTTTTTCTTTATGTTTATAATATTCCCCCGTAAAGGCAAGTTCTGTTCCTTTTTCTCTCAGGATTTGATATTCTTCCGGTGTGAGACAAGTTTCCCATTCCTGATCGCTTTTTTCAACTTTATCCATGTCAAATTCCTTATGTGATTCTTTTTTGGTTTGGCCCAGTAAACCAAATCCAATTACGATTGCAGATGAAATGGTTAATATTTTAATCATGAGATTTTCTTTATTTGTACCCATATACTCATTTTATCTGATTGAAGTTTCATCTCAGTTATCCAATTGTGCGGTAAATCACATTTTGGATAATTTATCAACACTTCAATTAAAAATACTTTACAACCATTTTAATGATACGCTTCACCAGCGGTGTATAGGGTGGATACATCATTTTCATAGGACTCAATCGTGATTGTTTGAGGACAGATCTTTCATTTGAAAATGCCTTAAACCCCGCTTTTCCATGGGTTCGCCCAAACCCGCTCGTATTGACACCGCCAAAAGGAAGGTTTAAATGCATATAATGGAGTATGGTATCATTAATGGATGTTCCACCCGCGGATGTATTGTTTAAAATAAAATCAATATTTTTCTTCTTTTTACTAAAGATATAAAGTCCCAGTGGTTTGGATCTTTCATTAATAAAATCTGTCGCTTCGGATAATTTTTTAAAAGTAATAACTGGAAGAATTGGTCCAAATATTTCTCCCGACATAATGGGTGATTTCCCAGTCACATTCGTTAAAACTGTGGGCGAAATATAATCGGACTCAATTTGGATATCGCCACCCATATATATCGTATCACCTGCAGCTGTGGTTTTGTCTATGAGACTACTCAACCGAGAATGGTGATGGTTATTCACAATTCTCGCAAAATCTTTAGAAGATGCAAACGAACCATTTTGACCACCAAATTGTTTCGCGGTAAAGGATTTTATATTTTCTAATAACTCATCTTTGACTGATTCATGGATGAGGGCATAATCTGGTGCAAGGCAAATCTGGCCACAATTAATAAATTTTCCCCAAGATATTTTTTGGGCCGCATCCTTCAAGTTTGCCGTTTCATCAACAATGGTAGGAGACTTCCCTCCCAATTCTAATGTAACAGAAGATAAGTGTTTGGCTGCTTTTTCCATAACAACCTTGCCTATTTGTGGGCTGCCGGTAAAAAAAATATGATGAAATGGTTTCTCTTGTAATGCGATAGCTACAGACGCATCCCCTTCGAATAAGGCAATCTCATTTTCATCAAAAAGTTCCGTAACCATTTTATCCATTAGCGCCGAGGAATTGGGTGTTAATTCTGATGGTTTTATCATAACACAATTTCCAGCGGCAATGGCACACACCACTGGGCCGAGCGTTAAGTTAAAGGGGAAATTCCACGGTGCAATAACGAGGACCACCCCTTTCGGCTCATGCTGAATCCATGCATCGGAGGTGGCCATGGTCAACGTAGGTGCCACCTTTTTGGATCTCATCCATTCCTTAAGATGACTTCTAATATGACGTATTTCGGTAACCGTTGCCCATATTTCAGCTAAATCGACTTCGGATGCAGGCTTTTTAAAGTCCGAAAACATCGCTTCTTGAATCTCAGATTGATGATCCAACAACCATGTTTCAATGGCTTTCAACTTCGCTTTTCGTTCACGGAACGTGGTGAGACGAATAGCCTGACGGTTGGCCATTTGGCTTTCAAATATGGTATCGATTCGTGACAAGTTAGGCTCCATAATTAACCATCAATTTACCGCTCAATGAAAAACCCATTCAATCTTTTATACATTTAACCACACCTAATAATGCCAGCAAAGATCCAAATGTAACCACGATAGATGCGCCGGTAGGCACATCGAATCCAATCGATATAAACATACCTAAAAAGCTTCCTACCATACCAAATATCCATCCAAAAATAAGCCGACTCTTAACCGATTGTTTAAATAAGAGTGCCGCTACCGTTGGTATGATCAAAAATGAAAACACCAACAAAACACCCGCTATTTTAACTGAACTTGTAACAACAAAACCAAAAGTGACATAAAATAGAAAATCCCAATACCGAGTGGTTTTTTCAATTTTCCCAGAATCAACATGAGATTGAGATGCTTGGAAAAACGCATGGCGGTATTTCCAATGAATCCAACCGATTATGCTATACAATAATGCTGTAAATCCCACTTTTTCTGGCATGACAAACAAAATAGACCCTACCAATAGATGGTTGAGATGCTCTGCCCCTTCTGCAGATTTGCTAAAGAATAAAATCATGGCTGCTGCACTGACGACGTATGTAATACCAATGATTGCTTCTTGGGGAATTTTTTGCGCATTGGATCGAACATATGCAAAAAATGCTGCACCGATAAAAGTAAATGACAATGCCAAAATATAACTTAAATGTCCGTCATGATCGAGGCCCATAATTATACCGATGGCGGCACCCAAAGCTGCGACTTGCGCCAAAGCTAAATCGACAAATATTACCCCACGTGTCACCACATGAAGCCCGAGATATACATGTATCCCTGTGAGTACAAATGCGGCCAATAATGGCCAAATGATGAGGTCAATCATGAACAACTCCAAACGCTTTTATTAATAGGTTTAAATTGGTTTCAAATAAATTGATATAAGAATCTGCACCTGCCAATGCACCCACCGATTGAGCCAATTGCACCGTTTTTACGCCAGTTTTTGATGCAATAAATTTTGGAGCTCTATCGCTGAAATACGTTTCCGATGCTATCACTTGGATTGTCTCTGTTTCTATTAATTGAATTATTTGATTCAACTTTGATGGCGAAGGAGTAATCCCAGGTTTGGGCTCTAAAAACCCTACAGTGTCCAAACCAAAACGATTCGAAAAATATGGCCAGGAATTATGGTAATAAATGAGCTTTTTCCCCCGGAGATTTACAAATCGTTTTTCCCAGTCAATAATAGCATTATCCAATTGAAGATTAAATGCATCCAAGTTTTGATAAAATAATTCTGAACTTTTTGGTGCTGCATTTGACAATTTTTGAGCAATTAAGCTGGCAATGCGTTTGCCATTTTGGGGATCTAACCAATAATGGGGATTCCCGAATCGATGAATATCCCCCATACTCGCATCAACGGTGCCGGTTGGAATTTCCATTTTGTTTATTTCCATTGAACAATCCACCACCACTATCTTTCGATTACGAGAACCGTCAATGATCTGCTGAGCCCAGAGGTCTAATTCCATTCCTACCATAAAATAAAGGTCGGCTTTCCTCACCTTAATCATATATGATGGCAATACTTCTACATAATGAGGGTCTTGGTTCCCTCGAGCAATACTGGTGACGGTTACTCGATCACCCCCAATGGTTTTTACGATATCGGCCAAGTCTGTGGTAGATGTCACCACCCGGACCTTCCCGAAACAAAAGGAAATTAATATGAATAGTATAATGGGTTTTTTCATGATTTAATACCGATGTGGTTTGTGTGGCCCCAAAGACCAAATGAGTTGGGCAGAAACCTTTAATTGTTTCTTATCATCCTTATCCTCGTTGTACCCTACTTGGCTAAGCTTGATCCGAAGAACGGCCGATTCTTCTACAGGACTAAATCCGACAAATATGGATGGATCCTTACCATGTTCATCTGCCAAATCATATTGCCAATAGTCACCGATCACACCCACATTCCATGCTTTACTAAATTGATAGTTTATTATTAAATATCCAGATGTAAGAATCTCATTATAATGGTCTTTTTTCCCTTCATGTTCATCGCCCAATTCAAATTGAACCACTTCACCCTGTATCGTCAATGAACGGTATTTATTGGGTCGCCATTTATATTTGAAATCAGCACCACCAAGACTTTTTTCATGATCAGCATAATAACTGGTTCCTAATTCAATGTGGTTTACCTCATTTAAATCAATAAAATGAGACCACCGTGCTGAAAAAGCAATTTCTTGCTTCTCTTCATCGAGGTGTTCTTCTCCATTGTTATCTTCATGGTCATGCTCCTCTTCATGGGCATGGCTTCCAATGCCTGAATCCATAAATCCTAGGGATAAATTACTATACCATGGTAGAGGCAATAACCAATTTACTTCTATCCCGGTTGCACTATAGAACTCATGACCAAATGTCTTTGTCATGCCAGAAGGCGCTTCGATAAAAGGGAATAAATGGGCGTGAGTTTTATTCATCTTCCCTAATTCCGGTCTTAATTTTCCGGCCCTTAGCGCCAACCCAAATGGGAGTCCTCTTTCTATGGTCAGCACCGCTTCTTCTAATTCAACAGGTGATTCATCATTATGTTTATGGAGATAAACATCGGCCCGGGCGAATGGATTCACATTTCCCTGGATCGCTATTTCAACTCCTGAACTGTGTAGTTTTGGAGAATCATTTATTTGATCCATGACCAAATCGCCAATCACACTAAATTGTGGGTTGGCTGTGGTCTGGCTGAATAAAATTCCTGATAATACGAGTCCCCCGACTAATTTTTTTAACATGAGATTACTCCTCTATGTTGCGTTGTATGTGAATCCCCGGCAAAATGGGGAATTGTCATTAAGTGAAGATACTAAACGAAAGTGAAGATACTAAACGACGGGGGGACCACGATCCCAATGAATATTTTGTTGGGATGTAGCGAAGAGAAAAAATTGAGACGCCCATTGAATTGATTCATATTCAATGAAAATTTGATCAATAACAACAAAGATTCCATCATGGTTGGTTAAGCGCTTAGCCATAAACCATTCGCAAGCTTCACCGGCTGAATGGTGTGAATCTTCCTCACAATCAATGGTACAAAAACTAGCTTCAGCAGGAATGAGCTCATGTCCATGCCCCATATGGGTCATGGACAATTGGGTAAAAATACTCATCCAAACTAAAAGAATAAACAAGATGGATTGGTTTAAGCGTTTCATAACCCTATAAATTATCATAAATGGTTGAAAAAGAAAAGCCCCTATCGGCATGACCGATAGGGGCCCTTGAGAGGTAATATATAATAAAGGATTTTACGCCTGAAAAGCTGGCGCAGAATTCATTTCATTTATGGGTGGAGAATCGTGGAATTGTTCTTCCTCAGTTGACCCTTCCATGGCACCGGTAGAAGCATTTCCCGCAGTGACTGTATTTTGCACTGCATCGAAATATCCTGTGCCTACAAACCCTTGATGTTTCGCGGCCCTAAACCCATTTGCTTCATTGGCAAACTCGCGGTTTTGCATTTGAGAATAAGCGAACATGCCTTCCGAAGCATAAGCACGACTTAGTTCAAACATACTCAAGTTTAGGGCATGCCAACCGGCCAAAGTTATAAACTGATATTTATAACCCATATTAAAGAGTTCTTCTCGAAAAGATTTTAATTCTTCATCACCGAGATTTGCTTTCCAGTTAAAAGAAGGGGAACAATTATAGCAAAGAAGTTTTCCTGGGTATTTTTCATGGATAGCTTCTGCAAATCGCCTCGCTTCCTTCAAATTCGGCTTTGCGGTTTCGCACCAGAGCAAATCCGCATAGGGGGCATAGGATAAACCGCGATCAATCGCTTGGTCCAATCCATTGTTCACGGCATAAAAGCCTTCAGAAGTTCGTTCACCCGTGATAAATCTCTTATCTCGAATATCATTATCTGTGGTAATTAGATTGGCTGCGTTGGCATCTGTTCTGGCGATTATCACAGACGGGACACCCATTACATCTGCAGCTAATCTGGCTGCCACCAGTTTGTTGATTGCTTCCTGGGTCGAGACCAAAACCTTCCCGCCCATATGACCACACTTTTTTGCCGAAGACAATTGATCTTCCCAGTGAACAGCAGCAGCACCAGCTTTAATCATGGCTTTCATCAGTTCAAATGCATTTAAATTTCCGCCAAAACCTGCTTCTGCATCGGCGATCAACGGCACCACCCAATCGATGCTGTCATCGTTATTCATCCAATGAATTTCATCGGTGCGCAATAGCGAATTGTTAATCCTTTCTACCAGTTTGGGGACAGAATCCACAGGGTATAAACTTTGATCCGGATACATAGCCCCTGCAGAATTGGCATCCCCCGCTACTTGCCAACCAGAGCAATATACGGCTTTGAGTCCGGCTTGTACTTCCTGAATTGCCTGATTCCCTGTGAGAGCACCCAACGCAGAAATCACTTCATCTCCCTTTAATGCTTCCCAAAATTTTTCCGCACCATTTTTTCCTAATGTATGCTCTATTTGAACTGATCCACGAAGATTCACAACCTCATCTGCTGTATATGGACGCGTTATCCCTTCCCAGCGATCATTTTGATTCCAATCGTTTTCCAATTGATCAACTTGTTCTTTTTTTGTCATGATAATCTCACTTGAATATCTTGTTCAAAAATAGTCGTTGGACAAATAGACTGATATTTAGTCTGTTGTTCATCATCGTTTATTTTATTGTTTTGGGGAATCGACACCATTCTCTTATCTGTGATGTCCTGTTCAAATTCACGTGATTTATCTTTTTCCTGCATCGTTATTCTCCTATGTTAAAGTTTTGGGTATGCTTTAAGGGTTAAAAATTCATCAAAAGATTCTGTTTGAATCATTTCTGCAAACATGGATGAAGCTAATGTGAATTGACCCTGTTTAAATCGGTCGATCCCAATTTCATTTTTTATATTTTCTAACGCCTCATCAATCCATTTTTCAATTAAATCTATGGTGATTCTATAACCCGATTTCGTTTCTGCTTTTAGATGAACCCATTGCCAAAGTTGAGACCTGCAGATTTCAGCTGTTGCTGCATCCTCCATCAAATGATAAAGTGGGACACAGCCATTGCCACGAAGCCATGCTTCAATATATTGAATGCCTACACAAATATTATGCCTCACACTTAAATCTGAAATTTCTCCTGTCGGTACTTTGAGCAAATCATTTGCATTTATGTTTACATCCAATCTCAATCGATCATTGATCTGATTGGCACCCTTCATCCCAGAGAATGCCTCCAAAGCAATCGGTGCCAATCCAGGATGGGCAATCCATGTACCGTCATGGCCTGCTTTCATTTCTCTTTCTTTGTCCATTCTTACTTTTTCCATGGCTTCATCATTGGCGCTATCATCTCCCTTTATTGGAATTTGTGCCGCCATACCGCCCATAGCATGGGCACCCCGCCTATGACAAGTCTGAATAAGTAAATCCACATAACTTTTTAAAAAATGACGGTCCATAGTGACTGCCGATCGGTCAGGAAGAATAAAATCAGCAAAATTTTTAAATTTTTTGATGAAACTAAAAATATAATCCCATCGGCCACAGTTTAATCCAGCTGAATGGTCTCTTAATTCATATAGGATTTCATCCATTTCAAATGCAGCCAATATAGTTTCAATCAATACAGTCGCTTTAATGGAACCATTAGGAATCGCCAATTCTTTTTGCGCATAAACAAATACATCATTCCACAAGCGCGCTTCCAAATGGCTCTCTAATTTAGGTAAGTAAAAGTAGGGGCCCGTATTTCTCTTAATTAGCTCGTTGGCGTTATGGAAAAAGTATAGCCCAAAATCAAACAAAGATGCAGAAATTTGTTGCCCATTGTATTCTACATTCTTTTCAGTTAAATGCCAACCGCGAGGTCGAACCATGAGTGTGGCAACAGTCTCATTTAACTGATAAAATTTCTCATTCGTCGGATTGGAGAATGTAATATTTCTCCGAACTGCATCTTTCAGGTTGACCTGCCCATCTATGATATTGTCCCAAGTAGGTGAAGAAGAATCCTCAAAATCAGCCATAAATACTTTTACACCCGAATTCAGGGCATTGATAATCATTTTTCTTTCAACAGGCCCGGTAATTTCTACACGGCGATCCTGTAAGTCTGCAGGTGCCTGAGCTACACGCCAATCGCCCAATCTTATATCTTTTGTTTCAGGTAAAAATTCTGGTAGGCGACCTTCATCAATTTCTAATTGTTTACTCAATCGTTTATGTAATAATTCTATTCGGCGATCCCCAAAACGGTCTTCTAACTTCTGAATAAACTTTAATGCTTCGGGCGTTAAAACCGTATCGCAGTTTTGGGTCCATTTCCCCTGAACGGACAAACCGGATATTGATCGATCTCCCTCAATATTATCCATATTAATGGGGATTGGATTTATTGGATTTAATTCTGTTGATCTTGAATATTGCATTTTTTTCCTACAAAAATTTGCGATTTATTCTTTTGTAAATCCTAAACCGCGATGGAAAAGTACTTATGTAATTATCTCTTTCATTGTAAAATTTTACTATATAATTTGACAATGTAAATTTTACAGGAAACAATAATGAAACCGAAATTATACGCTGCAGCGAATGTCCATTTTTTAGGCTCAAAATTGAGAATGCTCAGAAAACAATCAGGAATGACGTTAGAAGACTTGGCCACTCGGTGCATCCAAATTGATACTATTAATGCACCATCCGTATCTTATATCAGTCTAATTGAAAGAGGTCAGCGAACACCGGCACCTAAAGTATTAGAAATATTGGCCACCATTTTTCAACGTGAATTAGACTGGCTACTGGATGATGGGCAACAACCAAACATTCAGCAACAAGATAGTACAAAGCGGTCGCTCGACCGCATTCAATTGGAGCCACGTATCCTATTTGAAAAAGAATTGATGGAAATATCAATACCGGAATTATTAAATGATGCCAGTATTACCGGTCGACAATTTGCCCATATTTTAATCCGTGCACATCAGGAACATAACCATAACCAATTCCCTGATTTGGAGCGTGCAGCCGACGCCATTAGTGAAAAACGATTTCCACTTCGTTCTGAGCATATATTAAAGATTTATCAACAACAGGGATTAAACGTAAGGTGGTTTAAAAAACATTCATTTCAAACCATCAGCGATAAGGATAGTGAAGTAAAAACTTTTTTCAGGTCATTTTACCACGCACCCAATACGGTATATCTAAATGAAGAATTAAAAAAGAATGAAGCGAGACTTAAATATGATTTGGCTTTTCATTTAGGTCATAAAATACTCCATGGAGGTGACGGATTAATTTCATCTCAGGCCACCGGTGGCGAATTGGGCGGTTCACCACAACCATCTAAGGAGCGGTCGTCAACCATGAACCAAAGAGATATTTTAACAGCGTGGCGAGATTTCGAATGCAGTTTTTTTGCAGGTGCATTTTTATGCCCAAGGCAACCGTTTCGACAATATCTGGGCAGAAAAGCATATGATATCTTTTGCGGAGATCAGATTGATTTGACCCCAGCAGTTATTATGCGGAGAATGACCGCTGTTTCCCCTTATCGCCATTGGCATTATTTTGATATTTATCCACCGAATAAACTCCGAGCTGTCTATCGGGGGAATGGAATCCCCATGCCAGCGGGTACTTTGACTGCATCTCCTGATTTTTGTCGACAGTGGGCCCTATTTCAAATGGCTGATGATTTGAACGCCATGGATACAATTACTCAAATATCATTGATGCGGGAATCAGATAGAAATCCCAGATTATATTCCTGTATCGCAACCAAAACAACTGATGGTGCTGGAAATTCACACATTATTTCTGTCGGTGTTGATTTATTCCCATTATTGGAGTCACATGGATCTACCCCTATGGATATTATCGATGCATTAGAAATTGCGCCCCAAAACAAAAAGAATGAAATTTTAATACCAGAAAATATTAAAAAAACAATTCGTGCTGCGGCCAGAATTATTAATATCGAATGGATAGAGTCCGGGTTGAACACGCCGGTAAAAATAATATGTCCAAGACAATCAACATGTCCCCGTCATAGTAAATGCACAAAAACTGCACCAATCTCAAAACGGATTTCTTGGGTTGAAGAGATCAAAGACAAAATTCTTGCGAATGATCAAGAAATATAAATAAATGCCAATGACTGGAGTGAGCCCTAGCGATTAAATATTCAATACATATGATGCGTTAAGGATTTCTTCTATCAATCCCCAATCTTCGGTCATCTTCTCTTCGATCTTCTCCAGATCTTTTATCACTTTCAACGGGCATACTTTCGCCCCGTCTTTCTTCGCCATTTCGACGTTCAATTTGTCTTCTGTCTGATCCTCGGTTACTCATACATACCTCAACATAAAGGAGTTAAATATTATTGGTTTAACCACCGTAAAACATACATCATAATGACCATTTATTCAAAATCCAATTGAATCCCTGTTTCCCCACTATTTGGGTGATAATAAAAATTGATAGTCAGAGGAATGGGCATCCTAATATCGAAAAATCCACCCAATTCTAATGTAAGCCCCGCTCCGACGGATAGCATGGCACCATTTTGGTCCATGGTTGCTTGATCCACATAAAGGCTTCCTCGAATTCGTTTAAGATATGATACACTAAAAGGCAGGGTCCAGTCTGGGTAAAATAAAGGTAGTTCATATTTGACTTTTACACGCCAGCCTTGGTTGAATGCATGCCAATTATAACCCGTGGGAGTTCCCATTTTTGATGGAAAAGAATAATCTCCTTCATTTTTCTCCCACTGAAATAAAGATGAAATAAAATGATGCTGACCCAATCCTTTCATACCGTGGTTCGCTATAATAGAAACTTGTTGTCCTTTCCAAATCCCTTCAAATGGCATACCGCCGGCATATCCATAAATCTGCCATCCAGAATTTCCCAAATCCCGGGGCGATTTTTCATCAATAGAATACATTGCTGATTCAATATAAACAGGAATGATATTTCCATCTCTATCAGTGCGTTTTCTTTCATTAGTCACACGAACATATGGAGGGATCGAAAGAAAATCAAAATGATGAGTGGTATTGGATCTGTGAATATATTTAGTCCCAATTTTTGCAAAGGCGTATTTTGTGCGAATACCATTTAATGCATTAATCAAGGGGATGGACATCCCAAAATCAACGGTTGATTCATTCCATTTTTCATTAACATTATAAATTAATGTATCATTGTTATGATCCACTTTTTGATGAAATGGACCATATCCTACATTGCGCTTCCCAACATCAATTTCAAAATTAATCATGGGGTAAAACCCAGAATAGGTTCCCCTCGTTTTTGTATGGGTGGTTTTCTCATTGGTATTATAGGAAATTTCGCCACCGAATGATAGGGTTCCGAGAACATTATTTGACTGAATTCCCAATGATGGATTAAAGTCACTATCAAAAATATATCTGCTGTGAAAATTCAAAAGGTGAGCAGAAGCTTTATAATCCGCAATATTATAGGATTTAGTTGAAACTGGTTCATCAAAAACGGGTTTTATTTCAGATGAATACGTCAGCCCTTGAATTGGATGGGGCCGATTTTTAGATATTTCATTCCATTCGCTCGGTTTGAAATCCATGATTGAAATGGCATCACCTGTGGATAAATAATCATTAAATAATAATCGACCATTTGGCGTGGAAGATAAATTGGACGCACCAAATTTTCTGGATGTAACTTGAAACTCCCGCTTATTCTTTCGATGAATAGCAACCAGATTTTCCACTCCATCAATTTGAGATTCATATATGATATAATCCCCATTTATTACCGGTTTATATACGGGCATCCAACTTTCTGGTTTTATTTGTTCAAATTCTCTTTTATCCGGCTGATAAATATAAATACCTCTCCCCTTAAACTTTTGTGAGGTGAATACAATTTCCGCATTATCTGCCGACCATGATGGGGACATAATAAATCCCCCATTGGGTGCTTCCACACGGTCAATAATTTCACCGGTCTTTGCATTTAATATCACCAATAAAGAATGTCGGTTTTCAGTAAATGAAACAGCTACTATACGGTTTCCATCTGATGAAATGGTCGGATTATATATCCGCATATTAGATGTGATTTTTCGTAAGGCTCCTGTTTCAATATCAAAAACTCGGATATTGGCCCAGCTTAATTTTGTCCAGCGTTTATCCGGATCATAAGACGACCAAACAGCATAATCCCCATTTGAGTGATATCCAAACAACGGCACGACTGAAGAAATTTTTGTTAAGGTAGTCTCTTTCCCATTCGCCAGTTTTATAATGGTGGGTACATCCCCAAGCCCCGTTTTAAGTGCGATGATTTCACCGGCTTGGTTCATTGCGGGAAAAAGATAATTCGTTTTGACTTTTGGTTTTGGGCTGATCGTATCTGCAGTACTTTCTATAACATGTTCCGATTGCCCTGACCAATATTCCTTTAAATCATAAAATGTATCGTTATGAAGTTGAGCAGTGGATAACCCTGTTATTTTTTTTATCGCTCTGGACAGAGGGAAAAAAGGATTTAATGTAAACGGCCACCGCATGGTCTTACTCAAAATCTTTGACCAGGCCTTTTCTCCAAATTGGCGATTGACATGATGGGTTAATAAATACCCCAATTCATAGTGATCAGGATAGTCTTGTTTATACGATCCATATAAAGCTTGGTGGTAATTAAATTTTTTCCCTTTTAAAATGAGCGTCCGGGATGTTCGGTTGAATTGAGAAGACCGTCCACGTCCAGCTTGGGTAAGGGCTGTTTCTATTCCTACAGCGTCTCCCTCCCAAAACCAGGAGGGGATGAGCAACCCCGTATAAAGAGATTGGGTAGATTCGCCAAATACAGATCCAACAAAACGGCTCACACCTTGGTTCAAATAATTGTTCTGAATAATGTGTCTTCCCTCATGAACCGCTAAGTCCCGATACCATTCGATGGATCCCATTCCCTTCATCATGAAAGAGATGTTGAACCATTCAGACATCCAGGGCCCTTGCCCCACAAACCCATTAGGGATGGCGCCTCTATTACTGAGTAATATGGGGATTTTTCTATGATTGCCTTCTAGTGATGTCCCAATACTTTGATGCACATGTTCCATGGTATTGGCAACCCGATTAGCCTCTGAACCCAACTCCATTGGAAAAATTATTTGATAATGCTCGGTCTGTATTTGCTTCCAATCAATGCCCGGGGGATCTTGAGCGACACAAAAGGAAAGAAAAAGAAATAGGCAAGTACCGATATAATGTTTGATAAAATATCTCATGATTTTAAGCGACTAATTTATTTCATAACCGATATAGACCATAAGGAAAAAGCCCTGACCCAATTTATCGGGACGGGGCGTTAAATAACCAATGCGCATAAAGATATTGTTTCCGTGCTTAAACTCCTGAAAGAGAGTTTCCTCATAACTTTCAAAGCTCAGAAAGCAGATTTCGTTAGGATATTTGAGATTATTAAAGGAACTGGCAGAAGTTTTTTGGTATTTTTTCATCTTGTTTTAGACACCAGAATGAATTTTGGTGAGAAATAATTAAAATTGATTGATAAAAATATTTGAACTATCGAGAAATAGACACTGATTATGAATAAATTAAATGATATCACCATCATTGGTGCAGATGACTTTGGGCAAACTTTGGCCCAGGAGATTAGTCCTCAATCCAAACTTTGCCCAATTCAATAATATCCACCACTTAAATGAAACTAAAAAGCTATTCAGATAAATTTACTGAATTCAGTAAAAATGCATTGTTCCAATCATTGGATAACCATCTTCAACATTTTATTTATAAGACTGGCAAGACATATCGTTTAACTTTTCAAGAGCTAATTCAACTCACAGACATGGCAGTCGATTTCCACATGTGGGATGAACCATCATTAGAGGAGAAATGGAATGCGATTGAATCATCAATTGAATCAAATAATGGCCAAAAGAAAAAAGCCATATTAAATAAAATAAAAAATGATTGGCAAAATTTAAAAGTGAATCCATCGAAGTATAAAAACAATGCACCGATAGTAAAAAGTATTATTCGAAAAGTAAAGGATCATACTGAAGAACATGAAATATTCGGTCTCTGCCCGGTTGCGTCTGAAAATACGGTTTGCTGTAATTTGAAAACCATCGATGCGATTCAGGGGTGTGGCCTGGGTTGCAGTTATTGTAGTATTCAAACATTTTATGAAGATGGTGCAATTGGTATAGAATCAAATCTGGCAGAAAAACTCAAAAACCTTGAATTGGATCCAAATAAGAATTATCATATCGGATCCGGCCAGTCTTCAGATTCATTGGCCATGGGTAATCGAAATGGTGTTCTGGATGCACAATTAGATTTTGCTAGAAATAACCCAAATATTATTTTAGAATTCAAGACAAAAACAAAAAATATTGATTATTTCTTATCAATTAACCTTCCCCCAAACATTCTTGTTTGTTGGTCTCTAAACCCACAAACCATTATCAATAATGAAGAACATTTTACCGCTTCATTAGATCAGCGATTAAATGCTGCCAGGCAGTTATCCAGCAAGGGTGTGCAGATTGGCTTTCACTTCCATCCAATCGTGCATTACGAAACATACGAAAAAGATTATACAGAAATTGCGGAAACAATTATATCTATGTTTTCTCCAATAGAAATTGGAATGGTATCAATGGGGACGTTGACCTTTATAAAACCTGCAATAAAAAGCCTGCGTTCTTTGGGTATCCCCAGTAAAGTATTGCAAATGCCCATGGCGGATGCTGCAGGGAAATTTTCTTATCCTTTAGAAATCAAAGAGAATATTTTTAAGACAGTATGGAATGCATTTGCACCTTGGCATAATAAAGTCTTCTTCTATTTTTGTATGGAAGAGAAGAAATTGTGGCAATCGGTTATGGGAAAATGTTATACCTCAAATAATGAATTTGAGAAAGATCTATTTTTTAGTGTTTCCTCTAAAATAACTTTTCAATCTTGAATCACTTGAAAACACTTAACTTCCCAACCTAATTTTAGAGAATTATTCCATGAAACCTATCATTTTAGTCGGAACAATTGCAATTACCTTATCTCTTATACTTTACTCAATTGCAATTATTACAATTTTATTGAAAAAAGAAATCACTATAAAAGATGTGATACTATTAACTGTTGGAATCGTTTCAGAAATATCCGCTGTTGCTTGCATGGCAATGGGATCAAGTAAGCCCATAACAACACCTCATGGACTTACAGGGTTAGCTGGATTATTGATCATGGTATTTATTGTTATAAATAGTTGGAAAACTATACTACCATCAAAAGATACAATTCAATTGCAACCTAGATTTAAAAAACTACTTTGGGTTGGGTATGGCATTTGGATCGTTGCTTTTTTATCTGGTGCAGCCGAAGGAATGCGGCAGGTCTAATTAATAGATAAGCGAAATTAAATGAAACCAATTATAGCCACACTTTTCGCTCATTTTATCTTTTCTATCTGTAATAGGACAAACCATCTCTAAGGGTGATAAATAAAGGAACCAACTATCATGTTTAATAAAATCATTTTAGGGGGAATTGGACTTCTTGTCTTTATCGGTTGTAATACCACAGCACCCGACGCTCAATTGGTTACACCATCCCCTTCACTCAAAAAGGCATCAAAAGAACTCCCCATATTCCTAATCCCAAATTTGGGGAAAGCAGCCGAAGCATACTTTTCTCCTGACGGAAATAGTTTCATTTGTAATGCAAAAATTGCAGATGACGATACCGTTCACCATGTATATACGGCCAATATTGATGGGACCAATATTAAAAGAATAAACCATAAGGGTGAAGACGCATGTTCTTATTATTATCCTTCAGGCGACAAACTTATTTGGACATCAACCCGAGATTACCCAGATATTCCAGTTGGAGACTGGTCTGTGCCAACCATTTATCCCCAAGGAGCGGAACTATATTCAAGTGATTTGAATGGAGAAAATATTGTTCGACTAACCAACAATATGAATTATGATGCAGAAGTTTCCGTATCCCCTGATGGAAAGTGGATTCTTTTCACACGCCAAACTGATGGAAAATTGGATCTGTGGAAAATGAAATCTGATGGCACGGATGAGCACCAAATAACCTTTACGGATGATTGGCAAGAAGGTGGCTCTTTTTATATGCCCGATAGCGAAACCATTTTATATCGTGCGTGGAAAAAAGAATACGACGATGCACGTGCGAAACCCATGACCATTTTTACAATCAAACATGATGGCTCTGATTTAAAACAAATCACATTTGAAGATGATCAAACCAATTGGGCTCCCCATCCGAGTCCCGATGGCAAGCATTTTGTTTTTGTCAAGGTGCTCCCTCCCCATAATTTTGAAATTTATTTGATGAATATTGAAACAGGGAGACAAACACGTCTGACATATAGTGATTCATTTGATGGGTTTCCCGTTATGTCTCCAGATGGAAATTCCATGTTATTCTCTTCAAGCAGAAATGCCAAACCTGGCGATAGAAGCTTAAATCTATTTATGATGGATTTAAGTACAATGTTCAAATAACCCCTATTTAATATTATGAAAATTCAAAAAAATAATCTGGTTTTAATCGGTTTTATTCTGACCATAATAGTATTGGTCTTAATGAAAAAACAAAGTGGAATAGACCCGGGAAATTCAAAAATACTCGAATCTGAAATTATAGAACATATTCAGTTTTTATCTGATGATTCTAGGAAGGGACGCTATCCCGGCACAAATGAATCAAAAGATGCCATCTCCTATATTATCGATCACTGGAAAGCCATTGGACTAAAACCTGGTGGTATTGACGGTGGCTTTACACAGCCATTTGATATTTCCGAAGGCACTGAAATAGGTGAGATGACTTCGTTGAAGATTGGGGAAGATAAACTCAACCCTGCCATTGATTTTATTCCCATGCCATTTTCAGGGAATGGATCATTCTCTGGTAGTGCTGTTTTTGCTGGATACGGTTTCAATATGAGTGAGGAACCAAATTGGGATGATTACTCCAATATAGATGTAAATGGGAAATGGGTCATGGTGATGGTGGATGCGCCGGAACAGGTTCATCCTCATTCTCCCTACTTTGGCCATGCTTCCTTAAATAAAAAGATGATGGTGGCGCGAGACCATAATGCATTGGGTATCATTTTTATTTCTAAAGATGAAAATCGCGAACTACCCAACTTTGATCACACAGCAGCAAGTTCGACCAAAAGCATTCCTGCTATTCAACTTTCGGGTGAAGCTGCAAATACGCTACTAAAGCCTTTTGGCCAATCCATTGCATCCATTCAAGAAATAATGGACTCTTCTTTAGAAACAATCCAATTTGAACTTGATGATATTCTCATCTCTTCCATGATAGAGTTAGAAGAAAAGACAATTCAAGGAAACAATGTTGTTGGCATTATTAGAGGTAATGATCCGGTGCTAAAAGACGAGTTTATCGTATTGGGTGCTCATTTTGATCATTTAGGTATGGGTGGTGCACATACAGGATCCCGTAAACGGGATACAACTGCCGTTCATAATGGCGCCGATGATAATGCTTCTGGTACATCAGGAATCCTGGAGTTAAGCCATAAGCTATATGAAAACCGAAAATCCCTTAAAAGAAGTATCGCCTTTGTCGCTTTTGATGCAGAAGAAAAAGGATTATTAGGATCTAAATATTTTATTGAGAATTCTAAAGTTGTTTCACCTGAAGATATTTCAACCATGATAAATTTAGATATGGTGGGTCGTTTGCGTGATTCAACCATTATGGTTGGTGCCGTTGGCACCTCACCATCCTTTGAGCCTTTATTGGATAATTTATTTGCCGAAAGCGATTTATCCTTTACAAAATCAATGGAAGGATATGGCCCCAGTGATCATTCCAGTTTCTATGTTAAGGATGTTCCTGTTCTATTTTTCTTTACAGGCGCCCATAGCGAGTATCATCTTCCTGAAGATGATTGGGAATTAATTAATACACATGGTGAAAAACTCATTTTAGATTTCGTTTATAATCTTACTATGATATTAAACACGAATAATAAAAGACCTATTTTCTCTGAAGCGGGACCCAAAGAGGCACCCAAAGGAAGAAGAATTCGCGGTGTTACTTTAGGTATAATTCCATCTTATGGCGGTGGCAGTAAAGAAGGAATGAAAATTGACGGCGTCAGTTCTCAAGAAAGTCCTGCAGGAAAAGCTGGGATGATCAAAGGCGATGTTATCATTGAAATAAATGGGAAAAGCATATTGAATATTCGTGAATATATGGGGCGAATGGGTGAACTGAAAAAAGGGCAAAAAATAAAAGTCAAAGTTCTGAGAAATAATAAAACGATTGAAATGGATGTTCAATTATAACCTAATCTCTTAAATAGAATCTCCCTTTCAATAGATAACTTTTTACTCTATACTACCGTATAATAAAATATCTCGTTTTTGCAGGGTTTTTATAGAAAACGAGCTTTTGTTTCATCCAACATAGTAATCGTTAATACAATTCTGTACCTATTTCTTTCATTTCAGTAATTAAATTTAAGTAATTTTTAACTAAATGACTTTTTGTTACCAAGTGAACCGGGTGATTTCAAATCTCAAGTCAATGATTTATGTATAAAACTTTACTATTAGTCTTCAAGAAAATATTAAAAATATAAGGATGAAATGTATTATTTAGAATAAATAGGTTTGCATATCTTATTATCTTTATTAGTTTACGATAGTGGTTTTATTAATAATAATTGATCTACCTTACACACAATACTAAAACTAAATATGTATGAAGAATTAATATCGATCTACCCTGCCTGCACACAATCTAAATATGAAGAACCAATATCTGTTTAGTGTCAAAATAAATGAATTATCAAGACAGTAAATGAATCACTTGAAAATACCTAGTATGATTTTAAGAAGCCGCAAATTAAATGCGGCTTTTTTTATTCGATGTACTTATCAAACAAGTAAAAAAAGATACCTGTGGAGTGAAAAATGAATAAAAAGCTTTACAATTCAAAAAGAATCATTATTCTTAAATGGATTTTAGTAACTATAACGATATGGTCTCTACCAGCTCAAAAGCAAGTTAAGGGATATAAGATTTATAAAGAATATTGTTCAGTCTGCCATGGTGATGAAGGAAGAGGAGATGGATTCGCTGCTAAATTCCTCGACCCTAAGCCCCGGGATTTCACATCAGGTAAGTACAAGATTCGCTCTACAATTAGTTTGCCAACGGATGATGACATTAACCGGGTAATTACCAGGGGCATACCTGGAACCTTGATGCCTGCATTTAAGCAAGATTTGGATGAACAAGAAATAAATTCATTGGTGGCACATGTAAAAGAATTGGATATCACCAATGCGTTCAAAGGCAAAACTCCAACAGCGATTTCGTTTCCGGAACCTCCTCCCGAGACAGATGAACTTCTTACCATGGGTGAAACACTTTATGTTGATAATTGTGTGGCATGTCATGGCTCATATGGACAAGGTGACGGTCTGAGGTCAAATAGCCTTATAGACGACTGGAAAGATCCCATACGCCCTTATGACTTAACAGGACCAGCAGATAGAATGAAAGGCGGTTCGAATGTAGAAGAAATATACCAAACTATTTATGTTGGGATGGGGGCAGCAATGCCGGCTTTTGAAAAAGGACTGTCTCCTGACCAATACTGGGCGCTTGCCTATTATGTTTTGTCACTTGCTGAGTCTGATGAGGATAGTGATGACTGGGGAGAGGAATCTTCGGAGACAGTTGAAGGGGATTCCGATATTGGCAAAGATCTAGTCATGGGTGTAAAACCATTCGAAAATGGTGGACCACCTTGCATGGGTTGCCATAGCGTAATGGGCGAAAAAGCGATAACCTCTGGCGGTGGTCCTTGGGGTCCCGACCTGACCATCGCACATCAAAAGTTCAAAGAGTATGGTCTTTCCATCTTCCTTGAGACAATACCTTTCCCAACAATGGGACCACTTTACCATTCTCGTCCACTTACCGAGGAAGAGCGAGGCCATGTATTGGCTTTTCTAATAAGCATGCAGCAGCCCGATGAGGTTCAAGTAGTGACTGCTAAAGTGTTATCACACTACACTCTCACAATTCTTATAGGTTTATTGGGGGTAGTTTTGCTCACTTTAACGGGACTTATCGCAGGAAAAAAGAATATGGAGCTTAAATAATGAAATGGTTTAAAGAGACAAAAGATTCAAGGTCATGGGAAGAATTCTACCGTAAGCGATGGAGCTACGACTACAGCGTGCGAACAGGTCACGGCGTGAACTGTTCCATGGCCTGCAGTTGGGAGGTCTTCGTAAAGGACGGGCTCATTTGCTGGGAACTTCAAAA
>MPMB02128821.1_pt1 | contig 51407 bp, 46 predicted proteins | sample 1617371 | NCBI WGS metagenome assembly MPMB02 (sample SAMN05944808, study PRJNA350692) | marine metagenome | biome: marine; feature: ODZ; material: water; isolation source: 300 m water sample filtered on 0.2 um supor filter | place: Pacific Ocean | collected 2012-04-08 | depth 300m m
AGCCGGCGGCCCGCACCCCACTTCCATTCCGGCTGGATGCCCCACGCCGGGCCACTTCACCGCAACCAGACTGGAGAGCTGAATCATGAACTTCGAGACCATCGATACCACCGTCCAGGCCCTCTGGCGCTACGACTACGACACGAACATCAAGCCGCTCCGCGACCTGTATGAAGTGGCGAAAAAGGAACAGTGGAACGCGGCCACCGACATCCCCTGGGAGATCGAGACGGACCCGGAGCAGGTCGGCGACATGAGCGCTCCGGGAGCCGAGCCCTTCGACTTCGTCAAGGCCCTGCCGAAGGAGAAGCAGATCGAGCTCGCCAAGCGGAAGTCAGCCCATCTGCTTTCCACCTTCCTGCACGGCGAGCAGGGCGCAATGATGATCTGCGGGCAGCTCGTCGAGGTGGTGCCGGACATGGACGGCAAGCTCTACGCGTCCACGCAGGTGATCGACGAGGCCCGTCACGTCGAGGTCTTCCACCGCTACATCCAGCGCCTGGACCGCATCTACCCGATCATGCCCGGGCTGAAGGCGCTGCTAAACGCCGTGCTCCAGGCGGAACTCTGGCAGGAGAAGTGCGTGGGCATGCAGGTCATCGCCGAGAGCCTGGCCATGGGTTCGTTCAAGACCATGATCAAGCTCACCAACGATGAGGTCTTCCGCCGGGTGGTCGAGCTCACCGCCCAGGACGAGGCGCGGCACGTCTCCTACGGGCTGATCTACATGAAAGAAGAGATCCCGAAGATGAACGAGCGCGACCGCGATCAGCTGGAAGACTTCGCCTGGACGGCGATGACGCTGCTCGCGACGACTCCGCAGCTGCGGGAGGGCGAGGAGGCCGTCGATCCGATGGCGGTGGTCTTCGACGATCTCGGGATCGACCCGAAGAGGGCGGCGGACGAGATGGCCTCGAGGATGAGCGACCCGGAGTTCGTCAAAGCCCAGCCGAATCCCTTCCGCGACTACGCCTATCCCCAGCTCGAGCGGATCGGCCTGCTCACCGAACGCACGCTCTCCAAGTATCGGGAAGCGGGCCTGGCGGCCTGAACGGGCGGTGCCGACGCAGCCGGTTTTCCCCAATCAGGTGCTCATGTGACGGGAGATCTCCACACCGTCTAGGGAGGGGCTCATGGCCAGCCAAGAAGCTTCAGTCGAAATTCCTCGGATCCCGACACCGCAGGAGTTCGCGGCCGTGGTCGCCGCGAGTTCATACCCGACAAAGCTGAGGAAGGGAGATCCGGACCTCCGATGGCTCCACGCCCCGCCGGGACAGGGCATCTGGGGCAGTTGGGGAATCCAGGCGGAGCCCTCGCGTCGCGGGCTCACCCTGATGGACTGCGACCGTGCCGAGGGGGCTCCGGGTCCGGTGGGGCCAGACAGCGTCGCACCCCGTGGTGCGGGCAGCGAGCCCGGTCTGCTCCCGCGCGAGTGGGAGATCAACGAGAAGTGGGAGGTCTGGGCGGAGAACCTGACGCCCCTCTACGAGGAGGCGTGCAGCCGCCAGTGGAGCGCCACCCAGGATATCGACTGGCACAAGCTCGAGCCCTTGCCGCCGGATCTCGAGCGAGCGATGTGTCAGTTCAACACCTTCCTGACGATGGGTGAGTACCTGGCGACGGACATCCTCGCGCCGTGGCTTCCGCGGTTCAACACCTACTTCCACGAGATCAAGATGTTCATCGCAGCGCAGGCAATGGACGAGGCTCGTCACACGGAGGTCTTCCGGAAGCGGATCCTCGCGAACGGCGGCGGGCTCGGCATGACCATCAGTCTGGGAAGTGCCCTCGCCGGCATGGGCGACGCGGCGGCCCAGAAAGCGGCCCAGGTGACGACGAGAGAGAATCCACTCTTCTCGACGTGGAACCACGTTTCCTACGCGATCCACGTGGTCTTCGAGGGGGCGATCCTCTCGATGTTCCGGTTCGGGGAGTTTCTCGGAAAGACGGACGTCGACAAGCAGATCTTCCGGATGGTGATGCAGGACGAAGCCCGTCACGTCGCGTACGGGACCATGCATCTGAAGTACCTGCTCGAACATGCGCCGGATCCCGAGGCGAGGTTGCGAGAAATCCACGAGCTCGCCACCAAGGCGGAGATGTTCTTCCTCGAGCTGTTCTTTCTGCATCCCGCGACGGTGGAGTCGTGCGCCGTTCTCGGCGGCGACGGGCTCGACGGGCTGGGGGAGGGGCTCGGGAAGTACAAGGCCCTCTATCGCAAGATGCGAGAGGAGTACATCTCGCGCACAGCGCGGGCGGGTCTGGATCGCTCGGAGCGCTGCATGTTCCCGGCCGACCTCCCGTTCTGAGGGGTGCAACCATGGCGACAGACCAGGATCAGGTCCTCGAGTTCCCTTCGGCTGCGTGGTTTCGGGCGCTGGCCGACGCCGCCTCGGCAGACGAATCGCGCTACCGCCGCCTCGGCTACCTGGAAATCAAGCTCGGCGTGAACGTGGGCGAGAGGGGCTACCGGATCATCTTCGAGGACTTCGGGTGCACCGAAGTCGAGGAGTGGGACGGCTCCGCGCCGGTGGACTGCATCGTGTCGGCGTCGCCGGACGACTGGCGAGAGCTCATCGCGCACATCCAGGCGAGAGGCTCGGCCGATCCGGAGCACACCCTCAACAGCCTCGTTCTCGCCGGAGATCGCTTTGCCCTGAGTGGTGACGAGCAGCTCGGTGTCGACCGGTTCTACCGCTTCAACGCCAGCCTCCAAGCGTTCATCGAGGAGGCACGCAATGTCCCGGGTATAGGATGTTCCTGAAGGAGGTTCCCCGATGGTTCGAGTCGTCAAGCTAGGTATCAAGCGCCCTGCCACCCACGAGCTTCTGCCCGATCCGCAGCCCCGCCCGACAAAGTACACGTTGCTCTCGGTCGACGATCATCTGATGGAGCCGCCCGACACATTCGTCGGACGTCTTCCGCAAAAGCTCCAGGATCAGGCACCGCAGGTCGTCGAGACCGAGGAAGGGCACCAGGTCTGGGAGTTCGAGGGTAAGCCCTACTTCCAGGTTGGCTTCATGTGTGTTGCCGGCCGGCCGCGGGAGGACCATCGGGTAGAGCCCGCACGTTTCGACGAGGTTCGTCCGGGTTGCTACCGGATCGACGACCGTATCAAGGACATGGACATCGGCGGGATCTGGGCCTCGGTGAACTTCCCATCGGGAGTCACGGGTTTCGGCGGAACGCTGTTCTCAGAAGCCAATGACCCGGCGCTCGGCCTGGCCTGCGTTCGAGCTTGGAACGACTGGCTGTTCGAAGAGTGGTTCTCCCCGCATCCGGAGCGCATCGTACCTCTGGGAATCACCTTCCTGTCCGATCCCGAGAAGGGTGCCGAGGAGATTCGACGCAACGCGGCACGTGGGTTTCGCGCGGTCACACTGCCCGAGCAGCCGCACCGCGTCGGCTATCCGCCTGCGGCGTCGCCCCACTGGGAGCCAATCATCCAGGCCTGTGTCGACACCGACACAGTGCTCAACTTGCACGTCGGTTCGGCGGGCTTTCCCCCAATGCCGAAAGGGGCCGAGAGCATCGAGCTGGGCGCAACGCTGTTTGGGCAGCTCTCGCTGGTGACGGCGGCGGAGTGGCTCTGGAGCGGCTACCCGGCCAGGTACCCCGATCTCAAGATCGCTCTGTCCGAGGGCGGCATCGGCTGGGTCGCCATGCTCGTCGACCGCCTCGACAATATCATGACCCGTTCCGGATACGGCCTGGGCTGGCCCGACCCGAAGATCTCACCGAGTGAGGCATTACGCCGCAACTTCTGGTTTGCCATGATCGACGACCCGTCCACGATCTGTACGCGCCAGACGATCGGCATCGACAATATTCTCTTCGAGTCCGACTACCCTCACGGCGACGGCACCTGGCCCGACACGCAGCGGGTAATGCAGGATGTCTTTGGCGACCTGCCGGTGGAGGACATCCGAAAGATCAGCCACCAGAACGCCGCCAAGCTGTACCGCCACCCGCTGCCGGGGACGTGCGCGCCCTGATCGCCCCCGCCTGTGTGTGAGGCGTGCGTCCCACGAGATTTCTCGCCAGACCGGGGAGCCCGACGCTCGGGTGCGGCTGCAGTCGAACTGGCCACGCAAGCCGGAATCGACATCTTGAGGTTTTTCTGCTTTCAGGTCAGACTGTCGTCGGCGACGTTGAAGGAGCAGGCGGCTGCGTCGAGGGTGGACTCCCCTCACACCCCAGGGAGCCATCCCCGGTGAGGATAGGAAGTTCGAGCTGTGTTTTCCCTGGGTCCGAGTAGTACACATTCTGTCGAGTAGTACACATTTTGTCGAATAGGGACCGGGAGAGAATCGGGTCAACCATTCGGAAGAGGCGCGTCATGGAAAAAACGGCGACTGGCAATCTCAGAGTGTTCTATGCGGACGTGATCGCGAGAAACCCTGAGTTCGGGGATGTTCTCGAAGATTACACTCAGGTAACGGAGATCAAGCGAGACGTCCGGAAAGTATTCGACGTGGACGATCCGGAGGAGATCAAGAAGCTCATCGGAACCAACGTCAGAGGTTTCGAGGTCACCGACGAGACTTATCGCCACGCAGTCTTGGTAGAGCAAGAGCACGAGCGGCTCTACCAGCGGTGCAAAGAGCTGATGCGAGAGCTGTCTTGAAGCTGGGTGCAAGGATCTGATGCGAGAGCTGTCTTGAAGCTGGGTGCAAGGATCTGATGCGAGAGCTGTCTTGAAGCTGGCCGGAGCAAACGGGGAAAGGTTGAGGCACGAGTGAATACGCCGAACGGCATCGCGCTCGGCGTCCTCGGGTCAATGGCGGTGTTGATCGTCGGTGCTTGCTCACCGCGGGTCCAAGCGGTGGTTCCGCTCGAACTCACCAGGCAAGACACCTGTGCGGCCGACGGGATGATTTTGCTCGATCATGCCGGACCGCATGCCCAGATCGTCTGGAAGGACGGTCAGCGGACCTTCTATTGTGAAGCTCGTGAGGCCTATTCGATCTGGACGGATCCCATCGAGCGAAATCGCATTGCCGGCTTTTTCGTTCAGGACATGGGCGGCCTCGCTTGGGCATCGCACGCGGACCATTGGATCGATGCCGCGAGTGCCCTCGTCGTGGTCGATAGCGCCAAGTTCGGCTCGATGGGGCTCTCCTACGTTCCCTTTGGCAGGCGCGAGGACGCGGAAGCCTTCACGGTAGAAAATGGCGGTGAGTTGCTCACCTTTGGCCAGATTTCCCCGGAGGTGGTTCTGCATAGTGAGGAGCGTAGGCGCGAGGCGCCGGGCGGACCCGGTCTTCACGCGCACGCGATGAAAGGGATGCGAGCCGGTGAATAGGAGGGAGCTTCTGAAAGCCGGTCTCAACTCCGGGATGGTTCTGCTTCTGCCGGGTGCCGCCCTCTGGAATACCCGGGATGATGGGCGGACCTTGGCGCAGGAGCAGGAGCAGCTCTTCTTCGAGCGTGAATTCTTCGCGATGGGAACCCGCGGGACGCTGCGTCTCGTGGCCGGGAGTCGCGCTGTGGGCGCGCGTGCGCTGGACGACGCACTTGCCAGGATCACCTACCTCGAAGCGAAGCTCACCAAGTTCTCGCCGTATTCCGATATCGGCCGGCTGAACGCCGCTCCAGGCAAGGACGTCTATGTCTCGCGAGACACCGCCTCGGTACTGCGGCTGGCGCTCGATCTCGGTGCAGAGGCGAGCGGGCGCTTCGACGTGGGCATGGGGAATTTCCTGTCTCGTCCGGGCCTGGATACCAGGGTGCCGCTGGTAGGCGGGGCGGGTGATCATCGAGGTCGGGTGACCGGCGAGGGGCTTCGATCCGACCCGCTTCTCGAGATTCGCGGCCGTCATGTCCGTCTTGCCCGGCCGGGTACGATGCTCGACCTCGGGGGCATCGGGAAGGGCTACGCCGTGCGTGAAGCGATCCGTCTACTGCGGCAGCAACACGCCATTGAGCACGCCGCCATCGAGCTCGGTGGTGATCTGGCCTTCCATGGTGGGCGAAGCGCGGCGGCACCGTGGCGCATCGGGCTCGATCCGCAGGCGCCGATCGCAGCGAGTGATCGCAAGATCATCCGCATCTCGACCGGGGCCGTTGCATCTTCGGGGGGTTACCGAAAGCGTGCGACCCGCGATGCAGGCGCGATCAAGCATCATATCGTCGATCCGATTACGCGAACGTCACAGGACCACTACGCACTCGCAACGGTCGTCGGGCCTGACGCCGCGGTTGCGGACGCATTGGCAACGGCGTTCTTCAACACGCCCGCGGACGCAGCAGAACGTCTCATGCGCCGATTTCCAGCTTATCAATTCCATAGTTTTGACAAGGCCTAGCCCAGGGGAGGGAATATCCGTGAGTAAGCAGCATGATGACGTCACTACGAGCACCGGAAGAGACCAGCAGGAAGAGACGCAGGGACAACACCCGGGGACGAGTCGTCGCGATTTCATGAAGCTATCGGTGGGGTCCGCCGGCGTCGGCGCGGCGGCAGCCTACTTTGCGGGCGCGGCCTCAGTGGTGAAGCCGGCAATGGCCCAATTGAGTTCAAAGGAAGCAGACAAAACCTATGTCGCGCCGGGCCAGTACGACACCTACTACGCCTTCAAGTCCGGCGGCCAATCCGGGGACATGCGCGTGATGGGACTGCCGTCGAATCGCCTGTTCAAACGCATCCCCGTGTTCAATTTCGACTGCTGCTTCGGCTGGGGAGTTACCAACCACAGCAAGCGCCTGCTGGCGGACGCGGAGACGGGAGAGCAAACGAAGGTTGGAGATACCCACCACGTCCATCTCTCCTACACCGATGGTACCTACGACGGGAAGTACTCCTGGGTGAACGACAAGGCCAGGGGACGCCTGGCGAGGGTGCGGCTCGACTACATGGAGGTCGATGCCATCACCGACCTGCCGCATTGCCAAGGAACGCACGGCATCTTTCCCTCGCGCGATCGCATCAACGCCGTCTACTGCAACTCCGAGTTCCGCAATCCGATGCCCAACGACGGGAGCCTGCTGGATGAGCCCAAAAAATACGGGTGCCTGCATACCTGCGTCGACGCGGAGAGCATGAAGGTTCGCTGGCAGGTGTGGGTCGACGGTCAGCTCGACATCTGCGCCACCGACTACCATGGCAAGTATTCCATGGCCACCTGCTACAACTCCGAAGAGGGTGTCAACCTCGATCAGATGACCGCCGCAGACCGGGACCATCTGACCGTCTTCAACCTGGAGCGAATCGAGGAGGCGGTAAAATCCGGCAAAGACGTGATCCATATCGGGGACCGCAAGGACATCCCGGTGATCGACGGCCGTGGCAAGGACAATCGCTATGTCCTGTACATCCCGGTCCCCAAGAATCCGCACGGCGTCAACATCGATCCCACCGGAACCTATGCCATCGCTAGCGGCAAGCTCTCGCCGACGGTTTCGGTGATCCCGCTCGCGAAGATCGACGACGCCTTCGCCGGCAAGATCAAGACTCCGCGCGACTGCGTGGTGGCGGAGCCCGAGGTGGGACTGGGGCCGCTGCATACGGCCTTCGATGGTCGCGGCAACGCCTATACATCGATCTTCATCGACTCGGTGTGTACCAAGTGGAACATCGCAACGGCGGTCGCCGGCAAGGACCCCGTGTTGCAGAAGATCGACGTCATGTACCAGCCCGGGCACGTGAATGCGACCATGAGCGAGACCAAGGATGCGGACGGCAAGTGGTTGATGTCACTCAATAAGTTCTCGAAGGATCGCTTCCTGTCCGTCGGACCGATGTTCCCGGACAACGATCAATTCATCGACATCAGCAGCACCAAGGAGAAGAACATGGTCCTGGTGCACGACGCGCCGGCCTATCCCGAGCCGCACGACGCGATTCTCGCCTGGCGTTCGATCTTTCATCCCAAGCAGATCTGGGATCCCAAGGATCGGAAATTCGACTGGGAGCGCAATCTGGTGGCCGAACTGTCAAAGCGAAACGGAAAGAAGCTGGAACTCGGAAAAACCAACGAGGTGATCCGCGAAGGCAACAAGCTCTATGCGATCATGACCAGCCTCGCCCCGGTCTACGGGCTGCAAGAGATCCGCGCGAAGAAGGGCGACGAGGTCACGGTGATCGTCACCAACATCAATGCGGTGGAGGACCTCACGCACGGCTTCTGCCTTAGCGGCCACGACATAAACTTTGGCGTGGCACCCCAGGAGACGGCTTCTGTCACCTTCACGGCCGACAAGAAGGGCGTCTGGTGGTTCTACTGCACCTGGTTCTGCCACGCCCTCCACTTGGAGATGCGCAGTCGATTCATCGTGTCGTAAACGACGCGCGACCAGGCGGCGGCTTTGCGGGTTTCATCAAGGGGAAGTCGTCTATGAGTGCCGCCCGCCGCAGCACGGGGAATTGGCTCTCTACCCGCCGAAGGAGCGTCATCGAAGGGCTCTCGAGCACCAGTCGCAGGACCGGGAAGGTGAACACCAGCCAATTGCCGAGGTTGGTGGCGTAGTAGGGCTGATTACCGACGCCATTGCGGTCGCTGTCCCAGCCCACGTAGCCGGACCAGTAGTTGCCGCGACCCTCCTGTCCCCAGTGCAGCGAGCGCGAGCCGACGAATTTTGCCTGCAGCCGGTTCCCCACGAAATCGTTATCTACAACCTGGTTGTCGTCGCTCTGTGAGGTGATGACGATGCCGATTCCGTTGCGATAGAACCCGTTGTCTCGAATTCGATTGAAATAGGATCCACCGAGAAAGAGGCCATCCTCGCTTTCGGACGTGTGGTTTCCGATCACGTCGCTGTGGAGCACACCCCGAAGCAGGAGTCCGTGCCTCCTGCCGCCCTGAAACGAGTTCTCTTCCAGCTTGATCCGCTTGGAATACATGATCGCCGCACCGACGCTCGAATTCGTCGTGGTATTTCCGACCACCGTGCAGTCGTCGTTGTACATGAAGTGGATGCCGAATCGGGTGTCGCGCATCCGGTTGCCGACAATGGAAACGTGGTCGGAGTTCGCGATATAGATCCCATCGCGGCCCCCCGAAATCCGGTTTCCCTTCGCCAGCGTGCCTACTGTGTTGAAGAGGTAAAGCGAGTTTCCCCGATCGGATACGATGGGTTGCCGTGTCCCGACAATGGTGTTGTTCTCGATGCGGGCCTTCGGTGCCGACGCCACCCAGACCGCGAACTCGCAAGCCTGGAAGTCATTGTCGATGATCGTGGCGCCGGATGCGGGCGCCTCGACCATGATACAGGAGTCCCTCTCGGAGATATTGGTGCCGCTGTCGCGGAATCTCAGGCCCTCGATGCGGACATTCGGTGCCGTGATCCTGATGACCGTGCCGCGGCCCGCGCTGGTGAGCGTGGCATCGCCAGCGGATCGCAAGACAATCGAACTCCGGATCTCGAAGTTTCCTGTGTAGGTCCCGCCGGGAAGCACGACCACGTCGCCGTCTTGTGCTTTGCTGAGCGTGTGCTGAAGGTTGCTTCGAGGGTGTCCGCTTGACTCCGAATTCCCGGCGGTTGCTCCAGGTATTGCTAACAGCAGGAAGAGCCCTTGGAAGAGGCAGCTACACAGGCTTCTCATTGAACTTCTTCCACCACTTCGCGCTGATCAGTGGCGGGCATTGCGTCTTGTCGTCCATCAAGTGGATACAATTGAAGCAGCCCATGCACTCGGCCGCATTGATCTGGCCTTTGTCGTTGATCGCCTGAGGCTCGCACTCGCGACGGCACTTCTTGCAGACAACACACGAGTTCCGGCGCGGGATGGGCTTGGGCGGGAAGAAAGAGACCAATGCCAGGGCGGCCCCCAGCGGGCAGAGGTAGCGGCAGAAGAATCGATAAATGAAGATCCCGATCATCAGCAATGCGACCAGGTAGATGCCGTATTCGGCGGGGCGATCGAAGATGCCGATGTTCCAGGTGGTCTTGAAGGGCTCTACCTCGGCAAGAAGCTCGGCCATCTTCATGGAGAAGAGCGACACGATGAAGAGCGAAATGAAGATGAAGAATCGAATGATACGAAGGCGCCGCAGCGTTTCGACCTTCGGGCCGTAGGGCTTGTGAAGCGGAGTCAGCTTGGTTCGTATCTTGTAGAGCAGCTCCTGCAATGCTCCGAAGGGACAGATCCAGCCGCAGAAGAGTGAGCGTCCCCAAACCGCCGTGGTCAGCGCGATCATGATCCAGCCAACCGCGAGGAAGGGGTCCATGAAGAAGATCCGGTAGGACTCCCTCTCGCGAATGACATCGACCAGGGTGAAGATGTTCACCACGGATGGCTGGCCGCGGTGGAATACACCGATCGTCAGGATGGATGCGACGAATACGCCAATACGAATCCACTCGAGCCGTCTCTCGTTGCGGGCCATGCGCCGGCGAAAGATGAAGAGCGTGATCACGAATAGCCAGAGAGTGATGTACCAGACGATTGCGATCTCGTGGTCGACCCAGACTTGTTCGAGAATGGAGAACTCCCCGGGCTCCCCAGGGGTCGCGGTCCCGGCAACGACCTTTGGTGCTGTGAACAGGCTGGGGGGGAATTGATAGGTCGCCGAGAAGGTGTGATACAGCTTGGAAACAGCGGTCTTTCCGGTCAGCCTGCTGCCGAGCACCTGCATTGTCCAGGGCTGGGTTCGGTCGTAGAGGGGGCTCGTGACGATGAAGACGCCGCTCTGGGCGAACTGAGGTGCGCCCTTCGCCGCGATCGAGTAGAGCGGGTCGTAGTCGACATCGCGAAAGGTAAACGTGTTCATCCCCTGTTCAATACGGAAGCGGTCGTAGATCCCGCCGCGGACGAACGCGGACCCCTTGAAGCCTCCCTGCCAGGTTCCGTTGCCCACGACCATCAATGCGGACTCGGTCGGCTCTAGAGTACCCATCAGCCAGTCGTACACTGACTTGCCCAGGATGTTCTGCCCGATGGTCGGCTGCACCAGGTCCGCAAAATACATGTCGAGCCAGGGTGTCTTGCTATTCGGCAGACCCATCTGTTGGGGGTAGATGGTGAGCTGCGCGATGGCGCCCATCTCTACCAGCTGATCCCAGGTCTTCGGTTCGAAAGCCTTCGAGAGCTGCGCTTTGGCAACGCTCGCCTGACGCTCGAGAATTCCAACCCGGACGGCGACCTTGCGCGAACTGGAGAGCACGGTCTCATTGGTGACCAACGATGTCACCGTCGCGCCGGTGATCATGTCGATGCTGATGTAGCCGGACGCAGGCTTCCCGATCCGGATCTTATCCCGGATGTCCTTTCCTTGGTAAGAAACAACTGCGTCTACCAGCTTGCTCGCTGGAATTCCCGCTAGCAGGATCGGCTCATCCATCGAGATGAGCTTGGTGTAGTCGATGATTCCCGCTGGACTTAGACCAATCAGGATGCCGATCGGTTTGCCGGAATAGGCCGGAATCTTCACGATGTCCGTAGAGTAGAAGTAGTAACGGAGGGTCTTTCCGCCTTCTTGCAGTACGAAGATCTTCTCGGAATCCTGCCAGGGTGCGAGCTGCTGGCCGGGCTTCAGCGCGATGGCGCAGTCGTGGGGGTTGCAGAAGAAGTTTCCGTCCTTGAGAGAGAGGTGCCCAGGACGCACACGACCGATGGAGTTCCGGGTGGCGCCGGCTGGGACGGCAAGAACAGTCGTCAAGAAGCACGCGGCCAGGAAGGCCAGAGGGCGGGACATCGGCGCCCTAATCCCCAGCCTCGTTTTCCGGGCGGCGTGTCGCAACAGAGAGCATGCGCATCTACTGGTACCTCGGTTTGCGAGGACCGGTCTGGTACGATCAGCGACTCGGTCGGGAGGCCAAACGCTAGCGAATGGCAGGGGCAACGTCACTCGAAGTAGAAGACGTCTCTTTTGCCTATGCCAGGCAAGTCGCTGTGCTCGACGGCGTGAGTGCCACGTTCGAAGGCGGCAAGATCACGGTGCTGCTGGGGAACAACGGCAGTGGGAAGACGACGCTGCTGAGAATCTTGGCGGCGATCGCGTCGCCGGATTCCGGACGGGTGCTCTTCGACGGGTGTCCACTCACTCGCGGGAGCATCCCGGATTACAAGCGGATGATCGGCTTCATGCCGGAACTCTTGCAGATGTATCCCGAAGCTCGGGTGGCAGATCTCCTGGGTTTTTTCTGTGCGCTAAAGCGCATCGATGAAAGCGCCGTGCCGAAAACACTCGAGCGGGTGGGCCTCGCGGCGCGGGCTCGGACGCGGGTGAACACGTTGTCGAAGGGCATGAAGCAGCGCCTCAACCTCGCCCAGGCAATTCTCGGACGGCCCAAGGTCGTGATCCTGGATGAGCCGACCAATGGGTTCGACTACGCGAGCGTCACGAGCTTCTACCCGATCTTGCGCGGCCTGGCGCGGGAAGGAGCGATCGTGATCCTCTCCAACCACCAACTGGCGGAGTTGCGTGGAAATGTGGACCGGATCGTGCTGATGGCTCAGGGGCGAATCACAAAGGCGCGCGCCATCGATCGCGACGCCTTGCCGGGAGAGCCAGAGACCTGGCTCGAGGAACAGGCTTTGAGGGATTTCCTCGAGGTCGCCACATGAGCTGGTGGGTGATCCGGACCGTGGCCAAGAAGGAGGCCAAGACGAACCTGAGAAGCCCTTCGTTCCTTTCGATTGCGCTTCTACTGCTGATCCTCAATTTCGCCGTCATCAGCTTCAGCGTCTCGTTCTCGGGCTTTGAAGGGCAGGCCGACCCGCGGGCGATGCTGTTGTCACTGATCAATCTCCAGATGTACATCGTGCCACTGCTCGCACTGATCGTTTCCTACGACGGATTGCTGAGGGAGCGAGAACTCGGAACCCTCGACCTGCTGCTCTCCTACCCGCTCGAGTTCTCCGACATGGTGATCGGAAAGTGGCTGGGGTTTAGCGCCGTGCTCGGCCTGGCGATCATCCTGGGTTTCCTGCTGCCCGCCTACCGCATGTTCGGAAGCGGCATTCCTCCGGCCTCAATTGCCGGCCTCGTAGCGCTCTCGGTCTGGCTCGGCATCGTCTTCAACTCGCTGGGCCTGCTTTTTTCGAGCCTCTCACGCGATAGGACCTTTGTCATCGCATCCTGCATCATCTTGTGGCTCTTCTTCGTGCTGCTATTTGACCTCGGCTTCGTCGGTCTGGCGATCGCGACCGATGGGGTCGCCACTAGCGCCAAGATCAGCTGGGTGCTGCTGCTGAGCCCTACCGACGTATTCCGGTTGGTGTCGCTGATGACCTTGATGCCACAAGACACCAGCAGCTTTTACGGTCTCGGCGTCGGCGCGCTGCAGCTGCCGGTTGGAATTTCGATGCTGCTCGTGTGGACGCTTGCCCCGCTCGCGCTTGCGATCCGGATGAACCCCAGCAAGCAGAGGAATCGGCTGTCTCTGTGGGTGCTCGAAGTGGTCTCCCGAACGACTCGTTGAGCCAGCTTCCCCTCGTCTACTTCCTGCGGAAGGGAGCGCCGCACTCTCTGCAGTACCGCTGACGGTCAGCGATACGCGGTTGCCGCCGCGGCTGCGTGTGCATAGAAGCGCGGCGGCCACTGGCCTAGACTCGGCATGCATGTCCCCCTTCGGGCATAAACGCCTCCTCGACTACGCGGCACGGGCTGGCTGAGCGGGAAAGATGCCCCAAGGGCGTCTCGCGCAGGTGCTGCGTGGAATCGTTGACGACGCGGACGAGCGGCTGCTCATCGGGCCTGGGACGATGGACGATGCGGGCGTCGTGCGCCTCGGCCGAGGGGGCGGTGCGCACGCTGGGCTTGCGCTCGTGCAGACCGTGGACTTCTTCCCGCCCGTCGTGGACGACCCGCGCCTCTACGGTGCGATCGCGGCGGCGAACGCACTCTCGGACGTGTACGCCATGGGCGGGACGCCGCTCTCGGTGCTGACGCTGGCCAGCTTCCCGGCAGACTTTCCCGATGAGTGGCTGCGCGAGATCCTGCGCGGCGGCTGCGAGAAGGTGCGCGAATCGGGTGCCGTCGTTGCGGGGGGGCACACGGTCGAGGGCGAGGTGCAGTTCGGCTTCTCGTGCACCGGGCTCGTGGACAGTGAGCGGGTGATAGCGAACGATGGGGCGGAGGTCGGCGATGTCGTCTACCTGACGAAGCCGCTCGGCATGGGAGCCCTGACGACCGCCGCCAAGCGGAACGAGATCGCCTGGGACGCGCTGTTGCCCGCCGCCGAGCAGATGGCGACCCTGAACGCGGCCGGGTCCGAGGCGATGAACGCCGTCGGCGCCCACGCTTGCACCGACGTGACGGGCTTTGGGCTCGTCGGACATGCGCGCAACGTGGCCGTGGCCAGCGACGTGACGATCCGCATCCCGGCCGTCGGAGCGCCACTCTTCTCGGGGGCGCTCGAACTCGCGCGGCGTGGCGTGCTCTCCGGTGGGTCGAAGCGCGGGCGCGAGGCCCTGGCGGAAGAGGTCCGGGTCGGTGTGGGTGTCGACACCGCCGTTGCCGATCTGTTGTTCGACGCCGAGACCTCCGGTGGGCTCTTCATCGTCGTTGCACCCAGCGCAGCCGCCGCTCTCGAACGCGAGCTTTGCCAGCGGCGGGTGCCCGTCCACCGGGTGGGAGAGGTGGCCGCACCGACGGGCGCCGCGGTCGAGATCGTCTAGCGCGTCCGGGGGCGTGCCGTAAGCGAACTCACCCGGAGACGTATCGCGTTGTGTTTCACGCGAGCCCGATCAGACTGGCCACCTGTGGTGCCGCAAGCGAACCCACCCGGAGACGTATCGCGTTGTGTTTCACGCGAGCCCGATCAGACTGGCCACCTGTGGCACGGTGTTGCCCTCAGCGTCAGCAGGTGGCACATGCGCGGTGCCGTCGCATGCGCACGAGGCACGAGCTTTGCTGTAGCATGCTGCACCAAAGCACTGACCAAGGGGAGACCGCCCATGCGCTTCGGAATGCTCCACCTCTTCGAAAACCCTGTCGGCAAGAGCGAGCATCAGGTCATCCACGAACAGATGCAGCTGATGCGAGCAGCAGAGGACCTCAACTTCGACTCGGTCTGGCCCGCAGAGCACCACTTCACGGAATACGGCTTCTGTGCGTCGCCGGCGCTTTCCCTGGCGGCCATCGCGAACGAAACCAAGCGCATCCGGCTCGGTACCGGGATCGTGATCCTGCCGATGAATCACCCTCTGCGCGTCGCCGAAGACTACGGCTTCCTCGACCACCTCTCGAACGGGCGGATTGATCTCGGTGTGGGACGGGGTTACCAGCCGCTCGAGTTCGAACGCTACGGCATCGATCAGACGACGACCCGGGGGCAATTCGATGAAGCGCTACAGGTGATCCAGCAGGCATGGACCCAGGGGCGAGTCGACTTCGAGGGCGAGTTCTACCGTTTCCGCGATGTGCCCATCCGGCCGATCCCGCAGCAACAACCCCACCCGCCCATCTGGATGGCGGCGCTGTCACAGGACACGTTCGAGCTGGCGGGGCGGTACGGCCTCGACCTGCTGATCGGAAGCGTCTTCGGCTTGTCGGCCGAGACCGCCCCGCTGCGCCGCGCCGACTACTACCGGGGCCTGCGCGAACACGGCCACTCGACGGAGGGTCGCCAGATGGGCTGTCTCACCATGGTGTACGTGGGGGAGACCATGGAGCAGGCCCGGGCGGACTTCCGCGAGGCCGTGATCTGGTACTTCCGCACGATCGCGAAGTACATCGCCCCGGGGAAGGGAAAGCCGGCAATCAAGTCCTACGAGATGTACGCCGACTTCCAGAACCTTCTGAACGAAGTCGAGTGGGACGAACTGCTCGATCGCGACGTGGTCATCTGCGGCAGCCCCGACTACGTGACCGAGAAGCTTGCGGACTTCCAGCAGACCTTCGGATTCACCGAGTTGCTCTGCTGGACACGGCTCGGCGGCCTCGACCACCGCAAGGTACTGCGCTCGATGGAGCTCATGTGCGACAAGGTCATGCCACATCTGCGCGATAGCGATCCGCCGCCTCCGCCTACCGAGTAGGACCGGAGCTGCACCGCCGGACGTGGCGCGTTCGCGCGTTCGACCAACGCGCCGTCGGGATGCGCCGCACTCGCGAGATCCGGCGGACCCGTGCAGCCTTCGATCGGCCCGGAGGCTGCCTGCGTGGGTGCGCCTGTATGGCGCTTCGCGAGCCGGACGCGCTGACCGGCAACTACCGCTCGCACGGCCCCCTTCTCGCTGGCATCTTGAGCAGCGCAGCAATCCGCCCCGATCTCCCCCCTACTTGACATGATGGTTCTTCCCGGGTGTAAAAAAGAGCTTTGAGTTTCCTGTCGCCTCCAATCGCGAAGGGAGGGCATCCATGAAGGTGCAGACAGCGCGTTGCGTGGCACTCCGGGCGGGCGGATTCGAGTTCGTCCTCGCGGCCCTGATTCTGTTGTGCTGGTCATCCGGTGCCCATTCCGAGAGCTTGATTTCCAAGGGATCCGTCTGGACATACAGGGATATCGGGCTCCAGCACGGCTGGCAGGCGCCGGATTTCGACGATTCGAGCTGGGCCGAGGGTCCGGCCGAACTCGGATTCGGAGACCACAAGGAGTCCACGGTCCTGACCGCCACGGCTCCTGCAGGTTTTCCCACGGCAGCGGTCTATTTTCGTAAGCGCTTCTGGGTGGATGACCCAGCTGCCTTCGCTGCGCTGCACCTCCTGCTGAAGCGCGATGATGGGGCGGCGGTCTATCTCAACGGGTTCGAGGTCGTCCGCAGCAACATGCCGGCGGGACCGATCCTCTACTTCACCTTCGCCTCGACTGCGGTCGGCGGGGATCAGGAGCTTCGCTTCGTGTCTCACGACATTTCGAGTGAAGCACTCGTCGCCGGAGAAAACGTGCTGGCAGTCGAGGTCCATCAGAGGAGTCTTTCGAGTTCGGATATCAGTTTCGACCTGGCCCTGCTGGGACTCGCGCACCCGGACGATCCGGTGGTGGTTCAGGGGCCCTATCTGCAGCGGGTGAGCGCCGATTCGATCGTCGTGCGCTGGTCGAGCCATCGCGAGAGCATCGGACGGGTGTACTTCGGAAGGGATCCCCACACCCTCGATCGGCATCGGGACGGCTCCCTGGCATTCGACCACGAAGTGGCCCTCGAAGGTCTCGACGCGGACACGCTCTATCACTACGCGGTCGCGAGCCCGGGGCAGAGCCTCGAAAGCCTCCAGCTCTCCGGTTCGTTTCGCACCGCTCCCCGGCACGGGGAATCGGCCCCCGTTCGCTTCTGGGTCTTGGGAGATTCGGGGGAGGCCAATCGCTCCGCGCGGACCGTTCGTGACGACTTTCTCGCTTTCACCGGAGAGCGAATTCCAGATGGCATGTGGATGCTGGGCGACAACGCGTATCCCACGGGTACGAGACTGCAATATCAGGCCGCGGTCTTCGATACCTATCCGGACGAGCTTCGCAATACGGTGCTGTGGCCCACCTTCGGAAATCACGACGCAATCTCGGCCAACTCGAGTTTGGAGAGTGGCCCCTACTACGATCTCTTTACCCTGCCGAGACACGCCGAGTCCGGAGGATTGCCCTCGGGTACCGAGGCCTACTATTCCTTCGACTACGCGAATGTGCACGTCATCGTCCTGGACTCTCAGGGCAGCAATCGAAGCCCAGGCGGCGCGATGATGACCTGGGCGGCTGCAGACCTGGCATCGACGGATCAAGATTGGATCATCGCGTTCTTCCACCATCCTCCGTACACGAAGGGCTCTCACAACTCCGACTCAACCGTCGATTCTGGTGGGCGCATGGTGCACATGCGGACCTATGCGCTGCCCATCCTCGAAGCCGGTGGCGTCGATCTGGTACTCACCGGGCACAGCCACGTCTATGAGCGATCGATGTTGATCGATGGCCATTACGGCTTCTCACCAACCTTCACGGACATCCACGTGGTCGACGATGGGGATGGATGCCTGTGTGAGAGCGACTGCAGTCCGTGCCCCAATGGTGGTCAGGGGCCCTATGTCAAAGAATCGGTCGGAGGCGTGGCCCACGAGGGGACGGTCTATTCCACCGTGGGAAGTTCGTCCAAGGCGACTGGATCCCTTGGCCTCGACCATCCCGTCATGATCTTGTCCCTGCGCGAGACCGGCTCGATGGTGCTCGACATCGACGGCCTGCGGATGGACGCGCTCTGGATTCGCGAGGGCGGAGAGATCATCGATTCATTCACCCTGCTCAAAGGCGGTGACAGCGACGGCGATCTCCTCCCCGATCCCGAGGACAATTGCCCCGAGCAGGCCAATCCCGATCAGGAGGATTACGACGGCGACGGGCTGGGCGATCTCTGCGACGAAGACCGCGACGCTGACGGGGTGGGGAACGAACTCGATCAATGTCCGCACAGCGAACTGGGCGCCGTCGTCGGATCGAAGGGCTGTAGCGCGAGCGAATTGATCGAGCTGCAGTGCTACGAGACGCCTCGATCGGGACGCTTCCGCCTTCTTCGCTGCGTCGTTCGGACCACCATTCGGGCGGCGATACAGGATCTGATCCCCCGCAGAGAATTCGGCAAGTTTCTCGTTCGCGAAATCCATCGCGCCCTTCGACACGCCCGCCCGCGACATTCGAAAGCCTCTCGATGGCGGCACTGACGACTGGGTGAGATATACGGGCCAGACTCAGTTCCGAGGCCGGATCCGCGGTGGACAGATCTCGAGAAAGAGGTGCCGCCGGCCCACCTGATGCGGGTGGTCGAGGGCATCCACGGGGGCGATATCGAGGCAGCCGCGGGTCGCGTCGCCGGTGCACCCGAGGTATCCCGCCCCACCGCTGCCGCCCTCTGTGGCACGTGGCCCCGGACGACTGCCCCTGGGGCCACGGCCTGCACCGCGGCGCGGCACGATTGATGCATCGCGTCAAGATAGAGGATGCAACAGGAGGCAAGGATCATGGTCGAGGCAACGCATACAAAAAAGACGACACAGCGCCCGGAGCAGGCGGGCGAGGTCCGGCGGCTCACGCGCACGGTCCAGGGTGCTGTCGACGACGGTGCCACCACGGTGGAGGAGATCCACAAGGCGATCGCCGAAGCGCCGCTCGACGTGCTGGAGCGCATGGCCGTGCTGCCCAGGACGATGGCCGATATCCGCCGCGCCCAGGATGACGCGCTGACGGCGATCTATCGCGCCGTGCGCAAGGTGAACCACGAGGTCACCGACTTCACGGCGGACCTGCTCGAAGGCGCACGTCCGAAGCGCCCGGCCGTGCACGACACCGGCAGCAAGGCGCAGCGACCGGATGCGGCGCGGCGTGCCCGCGAGGCGGAGAAGCAGTCCGGCTAGACCAACTCGACGCCCCGATGACTGGACGACCCGAGACCGGAAGACCGCGCGCAGCCGGGGGGGCCTGTCGGGAGCCGACCAGCTGGGGTGACTACGCCGCTCCCGGCAGGCCCAGCCTCGCCAGGACCTGCGGGCGGCACAACAGCCGGTGCAGGCTGCGCAGTACGGCGTCCGCGACCGCCTCGATATCGCCCCCGTGGATGCCCTCGACCACCCGCATCAGGTGGGCCTGCATCACGGCCATTCCGCTGCGCGCCAGCGTCTGGGGATCCTCATCGTAGAAGATGCCCTCGTCGATTCCGCGCCGCACGACGGTCAGGAAGAGCGATTCTCCCTGCTCGCGCTGCACACCGCTCGGCCCCTTCATCGCCGGCAGACCCCAGGCGCGCCCCTGCCGCAGGTGGATGAGCAGGAACGCCTCGTGGCGCACCAGGAAGCTCACGTAGGCACGCACGCCGTTGGCCAGCAGCTCCAACACGCTCCCGTCTGTCGCCATGACCTCGGACGTCTCCTGCAGGAACTCGGCGCCGCGCCGCTCGACCACCATCTCGAAGAGCTCGTTCTTGCCGGGCACGGCGGCGTAGAGAGTCTTCAGCGAGATCCCAGCCTCCGCCGCGATTTCCTGCACGGTGGCGTCGTCGAAGCCCTTGCGGGCGAAGACGAGCTCCGCCGACTCCAGGACCAGGTCCCGGTACATGCGGGTCCGCGCCTCCTCGAGGCGGGTTCTTGCGGCGGGTTTGGTGGTCTTTCGGGCCAGGAGCGTGCTCTCCGGGGTGATTTCCCCAGAATTCTGCCATGAGAATAATAAGTGGTCAAGAGGGATATAGCAGCTTGACGAATATATAATTGAGGTTATCTTTTTAGATAATGAGAATTATCTACTCCATTGCGAGTAGTGCCCCCGGGGGGGTCCGATGCATCGTATGACTGGCTACGACGCCGTCTTCCTCTACGACGAGCGGCCCGACGAGCCTCAGCACACCCTGAAGGTCGCCGTGTGGAGCCGCGAGGCCAGCGCCGCCTACCGGCTCGAAGACACGCGCAGCTTCCTGCGTGCCCGCCTGGGCGAGCTGCCGCCCCTGCGCTGGCGTGCGCTGCGCGTGCCCTTCGACCTCTACCACCCGGTGTGGCTGGAGGATCGCGACCTCGACCTCACCCACCACGTGCGGTGCCGCGCGCTGCCACTTCCCGGCGGGCGCGCCGAGCTGTGCGATGAGATCTCGAACATCGCCAGTGTCCCGCTCGATCCCGAGCGCCCGCTGTGGGAGCTGTGGATGCTGGAAGGCTATGAGGGCGACAAGGTCGTCGCCGTGCTCAAGATGAGCCACGCCCTGGCAGACGGCGCAGCCAGCAGGCGCCTGGTCGAGACCCTCTATGCGGACGCTCCCTTCGACCCGGACACGCTCACCCGCGACGGCACGCAGACCTGGTGCGGTGAGGGCGAGTCGCCGCCTTCGCGCTGGACCCTCCTCAAGGACGCCGCGCGCGACCGCCTGCACGCGGCGACCCGCGAGCTGCCCAGGCTGAGCCGCAGCGCGCACCGGACCCGACGCGCGTTGCGTCGGCGTCCCAGCGTTCCGCTCTACAGCGGCAGGCGCATCTCCATATTGGCGAGTCCGCCCACACCCTTCGCCGGCCGTCCGGGCCGACAGCGGCGCTTCCACTTCACCACGGTTTCCCTCGAAGCCGTTCGCGACATCCGCAACTGTGTGGGCTGCACCGTCACCGACGTGATTCTCGCCACTGCGGCCGGCGGCGTGCGTCGTTACCTGGAGGAGCGCCGCGCGCTCCCGGGGCTTCCCACCCTGGCCCACATGCCCGCGAGCATCCGCAGCGAGGCCGAGCAGGGCGAGTGGGGCAATCGCGTCACCCGGCGCCCGCTCTCGCTGCCCACCCACATTGCCGATCCCATCGCGCGCCTGCGCGCTGCCTCCGAGATCGTGCGCGAGGCCAAGGAGGACCTGCAGCGCCGCCGCGGCAGCGACGTGGAGGATTGGCTGCGCTGGCTCCCGCCCTACGCCGTCAAGGGCGTCGGCCGCCTGGCCCGCGCCTTCGTGCGCATGCGTCCCGAGTTCCCGGGTGGCATTACGGTGAGCAGCGTGCCCGGGCCGCCCGACACGCTCTACGCCCCCGGTGGCCCCGTCGAGAACTTCATCTCCGTCGGCCACGTCAAGTACGTGGCCAGCCTCAACGTCACGGTGTGGAGCTACGCCGGGAAGCTCAACTTCGGCCTCTACTCGTGCGCGAGGGCCGTGCCCGACCTGGACCGTCTCTCCGACATGATCGCGGCTTCCTTCGAGGAGCTGCGCAAGGCCGCCGCGCGCGAAGCCACGCGGCTGTAAAGACAGGAAAGAAGCTCAGCCATGCCCGCGTCCCTGTTCGTTCAACGCCTCCGCATCCTCGGCCGTTCCCTGCGTTGGATGCCAGGGATCGCGCTGGCCGGCCCCGGCAGCCGACGCACGACCGCCGATCTGATCGAGCGCGCCGCCGAGCGCCATCCCCACAAGAGCTTCGTGCGCTTCGAGGGGCGCGACCGCAGCTACTGCGAGTACAACGCGCGCGCCAACCGCATCGCCCACTGGGCCCTGGCACGCGGCGTGGGCAAGGGCGACGTGGTCGCCCTGCTCATGGAGAACCGTCCCGAGCAGCTGGAGGCGTGGGCGGGCCTGGCCAAGGCGGGTGCCACCACGGCGCTGCTCAACACCAACCTGCGCGGCAGTTCCCTCTCGCGCGTGCTCCAGGCCTCTGGCTGCAAGACCCTGATCCTGGGATCGGAGTGCATCGATGCCTGGGTCAGCGTGGGCCCCGAGCGCCCCGCCGGCCTGGAGGTCCTGGTCGCCGAGGATCCGCGCCGCCCCGCCGAGCCCCTGCCGCCCGCAGCCAAGAGCCTCGACGAAGAGACGGCCGGCTACAGCGACCGGAATCTCCCGCGCTCCGTCCGCGCCGACCTGCGCGGTGCCGACCCGCTCTTCTACATCTACACCTCGGGCACGACCGGCCTCCCCAAGGCGGCGCGCTTCAGCCACGCGCGCTTCATGGGCGGTGGCCTCTACGGCCTGCTGTCGGGCATGACCGGCCGCGACACGCTCTACTGCGCCCTGCCTCTCTACCACACCGTCGGCGGAGTCATGTGCGTCAACGCGGTGCTGCGCAGCGGAGGCACCCTCGCCCTGGCGCGCCGCTTCAGCGCCGGCCGCTTCTGGCAGGACGTGGTGGAGATGGATGCGACGGGGTTCCAGTACATCGGCGAGGTCTGCCGCTACCTGCTCGCCGTGCCTCCCAGCGACTGGGAGACCCGACACCGGATCCGCTTCTGCGTCGGCAACGGCCTGCGGCCCGACATCTGGGAGGCCTTCCAGCAGCGCTTTGCCATTCCCCACATCAGCGAGTTCTACGGCGCCACCGAGAGCAACGTATCGCTGGTCAACCTGGAGGGCGTGGTCGGCAGCGTGGGCCGTCCCGCACCGGGCACTGCAGTGGCCCTGGTGCGCTGGAACGTGGCGAAGCAAGAGCACCAGCGGACGGCCGACGGGCGCTGCATCGCGGCCGGGGTGGGCGAGACCGGGGAGCTGCTCGGCAAGATCAGCGAGGGCCGCACCGCGGCCGGTCGCTTCGAGGGCTATACCGACCCCAAGGCCACCGAGAAGAAGATCCTGCACGCCGTCTTCGAGGCGGGAGACGCCTGGTTCCGCACCGGTGACCTCCTGCGCCGCGACGCCCGGGGCTCTTACTACTTCGTCGACCGCATCGGCGACACCTTCCGCTGGAAGGGCGAGAACGTCTCCACCCAGGAGGTGGCCGAGGCGCTCACGCGCAACCCCGACGTGGAGCTGGCGGCCGTCTACGGCGTCGAGATCCCCGGCTGCGAGGGACGCAGCGGCATGGCGGCGCTGGTGCTGGCCCCGGAATGCAGCTTCGACGGCCGGGCCCTCTACGCCCACGTGGCCGGGACCCTGCCTGCGTACGCCCGCCCCGCCTTCCTGCGTGTGCAGACCGGGGCCGAGCTCACCGGCACCTTCAAGGTGCGCAAGGTGGAACTCCAGGCCGAGGGCTTCGATCCCGACCGGGTGAACGACCCGCTCTACTGCCGGGACGACGCCACCCGGATCTACAAGCCGCTTACTCCCCAGACCCTCGCCGCCATCCAGAGTGGTGAGCTGCGTTTCTAAACTGCGCCTCCAGAGGGCGCTTTCAGAGAGAGGAAGACAAGCATGGAACAGCTCCCCGGTGCCGACGCCGCCTTTCTGGCAATCGAGACCCCCGAGGCCCCGGGCCACGTGGGCGGCCTCACCCTCCTGGACCCCACGACGAGTCCCGACTTCAGCTTCGACAAGCTGGTGGCGACGATCAGCGAGCGCATTCATCTCGCGCCGCGCCTCACCCAGACGCTGCGCGAGGTGCCGCTGGGTCTCGACCGACCCTATCTCGTGGACGACCCGGACTTCGACGTGCGCAATCACATCCGGCGCATCGGTGTCTCCAGTCCCGGCGGCCTGCGCGAGTTGGCGGAGCTGGCGAGCTACCTGCACGCACGGCCGCTCCACCGGGACCGGCCGCTCTGGGAGCTGTGGTTCATCGAGGGCGTCTCCGACGGGAGGTGCGCCCTGTTCATGAAGAGCCACCACTGTCTCATGGACGGCACCGCCGGCGCCGGCATGGGTGAGCTGATCTGCGACCTGGAGCCCGAGCCGCCGGCCGCATTCGCCACGGCCGCCGACGAGGAGCGGGACGGGCAACGCAACTACAGCAGCCTCGAGATCGGCTTGCGTGCGGCGGTACACCTGGCCCAGGGGCCGCGCAAGACTCTCGGCTTCGGAGCCAAGTTGTTGCGCCAGACGGCAGGCATGCTGTTCAACTCCAGTACGGAGGGTGCGCCGCCCCTGCCCACCTCGATTCCGGCGACCTCATTCAATCGGGACGTCGGCCCGCGACGCGCCTTTGCCGCAGCCAGCGTGGCCCTGGACGACGTCAAGACCGTCAAGAATCACTACGAGGTCACGGTAAACGACGTGGTGCTGGCGATCACGGGCACCGCGATCCGCAACTACCTGCTCGCACGCAACGAGCTGCCCGAGGAGAGTCTGGTCTCCATCATCGCTGTCTCGAAGCGAGCCGAGGGCGACGGTGCCCTCGGCAACCAGGTCACCACGGTGCCCTGCGTCTGGGCCAGCGACGAGCCCGACCCGGTCGAGCGCCTGAAGAAGATCCACCACAACGCCGCCGTCTCCAAGGAGGTCTGCGCCAACTACGACGCCGAATTGCTGAGCGGCATGGGCGAGGCCTTCCCGCCGGTCCTGACCAACCTGTTCATGCGGAACTTCGCGCCCAGCCTGGCGCCTGCCATGACGCCCGGAAACGTCCTCGTCTCCAACGTGCGTGGGACTCCGGTCCCGCTCTACGTGGCGGGCGCACGGATCGAGACCATGTACCCCCTCTCGATCCTCATGCCGAGCCAGGGCCTCAACATCACCGTCGTCAGCTACATGGGCAAAGTGGACGTGGGGTTCATCGCGGATCCGGACCTCGTGGAAGACATCTGGGAGCTGGCCGAAGCGGTGCCCCGTGCGCTGGCGGAGCTGGTGGAGGCGGTAGAAAAAGAGCTGCAAGCCCCCCGTGCGTGAGCGGCGGCTGGCCGGCGACCTGGGCCTGGGTGTCGCCTGCACCGTCATCCTGTCCTGGAGCAACGTCGGTAGCCATCCCTGCTAGTACTGCGTGCTCCGGAACTTTCAGTCCGCGGGCTACCAGACACCTTCGTCGACAAGTGGCACCTGGGATGGGTCCAGGAAACCTAATCACCCCGACCGCTGCGAACGGCCTCACCGGTAAACCGGTTCGTCGGGATGCTGCACCGGTTGGGTCGATGTATTTTCCGGTGCCAAACGTGTAGATTCGAATGAACGATTCAATCGAGGAGACAGGTCGAGATGGACGAATCCCTGAAGAAGCAGGCCTTGCGGATGATTCCCTACGGTCTCTATGTGCTGACCGGCGAGTCCGCGGATGGTCGGGTGGCCGCCTCCACCGTCAACTGGGTCACCCAGGCATCCTTTCAGCCCCCGCTGGTCGTGGTGGGTGTCAAGGCAGACTCGGGATCCCACTCCGTCATCAAGGATTCGGGTGCCTTCGCGCTGAACATTCTGGGCAAGGATCAGCAGTCTCTGGCCTTCGCCTTCTTCAAGCCGGTCGAGCGTGAAGGAAACACCATTGCGGGGGAGCCCTTCACGTCCGGTGGCACCGGCGCTCCCCTGCTCTCGAACGCGTTCGGATTCGTGGAATGCACGCTGGCGGACACCGTGGAGCGCGGAGATCACTCCATCTTCGTCGGAGAAGTCGTGGACGCAGGACTCTCGAGCGAGATTGCAGGCCGCCCCGATGACGAGACGCTGGCACTCCGGGACCTGGGAGCGGGGACTTTCTACGGGGGATAGGGCGGAAGTGTAGACGCGAGGTGCTGAGCATGGGAAGTTCGCGCTGCGTTTTCCCTGGGCCCGAGTAGTAGACATTCTGTCCGATAGCGGCAGGGGAGGGGACCAGGTCCCAATACGGGGCCGCGGCACACGCCTGTTCCAACACGGTTTCCGGTACACGCTCCGGTAACGAGCACGGTCGGTTCTCACGCCTGCACCCCGGTAGAGACCCGGCCATGGCTCGCGGGAACCAGGCGTCCTGCCGGGGGGCGCCGGTAGAACCGCTCCGAGTTCTGGGGTCCCTCAGGCCAAGCTTCGAGCCCACGGGAGGAGACTTGAGCGCCCCCACGGATCCGCTGCCCCGGTCCCTCACGCTCTGGTACGCGCTGGGGGCGCTGCCCGGTGGCATCGCCGCGACCGCGAGCATCTTCCTGGTCTTCTTCTACAACCAGGTGCTCGGTGTACCCGGCACCTTGGTCGGCGGGGTGTTCCTCGCCATCGCGTTCTTCGACGCAGTGAGCGACCCGGTCGTCGGCGTTCTCAGCGACCGCACGCGCAGCCGGCTCGGACGCCGCCACCCCTATCTTGTGTGGGCCACCCTGCCCGCCGCAATCTGCGGCCTCGCGGTCTGGCTGCCGCCGAGCGGCCTCTCCACGCCGGGCCTGACGGGCTGGCTGCTGGGCGCCCTGCTCGTGGCCCGCGTGTTCGACACCTTGCTCGCCGTTCCCTACGTGGCGCTCGGCGCAGAACTCACCAAGGACTACGTCGAGCGCACGCGGCTGACGACGTTGCGTGCGGTTGCCTGGACCGCTGGGCGCAGCGGATCCGGCGCGCTGATCCTGCTCGTCTTCCTGCGCGCGACGCCCGAGTATCCGAACGGACAGATGAACCCGGCGGGCTACCCGCAGTTCGCCTGGATGGCGGCGCTCGCGACGCTGGTCGCGATGTGGGGGTGTGCCTGGGGAACCCGCCGCAGCATTCCCGAGCTCTCACGCCCCATCCCGCCGCAGGGAGACCGCGGACCGCTGGTCAGCGTGTTCCACGAAATGCGCGACGTGCTCGCGCTGCGCGACTTCCGTGCCGTCTTCGGGGCCACCGTCTCGCAACAGATCGCGTGGGGGATCGCGGACGCCCTGGGACTCTACATGGCCACGTTCTTCTGGGACGTCGGCCCGATGGGACTCTTCGTCTGGGGCATCGGAATGTTCACCGGGCTTTTCGTCGGTTACCCGATCTGGCACCGGCTCGCTGCGCGCTTCGACAAGAGATCCCTCTACATCGCGGGAACTGCCATCTACCTCGTGTTCTTCTCCGCTCCCTACCTGTTCAAAGTTGCCGGCCTCTTCCCCAGCGACCCCGAGCTCTCGTTCGCGCTCTACGTGCTCACGACCGGATTCGTGGCCCACCTGGGAACCGCCGGCCCCGGGATCCTCCAGCCGTCGATGCTCGGAGACGTGACGGACGTCGACGAACTCGCGTGCGGAAGACGCCGCGAAGGCGTCATCTTCGCCGCCGAGACCTTCGGCTGGAAGGCGCTGCGCGGCTTTGGCGCTCTAGCGGCGGGTCTGATCGTCGACATCGTGGGCCTCGCCCCGGGCGTGACGCCCGAGACAGTCGACCCGAGCGTCTCCGCGAAACTGGGACTCGCGCAGGGACTCTCCATGGCATTGTTCATCGCCGCAGCTCTCTGGTTCATCCGCGGCTTCGGCATCGACCGCGCGCGCCACGAGCGCGTCCGCGCCGAGCTCGATGCTCGAACTCATTCCCACAGCGCCCGGCGTGGGCCGGGCACTCCGTAGGGCTGCGTGGCCATCGTGTGCTTGTCGCAGAGGATGATCGGAGTATTGACACCGTCTGCGATTCTGAGCATCTGAGGATGGACAGCGTGCAGATGATAGGCCCCGAGAGAGGTTGCTGGGCTCGATCCGGAACACACTCAAATTTTCTTGCAAGTGTGCGACGAGCAGAGGAAGCTGTTCTTGGGGCGGTTATCCACCGTCGCCAAGCCCCGATTCTATGGAAAGCTGTAGCGCGTTCTCGGCGGAGTCACGCTGCGATAGACTCGACACCGAGGTTTTCTTGCGAGAGATTTCTGTGACGCTCCGAGCCGCCCTCGCACTGACCCTGCTGACGTCTGCGTGTGGCGACGATCCGAGACCGAACGTCTTGCTCTACGTAGCCGACACGCTGCGAGCCGATGATCTTGCCTGCTACGGCAATCCGCTGATCGAGACGCCGCACGTTGACCGGCTCGCCGCCGAAGGGTCTCTGTTCGAGAACGCTTACGCGCAGAGCTCGTGGACCCGCACGTCGATGGCGTCGCTCTTGACCTCCACCTATCCGGCGGTCCACGGGGTCGAAGGCCGCATGGAGGCCCTCGCGGAGGAGATGCGCGTCCTGCCCGAGATGCTCTCGGAAGCCGGCTACACGACGGCCGCCATCACAGGCAACCCGAACATCGGTTCGGCCTTTGGCTTCCGCCAGGGCTTCGACGAGTTCTTCGAACTCTACGAGCGGCGCGATGCCGGCCGGGTTCGGGTCGGCGAATTCGTGACGACGGCGGATCGTGTCAGTGAGGTTGCGATCGAGTGGATCGACCGGGCGAGCGAGCCGTTCTTTCTACTGGTGCTCTCCATCGATCCGCACTCGCCTTACGAGCCGCCACCAGAGTTCGATCGTTTCGGCGGGGACTACCAGGGGTCCGCGAGTGGGAAGCCGGAGTTCATCAATCGATTGGATCTGAGCCGCCAGGACAAGCAGCGCATCCGTGCGCTTCACTACGGCGAGGTCGCTTTCAACGACCACGCATTTGGCAAGCTCGTGGACGATCTGGAAGCCCGTGGCCTCTATGATCGCACCGCGGTGATCTTCGTTTCGGACCACGGCGAAGAGTTCTGGGAGCACGGCGGTCGCGGCCACGGCAAGACGCTCTTCGAGGAGGTGGTGCACGTGCCCCTGATCCTGCGTCTCCCGGGCCGCGTCGCCGCGGGAGAACGCGTCGCTCGACCGGTGGAGCTCGTCGATGTGGTCCCGACCGTGCTGGAGTTCAGCGATCTGCCGATCCCAGCGGACATCCAGGGAATTTCCCTGCTCGCACTGCCCGCAGCGCAACGATTGATCCAGTCTCGCCTGGTGCTCGACGGCACCGAAATCAACGCCGTTCGCTTGGGGCCCAACAAGCTGATCGAGGAAGCGCGTGGCAGCTCCAAGCTATTTGATCTCGGGCGCGATCCGGGCGAGAAGGAAAGTGTCTCGGAAGGATTCGGCGAGCAGCGCCGTGCACTCGAGCGGATGCTCGTGAAGAGTCGACAGGACAACGAGATTCTCCGTGTGCGGCTCCGCGGGTCGAGTGCCCCGGTATCCGTGCGGCCGGACGACCTCAGCCCGGAGGTTGTGCGGGAGTTGGAGCGCCTCGGCTACATCGAAACCGAAAAGGATGGTGGCTGAAGCCCTCGATTGCGTTCCGATGCGCGTGCGGCGGCCTCTTCCGCCGCTCTTCCTGGGTGGCGGGCGCACCCTGGGGGGATTGCGCCATACCGTCCGCGGACGTCAGCAGCGGGGAGGGGCTCCTCTACCACTTTGCCTCCAAGGAGGCGCTGGTTGCGGGCCTGTGCCAGCGCATGCTCGAGCGCTTCGCGAGATGACCCGTGCGTGAACGAATTCCCACCCAGCGCAGCCGCCGGTGAAACGGCAGGAGATTCACAGGCCGCCGGCATCGCCCGATTCCAGGCCGCCGGCATCGCCCGATTCCAGGCCGCCGGCATCGCCCGATTCCAAGCCGCCGGCCGAGGAGGAGCGAGCATGGCCCGAGACATCCCGCGACGCCTCGACGAAGGCAGCGTGCCGGGTGACATCGTCGAGTTCGAGCGGCGCGGCTACACGGCTCGCGGGAGCCTTCACTCCGGAGCCCGTATGGGGGCCTGATCCCCGCCCCGGTCCCTATTGGAAGAATCTCTACTGCTCGGACCCGGGGAAAATGTAGCTCGAACTTCCTATGCTCCGTTCCGACACGTGCCACGAGGGGAAACGTTTCCATGGGACAACTCGATCTGGGTATCGACCCGAAGCGCGAGATCGAACGCAAGACCATGTCGGCCGGGCAGGCGGCGGGTCTCGTCGAGTCCGGTGATCTCGTGTGGATGCCCAGCGGTCACCAACCGCCGGCCATTCTCACGCTGCTGGTGACACGCGAGCGCGAGCTGCGAAACGTCACGATCCGCAGCGTCCACATTCCCGACATGGGCTGGTTTCGCGAGGACGCGCGCGAGGCGTGGGACCTGCAGGTCCAGTACGCGCTGGCTCCGGACAACCGCCAGGCTCTGGCCGATCGTCTGGTCGACTACCACCCGTTCTACATGATCAACCAGCACAAGGCCGCGGATACCCGCAGCGACGAAGAGGGGCGGCCGATCGACGACCTGCTGCTGATGGTGACGCCCCCGGACGGGGCGGGCTGGATGTGTGTGGGCAACTCCTGTTGGGATGCGGTCAGCAGTGTGCGCCGCGCGAAACGTGTGCTGGTCGAGACGAGCGATGGGCTGCCCCGAACCTGTGGCGATACGTGGATCCACGTTTCCCAGGTGGATGCCATCGTCGAGGGCGACCGCCCGCGTCTGGCCTCCCCCGATCCCGATCCCGCGAGCTTCCCCGAGGTGGACCACCAGATCGCGGCAAACGTGAAGACGCTGGTGAAAGACGGCGACACGATCCAGCTCGGGCTCGGCAAGCACACGGGGGCACTCGCGCTGCTCGGCACCTTCGACGATTGCAACGACCTCGGCTTTTTCAGCGAGCTGACGGTCCCCGGAACGATCGGCCTCGCCCGCCGCGGCATCATCAACTGCAGCCGCACGGAGGTGGCGCCCAATAAGTTCGTGGCGTGCTTCATGGGCAACAGCTCCGAGGATCTCGAACACATCGAGCGCAATCCGTTCTTCGAGCTGCGCTCCTACGAGCACACCAACGATCCACTGGTGATCGCACGCCACACGAACATGCTGACGCTGAACGGTGCGCTGACCGTCGACCTCTCCGGACAGATCGGTGTCTACGCCCTCGGCCCCTTCGTCTACAGCGGTACGGGAGGTCAGCTGGCCTTCCACATGGGTGCGTTCCTGTCGAAGCGGGGGCGCGCGGTGACGGTGCTTCCCTCGACGGCCCGCGGAGGCAGCGTCTCCACCATCGTCGCGCAGTTTCCCGAGGGCCAGATCGTCTCGATTCCCCGCGAGTTCGCCGACACGGTCGTGACCGAGCACGGTGTGGCGAGGCTGCTGGGTCATAGCGTGCGCGAGCGCGCCGAGGAACTCATCGCCGTCGCCCACCCCGATCACCGCGAGTTCTTGCGCGCGGAGGCGAAGCGCCTCTACTACCCCTGATTCGATTCCGCCCGACAAGCTTCCGAAAGCCTCTCCGTCCGGCTGGAGGAAGACGGAGGGTGGGTGCGCAAGACAGGCCACAGGGGCCGAAGCGAGGTCGGGTGAAAATTCCTGTTCACGGCGGTGGCGTGCGTCCGGATACCCTCGGCAACGCGCTGTTTCTGCCCGCCTAGGCGCGATACTCCGCGGCGATGCGTTCGCCGAGTTGCGCGAGCCGCTCCGCCGAGGATCCCAGGGTCAGCTCGAGTTGCTTCGCCCAGAGGCAGTAGCGGAAGAGCAGGTAGTCGCGATCGACACCGATGCCTCCGTGCAGGTGCTGTGCCGCGTGGCTCACACGGTGCAGGACGTCGCCGGCCCAGATCTTCGCGATCGTCACCTCGTCCGAAGCGTCGCGCTCACCGTGCAGCAGCGAGGCGGCCTGCTGGGTGAGAAGCCGCAGGCATTGGACATCGATGTAGCAGTTGGCGGCGCGTTGACCGACGGCCTGGAACGTTGCGATCTTGACGCCGAACTGCTCGCGCTCGGCCGTGTACTCGGCAGTCATCCAGGTCGAGCGCTCGGCGACGCCGAGCGCCATGGCGCAGACGGCTGCGGTGCTTCGCTCGACGATCCAGTCGATCACGGCGGGCGCCTCGTCCGGGCCAGCCAGCAGATCCCGGGCCTCGACGCGCGCACTCGACAGAAGCAGCTCGAATTGTGGCTCGCCGGCCGTCGCCTCCTGGCGCTGCAGCGCCACGCCCTCGGACCTGGGGTCGAGCAGGTAGAGCGCGACGCCACCCTTCACCCGAGCTGCGAGCAGCACGCGCTCGGCCCGGTTCGCGAACGGCACGCAGCTCTTCTCGCCGCTCAGCAGCCAGGCGTCGCCGTCCTGCTTGGCCGTTGCCTGCGGTGCCGAGGGGTCCTCGGCACCGGCCTCGATCAGCGCGGCGGTGACGAGCGACTCGCCGGCCGCCACTCCCGGCAGCAGGCGTTGCTTCTGCTCGTCGCTGCCGAAGCGCTCGATGGGCAGGGCGGCCGAGACGAGGGCCGGGACGACGGGGAGCGGCGCCACCGTTCGACCCACCTCCTCGGCCAGCAGGCAGAGGCTCTCGAAGCCGAGCCCCAGGCCGCCGCAGGCCTCGCCGATGCCGATGCCGAGCAGTCCGGCTTCGCCGAGGTCGCTCCACAGTTTCTCGTCGAAGCGCTCTTCCCGCGCCTCGATCTCGCGCAGCTGCTCGTTGCCCGTCTGGTCCTCGAGGATCTGGCGGGCCAGCTGCTGCAGCTCGGTCTGCTCTTCGGAGAGGGCGAAATCCATGTCCGGCTCCTATGTCACGGCGGCGGGGCGTTGTGCGGCACCCGGGTTGCGTGTCGGGGACTTCAGCGCGAGCGCGGCATATGCAGTCCGGCTGCGGCAATGATGTCGCGCTGCACCTCGTTGGTGCCGCCGCCGAAGGTCAGGATGGAGCCCACGCGATAGCGGAACTCGATCTTGCCCTTCAGGATCGCACCGGGTGAATCCCGCTTGAGGGTGCCGGCCTGGCCCAGGATCTCGAGCAGCATGCGGTACAGCTCGATGAAGAACTCGGTGCCGCAGACCTTGGCCGCCGAGGCGTCCGCCATCTGCAGCGTGCCCTCCGCCATCTGCCAGGCCTGCTTCCAGCACAGGAGCTTCAGTGCCTCGAGCCCGGACTTCGCGCGGGCGAGGTTGCTCTGCACCCAGGGCCTGTCGATGACACGGCTTCCGTCGCCGCACTTCGTCTCGCCCGCCCAGCGCGCGACCTCCTGGTACAGCATGTCGGCCGACCCGTGGTTGACGAGCGAGAGGCGCTCGCGGTTGAGCTGTCCTGTGATCAAGCCCCAGCCGTTGCCCTCGCCACCGATCAGATGGTTCTCGGGTACGTGTACATCGTCGTAGAAGGTGGCGTTCGTTCGCACGCCGAGAGTCCAGATGGGAGTGACCGAGAAGCCCTTCGCATCGGTGGGGACGAGGAGCAACGAGAGCCCGCGGTGCTTCTTCGAGTTCGGGTCGGTGCGAACGGCCAGCCAGATGTAGTCCGAGAAGTCCGCCAGGCTGGTGAAGGTCTTCTGTCCATTGATCACCCACTCGTCACCGACCTTCTCCGCGCGGGTGGTGAGCGAGGCCAGGTCCGTACCGGCACTGGGCTCCGAGTAGCCGATGGCGATGACCAGTTCGCCGCGCAGGATCTGCTTGACGACCGTCTCCTTGATCTCTTCGTCTGCGTACTCCGCCAGGACCGGGCCGATCGCATCGGTGGTGAGGAACGGATAGGGAAATCCCGTTCGCATCACCTCCTCGGTGAAGATGTACTGCTCCATCGGCGTTGCCCCCTGACCGCCGAGTTCCTTCGGCCAGCCGAGGCTGATCCAGCCGTCGGCACCGAGCCTGCGCAGGGCCTTTCGAAACTCCGGTCCCCCGCCCTCGCCGGCTCCTGCGGCGAGTTCCACCTGCAGCTCGGGCGTCATCAGATCTTCGAAGTAGGCGCGCAGCAGCTTTTGCAGCGCGAGCTGCTCCGGCGTGAACTCGACCCTCACGATGGCTCCTCCTCCGATCTGCCTGGTTCCGCGTCGCCTGCCCGCATTCGTTGCATTCGGTCGCGCGCCCGGCGTCTCCCGAGCGGCGGGTCGCGGCGAACTCGAACCGTACCGCCATCATACCGGGGTTCGCATCACTCCCGTCGGTCCCGCATCAGGTGAGCCGTACTCCCCGCTCCCGGAGCGCATCCCGTGCGCGCGGCATCTCGACCGCACGGGGCGAAACGCCGGTTTCCAGGGGAAACAGAGATTCTGTCCAATGGGGAGCGGGGAGGGGATCCGGCCCGGATACGGGGCTATTGCTTTCCGGTTTCGATCATCGCCCGGAAGTTTTCCGGTTTCGCATTGGGGGGGACGCTACAGCCGGTCCCGAGAATGAAGCCACCGTCTCCCCCGACCTCCCGGAGCAAGCGCTGGCAATAGCTCTCCACTTCTTCGGGGGTCCCTGTCGCGAGCAATGCCGCCGGAACATCACCTTTCAGGCAGAGGTGGTCGCGCAGGACCTCCTTGGCGGCGAAGATATCCGTAGTGCTATCCAACTCGAGAATTGCCGAACCCCGGGGCAGCTGTCGGAAGTACTTCATATTCTTGTCGAAGCTCGTATCGAGATGAAATAGCGACACGATGTCTTCGGACCAGCAAGCGTCGACGATCTCAGCAGTGAAGGGCCACCAGAAGCGCTCGAAGATCTTCGGGGAGTAGAAGAATCCCGAAGCCCGCTCTTCGGTAACCATCGAGATCCGGATGTCGACACCTTTCGCCATCTCGACGACCCGGGGAATGATGTCGTCGGTCATGCGTCGCAGGGCCCGCAACACGGGTTCCGGCTCATAGAATAGATCCTGAGTAAAGGGAACCATCGAGCGCATCAGAGACAGCTTGAAGAAGGGATGCAAGCAATTCGAGAGGAAGAAAGGCTTGATGTCGCGCTTGGCGCACTCGGACAGGAAGAGCGTCCCGCCGGCGAACATATTGCTTCTTTCGCTCTCCATCTCATCGGGTGTCATATCCGTAAGGCGGCCGAGATACTCGTCGTGAAAGAAGCGCTCGAAACCCTGGTCGGCAATCTTGTCGTAGTCTTCGAGCTTCATGACCTCGACTTCGTCGAGCTGGTACGGGATGTCGTCCGCCAGGTTTCGTCCCGGAATTCGCATCTTCATTGGAAACACGCCCGACAGTTGAAGCTGGCTCGGGAGATACGCACCCGGGTAGATATTGTCCCAGCCGCCGTACTCATCGAATACATGAAAGGTCGCCCCGACAGCGGCGGAATTGTCGTTCGCGACCTCGGCCTGAGAAACGCCGGCCAGTCCCGCGGCCGGTTCGGGCAGAAGGGTCGGAATGACGGGCGTGCGATCGGATTGTTCGAGCCGGACTGCAGCCCAGACTCGTTCGTCGGAAGTCATCGATTCGTTTGCCATGGCCCTTACGTCCCCGCTGCGGCAGCTTCTTCGAGGCAATACGTTACGCCGGTGGAAGCATCTGATGTCTGGAAGTCGGCGCGCAGGTGCTTTGCCAGCCCGGGTGTGGTGACACCGCCGCCCAGCATGATCTTGACTCCTGCGCGCAGTCCCTTGTCTTCGAGCATTTCGATTGCCTGCCGGGTGCTGTCGAATGCAGTCGTGATCAGGGACGAAAAGCCGACGAAGTCGGGTTTGAGTTCCTGCACCTCGTCGACCAGATGCGTGGGCTCGACGTTCACACCGAGGTCGTGCACCTCGAACGCATGCGCGCGCAGCAGGGTGGCAAAGATGTTCTTTCCGAGATCGTGAATGTCCCCTCGCATGGTCGCCAGCACGACCACGCCCGCAGTCTCGCGGCTGCCGGCTTCTTCGAGATGGGGATCGAGCAGCGCGACGGCCTCCTTGAAGAGCTCGGCCGAAATGAGCAACTCGGCCAGGAAGTACTCGCCCTCTTCAAAACGCTCTCCGACGAGCGTCATCCCGGCGCGGCAATCTCCGAGAATCTCGAGCGGGTCGTCTCCGGCTTCGAGCCTCTGGGTTACGAGGGCGGGAACTGCGTCTCGATCCAACTCGACGATTGCCGTTTTCAGATCCTGCGACATGACAGTATCTCCAGCAATGAAGCCAGTCTCGACTGATTGATCGCTCGTGAGCATAGCCCCGTATTGAGGCCGGATCCCCCCCCGGGACCCCATTGGACAGAATCTCTACGGGCCGGAGCCAGGGAAAACGCCGCTCGAACTTCCTATGCTCCCTGCGGACGATCGCAGACCGATATGGCGTGCAGAATACCTTTGCCGCCTTCGACGCGTGAAGCTGGAACATGAAACACGAACATTTTCGATGGGTCGTCGTCGCCTTACTCTTCTTCATCACTGCGATCAACTATATTGATCGCGCCGCAATTTCCTACGCCATTGACGATATTGCCTCCGACTTCGATCTGACGAACGAGCAAGTCGGCCTCGTCCTCGGTGCTTTCGGGATGGGATATTGGTTCACCACCTTTCTGGGTGGCATTGCGGTCGACCGTTACGGTGCTCGCACCATCTTGACCATCGCAGCCGTTGCCTGGTCACTCTCCATGGGACTGATGGGAATCGTTTCCGGATTCTTCATGCTCTACACCCTGCGGGTCCTACTGGGATTGGGAGAGGGCCCCAACTTCCCCGCCCTCACACGATCAGTCGCCGATTGGCTCCCGCCCAAGGAACGTGCGGTTGCCCTGTCCAACGCCCTCGTGGCCGTCCCCATTGCCCTGGCAGTGGGGGGTCCCATCGTGAGTGAATTGCTCTTCTATTTTTCGTGGAAGCTGACTTTTGTGCTCATGAGTGGCGCGGTGGTTTTGTGGATTCCCGTCTGGTGGATTCTCTTTCGCGACAAACCTGAACAATCGCGATTTGTGAGCCCCGAAGAACTCAAAGTCATCACCTCTTCAGAGGACGATGAGGAGAAAAAGCATCCCGACAACGAGCAGGAAGACATGTCACCTCGCCAGGTTTGGCGATTTTTGCTGCTCAATCGAACGCTGCTCGCAAACAACTGGGCGTTTTTTGTCTTCGGATATTACCTGTTCTTTTTCATGACATGGATGCCTCGCTATCTGCATCAGGAATACGACATGGATCTCCAGCAGATCGGCTGGTTTTCAATCCTCCCATGGTTGCTCGCCGCCCTATTCCTTTGGGGGACAGGTTATCTCTCGGACTACATCTTCAGGAAGACCAATCGTCTGCGGCTGGCACGAAGCTATCCCATCTGGATCTCTCAGGTCCTGACCGCATGCAGCGTCATTCCGATCCTCGTGTTCTCCGATATACACATCAGAATGGTGGGAATCTCGCTTGCCGTCGGTTTCAGCATGTCGGCCAATTCGACCTATTACGCCACCAATGTCGACATGGCAAAATCTCGAGCCGGAACATCCTTGGGGATCATGGATACTCTTTTTGCCCTTTCGGGCTTCTTGGCTCCTGTGGTGACGGGCTGGGTGGTGAGTCTCACCGGGCATTTTCATTATGCATTCGTATTATTGGTGGCCCTGTCGCTCACATCCGTGGTGGTCGTTCTGCTGTTTCATCAACCGGATCGCGATCAGAAAATTGGAGCATAGGAAGTTCGGGCTGCGTTTTTCCTGGGTCCGATGAGTAGGCATTCTGTCCAATGGAGGTGGGCGAGGGCCGAGCCTGTTCTTCCGATGCTCCCTTCGAGAATCTTCCGGGCTAGGCCGGCTTGGCTAGCATCGAAGCGAGCACGACGAGAAGCAGCAGGACATGGACCATCTGCAGATTTACCTGCATGCCCACTTTCCCTGCACTGCTGCCCTCCGCCACCGCCATGCGCGCCGGCTTCGTGACAAAAACGAGAGCAAAGCTGTAGAACGCAGCAGCCACCAGACTGCTCCACAGCCACAACTCTGAGAACGACCAGGGGCCTATCCATGCGGCGACTACCCCCGTCAGGACCACGAAACCCAGAACGACATTCTCGACCAGTGAGAAGGTATTGGCCCTCGTGCGAAGCCGTTCATTGGCGTGGTCTGGGCCCGGCTTCACCGCAATCAGGACGGCGAGTGCGACAGAGCCCAGTGCCAGAAAGAAGAGCAAGATCCCCGCACACATATGCGCCACGCTCAGGGCGCCGTCGATACTCATGAGAAACCAGCCTCCGATCGGATACAGATAGGAAATTCAAAGCCCCCTTTTTACATCCGAGAAGAAGCATGATGTCAAGTAGGGGGGGAGATGAGGGCGGATTGGGGCCTGCAGGCGGAAGTCGCATTTGCGACGTGCGAGCCCGGCTTCGCCGAGTTCCCGGTATCGGTCTCGCCAGAGATAGAAGGTCGATCTCGCGATTCCGAAGCGGCGCGGAGGGTCTTTGCCAGGAACAAGTGCGAAGGGCGCTACTCCGGGGGATCGGCCAGGTAGCGATAGATCATCTCGACGGTGGCCTCCTTCACCCCGCGGGCCTCGTCGGGGTGGAGCGCCGTCCAGATGCCGACGTTCGGGACGACGAGATCGAGAAGGCGGGCTGCTGCAAGCGGCGACGGCACTCGCTTGCGCGATGTCAGCTTGGCGAGCAGCCGTGAGAGCGCCTTGCGTTCGTAGCGATCGTATTGCTCCGTCAGCTCGGCGAACGCGGGGTCCAAATAGGCCATGGCCGCCAGGGTGCGCAGCAGGTCCGGTGGCGTCGGATGAAGCGCCTTCCAGGTCCAATCGACGACGCCCTCGATCGCTCGGTGCAGATCGGTCTCGCCTGCGACAAGCCCCGCTTCCGCAGCCGCCAGCATCCGGTCTTGCGCTTGGCGATTCTGCTCGAGACCGCGGTGCACCAACTCGCGAAAGATCTGGTGCTTGTCGCGGAAGTAGCGGTATAAGCCGCCCACGCTCATTCCGGCTCGCTCGGCGATGTCCGGCGTCTGGGTGGCGTGAAAACCCTGCTCTGCATAGAGCTCGAGAGCAGCCGCCAGGATTCGCTCGTAGGTGGCTCGGGACCGTGCCTGCTGGAACTCCCGAGGAGCCGGGGGGACCGGGAAGGTCTTCTTGTGGCGCGAGGCTCTCCCGCGGGACGTACTCATCCCAGGAGAATAGCGCGTGGGCCCCGAAAGCGAAGCATTCGTCGCTTTTGCCTTGACAGGGGGAGAAACCGAATATAATTTCGTTTTCATGAGATCTGGCCCGGCCATATTGCAGAGCCGTCGAACTCTCCTTCGGTTTCTCCTGGGCAGCCCGCTGCTCCTCGCCGCGCGCCCGATGGCAGCAGCAGAAGAACTCCTCGAAGCCATCGCACAATGCGAGCCCGACCTGTCTCCTGTCGGCGAGCTGATCACCTCGCCGGAAGGGGCCATCAACGTATTCGACTTCCAGGCCGTCGCCAGGCAGAAGCTGTCGCCCGGGCACTACGCGTACCTGGCGACCGGCGTCGATCACGAGCGTGGGCTCCACGCCAACCGCGCCGGCTTTGGGCGCTTTGGACTTCGCCCGAGGCGGATGATCGACGTCACGGATCTGGATACATCGATCGAGGTTCTCGGCGCCAAGCTCGCCTCTCCCATCGTCCTCGCCCCCGCCGGTATGCAGAGCGCGTTTCATCCAGACGCAGAAGTCGCAGTGGCACGCGCGGCCAGGGACGCCGACTGGCTTCAGATTCTCTCCACCGCGTCGTCGAAGTCGTTGGACGAGGTCGTAGACGCGAGAGGCGGACCGGTCTGGGCCATGATCGTCGCACCACGCTTCTGGCCGCTCACCCGCTGGCAGCTCCGAAGGGCAGAGGATGCCGGCTGCCCGGTGGTCGTGATCACCGTCGACTACGTCGGCTTCGGGAGCCAGGATCGCCTGCGTCATTTCCGCGGCCCTGGGGGTATGTTCCGCACACGCGAGAACCCGACGTGCGAGGGCTGTCACGGCAGCGGAGAACTCGTACGCGTCGGGAAGGTGCTGACCTGGTTCGGTCGAGACCCAGTCGAACTCGCCTCCGATCTGTTGACACTCGATTGGGACATCGTCGACCGGATCCGCGACGCAACCTCGATGAAGGTCGTGCTGAAGGGCATCCTGACCCATGAAGACGCGGCCCTGGCCGTCGAGCACGGTGTCGACGGAATCATCGTGTCCAATCACGGGGCGCGGCAGATCGACAACTCGCTGTCGACGATCGAGGTGCTGCCCGAGATCGTGCGCGCGGTCGACGGACACATCCCCGTCCTGATCGACAGCGGGTTTCGGCGCGGAACCGACGTGTTCACGGCGCTCGCGCTCGGGGCCTCGGCCGTCTGCATCGGCCGACCCTATCTATGGGGACTGTCCGCATTCGGCGAAGAGGGTGTGGCGGGCGTGCTGACCGTCCTGCGCAGAGAGTTCGAAACCGTCATGCGCCACATGGGCACCCGAGACATCGCGTCGATCACGGCGGACTTCGCCGCCGGACCCCGGTCCGCCTCGGACCTCTCGGGGACTGCTCGAGCATAGGAAGTTCGAGCTTCGTTTTTGCTGCAGGACCCCTCTGAGACAAATGCTGCAGGGCCCCTCTGAGACAAAGGGAGGCTCAGCCGGCGCCGGTGATGCCAGCGAGCCCCCCCGGCGGTCCCCCGCGGAACTCTATATGGGGACTGTACCCTGGTAGACGCAGACGAGGCAGGAGCCCTTCCTGCAGAAATCGAGCGGACCCTGCGTGCACTCGGCTACCTGGGGAACTGAAACCGGCCCGCTTGCCGCCTCTTCCCGATCTTCCGATTGCCTATTCGAGGTAGCCAAGTTCCCTCAGCCGGGCTTCGAGGTCGGGGGAGGCAGAAGGTGCCTCGGTTTCGGGGACAACGATGGGTGCCGCCGTCCCGCTACCAAGCACGCTGTGGATTGCGGCAGACAGTGCGGCGACCCGTTCGGGCTCGTCGTCGGCCCGTCCCGGCCACAGCTCCGCCACCTCGAAGCCGGTCTCGCGGATCAGCGCCTGGGCGCCGGACGCCGGAACCGCGAAGATCCCGATCGCCGAAGAGCCATCCTGAAACAGGGTCGGGAAGCCGAGGGTCTTGCCTTCGATTTCGAAGCGTCGCGCGCTTGCAGCACCGACGTCAGGCTCGGATTCGCCACCCATCGCTCGATCTCCTTCGGCGCCCGGCCCGGCCGGAGCGGTCAGATTCTGCACTTGCGAAGCAGCGGGAACGCGAAGGTCCGGACAGCGCGCACGCTGGGGTCAATTTCTCGTGAAGACACCGCTTGCGTCCGGCGAGAAACGTTCCTGCAGGAAGCGTTCCTGGGGCTTCTCCGAGGCGGTCTTCGGGATCTCGTCGAGGACCTGGAGATAGCTGGGAACGAAGTTCGGCTCGAGGCCTTGGCGACAATGCTCGAAGAGGGCCGCCGGGTCGAAGCTCTGCACCCGGCTGGCGACGATTGCGGCGACGACGTCCTTTTCGCCCGGCGCTCCGGATGCAGCTGGCACGCCGTAGACGAAGACATCCGAGACCTGCGGATCCTCGGCGATCACCTTCTCGACCTGGCTGGTGCTCACGAAGTCGCCGTTGTGACGGATGCCCGCGCCCGCGCGGTAGTCGAAATAGAGCCAGCCCTCTTCGTCGCGGTGCCCCATGTCTCCGCTGCGGTTCCAGCCGTCGCAGATCTTCTTCTGCGAGGCCTCTGGGTTCTCGTGATACTCCACGGTCGCGTCCTCGCCCGTGGCGGGACGGCAGCAGATCTCGCCGATCTCTCCGGGGGGGCACTCGTTGCCGGCCTCGTCGAGGATCTTCATCGCGACACTGTCCATGGGCTTGCCAAAGGATCCCACTGGTCCCACGCCAGCGGGCTTGTACGCCATGCCTCCCCCGTCGCTGGCACCGTAGAATTCGAAGATGTGAAGGTCGAAGCGCTTCTCGAAGGACTCCCAGATCGCCGCGGGCATACCGCCACTCACCACCAGACGGACCGGATTGTCGGTGTCGTCCCTTCTCGGCGGTTCGCTGTAGATCCCCGTTGCCATGCCACCTACCAGGGAGAAGGTCGTGCAGTCGTAGCGCCGGCAGACCTCCCAGAGCCGGCTTTTCGTGAAACGGCGGCTGAGCACCGCCCGATACCCCGACATCAGCGACGGGGCGATGGCGGTCGCCTGAGCATTGTTGTGTGTGAACGACAGTCCGGTGTACGGCCTCTCGTCTTCCCGGTAGCCGAAGATTCCGCCCAGCATGCCCGTGCCTCCGAAGCGCATGTGGTCGCCCACGATGCCCTTGGGATCGCCTGTGGTGCCGGATGTGTAGATGATCTGAAGCGGCTGCCCGACGTCTCCCACGCGCGCATCGATGCTGTCGGCCGGTGTGTCGAGTACCTCGGTGAGGCGCGTGACGCCCGGCATGTCCGCGAGCGGTGGCGCGTCCTCCTCCCCGCTCTCGATGGCCAAGAGCCACTCGAGATCGGGCGCCTGATCGCGAACGTCCGCGATCTTTCCGGCGCTGTCATTGGTGCAAAACACCCCGCGCGAGCCCGAGTTGCGCAGTAGGAAGCCGAGCTTGTCGCCCCGGGTCCGGGGGTCGATCGGGACGAAGATGCAGCCGGCGATCGATGCCGCGATCATGGCTTCGACGAATTCAGGGTGGTTTCGCATCATGATCGCGAAGCGATCACCCTTCTGCATGCCGCGTGCTACCAGGTTGGCGGCGATGCGATTGGCGTTGTCGGCCAGGTCCGCGTAGGTCCGCACCTCGTCGGGGGTCGCGCAATCGTCCAGGCTCAAGTGCTCGAAGGTGAGCACGTCGAGGTCGGGCTTCTCCTCGGCACGGATCCGGATCAGATCCGCGAGGATGAACGGGTTCAGCTGCCGCATCGTCGGCCTCCGGGCCGCCGCTCTGCGAGAGAGGCGGATATCGCTAGCAGACGAGAATATTGATATTCATCGCGGCGACCTCTCCTCCGATGGTCCCTCCACCGTTGTGGGCCAGCGCGACGTTCGCTCCCTCGACCTGCCGTTTGCCGGCACGTCCCTGCAACTGGTAGGTGAGTTCGAGGATCTGCGAGACCCCTGTGGCTCCGACAGGATGCCCCTTGCGCAGCAGGCCCCCCGACGTGTTCACGGGAAGGCGGCCGCCGAGCTTCGTTTCGCCGTCTGCGAGCATCTTTACGCTATCGCCGGGGGGGCACAGGTGAAGGCCCTCGTAGTAGAGGATCTCGCACGGAGCCGACGAATCGTGTAGCTCCAGCACGTCGAGGTCCTCGGGTCCGACGCCCGCCTCATAGTAGGCCTCGTCGATGCAGAGGCTGCTCACGTTCTCTTCGGCGCCCGGAGGGTGCTCGAAGTAGGAATGCACGACGCTCGATACGAGCCGCACGGGTCTTTCGATTCCCAGTTGCCGCGCCTTGCGTTCACTCACGATGATCGCTGCAGCACCGCCGTCTGCCACCGGGCAGATCATGGGCCGTGTGAGCGGTTCCGTGATCATCGGCTGGGCGAGCACTTCCTCGACCGTCAGGGCCTCGGTGAATTGCGCCTTGGGATTCAGGCTGCCGTGGAACGAGTTCTTTGCCGACACCATCGCGAAGTGTTCCGGCGTGGAGCCGTAGTCCCTCATGTGGTCGCGCGCCATCACGCCGTAGAAGTCCGCAAACACGGAGCGCGTCTGTCCAGAGCCCTCCGACTGCCCGGCGGTCACCTCGGCGATGAACTTGTCCCGTTCCTCGATATCGACCGCACCGGAAAAGGCTGAATAGGTGATGGCCTTGTTCTCGTGGTAGAGCTTCTCCACGCCGACGACCAGGGCGACATCGTAGTAGCCGGCGGACACCATCATGCAGGCCTGGTTGAGTGCGGTGCTACTGCTGCCGCAGGCATTTTCGATGTTGATGATCGGGATCTTGCCGAGACCGATCGAGCTGAGGATCACCTGGCCTCGAATGGACTCCTGTCCCGTCACCGTACCCGCCGCGCAGTTGCCCACGTATGCGGCCTCGATGTCGGACAGCTCAATGCCGGCGTCCTTTACGGCTTCGAGTACGGGCTCGCCGCCCAGCTGTTTGAGGCTCTTGTCCAAGTGCTTGCCGAAGCGGGTCATGCCCACGCCGGCGATGACTGCATTTAGTCGCATCGTCTTCTCCCTGTCTTGTTGCCAGTGGTGTCGAGTGTGACGGCGAGAGGCGCGCCGTCACGAGGCATTAGATCATTCCCGATCCGGGCAGCTTGTACTTCTCCCGAATTCCCTCGATCTGTTCCTCGCGGCCGGGCAGGGGAGCTGCAGGTTGCAGGAGCTTTTCCTGGGAGAGCTCGCTCATCACCTCCTGGGAACGCGGGAAGGGGTTGTCGATCGAGTTGAGCTGAAAGAGCTGCTCGAAGGGAAGCCTCGGACGCTGTCCGCCGCAGTCCGGGTTCTCGACGGGATAGCCCACGGTCTGGGCCACGACGATTCGGCAACTCTCAGGGAACCCAAAAGCCGCCTCGACCTTGGCCCAGTCGCCAGAGCCCTGGCAGCAGGTGCCGAGGCCCTGCTCGAAGGCCAGCAGGGTCGCTTGTGCCACGGCCTGGCCGCAGTCCATGTCGGGCATTCCCGGCCCCTTGAGGGCCTCGCCGATGCGATCGAAGAGGGGAACCAGTGTCTCTTCGAGTTCCTTGTTCTTGTTGGGTCCGTAGCCCAGCGCTCCGCAGTCGACGAGTTCCCGCAGGCGAGCGCTGGCTTCATCCATGGCGTCGCACTCGATGTACCAGAGGATCACCACCGGAGCGAGTTCCATCTGAAACCCACCGACCGGCGAGTGCAGGGACGCGACCTGTTCATTCGTGGCGGTCTCGCGGTGGACCACCAGCGCCTGGACGGAGTTGTTGTTACCGAAGTGCGAGGCGATCCGTGCCGCCTCGAGCATGCGTTGAATCTTTTCGATTTCGACAGGCCTGTCGGGGTCGAGATAGCGGGTCGAACGGCGATTTCCGATGATTTCTCTGAGTTCCATCTGCTTCTCTTTCGTCCTTTCTCTGGCCGCTGGAGCGAATCTCCAGCCAAGTGCTCATAGGCGCGCTGCGGCCATCAGTCCAAGTACCTCGTTCTCGCCATCCTCGATGAGCGAGGCGCGTGCATCGCGAAAGATCTTCTCGATCGGATACTCCCTGCACAGGCCGTTGCCGCCGTAGATCTGGACCGCGTCACTCGCTACCTCGAACGCGGTCTGGGTGCAGAAGATCTTCGAGGCTGCAGCGTACTGGAAGGGCACTCCACCGTTGGCGTGCGCGATCGCAACCCTGCGTGCGAGGGAACGCGCGGCTTCTACTTTGTTGAACATGCTGAATAGCCGCGCCTTGACACTCTGGTGCTGGATGATCGGGACGCCCCCCTGGACGCGCTCCTTCGCGTAGGCGAGGGCGTAGTCGTACGCCGCCCGGGCGACTCCGACGAACTGCTGCCCCATGGCGTTGTTCGCCAGGGTCAGGACCATCTCCCAGACCATCGGGTAGGCGTCCGGACCCTCGATCAGCATGAAGTCGTCGGGAACCCGGACATCCTCGAAGAAGAGCTCGCCTTGGGGCAGGGTGCGCTGGCCGATCTTGTCGAGCGGCTTGCCCCGGCTTACCCCGGGAAGTTCCATGGGAACCAGGAAAGCCACCCCTCCCTTGATCCCGTCCTTGGAATCCTCGAGGGTGCAGAATAGCGCCGCCGCCGTCGTGACGGGGCCGTTCGAGACCCAGGCTGCCTTCTGGCCGTTGATCACCCACTCGTCGCCTTCGCGGCGGGCCCTGCAGCCGGGTCGCACGCTGGGGTCGCTGAAGATCTCCTCGGTGAAAGCCACGTGATCGCTGCCGTGGTCGGGCTCGGTGAGCGCCAGGCAGCCGATGTCCTTGCGCTCGGCAAAGTACTCGTAGGCTGCCGTCTTTCCGAAACCCTGCGCCCAGGGCGCAATGGTGTCTCTCAGTTCGAGAGAGATGCACAAGCCGACATCACCCCACGCGAGTTCCTCGAGCACGACCGAATGCAGCAGCGCCCGCTCGGTGGGTGTCAAGTCGTCTCCATAGTGGCTCGGATCACCGATGCCCAGCTGTTCGTACTTCTTGACCACATCCCAGTACACGGAGCCGTCTGCGATCGTTTCAGCGGGGTCGTGCATGGAGTCGAGCTCAATGGATGCAGGGCGCAGGACGTCGGCCGAGAAGCGGTGCACGTTGTCGCGCACCTCCTTCATTTCATCCGTGAGGCCGGCATCGATATCTGCGACGGTCATGGTCTTCTCCCCGTTCTGTCTTCTCGGTGCTGGCCCAAGGCCAGGCCAGTGATGTTCCTCAGCCCTCGTCGATGTCGCGGACGGCCCGCAAGAGGTCGATCGCAGGAATCATGCCCAACGGTCTGTGGTCGCCGCCGATCACGGGTAGTGCTCCATGCTCTTGCTAGACGTTGATCTCGACGGCCCGCAACGGAGGTGAGCTCTGGGAACAGCTCGCCGACGCGGTCGGTCACGTTGCCCCAGGGAGGCCCCGTTGCAGCCGCGCCCGGCAAAGAGCGCCGCGGCGGCGTCCCGGATCCGTTCCGCAGTCACCGTCTGGATCGGTTTTTCCATTGAAGGCGGCATGCTAGCACTCCGGGCTACAGCCTATTCCCCAGCAGCTCGTAGCTTCCCAACGGACGAGTTCCCCAGCAGCTCGTAGCTTCCCAGCGGATGAGTCGGTCGTCGGGAAGAATTTATCCGTCGGAGGAGCTGCTGGGACGCTGCCGGGGACAGGTCACTCAAGATATCTTCGAGCAAGAGCCCCCGGCCGGGCAAGTGATGTCTCGGCACGACGGTGAACTCCTGGCAGCGATCGACTCCGATTGGAAGACCCGGAAGCTAGGGCGTCATCTTCTGAAGGCGCTCCACGGCCTCGCCATACCCGTCGATGAGGTCGGACATCACGGAGCGCACCGATCGCACTTGATTGATCATTCCGATCACCTGACCCGCCGGATTGAAGGCGACCTCCTGCGCCTGGTCGGGGTAGCGCATCGTCCGCCGAATCATGTCGATGGACACTATTCCCTGGAGAGGCATGGGGAGAGGTTCGGGGGCGTCGGGCTGTTCCCAGGCCTCGGTCCAGGCATTTCGCAGAAGGCGCGCCGGCTTGCCGGAAATGGAGCGCGTGCGCACGGTGTCGCGGCTGGTGGCCGCCAGGTAGGACTCCTTCTGCGACATTGCGCCCGCGGCCTCCTTGACGGTGAGCCAGAGCGATCCACTCCAGGTACCCGCCGCTCCGAGCGCCAATGCGGCCGCGATCTGTTCTCCGGATCCGATACCGCCCGCGGCCAGCACGGGTGTCGGCGCAACCGCGCGGACCACCTCCGGCCACAGCACCATGCTGGCGATCTCCCCCGTGTGTCCGCCGCCCTCGTGCCCCTGGGCGATGACGATGTCGACACCGGCCTCCTTGTGGCGAACCGCCTGATGTGGGCTTCCGCAGAGGGCTGCGACCTGGCACCCGGAGGCGTGGCAGGCTTCGATGACATCGGGCGGCGGGGTGCCGAGCGCGTTGGCGAGCAGCTTCACCTTCTCGTGCGCCAACGCGACCTCGACCTGCGGCAGCGCGGTGGCATGGGTCCAGCCGAGTAGATCGTTCCCCTTCTCTTCTTCGGGAAACTCCGGAACCCCGTGCTCCGCCAGTACCCTGGCCGAGAAGTCGTAGTGTTCCTGGGGAACCGCTGCGCGCAGGGCCGCTTCGAGCTTCTCCGCGTCCTTCTCCCCCTGGCCCTGGTACTTGCTCGGGATGACGGTGTCGACTCCATAGGGCCGATCGCCGATTCTCTCATCGATCCACTGCAACTCGATCTCCAGCTGCCGGGGCGAGAAGCCCACTGCCCCGAGCACGCCAAAGCCACCGGCCTTGCTCACCTCGACGACGACATCGCGACAGTGCGTGAAGGCGAAGACCGCGACATCGATTCCAAAGAGATCACATAGTTCGCTGCGCATACTGGCTCCGGCGATGATTCAGTTGTGAAGACGTGAGTATAGTTCCCGACAGCATCGACGTGGCCGGGGTTTTCGAGTTCTCATTCGGTGTCCTCTGATGGTCGTCGTCGGGGGCGAACCGGACGCCCTCGAGCATAGGTAGTGCAAGCTGCGTTTTCGCTAGGTTCCCCAATACGGGTTCAAGCTGCGTTTTCCCTGGGTCCGACAAGTAGAGATTCTGTCCAATGGGGACCGGGGAGGGTGCGCGCGCTGCGCTACTCACCCGATCCGGTCATCATCCCCGAGAACGGTGAGGCGACGTCGCGGTCGATCACCACGTTGACGCAGGCCGGAAGCCCTGACGCGAGGGCGCGGTCGATCGCGGGACGCAGCTCTCCGACAGCTTCGACCTGCTCCCCGTGCCCGCCCAGGGCGCGCACCACCTCGTGGTAGGGGCGCACGCCGAGCTCGGTGGCGACCGTGCGGCCGCTGTGATGGTCGAGTTGCCCGTGGCGGGACATCCCCCAGGAGGCGTCGTTGGCGACGAGGCAGACGAACGGGATGTCATGGCGCAGGGCCGTGTCGAACTCCATGGCGTTGAGCCCGAACGCCCCGTCGCCCTCGACGAGGATGACCGGATGCGCCGGCCGGGCCAGCTTGGCCGCGAGCGCGAACGGGATGCCCACTCCGAGACAGCCGAGGTAGGAGCCCGTGGCGAGGATGCGACCGGGTGCCCGCGCGGGGAAGCCGGCGGAAGCCCAGGTGAGGATATTCCCACCGTCGCCCACGAACGATGCCTCGGGTCCCGCAGCCTCGACCGCGGTGGTCACGAGCTGGAGCGGGTGGATCGGCTTCTGCGGGTCGCGTCTGGCCAGCATCTTCTGCATCGCCTCGCGACTGCTCTCGGCCGCGTCGCGCAGCCGCTCGGCCCATCTGTTGCGAGCCGGCGAGATGCCGCCCTCCCAGCCGTTGGCCAGCTGCTCGCAGAACACCCGCACGTCGGCGACCAGGTTGATCTCACCGGGTCGGTTGCGGCTGGTCTCCGCCGCATCGAGGTCGACCCGAATTAGCGGCGTGTCGCCAAAGAGCCTGCCCCCCATCAGCGTCCAGCCGAGGCGCAGGCCGAGGCAGACCACCACATCGGCGGCGAAGGCCTCGGTGAAGAGCTGGGCCAGACTGAACGACCACGGGTGTTCGTCGGGCAGCACACCACGGCCCTGGTTGAAGGTCAGGATCGGCAGCCCGGCCGTTTCCGACAGCTGCGCCAGCGCGCTGCCCGCTCGCGACCAGTGGGCGCCGCTGCCCACGAGCACGATCGGACGCTCCGCCCGCTGGAGCAGCCTGGATGCCCGTTCGAGCGCCGCCGGCTCGGGTGCGGGTGGAGCCGGTGGGGTGTAGGCCGTGACCGGCGTGTCGTCTGGCAGGTCTTTGCCCAGCACGTCGACGGGGACGTCGAGGTACACGGGGCCGGGCCGGCCGTTGCGTGCCTGTGCCAGGGCGAGGGTCGTGTACTCGCCGATCCGCGAAGCGGTGACACAGGATCGGGCCCAGTTCGTCGTCGGCGACACGATCCCGACCTGGTCGAGGTCCTGAAGCGGCCATGTGTCCGCCTGCGAAATGGGGCGGGCACCCGCCAGGCAGAGCATCGGGCTCCCCTCCATGTAGGCGTTGGCCAGTCCGGTGACGGCGTCGCTCAGTCCCGGACCGGCGGTCACCGCGCACACGCCGGTGTCGCCGGTGGCGCGCGCCCAGCCTTCGGCCATGTGGGCCGCCGCCTGCTCGTGGCGGGTATCGATGACCCGGATCCCCTCGTCTTCGCAGCCGTAGAGGATCGGGTCGATGTGTCCACCCTGCAGACAGAACAGGTTGCGGACGCCGGAAGCCGCGAGCACCCTCGCGATCACTCGCCCGCCGTTGATCGGGTCGGCCACGTGGTTGCTTCCCGGCCCTACGCGCGCTCGTAGGTGCCCATCAGCCGGTTCATTCCGATCACGTCCTGCTCGATCGTCTCGAGCAGTTGGTGGAGCGTGAGCCCCGGCTCCAGGTCCGGATCGCGCCCGAGCGCGAGCACCCAGAAGAAGTAGCGGTGAGTGCCGTGGCCATTGGGCGGCATGGGCCCTCCATAGCCAGGCTTTCCGAAGTCGGAAGGCCCCGTCGCGTGGTCGGCGACGCCTTCCGTCAGGCCGGTCGCCGTGCCCGGGATGTTGTAGAGCACCCAGTGGACGAAGCCGTAGCCTCCGGAGGACACCACCGGTGCGTCGGGATCGTGACAGATCACCGCAAAGGAACGGGTACCGTCGGGAACGGGGCTCCAGTCGAGCGGCGGGGACGTGTCTTCGCCCTCTCCCGTGTGCTTCGCCGGAATGCGCCCGGCCTCTGCGAAGGCCGGACTCGTCAGTTGTAGATCCGACAGTGCAAAATTCATGTACCTCTCCTCTTTCGCGAGGCGTGCGCGATCGCCGTGCCCTCCGTCAGTGGGACTCCCGCCAGGCATCCCAGCCAGGCGTGAGTTCGGGCAACAGGCTGCAGTCGCCGAGCACGTCTCCGTCGCGGATCGCCTTCCACGGGTCGGTTTCTAGCACGTTGCTCGCGGTCGCGATTCCCCCGTTCACCACCCCCGCGATGCCCGCTCCCGAAGGCGTGCTGGCAGCGCCTACGGCAGTACGTCTTGCGCTGGTGGCATTTGGCTTCACGGGGGTCTGGATGGGTGGGTCAGTCGAAAAGGAGGCGTGCAACACACCTGACCTGGCCGAGCACGGCATGGCGATCGCGGCGGGTCTGACCGTCACCCGCTCGGCCACCAACGGGGCGGTAGCGAAGGCCCAGGGCGGGGGATGAAGCCCAGTCCCCTGCGGCGGATTCGGGACAGAATGTCTACTACTCGGACCTAGCGAAAATGCAGCTTGGACCTCCCATGCATCTTCGAGACGAATGGGGAACTGTCTTCGGGACGAATGGGGAACTGCGTCTTGCGCTCCAACCCTATGGAAGGAAGTTCAAAGTCCCTTTTGGCCTCGCCGGCGGCATGCCAGGCCCAGCATGCCGATCATCACGAGCAGGCCTGTACTGGGCTCCGGGACCAAGACGCGAAAGCCCACTGTACTGAGCTCCAGCGTGGGGGTCAGGGTGCCGCGGTTCGCCGCACGGGTGCTGTGCACCCCGTTACCGTGCCAGCTCCCGCCCCGCAAGCCACGATTCGTGCCGTCGTCCGTGTCATTCCACTCCCAGACATTCCCGCCCTGGTCGAAGGTGCCCCAGGGACTCATCGAGCCCGTATAGCTTCCGACTTCGGTTAGGTCGTTGACCATGTAGTTGCAGTTCCCCGTATTGGCATCCGAGCCGGGGGTCGCACAGTTAACTATCGAGTCAGAACTCGTTGGATAGCTGAAGTAGCTCGAAGAAAGCCCGTCATAGTAGGCCGCCTTGTACCACTGGTCCTCGCTCGGAAGCGAGATGTTGGACCCCGGGTTGAGGGTGATCGAATTGGCTGTGATCCCGGCCGCCGTAATCGTGTAGGAACCGTCCTCTGTGGTGGTGGTTCCCTGAAGCCCGAACGGCTGGCCGTTTTCCAGCCAATTCACGAAGCGAATTGCATCGTAGAACGACACGTAGTTCACCGGATTGTTCGCACGGCCCGACCGGGTACTGTACGTGTAACTCCCCGAACTTCCGTTGCGCTAGATACCGCCATACGCGGTCAGGCCCATACTCGTGTTGTAGAGCCCGTTGGTGTCCGTCGCGGCCACCGCGTTCAGGAACGTGGTGTACTGGGCGTTGGTCGTCTCGTATTTGGCAATCTGGAAGGGATTGGCCACGGCGCCGAAGCAGCCGCTCGACGAATGCGTTTCACACGGATTGCCGGGAGCCCCCACTTCGACAAAGACGCCGATGGGCGTGGCAAGCCCAAAGAACCGGTACCAGCCGTTGGGTTAGGGATCGTGCCTGACCATCAGGCTGCTTCCCTCTCCTGCTCTTCCCATTGTTCGAAGAACAATACGGGCGGACGCCCGCCCAGCGACCCATGGGGTCGCTCCAC
>MPMB02149131.1_pt1 | contig 49318 bp, 51 predicted proteins | sample 1617371 | NCBI WGS metagenome assembly MPMB02 (sample SAMN05944808, study PRJNA350692) | marine metagenome | biome: marine; feature: ODZ; material: water; isolation source: 300 m water sample filtered on 0.2 um supor filter | place: Pacific Ocean | collected 2012-04-08 | depth 300m m
CGCACTCCGCGCACTCCTCGAAAGGAAGAACCATGCGACATCTCACTGCCTTTGTGGCCGGACTGGCCTTCATCTTCTCTGCCAGCACCATTGCTCAGGACCACCCGGACCATCCGGACCATCCGGACCATCCGGACCATCCGGAGCAGCCTGAGCAGCCAGATGCCGCCGCCAAGAAGGAGACGGTTCTGACCATCGGCGACAAGGCCCCTGCCGTCAAGGTCGCCAAGTACTTCAAGGGCACTCCCGTCGACACCTTCAAGCCAGGCAATGTCTACGTCATGGAGTTCTGGGCCACGTGGTGCGGGCCGTGCGTCGCTCAGATTCCGCATCTCACCAAGATGCAGAAGGAACACAAGAAGGACAACGTACAGTTCATGAGCACCGCCGTATGGCAGCGTGAAAAAACACAGGCCGATCGCGAAAAGAAGGTCGGCGACTTCGTCACCGGCAAGGGTGATGCGATGCAGTACACCATCGCCATCGACAACGAAAGCTACATGGCCGATCACTGGATGAAGCCAGCCGGGCAAAACGGCATTCCCGCCGCCTTCCTCGTCGGCAAGACCGGGGAGATTGAGTGGATCGGCCATCCCGGCTCGCTCGACGGCGTGCTGAATCAGTACCTCGCTGGAACGTGGGATCGCGCCGCGGCCAAGGCCAAACTCGATGAAGAGCAGCGATTCGCCAAGAAGGGTCGCGAGTTGATGATGAAGGCGATGATGGCCGAGCGCAGTGGCGATCGTGCTGCGGCGGCAGCGGCCTTTGAGGAACTCGCCAAGGAATTTCCCAACAACGAAAACGTCATGGCCATGCAGTTCGACTTCCTGCTTGGGGATGCCGCAACAGCCGATCAGGGATACGCCATCGGCCGCAAGTTGATGACCGACAACTGGGACAGCCCCAGCATGCTCAACATGCTGGCATGGACCGTCGCTGACGACGAAAAGGTCGCCAAACGGGACCTCTCATTCGCGATGAAAGCCGCCACCCGCGCCAACGAACTGACCAAATACGAAGATGCCTCGATCGTCGACACCCTCGCCCGCGTCTACTGGGAGCAAGGCAACAAGACCAAGGCCATCGAACTGCAGAAGAAGGCGATCGCCCTCTCCGAAGACGGTCGCATGAAGGACAGTCTCAAGGAAACCCTCGCGAGTTACACCGCAGAGTAGATCCGCACCACCGCAGAGTCGGAAGTCGAAGAAACTCCGATTTGATATGCAACTCCCACAATGGCCCGTCGCCCTGCGATGGGCCATTGCTACACTTCCCTTATGGTCGTGGGTGAATTTGCAGTAGACGTGGGCGTGGTGATCATCGGTGGAGGGTCCACCCGCCTAATACGAAGCAAGTTGCTCGATGAGGCCACGCAACAGACGCTGGCGGCTTCATGAGCAAACCGCCCATGTCCATTCTCGCCTTCCTCAGTTGGCTGCTGCTCTTCGAGGCGGTGATCGTCGCCATCATCACGCTGGTTGTGATGCATGCCCCATCTGTACAAATCCCGGTCATCACAGTCCTCTCGATCATCGGTTTGCTGGTGATCTGCCGCGCCGCGTTCAAACTGCTCTGGAACCGCATGCTCGTGGACTACCCGCCTCAAGAAGTACCCGCGCACGCGAAGTCGAAAAGTTTTCAGTCCTTCAGTTTCGGCTCTGTCAACATGGGGCTCAGCATCAACGCCGCCGTAGACGACACCTACCTGCACATTGAACCGATCCTCCCCTGGCGTTTGCTCGGAGCGTCATCAGCGAGCATCCCGTTCGACGCCATGGAGCCGATCACCAAACACAGAGTGGTGCGGGTCGGAAAATGGACGATGGCTGCGCCGAAATGGTGCTTGGAGAACGCCCACAAGCCACCGAAGGCCGCCGACTTCACGCAATCCGAATAGGTTCTACTTCCGAACTCCTTCATCAGTACCGCCTCCTGTCCGGCTACATCATCGGGAGTGGACTGATAGCCTTCTCGCCATGAAACCAACGACCCTTCTGACGATCTTCATTGTGATGGGCATGGTCCTCGGCGCCATCGTCGGCGAGTTCCTGTTACAGGGCGAGGCCATCGGGAGCGATCACTGGACCAAGGTGGCGGGCGATCTGGTACTGGTACGCCCGCTCAAGTTGCTGGTGATCCCACTCGTACTGTTCAGCGTGATTGCCGGCATCACTCGCATCGGAGACCCGGGCAAACTCGGACGACTCGGTGGTGCAACGTTGGTGTACTACTTCGCGACGATGCTGATCGCGGTCGCCATCGGTGCGACGCTTGTTCAAATAATCAACCCCGGAGATCTCCCGGTCGAAGTGCAACAGACCGTTCAAGCGACCGGCGAGACCGCCTTCTCAGCCGATACAAATCTGCAGGCCAAGGTCGACGATAAGACCATGGGCGGCACCTGGACCAACATCCTGTATCAACTCATTCCCTCGAACATCGTCCATGAAATGAGTGCAGGACGCCCACTTGGAATCATCGTCTTTGCGATCGGTCTCGGTCTGGCGCTCGCCGCGGGAGGCGAGCGAACCCGCGTCGCCCGTGAGTTCTTTGATGCAGGATTCGAAGCCCTGATGATCTTGGTGCAGTGGGTCATCTGGCTCACGCCCATCGGTGTCTTCTTTCTGGTTGCCTGGACGGTCGGACGAATCGGGTTGAGCAACCTGACCGGGCCGCTCGGCGGATACATGGCCACGGTCTTTCTTGGGCTGGCCATTCATGGCCTGCTCGTGTTGCCGTTGATCCTGTGGCTCTTCGGTCGGGTCCAACCCTACCGCTTCATGGCGAAGATGAAACCCGCGTTGCTCACCGCCTTCGGCACCGACTCCAGCAGCGCCACGCTGCCGGTGACGATCGAAACCGCCATCGATGAGGGCGAGTGTTCCGAACAGGCGAGCAACTTCGTGCTGCCTCTCGGCTCGACGATCAACATGGATGGCACCGCCCTCTACGAGGCCGTTGCCGTGCTGTTTCTGTTTCAGTTGTACGGGATCGATCTCGAGTTCGGCCAGATTCTGCTCGTGGTCATCACTGCCACGCTGGCCGCCGTTGGCGCAGCGGGTATTCCATCGGCGGGGCTGGTCACGATGGTCATCGTCATCGCGGCAGTCAACGCGAGCCTCGGCGGCGCGGCGGAACTTCCCATCGCCGCCATCGGCGTCATTCTCGGCGTTGATCGGATTCTCGACATGTGCCGCACAACCGTCAATGTCTGGGGCGATGCCGTCGGCGCCCGCATCATGACGCGGATTGCGCCGGATTCCTGAAACTCACTCCTGCTCGGACAGCCATCGCTCCGCATCCAACGCGGCTCGGCAGCCCATGCCGGCTGCCGTAACGGCTTGGCGATAGGTCGCGTCAGCCACATCTCCCGCTGCGAAGACACCCCCGATATTGGTGCGGCAACTCGCTCCATCCACCACAACGTATCCCGCATCGTCGAGCGTGATGCCGCTTCCATCGAGGAACTGTGTCGCGGGGGTGTGCCCGATAGCGACGAAGAGACCGGTAAGGTCAAGGCGAGATTGTTTTCCTGTCTGCGTGTTCTCAAGTTCAACCGCCTCGATGGCCTTGTCACCGAGAACATCGACGACAGTGCTGTTCCAGACCATTTCGATCTTGTCGTTGGAGAGCACCCGATCCTGCATGGCTTGCGAAGCCCGCAGCGCATCACGGCGGTGAATCACGTAGACCTTGGAAGCAAACTTGGCGAGGTATGAGGCCTCTTCCATAGCACTGTCACCACCACCAACAACGCCGAGCGGTTTGTCGCGGAACATCGGCAATGCGCCATCACACACGGCGCATGCGCTGACACCTCCACCCGAAGTCGCGAGGCGAAGTTCGTTCTCAAGACCGATCCAGTTGGCCGTGGCGCCGGTCGCGATGATGACCGATTCGGCCTGTACTACATCCCCCTCACTGGTTGTCAAGTTGAACGGTCGGGACGAGAAATCGCAGGACACAACATCCACACCGCGGACACGTGCATCAAATCGTTCGGCCTGCTTCTGGAAGGCCTGCATCATGTCCGGCCCGCTGATGCCCTCTGGAAACCCGGGGTAGTTCTCCACTTCGGTTGTGAGCATGAGTTGCCCACCCGGCAGCACCGGTGCCGGATTCGTGCGGGGCACGCCGATCAGACATACCGGGTCAAGGTCGGCCCGTGCCGCATAGATGGCCGCAGTCCAGCCCGCCGGCCCACTTCCGATGATCACAACCTTCTCGGTACGGCCATCCGCTGTCATGGCTTGCTCCAGACCCCGCGATCAAATTCGCTCACTTACTCGACGACTGCTTGTGCTGCTCGCGAACCAGTTCCTGCGGTGGCGGCCAGTAGATGAGATCGCCTCGGCCCTGCTCATCAACGTGCAGTTTCCCAAGGCTGTCCAGACCATCGCGACCGGTGCTGTAGAGCAGGCCCATGCCTAGCCGCAGCCAGACCCGCTTCGTACCGACATCGAGTTCACGACGCTCCGAAATGTAACGGTAGACAAACCACGGGCGATAGTCCTCGGTGATTGACGCATACTCATCAGGCACAAACTGCTTGTCGATCGTAATGCCAAAGGCAATCCGCATCTCCTTCGGGTACACACCGCGGTCCCGCTTGTAGGCGGCCAAACCGGCAGCGGTCGCGGTCGCATTGACATCGACAAGGAGTCTCTCACGCACATCAAAGAGGTTCTTCATGTCGTGAATCACGGAGTCGATTGCAGCAAATCGACCCACGTTCAGCAACTCGAACTGAGACTGCCGATCGAGAATGAGCGATCCCAGATCGGTTGTGTCATCGGATCGCCAGCGGCACCACCAGTCGTCGAAGATAAGGTCCAGACGCACCTTGGCGTTTTTGAGACTGTCATGCTGCTCCTGAAGATATTCCCATCGATTCCGCGCGCCGAATCGCTGCAGCGGACGATCGACTGTCTGCACCTCGGTGAAGACGGCAGCGAATTCTTGGGGGTCGGCCGTACCAAGGGACTCGTCAAACGCGTTGGTGAGTAGTTTTTCACAAAGTATGCGGTCGTTCTCAGGCATGAAGAGGCTCATTCTTCCGGGCCTGAGGGTGGCGATCTCGGTATATGCAAGGCGTTTGAGATAGGCAGGAGAAATGTCATCGAGGTATCGATACATCACGCTCCGAAAGACACCAAGCCCTTCGCTGATCAGCACAATGGCTTCTTCCTTCTCCTCCATGAACTCTCGGTCCGCAAGTCGCCTGAACACCATCAACTCGTCAAGTAACAGCGTCAGTCCAGCCTCGGCCTTCCCAGACTCCGCCAATCGCCACGCCTCGGCAGCGGTCCACACCGACATCTGCCGCATGACCTTGAGATAGGGGAACGTGGGCAGGACCAGTCGCTGATCCGGTTCGCCCAAATCCACGAATAGACCGCGATCTCGGCCAGCCTGGTCCACCGATTCACGACCATACTTCAACCCGAAACTCGGTTGCTTAGCCGCTTCTTAGATGGCAGGACCAAGGGTGGAACTGCTCGCGGCCCAATCCGATACCGCCTGCCAGTCCGGCATCCCCGGCCAGATTGATGACTGGCTGAGCACATCATCGGTATCCGGCGGAACCGAAAGTGCTTGAAGTGCCGGTGCAAGTGTCTTCCAACAGGTCTCATCCCCAGTTGGCGAAACGGACTCGTGCGTATTGAGTTCTTCGGCCAAGTCAGCTGGCGTCACAGCACCGGTGTCTGCTGCGAATCCTGAACTGGCCAGAATGATTGCCCATGTCTGAATCAAGACCACTTGGAAGGCTCCTTGCTGGAGGCCCGGCGGAACCCCCCGCTTCCACGCGGCAGGGCGTGACCAGTACTCAATCTCCGACCCCTGATCGGCGAGTGTAGCAGGTCGCTTCCGTGCCCGGCAGGCCCGCAGGGCTCTATACTTCCCTCCGTGGGCGGTGCGGCGGGGACCAGTCGCCCCGACCATGCACAGGACGCCTGCAGCGCAGCGGGCCCCGCTGGAGACCCGCACATGCTTTCCCGACGATTGGACGCCTCGCTCCAGACCATCGCTTCGCTCACCAAGCACCTGGAGGTTATCTCGCACATTGCAGAGACGCTCATTGAGCGACTCAACTCGGGAGGAACGATCTGGACGGCCGGCAACGGTGGCTCGGCCGCGCAGGCACTTCATTTCTCCGAAGAGTTGATGGGGCGTTATCGCGAGGATCGGCGTCCACTGGCGTCGGTCATGCTCGCCGGTGATCCTGCTCTCTTGACCTGCACGGCCAATGACTTTGGATTCGATGAGATCTTCGCCCGACCGGTACGGGCACTGGCCTCGGAGGGGGATGTGCTGCTTGTCCTCTCGACCTCAGGACACAGCGCGAACATTGTCAAGGCTCTGGCCGCCGCTCGTGAACACGATTGCGTCACGATTGGCCTGCTGGGAGGCGACGGTGGCGATTGCCTGCCACTGTGTGATCATGCGATCGTCGTACAGGAGAGCGACTCGGCCTTTGTGCAGGATGCCCATCAAGTTGTCATCCATCTGCTCTGCGAAGCCATCGACCAGTGGGCGGTGTCGACGGATCGCCACAAGGCGACATCGTGACAGCCCCAACTGCAGTATCTCAGCGGGCTGGATGGATGGGCCTTGTGCTCGTTCGCTTTCTCGTGCCGCTGTGGGTGCTGGCCGGCGCAACCACCAAACTCGTCGAACGATCACCGAAACTGCTTCCCGAACACCTCCGGGGATTGCTCGAGAACATCGGCCTTGATCTGCACATCGCCCTGTCAATCTTTCTGACGATCGAGTTCGCCGCCATCGCCGTCATGGTGCTGGTGCCACGATTGGCACGCATCACAGCGGTGTTCATGTTGGGCGTATTCTCTCTGGTGCTGCTGTATGAGATCTTCAACGGAAACGTGACGAGTTGTGGATGCCTCGGCAGCATCTCTCCGCCGCCATGGCTGATGCTCTCCATTGATCTCGGGCTGCTGATACTTGTTGCCGCTTTGCCGGTTCGACCACTTCAACTCGCAAGCGAGCGCGTGGCATGGGGATTGGCCACCATTCTCGCAGTGGCACTCGGCATCGTGTCGTTTACTCGTGTCGTTGGTGGGGCGACCGGTGTGCGCATCATCATCGAACCGTCTTCGAATGAAGTCAACCCACCTCAGACTGCGCAACTTCCCGCGTACTACTCGCTGGACACCTCCGACTGGCCCGGTCAGCGGACTGAGGACATTGATCTCATCTCATGGATACCAAACCTGCCCGATTCCATCAACGATGGTCAGCAATACCTCATCCTCTACAGCCGCACCTGCGAGCACTGCCATGAATTGCTGCTTGAGCACTTCTCATTCGATCCCCCAGCTCCAACAACGCTGGTTGCGATTCCAGAATCGGTGGACGGATTCATAGAAGACGGCCAACTTGAAAACCCATGCATCGACTGCGCCGAACTGGATATGCCAGTCGGCGTGGACTGGCTGATGACGCCGCCGGTTGTCATCGCCATCGAGGACGGTGTCATCCGATGCGCCCAAGAAGCCGAAGACGGCATGATGCCACAGTGCCTCCCGTGGCACGGATACTGAGACCCACAGAAGGATTGACGATGTCCGATCAACTCGACGCAGTGCTCGCCCACCTCGATGATACGCATGATGCGCAGATGGACCGACTTGCCGACCTGCTTCGCATCGCGAGCGTCAGCACCGACCCAGCGCACGACGGGGATGTGCGAAAAGCGGCCGAGTGCTGTTGCGACTACCTCAATGCGGGAGGGTTCGAAGCATCCGTTCGGGATACGACTGGACACCCGATGGTGGTCGGCCATGTGGACGGGCCGGCCGATGCGCCCCACATCCTGTACTACGGCCACTACGACGTGCAGCCGCCGGATCCACTGGAACTCTGGGAGAGCGGCCCGTTCGAGCCGACCATCATGGAGGGCAAGAACGGTCCCAAAATCGTCGCCCGCGGTGCCTGCGACGACAAAGGGCAACTCATGATGTTCGTCGAGGCGCTCCGCGCCTGGCACGAAGTGGGTGGCGGCATCCCTGTTCGCGCGACGGTGCTGCTCGAGGGCGAAGAAGAAAGTGGAAGCCCGAGCCTTGATACATTCCTCGAAGCCAATGCCGATGAACTGCGCCCCGACATATGTGTCGTATCTGACACCGGCATGTGGGACCCTCAGACGCCCGCCATCACGACCATGCTCCGTGGGATGGTCTACCTCGAAGCGACGCTGCACGGGCCCTCCCACGACCTGCACTCAGGCATGTGCGGCGGCGCGGTCGTCAACCCGATCAACGCCCTGTGCAGCGTCCTGGCTGGACTACATGATGCCGATGGTCGGATCACGATCAGTGGTTTCTACGACGGCATCATCGACCCGTCCGAGGCGCAGCACGCGCAGTGGGCCGAACTGGGCTTCGACGAGGCAGGCTTTCTGCAGGAGGTCGGCTTGCCGGAATCAACCGGCGAAGCAGGCTGCACAATACTTGAGCGGATCTGGTCGCGACCGACGCTGGACATCAACGGCATCTTCGGCGGATACACCGGCGATGGAGCCAAGACCGTCATTCCTTCGCACGCAACCGCCAAGTTCAGCTGCAGGCTCGTACCCGGACAGGACCCCGAAGCCATCGAAGCAATGATTCGCGGGCATCTCGAAAAGAACACACCTGCCGGCTGCCGCTGGACCATCGTCTCACACGGCGTGAACCCCGCCATTCAAGTGCCGGACGAATCACCTTGGCTTGAAGCAGCCCAAGGAGCACTCAAGCAGATCTGGGGCCGCCCCGCCGTACTGATGGGATGTGGCGGATCCATCCCGGTTGTCGGATCGTTCCAAACGATCCTCAAGGCCGACTCGCTCTTGATCGGCTTCGGCCTCGATGATGACCGCGTACATTCGCCCAATGAGAAATTCGACATCGCATGCTTCCGCGGTGGCACCCGCTCACACGCCGCGGTCGTCACGGCGCTGGCCGCCGTGAGCGACGACTGATGGCGAACTGCCTCCTGCGACTGCTCGCCACATCGCTGGCCATGAGCGGGAGTTTGGCGATGGCCGCGCCACCCGAGATCAGCATTCGGCAAGCTGGGGTGGGCGATGTGATGCCGATCGGACGAACTGCCGGTATTGAAGTGTTTGTGGACCCCGGTGATCTCGAGCCGGGCACGTACCTTCTGGAGTGGGAACACACCACACCAGATGGGGATCGACTGTTGTACCAACGGCGAATTCCGCTGGCTGGTGGTTTGACACGCGCGTGGATCCATGGTCCCACCCCTCGCCACGACACCCGCCCAATGCCGCTGCGACTGCGGCATGCAGATAATTTGGCAGTACTCGCCAGTACTACGTTGCAGCCGTCCAAGCAGGGCGGAAACATGCTCAACGAAGGGACCGAACTCATGCTCGTCGTCGGCGAGCAGCGATGCGGACTGGAAGGATACGAGTATGACGTTCCCAATCTGTCTCCAGTTTGGAGCCAGATCGCCACCGCGGTGCGCACCATCGCCGCTGAGGATCTGCCCGATCGGCCGAGCGGTCTCACCGCTGCCTCAAGCCTGCTCTGGACCGGGGGCACCGAGGGACTCGACGCAGCCCGCGCTTCGACACTTCGTGATTGGATGGAAGCAGGCGGTCATCTCATCATCTCGCTGCCCACCACTGGCGACCCATGGCGACTGGGTCAGGGTGAGGGGCCTTGGCGGGATCTGCTTCCGTGGCCACCGACAACGGAGCATGTCTCCGCCAAGGTCATCGCCCCACTCATCTCGCCGGATGATCTCCAGTCGCCACCAAACATGACGATGCCGATCCGCACGTTCGGCCCGACAGTCGGTAGCCGCGAGTTAACCCCGTGGTCTACGGTGCTGGCACTTCCGGACGGTCGTCCCTTTGGTGTGGCCAGGCCCGTTGGTTTCGGCAGAATGACAGTCATCGGCTTTGATGTGGCGTCTCCTTCGCTCCTGCGGTTTCGAGTCGATCAATCCGCCTCCGGCCCGCTGCCGGCTCCGTCCGTGTTCTGGAATCCCGTGCTCGCTCGCCGCGGTGATGCGCCGAGCCCCACACAGGATCGAGTCGCCATGGAGCAGGGCATCGCCGGAGGAGCGACGGCGAAACTCGTTGAGTTCACCGACGAAGTCGTCGCCGCAGGCATCCGGCAGACGGTGGCGGCGGGCGGGCGTCTGCTGTTCGTACTCATCTGGCTCGCCGCGGTCTGGCTCATAGGCGGCCCACTGCTCTGGCGGGTGCTCGGCAAAATGCATAAACGACAACTCGCCTGGCCCATCTTCACGCTGCTTGCCGCTGGCGGCGCCGCACTGGCGGCAGCGGCTGGCGGACTGATGAGTCTGCAGGCAGCAGAGGGGCGGCACTTCACGGTGCTTGAGCAGGTCGCGGGCATTCCTCGCCACCATGTTCGAAGCTGGATCGATCTGCGAATTCCCGGAACCGGCGAGCACCTGCTGAGTGTGGAACGGCAGACAGGCGAGCAGCCGCAGCTCGCCCACTGGATCGAACAGCGTCAATCCGGCATCTCCTTTGCCGACACACGCACATTGCAAGTTGATGCCAATGCGCCAGATCAACTTCCCGTCCAAGCGCGTTCGACCGCGGTTGGCCTGAGCCTTGAATGGTTCGGAGCACTGGACCCCGAAGACTTCGGCGGCGTGTTCCGGGTTATCGATCCGGTGCGGCCTGCATCGAACATGGTTTCAGATTCACCGCTGCAGGGCGTCATTCAGAGCAAGTTGCCCGCGCCGCTGCAGGATGTGTCGATCATCTGGATCGAAGCACGTCGTGAGCCAGTACGGATGCAGCCAACACCATGGGTACAAGCCGCCGACGCAGGTCACATGCCCGTGCAGGCTTGGTGGTGGAAACTTCAAGAAACTGTTCCGCCCCAAGGGCAGATTGGCCTCGGTCAATTGCCCGAACCGACAGTACAAACTGCGATGCCTCCACAACTCGATACTGCCTTGACCACCCAAGAGCGATCGTTTACCGCACCGGCGATGACCAGGCAGCGGCGACGGAGCGCGGTTGAATTGCTCGGCCTCTATCGGCTCGCCACGCCACCGCAGTGGCAAACCGATCAGAAGCAAAAGACACTACCGGGGGTCATGACAACCCGCCTCTTTGGGCAGGAATTGGATCTTGGGGCAAAGCTCGGCACGCCAATGCTCATCGTGACCGGCTTCATGAACGAAACCGATCTGCCAATTCCCCTAATGATCGACGGGAAGGCCATGAATCCACCTCAAGGTGAGATCATGGTCCGCTGGTTTCTCCCCATGCCCGATACCCCGCCGGTTGATGGAACCTCCCAGAGCCGTTAGAACAGACCCCTCACCATGCCGATCATCGAAACCATCAACCTGACCCGCAAGTATGGCGAACTCGTTGCGCTGGACAACCTCAACCTGTCCATCGATGCAGGCTCGTGCTACGGCTTCATCGGTCCCAATGGCGCCGGCAAGACCACGACCATTCGCATTCTCGCGACCCTGCTCAAGCCAACGTGGGGCGAGGCGAGGATCGACGGCCTGACGGTCGGCTATCAGAACTCGCTCATTCGGCCAATCATCGGCTACGTCCCCGACTTCATCGGCACCTACGACGACATGCTTGTGTCGGAGTATTTGGAATTCTTCGCCGCGTGCTACGGGATACATGGCTCAAAACGCCGCACGGTAGTCGGTGACGCGCTCGATCTGACGGATCTGGCACACAAGTCATCGTCGCAGGTCGCCGGACTCAGCCGCGGCATGAGTCAGCGGCTCTCGATCGCGCGGGTACTGCTGCACGACCCGCAGGTGCTGCTGATGGACGAACCGGCGGCAGGACTCGATCCGCGAGCTCGCATCGAGATCCGCGAGCTGCTCAAAGAACTCCGTCGTATGGGCAAGACGATCCTGATCTCATCTCACATCCTCAGTGAACTCGCAGAACTCTGCGACAGCGTGGGGATCATCGAGCACGGGAAGTTGCAATACTCCGGCAGCATGGGAGAAGCACTGCGACTGGCGGAGTCCGGCCTCGAATATGAGGTCATCGTTGATCAGCGACCAGAAGAGGCGGGCAAACTGCTCGCCACGGTACCGGGCATTTCCAAGGTCAAACTCACCCGCAATGGTGGGCAAGCCGTCCTGCACCTGATCATGGATGCAGACCATCCGGTGGAGCCATCCGAAATCCCGGCAAGGCTCGTCACCGCCGGCTTCCGCCTGAGAGAATTCCGGCGGGGCCGCGTTGATCTGGAGATGGCATTCATGCACTTGACCAAGGGCATCGTCGGATGAGCGAATTCAGCAAACCCCGCGTACTGGTCCTCGCCGATCGCAACCGCGCAGAAGTCGCCGCCGTTCTAGATGATCTTGATACGGACCTGACCGCGTGGTCCGCTTCGGTTCAGCACACCTCGACGGATGACGAAACTCCTCTGCCGACTAAGATCGATCTGGCCGTGGTCATCGGCGGGGATGGAGCCATGATCGGCCAGTCGCGTCGACTCGTGGGCTTGGACATTCCACTCGTCGGCATCAACTGCGGTCGGCTCGGATTCCTCGCGGCCTTCGACCCGGAGGCGCTTCGCCGATTCGCCTCTGAAGTCTTCGGTCCGAACCCCCCGGTCAGGCATCACATGCTGATGGAAGTGTTGCACGAATCCTCTTCGGGAACTCAGGAAACCATCGCCGTCAATGATGCCGTCCTGACCGCAGGGCCCCCATACAGCATGATCGAACTGGCCCTGCGTATCGGCGGCGTGCAGGGCCCACAGATGCGAGGTGATGGGTTGATTGTCGCCTCACCCACCGGCTCCACCGCGCACAACCTCTCCGCGGGTGGTCCCATTCTCGGGCCCGGCGTCGATGCACTTGTCGTCTCGCCGCTCGCCCCTCAATCGCTGGCCTTCCGTCCCATCGTCATGGATGCCGAGCAGGGTGTGGAACTCGAAGTGGTTCGCGGCAACGAGGGTACGACTCTGGTTGTCGATGGGCAGCAGCTCGCGCCGCTGCTCAAGGGCGACCGCATCATCGTCAGGAGACACCACCGGACGATCCCGCTGGTCACCCGGCCGGACGAGCCGTTCTGGCGCATCCTTCTGGAGCGAATGCGGTGGGCCGCGCCGCCCGTTTTCCGATGAGTACCATGGCCGCATGATCGACCTCAAGGACCTCCGAGAGAACCCCGACCGCTACATCGAAGGCGCCCGCGCCAAGGGGTCGAACGTAGATATCCCGAAACTGCTCGAGTTGGATGCCAAACGCCGGGAAGCACTCTCGCGGCAGGAGTCCGCCCGCGCCGAGCAGAAACGCATCTCCAAGGAGATCGGGCCGCAGATCGGCAAACTCAAGGGACAACTCAAGAAGGTTGATGAGGCGGATCGGCCAGGACTCGAAGCAGAAATCGCCAAACTCGAAGCGGCACCTGCGGCACTCAAACAAACTGTGCAGGCGGCCGAAGCGGAAGTAGCCGAACTCGATGGGCCGCTTGAAGACTTGCTGCTGCGCGTACCGATCCCGGCGGACGACAATGTGCCGCACGGCGAATCTGATGATGACAATGTGGAACTGCGACGATGGTCACCGGACGGTTTCGATCCAAGCCAGCCATACGAGGCCCAGCGGGGCTTCCAACCGAAAACGCACCTTGAGTTGATCGAGCAGCACGGTCTCGTAGATTTTGAGCGGGCCGTGAAGGTCGCCGGCGCGCGGCACTACAGCCTGCTCGGCGATGCCATGCGGCTGCACAATGCAGTCCTTCGCTACGCATTCGATGTCATCACCGACGAGCGTGGCTTCACGCCCATGTCCGTCCCCGTCATTGTGCGGGAGGAGTGCATGCTCGGCACCGGATTCTTCCCGGATGGCCGCGAGCAGGCGTACCACATCGAAGAGTCATCGCGGGGCGCGGGCCACGACCTCTTTCTCACCGGCACGGGCGAGGTCGGACTCATGGGCCTGCACAGCGGCGAAATCGTGGATGAAGCCGATTTGCCCATCAAGGCCGCGACGCTCTCGACGTGCTTTCGGCGCGAGGCTGGCGCGGCAGGCCGCGATACCGCTGGCCTGTACCGTATTCACCAGTTCGACAAGGTCGAACAGGTCGTGATCTGCCGAGCAGACATTGACGAAGAACGCGCCCACCACGCCGATATGATCGAGACGGTGGAGACCATTCTGCAACGACTTGGACTCCCCTACCGACTCCTGCAGTGCTGCACCGGGGACCTTGGCTCGAAGAACGCCGACATGATCGACGTGGAATGCTGGATGCCCAGCCGCGGTACATTGGACGCAGACGGGAAACCTTCTGGGGACTGGGGCGAAACGCATAGCGCCTCGCGGCTGCACGACTACCAGTGCCGGCGGTTGAACCTCCGTTACCGCGACGCCAACCGCCAAACGCACTTCTGCTGGTCCCTCAACAACACCGTCATCGCAAGCCCACGCATTCTCATTCCGCTGCTGGAGATGCATCAGCAGGAAGACGGTTCGATCGAAATCCCCGAAGTACTCCAGCCGTACATGGGCGGACGAACCCGAATCGGTACCGGATCAGGCACCGGAGTCTGATCTCCGCTCATCCAACGTCATGCCAACCTTTGCCTTGCAGGGGTCAGATCTCGATCTCCGCCCGCGCAAGCCGAACACTGCATGCCTCCACGATACATACCACCCCCCCGCCGAGTTCGAAGGTTCGGCGGTGCTGCCGGTCATCGATGATGGCCTCCGACGCGTCCCGGATGCATTCGGAACTCATGCTGTCGGATCCGCTGCACAACGCGATGGAAGCGGCATGAATGCTCGCGCGTCGAAGGCCTTCGCTGATCGTCGCGAGCGCAGCGCGAGACCACTGCCCGTCTACAGGCCGGATGACTGCTGCATCAAGTGCCTCGGAAGCTGCCTGCCGCAGTGGTGTTGCCTCGCTCATGCGCTGCGCGGCGCCACTGCGAAGCGATTCAAGAGCAGGCATGACTTCGCTGCGAAGCATCCCACGAGGCGTTGCGGGATCAACGTTGGTTGGATCATCACACCACCGCACGCCCGCATGCTCACAGAGATCCTTCGCAGCAGCGCGGCTGACCTCTAGCATCGGTCGAAACAGGTCGATCCCGTCGCAGAGCGACCGCCGCATCCGCATGCCGACCAGCCCGCGTACTCCAGCGCCACGGATCATTGCCAGCAGCACGGATTCCAATTGATCCTCCGCCTGATGACCGGTGGCGATGAGCGTGGCGTCGTGTGATCTGGCAATGTCGATGAGTGCCGCGTATCGGGCCTTTCTCAAATCGGCCGATGTCGCTGATGGGTCGCCATCAAGATGCCTGCACTCGAAGGTCAAGCCAAAATGCGCCGCCGCCTCTCGCACCAACTCCAGTTCGGCGTCGGACTCACTTCGCCGATGGTGATGGACGTGCGCAATCACGACACGCTCCAATAATCCTGCAAGGGCCAGCATCAATGCCATTGAATCGCGGCCACCACTGACCGCCGCCACGATGCTTGCATCCGCTGGCACATCCGCCGATCGAATGGCCTGCCGGACCCGTCGCACCACCTCGTGCTGACCAAGTTCTCGGGAAATCGGAGGCGATGTGCTCACGATGGAATACTCGGACTCAGTGTGGCCACGCCGAGTTCGGTCGGACCACTCCAGTCCTCGCCGAGTTGCACGGTCATCGGCATCTGACCAACCTGCAAGTCCTCGCTGTAGTGCTCCCGCCTGCGAACGCGGAGGAAGCGACTCGTCTGCTCGTTGGATCCCTTTCCCGTCACCAGACTTGAGGTTCCAACAACCGTATCGGTGTCCAGATTGATCAGCACGAACATGTCGGTCCGTCCCCCTTCCAGAATCTGACCGGTAAAACTCTCGATGGACAACTGCACACGATCCTGCAGCGGCGCTGCACCCGGCGGCAGATTGCCGGAGTGCGCCGGGCGAGCCATGCGCAGCAACGTTGGAACGTCCTCAATCATCGCGTGTCGGACGAGGAACACCTTTCAGGACTCCTTGCCATGTGCGATGATCGCCGCCTCGACGATATCCATGACTTCGTCGAACTGCTCGAGAGTCAGCACGCCAATCGGTGGCAGGAACCGAATGTGGAATGGGCCATGTCCGCAGAAAAAGGACAGCACGCCACCTTTGAAGAAGCGATGTACCAACTCCACAATGGCATCCTTCTGGCCACCGAACGGTGTCAGTCGCATCATGCCACCCGTGCCGCCCCACGGTCTCAGGACACCCCGTGGTCCGACGACCTCCGGGAAACAATCGCCATGCGCCGCGACCATAGCCTCGCACCTGGCCGCAAAGGCGGCAAACAGTCGGGCATTGTGCCCGTCCGGACCGTACCAGTCTCCGCTTGTAAGTCGATCGATCACACTGGTGCCGACCGCCATCGCCGCCGTCGAGCCAAGGAAGGTTCCACTGAGCAAACCCAGCCGCGGATTGAACGCATCCCGCCACAGAGCGCCGCATCCCTGCGTCATCTTGCCCACCGTGACGATGTCGGCATAGCCGCCAAGGTCGAGTCCTTCAAAACGGAACATCCGATCGGTTCGGCCAAAGGTCTGAATCTCGTCAAACCACACAGGAATGTCGTGGGATCTGGCCAGTTCCAGCAGCGGTGCGAAGAACTCTCGCGGAGCCGCGGTGAAACCGCCTTCGCCCTGTACTAGTTCCATGACGAAACACGCATGCCGATTCGGATGTTCGGCAATGATCGCCGTAAGCGCTGCGAGCGCATCGGCAGATGAACCGTCCGGGTCGGCGGGATCCCAATAGGGCAGATAGTCCGTCTGAATGGCCTTCGGAATCCCTTCACGGTGTCCCGGACTGTCTCCGATATGTGAAAGTGCGACGGTCCGGCCGATGAAGTTCTTCTCGAAGGCAATGACGCGTGGCGCTCCATTTCTCGCCTGCATGCAGACCTTGAGCGCAATCTCGTTCACCCGCCCACCCGAGCATGCCGGATAGCAGTGGGCCATGTCGGCACCGCCTCGCCGGGCCGCGGCTCGCAGCGTCTCCGCGAATTTGATGGCTTCGATATTGCAGTGCAGATTGCCCTGCATCACAATGTCCTGCACCGCAGCTGTTGCCGCAACACCAGCGAGTTCGAGATCACCGTGGCCGAACCCGTTCACGCCGATCCCGGTGATCATGTCCCACTTGACAGATCCATCGGCCAGTTCCACCAGCGCCCCACGACCGCGGCCGGATCCGATGGAGGCATACATGGCGGGACGACCGCGGACATCGGCGAGCCGGGCAAGGAGGTCAGCCATGTCGGCCACTCGATCTTCATCCGGCGGACGAATGCCGGTGATATCGGCGGTCGAGGCATCCATGGCCGCAATGAGTTCATCACGAGCCATTCGGAGGTGGGATTCGGTCGAGTTCATGGGAAGGAATTGTAGTGGAGCCTGTGTGCAGGCTTGTTCTGGAGGCAGCGAAAAGGGTCAGACTGCCTGACCCAGAAACGGCAACCGTACCCATGCGCCACGGTCGGCGGGGCCTCGGCAGGCTTCCAGGTGCAGCGTGGCGGGGACACCGATCATGCACGCGTTGGTGGCGGTGAACTCGCCATCTTCTGGATAGCGGTTGATCGCGGTGATGCCGCCATCGCGGTCGGCCATCAGCCGGCGAATTGCTGCGACATCGAGCTCGTCGCGATCCATCAGATCCTCAGCGCGAGTTGATCGGGCAAGGCTGCTGGCACTCGGCAGCCGCCCTGACCATTTCAACCACACTGCCAACTCCACACTCTGCAAAATAAGATTCTGCTGCATGCATCCGCCGGTCGATCATGGCGGCGATCTCGATCTTCAATGAACTGCCGATGGCCTCGCCAAGTTCAGATAGTGTCCCGGAAACTTCGATGCGCGGAAGATCAAGCAGACTCATGGTTGTTCGCCAATGTAGTGATAGACACCCTCGCAGATGATGACCGCGGGGCCGCACATACGAATCGCGGTATCGCCGGCCGGTGCTTCGATGGCAAGCGATCCACCCGGCATCCCCACATCACAGCGCTGAGCGGTGCCAATCGCAGCGACAGCCGCGGCTGCGCCGGTGGCGCAGGCTTGAACCGGTCCAACGCCTCGCTCCCAAGACACCATTGACAGGCCGGCATTACCCCGGGGCCATGCGATGTGCACATTGACCCCGTCGACGAAACGTTCGTGCCCTTCACATGCGGCAGCCAGTTGCCCAAGCAGCCCCTCAGCCGGCGGCGCTTCGACAAGAAGCACGGCGTGCGGATTGCCCACGCGAACCACCCGGAGCGTGTAGTTCGCATCATCCACGACCATGCTCACATCCTGCTCGACCTGCGCCGCCACCAGATCCATCGCCACCTGCCACTCGCCCCGCGGCCCCCGTGTGACGTCGGCTCCGTGGTGCCCCACAGCAGATTCGACGGTGGTCGATCCCTCCGAGCAGCCCGTGAGAAACACCGCCGCGCACCGCAGTCCGTTTCCGCACAGTTCTGCTTCGGAACCATCGGCATTGAAGATACGAAAACGTGCCCCCGCAGTATCGCCGCTGCTCAACAGGATCAGTCCATCGCCGCCGATTCCGGTTGTGCGATCACACATGGCCCGCGCGAGATCCGCAGCTCCCCCCGGTACCACGGCGGACTCCACGATGAGATAGTCGTTGCCCAGTCCGTGCGCCTTGACAAAAGGAACATCGATCATCATCACCCGCCGCGCTGCGTGGTCATGGGGCGCAGAATCACGCCGAGATCAACAAGCACACCATCGTGTCGGTAGTAGTCCACGTTCATCGTGTTCTCATCCACAAATGTGAACAACAGGCAGTTCGCCCGGGTGTTGTCCGCATAGGCCATGTCGCCAGCGCCCGGCCCGGCGTGTGCGGCGTTGCGATGCTTCTCTACATGGTTGTGGAAGTGAAAGAGCCCGGTATAGCCTGCGTCGAACATCTGCTGCGGTGCTTCGAACCGCCGATCATGCACGCGGATGCGAGGGGGAAATTCCCGCACGTTGAAGCGGCCAGCCTCGTCAAGATCAATGATGCCGCCGTATTCGGTGGTTTCGTCCATCAGGTCGCGATCGGCGAAGTGGAACACGTGCGCCCGAATCTGCGGCGCATCAAGTGCCTCAAGTGCCATGCTGATCGCCAGCAGGTCGCCCCAGGTCAGTTGGTCCCGATGCGATGAGAGTCGGTGGTCAAGATCTTTGCCGGGGAGAAAGCCGGGATCCTGCTCGCGGAAGTGCCGCTGGTTGGCGGTGCGGCGATGAATCTGCGTGTACAACTGCCCTGAACTCGCCGCAAGCAGTTCCGGGCGGTGCGTCGCCGCTGCAGCAACGATCGGAAGATCTCGAATCTCGAGTGCCCCGCGGCGTTCGGGAGAGATCGCCGCGGTCGCCGCCTCGGCAGATTCCCAGAAATCGGCCCGCGACGGATCGGCCAACTTGTGAATCCACAGTACTTCCTCGCGATTCCACGGTACGGTTCCGAAGGAAATGGCCGCGGCATGCAGCGGTTTGAGCAGCGGATGCCCATCGCTGTCACTCTCCGTTTCAGCCGATACCAACTCGATCAAGCGATTGCGTCCACCAAGTCGGTGCAGCAAGTCCCAGCATCGAAACCGAATCCCATTCTGTGAGGGCCTCGTTGCGCTGAGAAAGGTCTCCCAAACGATCCGCTCGGGAGCACCTACCCCGTGCATCTGCAGCAGCGCCAGATACTCGGGTCGCTGCTCGTCCGGCAGGTTCCCCGACCACGGTCGTCCCCAACTGCTCACAAGTGCCTCATCGAGTTCGACGAGGTTGTGTTCGGCGACGAATTCGCACAAGGCCCGCAGCCATGCGTGATCGCTCACTCGCGGCAGGCGGCGACGGAGCGTCGTAAGTAGCGTCTCGCGATCGACCTGCGCAAGCCACGCCAGCCCTTCGAGCCGCATGCCCTGCTCATAGCCCGGGCGGTAGGCCAGCCCCTGCACCGCATCGATGCCGTCGGGCCTCGGTGGATCGGGTTGCTCCATCAGCATTCGCAGGGCCTCACGATGCACCGAGCCACTCCGGCCCGGGTCACGCAACGAAGCAGCAGGATCCGTAATCGGCGATCCACACCCGACGAGGAATACCAGAGGCACCAAGGCAAAGACGATCAAGAGGCGGCTATGCATGAGTGCATGCTACGAATCTCCAAACACCTGCGAGGCTGTCACGGCGACTCTCCTTCAAGTAGCCTGCGTGAATCATGACCGAGGCATCCGAACAACCCAGCCCTCTGCTCACTCGAGTCGAGCAGGTACTCGAAGCCATCCGGCCGGCCATTCAGGCCGACGGGGGCGATCTGGAACTGGTGGATGTGACCGGCGAGGGTGAAGTCCACATCCGCCTGCTCGGAGCCTGCATCGACTGCCCCTCGGCTCACCTGACCCTCGAAGTGGGCATCGAGCAAAACCTGATGGCCCGGATTCCGGAGGTCACGAAAGTCCTCGCAGTGGATTGAGAGGCCGCTCACGGCCCAGAAATGCATGTCGGGCCCTGCCTCACTTGGAGCGGGAGCGGACTTGCTGTACGCTGCGGGGTGGTGGGTCGAGGTTGGTGTACCTCGATCGAAAAGTCAGGACGACATTGTGTCGGCAGGAGGCCCGGATCATGCTTGTGATCACCCGTCGGGAAGGCGAAGAAGTAGTCATTGGAGATCCTACGAACCCCATTGGGGTTGTCCGGATCGCCTCGGTCAAGGGCGATCGCGTTCGCCTCGCAATGGACTTCCCCCGCGAAATCGAAGTCCACCGCCGCGAGGTCGCCGATCAGATCCTCACCGAAAAACCCCCCATCGCCGGCAAGATCGGCCGCGGCACACAAAAAGAAAGTTCGTGACGCGTGGTGGGACGCGTCACGAACCGGGAAGGTGTTGGTCCGCCCTGCATGGGAGAACCAACCGAGAGATCCACCGCAAACCGTGGTTTGCGGGCAGACGGGGCACGCGGCTTCCGTGCCGCGTGGTGCGTGCCGCGCCTTGAGCGAGCCGTCCTTGGCTCGCTGGTACACCGGGAGTCGTCCGATCCGCCGGGTTCCGGTCGGCGGATCGGACGGTTCCCTGCAGACAGCGTGCCATCCGTGGCAGTGCCTGTAGCGAGAAGCGTCCTTGCTGCTTGACGCCTGTGTACCTGCGTAGGGAAGGCCCCGTCAGCCCGACGGAGGGCCTACACCTGGATCACTGTTCCTCCGTATGTGATGAGCGGCTGCGTTGCAGCGCGCGACGCGCCCGCATCATGATTTCGGCCTGCTTGACCAGTTTTTCGTCCCGTTGGCGAGCCCAGCGTTCGGGATCCCGCAACTCGAGGTGATCCTTTACCCCGAGCAGGATGACCGAGGAGCCGAGCGACGCTTGCTTGAGCAGTCGTTCGGGCACGCGAATTCGTCCTGACTTGTCCATCTCCACCCGGCTCGCCTGCGAGTACAGAAGTTCCTCGAACTCGAGCAGGTCTTCGTCCGGCAACAGCGAGGCCTCTGATGCCTGGGCCATCTGCTCGAAGAGTCGCTCGGGCCAGAGCCAAACCGTGTCGTTGGTGCCGGGCGCCACGTAGAAGGCCGTGCCATGCTGAGCCGCTTCGAGTCCGGCGCGAATCTCGGCCGGAATCGCAAGGCGCGATTTGGCATCGATCGTGTGCTCGTGCTCGCCTGTAAACAGCAACTGTCATTCCTCGCGGCATTCCCTGATGCGGCCTGAATCACCCACCGTGATTCTGTGTGGCCAAAGGACTCAATCATCCCTGTCGGCTGGGACACTACCCCACTCTGCCCCACTTCACAACACTTCTCATCTTTTTTTGGTCCAATTCTGCCACAGAACGAAAAAAAGGTGCCATCGCACCCGAACAAATGCCGATCGTCCACGGTCGTCCCCCCCACCACGATTCCCTGCGGTTTTTCGTCGACTTCCCCCAAATCGAGGCCACACTGAAGGGCTCAGCGGTGCCGCTGGGCCATGTGCCTGTTTGCCCGGAGTTGCCGCCATGGACGGTCCGTCGATCGATCCAACCATCGTTCAGTTGATGCCCCAGCACCCCTTCCTCCTCACAGCGTGTGTGGGCGATGCGCGAACGGGCTTGGTGACAACCTGGGCTCAACAGTGCAGCAAGACGCCCACGCTTGTCACAGTGGCCATCCCACGGGGCACCGAAATCGAACCCCTGATCCGCGACGGACGCACGTTCGCGCTGACCGCGCTTGACCCCGACGATCGGCTGATCCCCCGCCGCTTCAATCCACCCCCACCGCGGAACGAGGACCCCTTTGTCGGCATGCGGATTCTGACCGCCGAAACGGGCTGTCCGATCCTTCGCCGGGGCAGGTTCTGGCTGGACTGCGAGTTGGTCGGGCACCTCGCCCCCGACGCGTCTCACCGTATCTACATTGGGCAGGTACTCGCCGCCGGCCTCGGCGATGCGCCGATCCAGATGCATACCGAATCCAGAACGAGCGCACTGGCGGCCAACTGATCCTGCGGGGGTCTACCATTGACTGAATGAGCGAACCCATTCGACCCGCGGTGGCTCCTGCCAACCGACTGGGACTGCAGTATGCCGATGAGGCAGCAAAGCTCGGCCCCCCACCCATCGGAATCATCGACGTTCATACGCACCTCCGCGGCGAGTCGGCTATTCGAATCTACCGCGATGCAGCTCGTCGCTTCGGTATCACGCAAACATGGTCGATGACGCCGCTAGAGCAGATCCCACAGGTGCGTCATGTCCTAGCGGATACCGTCCGCTTCATCGCGCAGCCCGACTTCCGCTCTGATGATCTGCTGCACGCCATGGGTGACGGATTTCTGTCGCGCATCGAAGCATTCCACGATCAGGGCGCGCAGTTGGTGAAATTCTGGGCTGCGCCCCGTTCACGCGAGCTGTCCCAGAAGGCTGGTGTACCAGACCTGATGAACCTCGACGGCCCGCAACGCCGGGCTCAAATGGAACTGGCCGTCGAATTGGGCATGGGCATCATGACGCACGTCGGCGATCCCGACACTTGGTTTGCGACCCGATACTCGGACACCAGTCTGTACGGCACCAAAGCATCACAGTACGAGCCCTTTGAAACCGCGCTGGACACTTTTGATGTGCCGTGGATCGCGGCGCACTTCGGCGGCTGGCCGGAAGATCTCGCCTTTCTCGATGAGCTGCTCGAACGACATCGGAATCTGCATCTCGACACGAGCGCCACCAAGTGGATGGTGCGTGAACTCTCCCGCCACTCCCGCGAGGACCTGCTGCATTTTCTGCAGCGGTGGCCTGATCGCATCCTGTTCGGATCAGACATCGTCGCGCAGGACGAGATCTTCGAAACCAATGACGATGCCACCCAACAGGCCTTCGATTTGTACGCGAGCCGCTATTGGGCGCTGCGAACCTTGTTCGAGACCGACTACGACGGGCCCTCGCCCATCGTGGACCCGGATCTGGCGATGGTGGATCCTCTGCGGCACGGGGCTGAAGATGCGCCCACGCTTCGCGGGCATCACCTTCCCACGGATGTACTCCGCCGAATATATCGCGGCGCGGCGGATCGCCTCATGAACCGCCTGTGTGAGCTGTGACAGCGACGAAGTCATCGAGCGTTCGATCCATCTCCGATCGCCAGCCATCTGCCACCTCGACACGGCTTGCCACATCTTCGTCCCGCCCGCCAACAATCCACCGAACAACATCGTCCGTGTCCTGCATCACTCGTACGCCGGGCACGCCGCCAAGCAGCGGGATGGCCGGATGGGATACGGGCAGCACGATGTCGGCTCCACTCGACCATGCCATGACGGCGGGTGCCACGGGGGGAACGACGCCGATAGAAGGCGATGAGACAGGGAGGTACACCACGTCGCCAGGTTGACTGACCGAATTTCCGGCTCCACACATTACGACATCTTCGATGCCGATGTCCGCAAGCATGCTGCACATTTGCGGCGCGTCAGCGGGCGTGCCGGCGATGCAAATCTGTATCTGGATGCCAAGCAAGTGCAACCGACCAAGCACACCAACGAGTGGAAGCATCTGACCCTGACCATCTGGTTCGGCAGCGAAGATGACGCGTACATACTGTCGATCGTGCCGTGGGTAAATCTCTTTGGCGGCAGGAAGTGGTCCACCACACCCCACGACGGGCGAAGTACCACCGAGCTTCTCGGCCGTGGCAGTTGAGCCAGCCATCAGCGGAACAGATGCCAAACCGATGAGCGACGCGGCGCAACGGGTAATCCTGCCAGGATGGGGTAGCCCATCCAAGACGGCCGCAATCGGCTGCTGCGTTTCCGACGCGACGCATACCGCTGCGGTATCCCATGCGAGCAGTACCTCGTCTGGCCGCATCTGAAGGCCCGCCCACCTTGACAGCACCCCTGAAGCAATTCCGATGCGACCGGCTGGCATGGGGATCGTCACGGCGGCCCCTCGCAGTGCTGCGCCAAGTGACACGATTCGCTCGTCTCGACGGGCAGCAGATCGGCGAACCGCCGCCATCAGCGTCGGGCGGCTGCGAACTTCGCGGCCGGACACAAGATGCACGGCCCCGCTCACAATCCAAGCAGACGATTGCCGTGCTGGCTGTAACCCGTGTCGAAGAACAGTCGGGCGATGGCATCTCCGCTCTTGGTTGCCAACTCCTGCCGAATGGCGTTTGGCCCCTCAGAGGCAAGTCTGGATGCTTCCCCGCGGCTCAACGAGACCTGCACCGGCCAGCCGGCTGCACCCCCGTCATCATCGGCTGGGAAGACACGCTTCCCGGTCTGCGCATCAATCACCTTCACGCGGAAGGCTGCCATCGGTTCGGCGGTACCAACAATGGGGGGAATCGTAAAAGCGGCGGGCTCCACGTAGATCACCTGCTCAACGCCGAGTGCCCTGCCGACCTCGTGGATCGCAACTCGCTCAACCGATTTGTCCATCTTGTGGGCCATCCGAATCGCATCGAGCGGTGAGATCATGTCCGTCATGTCCGCGTACTCCATCAGCACGACTGTCGCTTCCTCGGCGATGTCCCGTCGAACACGAACGGGTGTCACGATGCTGTAGTAATCATCGAACATGATGACCGTCGAGCGATTCGGCAACTCATACTTGGCCTCTTGTACCGGGTCCGGCCGCGTAAGCGTTTCTACCGCCTGCGCAATGTTGCAGCCACCAAGCTGCGTGCCAACCGCCAGAAACGCCAGCATCAACAAGATGCGAACTGGTCGAATCACAGATCCAAGTCCGGATCGAGTTTCGGGTTGTACTTGTCTGGATGCTTCGGCTCGAGATGCGTGTAGAACAGATAACTGGTCCGCTTGATGAACTCCGAGAGCAGTCCGGTCTGGATTTCAAACTCGCTCGCCGAATCCCGGTCGAGTCCCTCAAGGTCGGGGAACTTTGCCGTCACCTCCCATGCATCGACAAAGGAATCCGTGTCGTAGCCATCCCGTTCAATCACGCCCACGGTGGCGCGACACCGGCCCTCCCACAACCAGCGGTTGCCCCGCGGGTGCAGACGAAACTCCTGAATATCCACCAGCACGACTCGATCGACACCCAACTCCTCCGCCATCTCGCCAAAGGCCATGGCATTCCACTGGGGCGTCGAAAATTGCCATTGACGAACAGCCAATGGGTGCATCATCATGATGTTCGGCACGTGCTCTTGGAGGCGGCTCATCAATCCCCCGGCAACATGATCGAGCAGGTCGGGCTTGGTGTACAGCAGGTCAAGCGGGGCATCGACCAACACCGCGACGGTGTGGTGTTCGAGTCCGTCGTATCTCGGCAGCACTTCGATGAGTTTCTGGTATTCAAAGTTCTGCGCAGCGCCTGCGGCACCGACAAGTCCTGCCTCGCTGGCACCAAGCATCGAAGGGATTGCGGAGAGAATCGAGGCGCACCCCGCCATTGTGCTCAGGCTCAGTCCATACAACAGCAGCCGTATGACCCTCATGAGAAGATCCCCGCCTGGCTGAGTTTGAGAAGCCACCCAAGCAGCAGAATGGCGAGCCCGATCCATACGATCCGGGGCTGTACGAGTGTGGCCGCGAGCCGCTGCATTGGTGCGGCGGTAAAAGCCGCATACAGACCGCCAAGAGTAGTCAAGGCTGCAAACAGGCTCAGCAGCAGCCCCGCTGGCTGGGCCAACAGCGCGTTCCCGAAGTCTGCCCTGCTCGCATGGGCGAAGGCCGTTGTCATGCCACAACTCGGACAGGGCAACTGCATCGCGGTCTGCCAGCCGCAGGCTGGCAGGCCCAGTGCCTGATGTGTGCCCATTCCGCTTGCCGAGGGAGTCAGCATCGCGGCAACCACCAGAGGACTCGCTGCCGCCACGGCAACCACGGCCGCCAAGAGGCGACCGCGAACCGAGAGTCGAGATGCTGAAAAGCCGACCATTCGTCAATCGTACCGGAAAGAGGCCAGATACCGGGGTCTGGCTCCGATCCGCCAAAGGGTGGCATGAAATTGAATAACCCCGGGATCAAATCACGGTATCTGGGCCCTTCGGCACCCGTAGAAATCCCCCTGCATGGACCAAGAATACATTCCAGGGGCCACCAGCTAGGGAGCCAGCGCGGTGGTAGTCCTCAACAAGCAAGTCGCAAGACACCGGACGATCGGCCCGTATACCGCTGTCGGCCGCCGCCAGCAGCGGCAGGTGCTGCTCGGCCCAGCCGCGAGCAGATTCCAACGAACCACAGTCCGTTTCCTTTGCCACCAAGTGAACACCGCCATCGACATCAACCGCCACGTGCACGCCCGGCGGAAGCGGCGTGTGCACTTCGAAGAGGCGAAGTCCATCCGGGAGACAATCACCAGAATCCGGCGGAGCCGGGAGCGGTATGGCTGGTTCCGACTCGGGCGGGGGCTCGGCGATCGCCGGTGACGGGGCCAGCCCGACCGGCCTGGCGCGGATTGTGCTCAGCAGCAGTGGCAACCCTTCAGCTGGCATCGGCACGCTTATCTGATCGGATGGCTCGGCCGCATCCAGCCGTGAGAGAATGCCAATGAGTCGCGACTGCACTTCGAGATGCTCGTGGAACGTGCTCGAGAGCCGGCCCCACACCTCCTCGGATACCGCCGGAGAAGACCCCGCAATAATGACGCCGACCGACAGCGGAACACCACCACGTTCGTTCACCAGTTGCTTGACAGCCCGGTACGCTCCTACCACTGCTGCCTGATCGGCTCCGGTCAGCAAGACGATCTCGCTGACCAACCCGCTCACATCTGGCCCGATCCCGCCGCCAAAGCCCGCCACAATCCAAAGGTGTCCCGCCCGCGGTGCGGCGATGATGTGCTCAAGCGTTGCTGCCTGAAGAGGTTCACCACCAAATCGCACCGCATGGAGTTCTCGGTCATCGACTTCCAGCAGCGTCCCTCCCCGCCCCGACTCATCCGCCACCATTGTCGCCGCAGCATGTCGCCATAACGCTCCACGCACCGGGAGATGCCCTTCCAATAGCAACACAACCCGATCAGCCGGAGCGTCCTCGGGCGTGGGGACACCGCCCACAAAGATGTCGGCAAGTGCCTCAATCTCCTGGCGGGTGCGGTTCATGCCTCGCTCGGGGCTGGTTCGACCTGCACGGTGCTGGTCGCTGATCGCTCCTGTCCGGTCTCGTCCGGCGCATCCTCGTTGAAAGGATCTGGACCGGGCCGTCCGTCGACCACCAATTGATACCGATACGTCCCTGGCGGTAGTGGTACCACTGCCTCGAAGGCATTGGCAGCCGTATTCCACCGCAGCGGGGTCGCCGAGGTAGACCATCCGTTGAAGTCGCCGCAGACGGCAAGAATCTGATCGGGTCGGCCCGGCTGCCTGAAGCGGACCCCCAGAGTGGTCATGACGGCGCCGTAGTCTCGATCTTGATCCACCGGAGCCATTTTTGCGTGAAGAGGTTCCAGATGCTGAGCGGGCGGGGGAACGCCATTTTGGCCTGTTCGGAGACGAGACAGAATCTCTCCGGCTCGCGATGCCGGGACCTCGGCAATCGATCTTGCCGCTCCCAACTCTGGCTGCGGAAGACCGTCCATCCAGTCCAGCAACGCCGCAAAGTCGCGTTCGGCAGATCCACCGGGATCGAAGTCGCATACCGGCTGGCCGAGACTGGCTGCCTCGCGAAGCGATTCGTGCTCGCGAATCACCAGCGGGGCCAGATGTGGGTCAAACTCCTGCGTGAGCGTTTCGAGAATCTTGGCGGCCAGCCCCGAAGCGGGGTCGTGAATCGTGGGCACGATCCACCGCGGCAGCGGTCGGCCCAATCGCCGCACCAACGCCTCGATGGTACTCCACTGCCGGCGGGCCCCTTTGAGGGAGAAGTAGCCGGTTTCAACGGGAATGATCGCCTCGCTCGCAGCACGAAGGGCGCTGAAGGTCAACATACCCAGAGCCGGAGGGCAATCGATGAAGCAGATGTCGAAACGCCCCCGGCATCTGGCGAGAAAGGTACCCAGACGCGACTGCACCTCAATCGTCTCGTCGCCCGAGCGGGCCTCCACCGCAGAGAGCAGCACGGTGCTTGGCAGCACGTGAAAGCGGTGCCCGATCTCCCAGCAGATTTCGGTTGGATCCACGCCATCGGCTTCACCCCGCATGACGCTGGTGCTGCCGCCCTCGATGGCTTCTTCTGGGATGCCGAGCCCGGCAGCGCAATGCGACTGGGGATCCATGTCTACAAGCAGCGTTCGACTTCCTCGCTTGGCCGACAATGCCGCGAGGTTGATGGCGGTGGTGGTTTTACCACACCCGCCCTTCTGGTTGACGATCGCGATGGTTCGCACGGGGGCTCTCAATCCGGACAGGAGGCGCTTCGGTGCCACTCTTATCGGCCCTGCCAACGCCCTCGCTTGAGCCTCAACCCGAACTCGGCGGCATCACCGAGTGCCACGCCGCTTCGATGTCCGCCATCGCAACATCATCGCGTACACACGCACCTTGTTGCATCGGAAGCACCAACCGAAGTCGATCACCGTCGACTTTCTTGTCGTATCGCATCGCTGCACACAGCGCCTCTGCCGGCTCGTGCTGGGCGATCGATACCGGAAGGCCGAGATCGGTCAGCAGTACCCGCACACGGTTCACGGCATCTGCCGTGCACAATCCCAAACGCTCAGCGCACGTCATCGCGGCGGACAAGCCAATGGAAACGGCTTCGCCGTGCGTCAAGTCGAGTTCCTTGATCGGTTCGATCGCATGGGCAAAGGTGTGCCCCAGATTCAGCAGCATACGACAGCCCGCCTCACGTTCGTCCTCCTGCACGATTTGCCGCTTGGCGTTGATCGAGCGGACCAAGATGTCTTCGATCGCTCCGCGATCTCCCTCTCGAAGCGCCACTGCATGCTGCTCAAGCAAACACATGAGGTCAGGATCGCTGATGATGGCATGCTTGACGCACTCGGCCAGTCCGCTCCGAAACGCTCGCAGCGGCAGCGTGTCGAGCGTTTCGGCATCGACCAGCACGAGTTTCGGCGGCCAGAAAGCACCTGCGAGGTTCTTCCCCAACCGCGACAGACCCGGAAGCGGAAGGTTTACCCCCGTCTTCCCGCCGATCGAAGCGTCCACCATTGCCAAAAGCGTAGTCGGCACCTGAACAAGATCAATTCCACGCAGATAGGTGGCAGCCGCGAAGCCAGCCACATCTCCGGTCAGTCCCCCTCCCACGGCGATGATGGCTGAATGTCGGTCGAGCCCACCGGCAAGTGCTGCCTCCCAGATTCGCTCGACGGCCTCCATCCGCTTGAGGGGTTCCTCCGCGGGCAGGGTCGTGATCGTCGCCTCCCAGCCATCTGGCTGAAGGGACTCGAGAACGGCCGCCGCGTGGGGAGCGAGCACCTGCTCGTCCGCTACAACGAGCACACGCCGGGCCTGGCTCGCACGAGCGATGTACTTCGCTGCTGTCCTCAGGCAACCCGGCTCAATCAGCACGTCGTAGTCGCCCTGACGGGAGGTGATGGGAATTCGAGTACTCATTCCTGCTCTTCATCGGCCCGGCGAGCCAATTCCGCCAAGGCATCGGCAGGATCTGCGGGGAGATCACTCGGCTCCACCGCCAACCAATCGGCCTCCAACTCGTTCTCCACGCCCATCACACGGGCTGGCCGCGGTCTGATTGGCCGACGGCCAAACATGATGGCCAGCATGAGAAACACAGCGAGCAAGCCCGCCAAGAGAGCAAGCATCCATACCGGAAAGGGGGCGGAGGACATGCGCAGGAGCGGCCCCTCTGCCTGCAGAAACGTGTACCTACGTGTCCTGCCATCGCGGGCAATCTGCACGGAATCTTCGCCTCGGGTGCCAGCGGCATGCACTCGATCGCCAACGATGCATTCCTCCACCTGTTCGTGTCCGCGAACAAGGACGAGTTGATCACCAGCGGCACGAATCCAGATGTCTCGGAATCCGGACTGCTCCTGGTCAATCTGCTCAATCCGACCCTCGACCGACATCGGCTCGCCGATAGGCGGCAGGCTCACGGCGGCCAAAAGTACGATCAACTGCACCATGCCAGTCCTCCACGCGCGGCCCTGCCCATGCGCGTCAAGACGACCCCAAGGGGATTCGAACCCCTGTTCCCAGGATGAAAACCTGATGTCCTAGACCTGACTAGACGATGGGGTCAAGTCAGGGGATGATAGCGGATCACGCCACCGGACCTCACCACCCAATGACCACCACCACACTCACGATCCTCTGCCCAATGCAAATGGAGGCAGCGAAACTCAGCGGCCTCGTCCGTCGTCAAGGTTGGACGCTTCTTACAACCGGGATCGGTGGCGATGCCATCGAGCGGGCGCTCGCCACAGTGCCGCCCCGCTGCCCGGTGCTGCTCGCAGGAGTCGCCGGCGCGCTTGTGCCCGACCTTGAGCCCGGATCGGCGCACTTGATCGCCGAGGTCGTTGCACCAGATGGGATTTTGCAAAGCCCGCTGATTGCTGAAGGGCTCCGCGTCACAGGCGCCGACAAGATCATCGCCACGCCCAGCGACAAGGCTGCGTTGGCAGAGCGAACCGGCGCCCACATCGTTGACATGGAATCCCATGCCTTTGCGGCGGCCGCCGAGGCGGCGGGCCGGCCATGGGCAATTATTCGCGGGGTGAGCGATGGGGTCGACCATCATCTACCAGCCGGTTGTGACCAGTGGTTCACGCCTGATGGCGGCATACGGCCCCTCCGAGCGGCGAAAGATCTTCTTGGACGGCCTCGCGAACTTCTGCAGATGCTCTCCTTCGCCCGAAGAACACATCTGGCCATGCGGCAGGTCGCCGCACTTGCCGAACAGACATTTCACGCTCAGTCCGGATACTGTGCTGCTCAGACTGAAACGGGAGCCCCGACCACATGATGCTGACCACAATTCTCGCGTCTTCTCTCTGTAGCACCTCACCGGCGAGCGCCCTGCTGCCGCCCCCACCGCCGGTTCCGAGCATTCGCGCAGCCTTGGGGGGCCAAGCACCGGAGGTCGGCCCCCTCGAAATTGACCTTGGTAGTGGCGATAGACGTGCAGGGCATCTGACCCCTTGGGCAGACACGCCCCCACTGGATTTCTCCTCTCGCTCGATGTGGCAACAGGATGAAGCCGCAGCACCGGCCGAAGCGACCACCGCATTCGGCGCCGAAGGCTCTACCCGGTGGTCCATCACCGGCCGCTGGGGCGTCGATGCCAACGACACGGGCAACAACGAGTATGGACTCGGCCTTGGGTTGCAACTGTTTCTCGTGGACGACTTTGCTTTTGCTCCCGAAATCAACTTGTGGGGCTTCTCGCAAGAAGGCGAGAATGCGTTTGGCGGCAGTTTGGACTTCATGTTCCAGTGGCACTTCGTCAAAGGTGAGACGTGGTCGCTCTACGGCGACTTCGGCTGCGGCATGCTCGGCACCAATCACAACGTGCCTTCGGGTGGCTCGCAGTTCAACTTTACGCCCCAAGCGGGTTTTGGCGTGACCTTTGACGTCGGGCAAGACCGCCGCTGGATCATCGGCGTGCGGTGGCATCACATTTCCAATGCCACCCTGTACCAGAACAATCCTGGACGGGACAGTGTGATGGTCTACACCGGACTCAGTTTGCCGTTCTAACAGGATGGGGGTCGGTGCCGGCCTGCATGCCCCCTTTGTTCACCAGCGTTTGAATACCAGCGACACGTTATGGCCACCGAAGCCAAACGTATTGTTGATCACTGCGTCGACCTGTTTCTCACGCGCCACATGCGGCACAAAGTCCAGATCCATTCCCTCGTCAGGGTTGTCCAGATTGATCGTGGGCGGCAGCACACCGTGGTGCAGCGCCAAGACGCTCGCCACCGACTCGATACCCCCGGCGGCACCGAGCGCGTGGCCGGTCATCGACTTCGTCGAAGAGATGGCAAGTGAAGCGGCATGGTCGCCGAAAACGCGTTTGACAGCTGTGACTTCGGCTGAATCGCCGAGTGGTGTCGAGGTGCCGTGGGCGTTGATATACCCGACCTGCTCGGGGTTCAGGCCACTCGAAGCGAGCGCAAACTCCAACGCCTTCCCCGCGCCAGTTCCCTCGGGATCGGGGGCGGCGATGTGATGGGCGTCTCCGGTGATCCCGAACCCAAGCAGTTCGGCGTAGATCCGGGCGTCTCTCGCTTTGGCATGCTCCAATTCCTCCAGCACCAAAACAGCTGCCCCTTCGGCGAGCACGAAGCCATCACGGTCGCGATCAAAGGGCCGCGAGGCAGTCTCCGGACTGTCATTCCTCGTCGAAAGTGCCTTCATCGCACTGAAGGCGGCGATACAAAGCTTGGACACCGCAGCTTCACAGCCGCCAGCGAGCATGACATCGGCCATGCCCCGTTGAATCATCATGCTCGCGTCCGCCAGCGCATGTCCGCCGGTAGCGCAAGCCGTTGCAACGGCCGTGTTGCAGCCCCGCAGGTTCAATCGAATTGAAACCTGTCCCGCCGTCGCATTGACCATGAGTTTAGGCACCACGAAAGGGCTGAGTCGCCGTGGTCCTTTTTGCAGGAGGCGCTCATACTGCGACTCGATCGTGAGGATGCCACCGATGCCAGACCCGATCGCAACGCCCCGCCGATACGGATCGCCCGAATCAAAATCGATGCCGCTGTCTGCCGCTGCTTCCACGGCAGCCGACATACCGAATTGACAAGCGCGGTCCGCCTTTCTTGCGTCCGGAGCGGACATGACCGACTCCGGATCGAAGTCGGACGCTTCACCCGCGATGATGGTGGACCAGTCATCGTCATGTTCAAACGCGGTGATGGTTGAGATACCGGAGCAACTCTCGCAGAGTCCACTCCACAAGGCCCCGGCGCCGACACCGAGATCGGTGACCGCGCCCAATCCTGTAACAACAACGCGACGTTCCTCAGCAGGCATACTGCGACCCCGAGGGGCGGGAGGCTCGCGCCCGATCAGCCCTTGGATGCATCGATGATGTAGTCGATGGCATTTCCGACGGTCTGAATCTGCTCCGCCTTGTCATCCGGTATGGATGTATCGAACTCATCCTCGAATTCCATCACCAACTCGACCGTATCGAGGCTGTCGGCATTGAGATCATTGGCGAAACTGGTATCGCGACTGACCTCACCCTTGTCAACGCCCATCTGCTCGGCCACGATTTCGATGACCTTGGTTTCAACCTCTTCTACCGTCACGGGAATGTCTCCTACAGGCAGGGACCAGTCCCTGCTGAATGATGGTGGGGATTGTACCTATTCACGCCCCTTGAGGCATCGCTTTGTCAACTCAACATGCCGCCATCTACGGCCAGAACGTGGCCGGTGACATAGCCGCCCTGCTCGGAGGCCAGAAAGGCCACTGCATGGGCGATTTCTTCGGGATGGCCCAGCCGACGCAGCGGGAGTTTGGCAACGGCCTCCTGCACCAACTGCTCAGGCAGCGCATCGGTCATATCCGTCTCGATGAAACCCGGCGCCACCACATTGGCCGTGATGCCCTTGCCACCGAGTTCCTTGCCGATGCTCCGCGTCATACCGATGAGTCCGGCCTTGGCGGCCGCATAATTGCTCTGCCCAGGATTCCCCATCACGCCGACCACCGAACCGATGTTGATGATTCGCCCCCATCGGCCTCTCATCATGGGACGAGCGGCGGCCCTGCACAGGCGAAAGGCAGCGCGGAGATTCGTGCCGATGACAACATCAAAATCCTCGTCACTCATGCGAAGGATGAGACCGTCGCGGGTAATACCAGCGTTGTTGACCAGAATGTCGAGACGCCCATGACGGTCCACGACGCCTCCGAGCATGGCGTCCACGGCCTCATCATCCCCCAGATCGCACGGACAAGCCTCGGCACTTCCACCTGATGCGATGATGTCATTACAAACTGCCCCGATCGCATCGGCGGAGCGAGCAACCAGTACCACATGGTGCCCCTCAACGGCGAGCCGCTCGGCGATGGCCTTCCCGATTCCACGGCTTGCGCCTGTGACGATGGCGATACGCTGGTTCTGATCCGGCTCGACGCTCATGCGGCTGCTCCTCGCGGTCTCCAGAAGAAATCCTGCTACAGCAAAGGGAGAAAGTGTACCGGTCTGCGGTCGGTCACCGCCTAGCGCATACCCGGTCCACCGCCGCCACCCGACTCGTCATCCTCGGGCATTCCATCGGGACCACCTGTGCCGGCACCCACTCCCTTGCCGCGAGCCGCCAGCATGCCAAGATCATCCTCTGCCAACTTCTCCTGCTCGGCCTGTACGGCCGCATACCAATCTTCGAAAGCATCCCGCCCCAGCGCATCGCTCAGCCCAGGAGGTGCATAGCCAGCAACCAACACGTATCCACCGCCGGCTTTCGGCTGCTGGACAATCTCCCACATCTGACCCTCAATCCGATCAGCGAACTCATACAGGCCGAGCACGGCGGCGCGGCCTTCATTGGTCACGCCCATCAGGATCTCAATCCCTTCAATGTCCTCCGAAAGCCGGTCGAGTTGTCCCGATGCTTCAAGGTGAGCGAGTTCCTCTTGCTCAATATCGCCGAAGTAGGGTTTGAGTTGGTCGGCACGTCCCCTCGCAAACGCATCGAAGAACTTCAACAATCCGATTCGCTCCTCATCGGTCTGCGGTGCCTGACGCTCATCCATCCAGACCCGCTCATCGATGCCGTATTGCGCAATCAAGTCCTCGATCGATGTCGCAGGCGGAGGGCCCGGATCCACCTGCACGGGTTCTTTCTTCTTCGACTCAGGCGGAGGGGGATCTTCGCAACCGAGCATCGGAAGGGCCATGACGCAGGACATGGCAAGAATCACGCTATGCCGAAACGGTCGAATCTGGTTGATCATGGTTCTGCACCTTCGCGGACCGATCGATCCGCCGCATGAGACCTTTGAGCACTTTGCCCGGGGCCAGTTCAATCCATTGATCGTAGCCTGCTGCCACCATATTCGCCAACTGCCCGGCCCATCGAACCGGGCTGGTGATCTGAGCGACGAGGGTTTCGCGGATCTCATCGACGCTCATGCCCTCATAGGTGCCTGCCGTGACATTCGACCACACCACGCCGCTGGGTGTCTGCATGGGCGTCGCTAAAAGCACCTCGGCCATCCGATCGGCCGCTGGCTGCATGTGCGGGCTATGGAAGGCACCAGCGACAGTGAGGGGCGTACCACGCCAGCCCTTCTCCTCGCAGGCCGTCACTGCACGCTCGCAGCAAGTGGTATCCCCACTGAGCACGATTTGCCCCGGGGCATTGAGATTGGCCGGAACCAGTACACCACCATCGCCAGTCAACTCCTGGCAGAAGGCCTCTGCTTCCTCCTCGGTGGCCCCCATCACCGCCACCATGCCGCCTTCACTCGCCTCGGCGGCCTCCTGCATGAGCGCCCCACGCTGAGCGACCAGACGCAACCCGTCCTCGAATGAAAAACAGCCCGTCAGATGCAAGGCGGTGTATTCACCGAGCGAGAGACCCGCCGCAGTGGCGGGCATCGCAGCATCGCCATGCAGCCCATGCCAACATGCCACCGAGCAAGTGTAGATGGCGGGCTGACTGATGTCGGTGCGGTTCAGGCGATCGGCCGGGCCCTCGAAGCACAGTTCGCTCAGTGGTGAGCCGAGCGTGCCGGCGAGTGTCTCGTCGGCGCGAGCAAAGACCGCCTTCGCTGCTTCGCTCGCCTCGAACCAGGCACTTCCCATTCCCATCGCCTGCGCGCCTTGGCCGGGGCACAGTGCCGTCACATTAATCGTGTTCATGCGAGGATTGTAGAAGAAGGGATCGGATACCGCCTACACTCGCCAGACGCTGCTGGACCAAGTCATCCCGCCACCAAAGGCGACCATCACGATGATGTCACCCTCGGTGATCTTGCCGGCCTGCCACAACTGATCGAGGCAGAGGCCCACCGAACCAGCCGAACTGTTGCCGTAGTGATCGATGTTGATGTACACCTTTTCGTCGGGCAAACCGAGTTTTTCCTTGGCCGATTCGATGATCCGCACGTTGGACTGATGACAGACGAATTGCGCGATGTCGTCCACGGTGAGCCCCGCTGCTTCAAGCGATTCCTCAATCACATCCTTGAACTTCTTCACCGCGAACTTGTAGACCTCACGGCCATCCATCCGCAGCGTCCCCATTCGCATGCCCGAGTCGATGACGTCCTCTGGAATGTCTTGCGGCACATTGGGGATGTACAGAGACGGCCACGTTCGGCCGTCGGCCTCCATGACCTGATGCAGGCAGCCGCGTGTGGGGTCTTCGTCCTGCACCAACACGGCTGCGCCAGCCGCGTCACCGAACAAAATCGCCACACTACGATCGTTGTAGTCAATCGCCGTTGTCATCGCATCACACCCAATAACGCCAATTGAACCGAAGCGACCGGACCGGACGAGCGAGTCAGCGAGATTGATCGCGTAGACAAAGCCCGAGCAGGCGGCCACGATGTCAAAAGCACCGGCCGGCTGCGCATCGAGCGCCGCCGAGATTCGACATGCGTTGGAGGGACATCTCATCTCGGAAGTAACCGAGGCGTGGATGATCAGGTCCAGATCGCCACCGGCCATGCCGGCATTGTCGAGCGCCTTACGAAGCGCGTCCGTCGCGAGCGAGAACTGGCCCTCGCCCTTGTCGGAATCGACAATTCTTCGTTCTAAGATGCCGGTGCGCTTCCGGATCCACTCGTCCGAGGTATCCATCATTCCTACAAGATCGTCGTTGGTCAGACGCTTGTCGGGAACCGCCGAGCCGCACCCTGCCAGTCGCACGCCGCAGAGCGTCCCGGCGGCCATCAGGCTTCGACCTGCTGGCTTTCGAGAATCTCGATGATTCTCGCGTTGACGCCGAGTTCCACAAACCGTCTCGCAGCGGCGAGGGCGTTGGTGATTGTGCGGGCCTTACTTGAGCCATGGCAGATCAGACAGCCGCCGTTGACACCCATGAGCGGTGCGCCGCCATATTCGTGGTAGTCGTACTCGGCGTAGAGTTTCTTGACGATTGGAGCAAACTGCGAGACAAAGGCCGGGTCATGGGACTCTAGTTCTTGCTGCAGGAGTTTGAAGATCCCTTTGCTGAGCCCCTCGGCAAGTTTGATTGTGACGTTGCCGGTCACACCGTCCGAAATCACGACATCACAGTCACCTGCAAAGACGCCGCGCCCCTCGACATATCCCACAAACTCGACCGCCGGATCATCGCGAAGCAGATCCCGTGCCCGCTGCATGTCCTCGGTGCCTTTCTGTTCTTCGCTGCCTACGTTCATCAGGCCGACCCGCGGCTGCTCGATGCCGAGTACGCGGCGGGCGTACACCGTGCCCATGACGCCGTACTGGTGTAGATGGTGCGGCTTGGGGTCGATGTTGGCGCCGACATCGATGAAGGTGACCGGACCAGCGAACGTCGGTACAACCGCGGCAATGCCCGGTCTCGCAACGCCAGGAAGCCGCCGCATGTGCATCTGCGCGGCCGCCACGAAGGCGCCTGTGTTGCCAGCTGAGATCGCCATATCCAATCGAGCATCGCCTGCTTTGGGGCCGGCCATGCGGGTCATTTGGACGAGCGCAGAGTCGGGCTTGGATCGCGCCGCCTCGACGGGCGATTCGTTCATCTCGATTTCGTTGGAAGTCGGAATGACTTCGATGAGCGCGGCATCAACGCCGCTGGAGGCAACGCCCGCTTCGATGATCGCTTCATCTCCGAAGAGCACCAGTGTGTCATCAGGATCGAAGGACACAGTGGCAGCAAGCGCGCCCTCAAGGATTGGGGCTGGCGCAAGATCACCCCCCATGACATCAACACCGAGTCTCATGAAATCAGACTGTACCCGACGTCTTGAGCGTCAGCCCAGGCCGGACGTAGCCACAGTCGGTACAGGCTGTATGCGGACGCTTGGTCGCGCCGCAGGAGGGACACTCAAGCAAATTCGTCTTGGACAACGCCAAGTGACTCCGACGCTTGTTCTTGCGAGTCGGGGATATCCTGAGTTTGGGTAGGGCCATGGTGAGCTCTCCTCAAGGGCTGGGGGCCTGAGAGATCCCTTCCGGGCCTTTCCAGCGAACTGCGCAGGGTAGGCGAAAAGGCGTTTTTTGTCAATAACGCCCCGGTTACAGGGCTACCAAGTCGGGGGTCCATCGGGGCCCGCTACAGCAAATGCAGCCAATCTTTGAACAAGAAATCGAATCGCTCGGTCAGGAGGGTGATACGGCCCATCACCGTCAGGCCAAAGGCCGCGCCGAAGGTGACCATCAGGACCAGAATGCCACCTCGGGCCGTCTTGCCAACGAAGCCCTTGTGCTCCATCGAGAAGAAGAAGTACACCAAGCACGCCAGCACGCTGAGCAGGATCACGATCGCCGATATCGATGGCCAGAACATGAACGCATCGGCGGTGTCGACGGCCCAAAGCGGTTTGATCGTGCCCTTGATCTGCAGCAGGAAGTCCGACTCCAAGTGCGCCAGCAGCCGGAAGCCCGCTGTTGCGCCAATGATGAAGGCCAGCGGCCAGCGGGCAATCCACCCGCCCTTTGGAAGCAGACGGCACACCAACATGATCGAAAGGATCAGGGGAATGATGTAGATCCACTTCCATTCCCAGTCGTCGGCGAGACCCGGTGTCGTCCATCCCCGCACCAGCCCGGGCCACAAGTTGACCAGCAACTTGTCCACGATGCCGGTGTAGAACGAGTACACCATCCAATACGCCGCCGAGGCCCCGATGACGAGTGCTTCGGCCGTCTTATAGAAAGGGTTGTCGCCGATGAGGAAAGACATGATGCACAGCGTCAGGATCGCGGCGAGCCAGACGCCGATGGTGCGGTTCCAACTCATCACGGCGTTTGCGGGACGATCGACACTACCAGGCGGCAACTGCGTCACCGTTTCCCACTCTGATATCTGGTCAGTCACCTTCCAGCCACTTGGAGCAGCCTCAAACAGACCCGATGCATCTGCCTTCTGCCAGTCGTCCGTGACTAGGGCACCGACGAAGTGACTCGACATCACCTTGGTGGTCGACGTAATCGTCTTGTCACCACCTGCCAGTTCGAGGGATTCAGGCTCCAGAGCGCGAACGACCGATTGGACCAGCGGAACACCCTGAGCGTCTAAAGACTTCGCCTGCGGGGAATCCTCGGGAACCCAGATGTCAATCTGATCCACCTGTTCAAGCATTCGGTAGGACTGTGTCTCCGGGACAACCCATACTTGCCCGGCGTCGAGCATGAAACCGGCGACCACCATGCCCGCCACGAGCACGAGCAGACCGACAACCCAGCCGATCAGGCCGCCTCCGGTTGTTCCCGGGACGTGTGTTGTGTCATGCTGGCTCATCAGGCATTCCCCCGACTTCGATCAACAAAGAAGATGATGTTGCCCAGAACGATGAGGGCGACCATGAGCAGGTGCGCGACGAACTGCGGCCCCATCCGCTGCTGAGCAGCCGTCGATGAGAACCGGGCCTTGACAAACTCCGGCGTCTTGAGGTCGGGGTAGCGGTCGCTCATGATTTTCTCATAGCCGGCGGCGCCTTTGATCGCCGCAAGCAGCCCAGTGAGCGGGTCGGGTATGTAGGGGTAGAAAAGCGGCGCCTGCACGCCGGTACAGCCCGAGACCATCGGAAGGCCCGCTGGTGTCGCAGCGTACTGAATCCACTGCTTGGTGCCCGGGTCGCCCGCGCTGATGCTGATGAGCAGGTTCATCTGCTTGGCCGACTTGATGTTCGCCGTCAGTGATATCTCGTTGAGATCCTGCTTTCGAGAGTCGGTGATGAAGAGCGTCTTCCAGTCGACGATGCTGTTCTTGATGACCGCCTCGCCGCCGGGCTTGTAGCCGAAGGACATGTAGTCGGTGCCGTACTTCAGGTGCGGATACTCCTCCTGAAGCAATTTCATGGCGTCTTCGATGAAGGGCTCGCCGAGCGGCCAGAGGCACATGAAGTAGATCTTGTGCTTCTTCTCGGCAAGGTGACGCGTAAACGACATCGCCATCGGCAGCAACTCGCCCTGCGATCCCGGGTCGAAGTCGAAGGACAGAAGCACCCGGGAGCCGTCTGGAAGCTCTTCCACGGCGTTGAACACGTTGCGGGTCATCATCGACACGTCGGACGGTGGCTCGAAACGAAGCAGGACCGGGATAGCCACTGCAAGCCCCATGATGAGAAAGATCAAACGACGATCGAGATTACGGAGGAGATTCATCATGGGTCAGTCCGCCGATCCAAGGTATGAGCGGTCAACGCCGAGGATGACCTTGAGTGAGGTAGACACGATGCCCAACGCAATGCCGATCATGATGGCCCGGTTACCGGCCTTCTGTGGCACGTTGAGGATCACCTGCGTGAGGTTCTCAAGCCGCAGTCCGTTGAGAAGTTGATACCACCAGCCACCGATGTACTCCACTGTCTCCTTCGCCAGTGGCTTGTGATCAACGCTCATGTACTCGTAGGGCACGCCATTGACGACAATATCCTTCAGGGCAACCCCCGCCTCAGCCTGCATGCTGACCGCAAGCGTGAAATCCCTGATGGAATCGACACGGACGAGTCCGGCCTGGATCAACGCCTGCTGGTCGACCCCGAGGCTGGCATACGGCACGCCACTCCCCACCACGACATCCTTCAGCAGCACGCCGTCGTCCAACTGCGTCACCACCGTCGTCACCAAATGTGCAGTCGACTCCGGCAACGTCGCCAGATATGGCGCAAGATGCTGGAGCTCATTCACCCAGTACTCGATCTTCGGCAGAAAGTCGGTCAGCCAGTAGCCCGCATATACCTGTCCAAGCAACACGATGAAAGCGGTACCGAGTAGAAGCGTTGCCTCGACGTTCTTGGCGCGGAAGGCGCGGAAAGCAGCCGAAGCGATGTAGAACGCAAGCATCGCGAACATCGTCGCCGTAAGCGGCACGAGTCCGAATTGGTAGATCCACCAGAACGGCGAACCTTCCTGCACAACCGGTGCCGTCCATGCGTTGTCTGGCGAGGACGGCGTTGGCATGGCGCCGATCTTGAACAGACCAATGATGAGCGTCGCGAAGAAGGCCGTCAGCGTGATACCCGCATAGCCCCAGCCTGGCTGCTTGTTGGAGATCTTGGCGAGATTCAGCAGCAGCAGGTTGCCCGCACCGAGCACCATCGCGGCGGCCGCGAGGATGATGAACATCTCCATCGCCTCGGCTCCCCACTGTTCCGTATACGGAATGAAGTAGGTGGCAATCATCAGCACACCGACGAGGGCCGCGATGAAGAGTGGGATGGTTCGTTTGGCGATCATGAATCACCTCCTCCGCCATGTGGCTGCTGAGAAAGTGATTCGAGTTCGGCGGCTATGTCCGCATCAATGACCCGCACCTTGTCTTCGTTCGGCACAAGTCCTTCGTCGCCGAGGATGTTGTCCTCGATGTACAACTTCGCGATCCTGCCACCCCGCCATGTATCGATGGTCACGGCAAGCGTGGCAAGCGTGCACCCGACGACCAGGAGACCGGCCGCAATGATCTTGCCGATGTCCTGTCCCTTGAGCGATCCGAGTTGTTCTGGATCGTTGGAAAGATAGGCCGACGCCGCGAAGAACTCTTCGCCGATCAGCGTGTAATCGCAGGCCGCCACGAAGAACGGCAACTGCGACGGCATGGCCGTACCGGCCACCTGAATGGCGCCGATCGAGTTGGCCGTCTCGGCGAGAATGAGCGACTCGGCGTAGAACGCGCCCATGTAGAAACAGGCCGCCGGTTGCTCCCGGACCATCACGCCCTGCACACCGGCCGTATAACCGAACTGTTCGTCGGTGAGGTAGTAGATGTTGTCCTCGTTGTAGGCGTCTGGGCGGCCTTCCCCGAGGTACGCGGCCTCGACGGTTTCGCGGGCGGTGGTCATCACCAGCGAGCGGGCCGTTGGCACCTTGAGTTGCGCGTCGTACTGGGCCGCCGTCTTGGCGACGTTGGCCAGAACCGTAATGCCGGCCACCGTCTGAATATCGTTGATGTCGAGGATGCCCGGCACGAACAGGACGGGCTTGCCCATCTCGGTTGCCCGGCCGACCGCCTCGCTGACCGCTTCAAGGCCAGCGATGGGTCGCACCTTGATTTCGCCACCACGCTTGGCGTACCACACAAAGCCGATGATCACGAAGCTGATCGTGAGCATGATGATCAGGAACCAGAACTTGCCTTCGTTGAAGTACTCCATCTGGGCCGTTACAGCCATGCCTGCCACGGCAAGCGGGGAGAACGTGTCGCCGGGGCCGGTCGCGGCCACTGCGTAGAGGTAACTCGTTCCAGCCTCGACGTTCTCGTCGACGAACTCGGTTCGGCCGTAGGACACCGAGCCGATCGGTTGGATGTTCCCGAACTCGAAATTGGCAGGGAAACCGATTTCGGAGGCATTGGCCGCCTGCTCACCGATACTTTCGAGCCCATCGCCGGTTTGCGCGACGATTCGGAAGATCGCGTATCCCTCAAGCGCCCGCGCCCCGGACGCATCGTTCAGTTCATCCAGCGAAGCCTTCCACTTGACCAGCATCTGCGTGCCGACATCGTTCGGCACATCTTCAACCGTCACATCGGTCGGCGGTGCCAGAGTGATGTCGGCCGCGAACGACTGTGTCGTCCACGCCACCATCACGGCCAGAACCAAGCCCACGGCGTATTTCATGCCGGTCATTCCCATATCAGTTCCACATTCGCCCGCGGCACGATTGCCGTTTCACCGGAGGGGAACTTCACCTCCAGCACGCGGGCCTTTGATCCAGAGCCAAGCACATGCGGTTCGGCTGGAAGTGCTGACACTTCACCGATCATTCCGAACCACGGGTCGCGAATGACTCGCAGGGTCCGGCCAATGGCAAGTTCGCCGGTCTCCGAGTCGCGGTCGTGCGTGTCGGCGGGAACTTGAGCAAGCGGAATAATGAGTTCGGGTCGCATGACACCTGCTCGAATCTGCGTAGCACCGTTGACCGATGCATCCTGACCTACATAATCCTTGAGCATTGCAAAGGTCCGATCAGCCATGGCGATGTCGCCGAAGCCTTCGGTGACGATCACCGTGATGCCGAGATCTTCGCGGCCCGTGATCGCGACGCCGAGATCGTAACCAAGAAGGTTCTTGAGATCCTGATCGTCGATGCCACCGGAGATGATCGCCGCAGCGCCGACACTCTGAGCCTTCTTGATCGCAGCCACGGTCATGCGGGCGCCACCGATGATGACGGCGTCCGTCATGTCTTCGCTGATGCAATCGGGGGTCAACTCCTGCTCATGCGAGTCGCAGGCCATGACAATGCGGCCATGGGTCTCGCCGCCCACACCGAAGATGCCCTGCACATAGGCGACGTCGGCCTCGATTTCACACCCCTCGTGTTCGCGCACGGCCACGACCTCGCCGCCCATGTACGCCCGTACCTGCACTGGCAGCGGAGCACCGCGGATGATGACCTGGCCTGTCACCGGAGAGACCGTCTCGACGGTGCCCTCATAGCGGCTGTGCACAATCGTTCGGAACATCCCGAACATGCCCTTGCTCTGCGCGAGCGGCTCGTCCAGAGCGATCAGATCGCCTTCCTTCTTGAGCATGCAGTCAATGACATCCTTGGGTGGCAGTGACATCATGTTCGAGAGGTTGATGGGGTTGACATCGCCGGGCAACGCGGTCTCGGCCACGATGTCATCAGCCACCACGCGATCGCCAACGGCGACCTTGACGTCACCCTCGATCGGAAGCCGCCGAATGCAGCGGTGCTTCTTGTGACGAGTAACGAGCAGTCCAGGTGTATAGGCCTTGGCCATCGTATGTCCACGCCGCTCAGACGGCGACCGGCTCCTTCTCTTCGGCATACACGTCGAGAGAGTCGAGCCAGCCCTGTACGGTCTTCTGGCAGGCAGCCCGATCTTCGGGCAGAACGAGCGGCCGGCCACGGCCATCGAGGATGAGCCCGACGGTTCCGCCGCGAACCTCACGCTCGAGTTTCTTGCCGGGCCCGGCGCCGAGGTCGATGCCGCGGGCCGGAGTCAGCGTGATCGTGGCACGATCGTCCATGCCCATCTCGATGAGTTTGAGTTCGCCGCCGCCGATTTCGCCCGACTCGGTGCAGTCACCACTCAGTTCGTATTTGAAGCAGATCTTGCCTGGCTTGGGCGTGCCCTTGGCGCACACGCATGTGCCGAGATAGACCAGGCAGTCGCGTTCGAAGACCTGCTCGGCCGCCTTCGGGTGCACGCTTGCGAGCACACCGAGGTGTGGCATCATGAAGATGGAATCCTTCGCGAGCATGGTGACACCCTCGGGTTCGAAGGCGTCGATGAGCAGCATGGCCGTCTGGTGCATCCGTGGCGCGTGGCTGAGCACCCCTCCCGATGCAACCAGCAGGTTGAGTTTCATGTTGTCGACGATGGTCATCCCGCCGGTCTGTTGGCTGAAAGTGTCGCCGACGGTCCGCTGCTGCTGCACACCCTTGAGGGTCGTGGCGAATTCCTTGTGCTGCTTGTATGCAAGCCGCAACGCCTCACGGGCGACGGCCTGCTCGAACATGAGTGCCTCGCGGGTCTGGGGAATGGTCGTCGGGCGGATCATCTTGTTCTTGACGTGGTTGCGAAGTTCCCGCTCGTCCATGTCGAAGGGGACCCATCGCAGCACGTTGGGCATGGTCGCTTCGGCGCAGACATTCGAGATCGAATAGGACATGCCGAGATTGGCGCTGACCGTTCGGTTGAACGTCTCGTCGAAGACGCTGAACACATCCGTCGTCGCGCCGCCGATGTCGACACCGACGACGTTGATGCCCTGCAGTCGCGCCACGGTCTGGAGAATATCCCCCACCGCCCCCGGAGTCGGCATGATCGGGGCGCCGGTCCAGTCCATGAGCTGCTCGTAGCCGGGCGCTTGCGCCATGACGTGCTCAAGAAAGATGTCGTGAATCTTGTCGCGGGCCGGGCCGAGATTCTCCCGCTCCAGCACCGGACGAAGATTATCGACAATCTGCAGATCGAAGCCTTCTTCGTTGAACACGGAGGAAATGGCGTCGCGTGCTTCCTTGTTGCCCGCGTAAATGATCGGCATTTCGTAACTGCTGCCGAAGCGAGGCTGCGGTTTGGCGGGCGCGACCAGTTCGGCGATCTGCACGACCTTGTCGGTCGTTCCGCCGTCGGTGCCGCCGGAGATCAAGATCATGTCTGGCCGCAGATCGCGGATACGCTGAATCTGGTCATGTGGCCGACGGCCGTCGTTGGCGGCAATCACGTCCATGACAATCGAACCGGCGCCAAGCGCGGCCCGTTTGGCGCTGGCCGCGGTCATCTCGGCAATCACGCCAGCGACCATCATCTGCAGGCCACCTCCGGCGGACGAAGTCGAAATGTAGATGTCGCAGCCTTCGCTATCGGTTGCGGGCGAAATGATGTGGCCGTCATCGTCGACGAGGCGTCGACCGGCCAACTCACCGATTTCACTGACGCTGTTGAGTACACCCGCCGTCACATTGGCGAAGGGCTTCTCGACCGTCGTGGGTGCTTCGCCACGCTGTGTCTGCCGGTATTCGCCATCGATGTACTCGATGAGAATGGCTTTGGTCGTCGTGCTGCCACAATCGGTGGCGAGAATGACCTTGATCTGTTCAGGATCAATCTGGGACATCGGATGGTCCGTCGCCGCCGTCCGCATGAGCGGACGAGGCGTCTGGGGCTCCTTCTGGGTCTTCCGCGTCGGGGCCGATCTGGCTCCAATGCTCCAAGCGGCGGCAAAGGTACTCGACCGAGCCTCGCTGCTCAAGAAAAGTGGCGAACTCCTTGATTGCTTCGGTGTCCAGAACGACCGAAATAATGGGCCGGAAGAAGTGAATGGCCTGCGAGGCCACGAAGTTCAGCGGCCGCCCCATCTCGAGCGCCATCAGCGCCGGCGTCGTCATATTCCGCCGAACGACCGCCTTGGCCACCTTGTCCACGATCTCCACAATCCGCTCCGTCGGCTCGGCGGCCCCCGGCTTGTCCACCGCAAACGCGTTGCGAAACTCGTCTTGCCAGGTCATGGGTTCGACCCGGCAGGTGATGTATTTTCTTGTTCAGGAGCATCTTGCATGTCAGTACTCTCACAACCAGTTGTTCCACAACAAGATGCATCGCCCGGCGGGTCAATGGCCGCATCGATACGCGAAATGACCTCGCTGCCGTGGCGACCGAAGAGGAGGCTGATGCCGGCCGTGTCGAAGATGCCGCCTCGCAGCCTCGGCGAGACGTAGCCGCCCTCCTGATCGTGGCGGAACTGCTTGACCTCGGACCAGCGTAACACTCGTGTTCGCAGCGGATACCGCACCGCGATGCCATGCTCGTCCATGCGATAGCGGCTCGGCAAGAAGAACCGGTTCAACGTGATGAAAAGGAAGAGAATGGCCCCTCCGGCGGCCAGCGGGCCTAGGGTCGGATCGGCCACAATGAGTCCGACCAACACACCACAGACCAGCACAAGCACCACGGCCAGCACCGCCTTGGCGGGGTGCTCGCGGAGCGGGTGGGCGGTCCATTCGTAAAGAGAATCTGGCGAGGACATGGGAACCCGGGATGGTATCAGCACCGAATTCGATCTTCTGAGCATCCTGACCGACTGGGGCACATGCCTCTGAGTTCAGTCGCCAAGCTCTCTGTAAGGCCGCAGAAGATCCCAAGCGGCCTGCCACTGCCGCTTGTGGGTCTCGATCAGAGTGTCCTGCACGGATTGCCCGAGCAGGTCCCCCTCCGCGGTGGCCACGACGATGTCCGGTGTGATGCCAACGCCCTGAAAGGCCGGAATGTCGCCAAATCGTCTGTATGGAGCCCCCCCAAAGCGAAGGCTTGACCCATCTGGACCCTCGACATCGACGATGCAGTACTCGCTTCCGCTCGTGCGAGCACCGACGATCGGCGCTCCCAGATCCCGGCGAAGCAGCGAAGCCATCCATTCGCCATAACTACCGGTGAACTCGTTGACCAGGATGACTGCGGGGCCGCTCGTGATGGATGAACTGTCTGGAATCGTGCGAGCATGGGTGACTGTGATCAACCCAAACAACTCCTTGGTTTGATTGGCAGCGACCATTTTCACACCGCCGGACAACAATCGCTCCATGACCATCGTGAACCCTGACGATAATCCTCCGGGTTGAAACCGAAGATCGATCAGAGTGCAGGTCGTTCCTTGGAGTATGTCCGCTGCGGCATCAAGATCCGCCTGAAGCAATTCAGTCCCTTCATCACTCCTGGGAAGGGTCTTACTCGGAAGCCATACAAAAATGCCGACACCATCGAGCGCCCATGCCGAGAAATAGGTGCCGTGGTACACGGCCACCGTCGAGGCGAAGGCCGCCCAATCATCAACGAACTGCCGATTGATCTCCTTGGCCTTGGCAAACAATTGTGTGCCTGAAAATGTGATCTCAAGATGGTCGCGGGCCTCTACATCTACATCGAGGCCCCTTCGACGATGCAATGTCAATTGTGATTCATCAGCGGGTGACCGCAATCGCACCACCAACTCGGATCCCTCGGGACCGATGTTGAGCACACTGCGAAGCGTTGAATCGTTCATAAAACGGGAACCATTGAACGCCTCGATGGTCCATCCATTCAGGTTCTTGTCTTCCGATGAACTCTTCAACCCAAAAGATTGAAGGAGATCATGGCTCCGATTCCACAGGACAGGGCGACCATGCACCTGCAGCACACACAAGTCGGTCGCGCCGAGCGGGCCGTCATGCATTTCCCAGAGTTCATAATTCGGCCGAAGCACCAAATGAGGATCGCCCATCGCGTAACACATGCGAGCGAGCGTGTGGTAGTACTCGGTGACGGACTGAGCGTTGACGACAGCGTCTCGCCACTTCGATCGGAACTCGGCGGTATCGATGCCGGCCTCATGTGCATCCGGATAGTGCTCCACCATGGCACCGTGGTAGGTGTCGAAAGTCCTCTCTCGAAGGGATGCGTCGTATACAATCGGGCCGGATGATCCGCAGCCTGTGAGGATCGAGACGAGGGTGAGCGTCGCGATCGCCCTAGGACAGGACACCATCGGCGCACGTTGATCGCGATACGAGCACATCTCGACAAGGCTACGTGCTATCGCCCATGCCCGCCAGTGATGTGTCCCGAGTGGGCTGATGGAAGATCTGCCGCCCGATGATGATCCTGTCGCCGCGTAGAATGCCCACCGAATGTCAGCGCCCACACCAGCCGAAGCGGTCATCCTCGTGTCCTGCCCCGATCAGTCAGGCATCGTGGCGCGGGTTGCGAATTGTCTGCACGAAACCGGTGGCAACATCCTCGATGCGGCCCAGCACACCGACTTCCAGAGCGATACTTTCCTGCAGCGGCTGCATGTGTCGTGGCCCGCGTCGGAGCCGGATGCCAACGACATCGATTCGGCGCTCAGCGTACTCGGCGAGCAACTCCACTTGGACTGGAGAACGCGATGGGTATCACAGCCCAGACGCGTCGCAATCTTCGTCTCGCGCGAGGATCACTGTCTGCACGATCTATTGCTGCTCCGCCGGGACGGACAACTTCACTGCGAACTCGCGCTGATCGTGTCCAATCATCCTGATCTCGGGGAGATCGCAAACCGGTTTGGAATCCCCTTTCATCACGTCCCGGTCCCCTGCTCGGGAGATGTGGATGCCGAGGCCACTCAACTGGCGCTCCTGCAATCCAATGACATCGACCTCGTGGTGCTCGCGCGGTACATGCGAGTGCTCAGCCTCGACTTCATCAATGCCTACGCGTCACGCATCATCAACATCCACCACTCGTTCCTTCCGGCATTCGCCGGGGCGGCACCCTACCGACAGGCGCACGAGAAGGGCGTCAAGTTGATTGGCGCCACCGCCCACTTCGCAACAGCCACGCTGGACGACGGTCCCATCATC
>MPMB02023830.1_pt1 | contig 47980 bp, 39 predicted proteins | sample 1617371 | NCBI WGS metagenome assembly MPMB02 (sample SAMN05944808, study PRJNA350692) | marine metagenome | biome: marine; feature: ODZ; material: water; isolation source: 300 m water sample filtered on 0.2 um supor filter | place: Pacific Ocean | collected 2012-04-08 | depth 300m m
CGGCGCGCGCATTCAGGAAGGGGTCCTTTCACTCGGGGGTTACGCCGACATCTTCCTCCGCAACACGTTGGCGTCCGGTGTCGTGCCGCAGATCTCCGCCATCATGGGCCCCTGTGCCGGTGGCGCGGTGTACTCGCCCGCCATCACCGATTTCACCGTCATGGTGGACCAAACGAGCTACATGTTCATCACCGGGCCGGACGTCATCAAGACGGTCACCCATGAGGATGTGACCAAGGAAGAGCTTGGCGGCGCGATGACCCACAACGCCAAGAGCGGGGTGGCGCACTTCGTCGTGCCGGACGACCAGGCATGCCTGGCTCTCATCCGCACGCTGCTCGGGTTCTGGCCAAGCAACAACCTGGATGAGACGCCGCGCGGCGCGGCGACCGACCCGGTCGACCGTGAGGACCCGGCGCTCGACGATCTGGTGCCGGAGCTGCCGCACCAGCCTTACGACATGCGTGAGCTCATCCGCGCCGTCGCCGACCAGGGCGAGTTCGTCGAGGTGCACGAGCACTATGCCCGGAACATCCTCGTCGGCTTCGTGCGCTTCGGCGGTCAGTCTGTCGGTGTCGTGGCCAACCAGCCGGCGCATCTCGCAGGCACGCTCGACATCGACGCGTCGGTCAAAGGTGCGCGCTTCGTCCGCTTCTGCGACGCCTTCAATATTCCGCTGGTGACGTTCGAGGATGTCCCGGGCTTTCTGCCCGGCACCCAACAAGAGTTCGGCGGCATCATTCGCCATGGTGCGAAGCTGCTGTTTGCCTTCGCCGAGGCTACCGTGCCGAAAGTGACCGTGATCACCCGCAAGGCCTACGGCGGAGCCTATTGCGTCATGGCCAGCAAGCACATCCGCACCGACGTGAACTTCGCCTGGCCCAGCGCCGAGATCGCCGTGATGGGACCCGAAGGGGCCGTGAATATCCTCTACAAGCGGGAGCTCGATGCGGCCGATGACCCCGATGCGCTCCGCACCGAGAAGGTCGCCGAGTTTCGAGAGAAGCTTGCCAACCCGTTTGTCGCCGCTGGTCGCGGGTTCATCGACGAGGTGATTCAGCCGCACACCACCCGGCCAAAGCTGATCGCCGCCCTCCGCAGCCTGGAGGGGAAGCGCGACAAAAACCCGCCAAAGAAACACGGGAACATACCGCTGTAGCGCCGTGTGCAATACCCGCTCTGGGGATCTGGCGGTGCTATGAAACCCTGATGTCGCCCTTGAACACGACGAAGACCAGGGTCACCGCGAGGAGTGCCACATATGGCGCGAAGAGTCCGGCTCCGTAGGGCACGAGGGACCGGCCGGCGAACCCTGTGAGCCACATCACCAGGAACAGGGTGGTCCGCTTCGGCCACAGCTCATCCCAGCCGACAAGCATCAGGACCCAGAAGGTGACATGGGCGGCTATCGCGGCAAGGAAGACCATGAGCTGCCTCTCAGCGAGCCGGGTCGTCGACTTCCTCGATGACCGTCGCGGCCCCCAACAAGAACGCTGCGTAGCCAGTCGCTAGCACCAGCAGCATCAGGCTGAAATCAGTCCCGCGATCCAGATTGAGACCCGCCACGCCCGGCATCCCCGCACCCAGAATGATCAGATTGGCTACCACGATGACGCGGCGCGCTCCTCCCGAGCTGAGGGACCCAGGAAACCGGCCGTCCCGCAGGGCGGCTGGTATTACGCCGGCCATCGTCCCAAATGCGAGGCCGGTGCAGATCGCCGTGATGGGAGTGGTGCCCACCAGGAGAGTGAGCGCGCCTCCGACGGGTGCGGCGACGACCATGGTCAGCACAGCGAATCGTCTGTTGATCATGCGTTCCCCCCAGACTGGTTCGTGCTTGACGGAGTAGACGACGCGCGAGGCGGTGATTCGGTGTTGTTGGCGAGCATAGCACGAGGTGAATCGGGGTCTGCCCGTAACCGTCAGACACGTTCCTTCGGAGCGGTGCCAGCCGGCTTCAAGTGTTAGAATAATAGACAGTTCGCTCTGTCCTGAGTGGTTCGGTTCGCCAGTGTGAACAGGACCAGCAAACTCGGCGTCTTGCCCACGGCGCCGTGTATTGGAGGTGGCGTGCGGGTTGTCCGGGTCGTTCCCGGTCCGCGCGTGCCTCCTGCGTCGAAAGACTCAAGTCTCCAGTGAAGATCCTCGTTGCCAATCGAGGCGAGATCGCCGTCCGGGTTCTGCGGGCCTGTCGCGAGATGGGGATTCCCTCGGTTGCCGTCTACTCCGAGTGCGACCGAACGGCGCCGCACGTCAGGCAGGCGGACGAGGCTATCGCCATTGGGCCGAGCGTAGCGGCCGAGAGCTACCTGAATGTCGAGCGGATCCTCGACGCTGCGGGTCAGACGGGCGCCACGGCCATTCACCCGGGGTACGGATTTCTGGCGGAGAACGCAGTGTTCGCCCGTGCCTGCCGGGATGCCGGGCTGATATTCATTGGTCCCGATGCCAATGTCATCGAGACGATGGGCGGCAAGACGGCGGCGCGCCGAGCTGCCATCAACGCCGGCGTGCCGGTGGTGCCGGGAACCGAGTCCCTGCCAGAGACGCTGTCAGAGGACGATCTGCGCGCCCGGGCCGACGAGGTCGGCTACCCGTTGTTCATCAAGGCGGTGGCCGGCGGGGGCGGACGTGGGATGCGCCGTGTCGCCGACGTAGACGGCGTGGTGGCTGGTATCGAGGCCGCCCGGTCAGAGGCAGGCACCGCATTTGGCGAGTCGGCCGTCTATTTCGAGCGCGTGGTGGAGGGGGCACGGCACGTCGAGGTGCAAGTGCTGGGTGATGCACACGGCACCGTCGTGCCCTTCGTCGAGCGCGAGTGCTCGATACAGCGACGGCACCAAAAGGTCATCGAGGAGTCGCCGTCGGTGGCGGTCACGCCGGATGTGCGCGCGGCACTGGCCGAGTCGGCGGTCGCGCTTTCGTCCGCCGTCAACTACGTGAACGCCGGCACGCTGGAGTTCCTGCTCGACGCCGACGGGCACTTCTTCTTTCTGGAGATGAACACGCGGCTCCAGGTCGAGCATCCGGTCACCGAGATGGTGACCGGGGTGGACCTGGTCCAGTGGCAGATTCGGATCGCGCGCGGCGAGCAACTGGCGATCGACCGCGAGCGGGTGCTCACGCCCGAGGGTCACGCCATCGAGTGTCGGGTCTACGCCGAGGATGCGGATGCCGGGTTCATGCCGGCGCCTGGGAGGATCACGGCGTTGCGCGGCCCGTCGGGGCCTGGCATTCGAGACGACAGCGGGGTCGAGGCGGGCTTCGAGGTGCCGGTCTTCTACGACTCGATGGTGTCCAAGGTGATCGCCTGGGCACCGAATCGCAGCGGCGCGATCGCTCGGATGCGTCGGGCACTGATTGACTACGAGCTCGGCGGGATCACGACGGCGATCCCAGCACTGTTGTGGGTATTAGGTCACGACGCGTTCGTCAGCGGCCGGTTCGACACCACGTTTCTCGACCGGGCGCTAGCCCGACGACAAGGGCTGTCGTTCTCGGACACGCCGGCAGAGACGACGGATCTGGTCGTGATGGCTGCCGCCCTGTTTGGCTATTTTTCCGGCGCCGATACACAGGGGAGGGGCGCTGATGGGACCGGACCGACGCCCTGGCGCCGGGCGGCGCGTCTGGACGGGCTGCAACGCTGATGGCGACGGGCGAGGGTCGTGGTCCGAAGCGGCTGCATGTCGAGGTGGCGGGTGAGCGGCGACTGGTCACGGTCGAGCCGGTTGGCCCAATAGGGGATGCAGGGTCCCGATTCCTTGTGAGCTGGGACGACACGAAGTACGAAGTAGACGCGTCGCGGCTTCGATCGGGGGCGCTGTCGCTGATCGTGCCGGCGGTAGGGCACGCGAGTCACGAGGTGACCTGTCACGAGACGGCGCCCGGTGACCTGCTGCTCGGGATTGACGGGCGGCGCGTCCGCGCGTTGGTCACAGACGGTCGCAGCCGAGGAACGGGGACTGCAGGGCCGGCCAACATCGGTGAGCACCGCGTCGCGTCGCCGATGCCCGGCCGGGTCGTGCGTGTGCCGGTCGAACCGGGCGATGTGGTGGACGTCGGGCAAGGGCTCGTGGTCGTGGAGGCGATGAAGATGGAGAACGAGATTGTCTCTCCGGTCGCCGGTGTCGTGCAGGAGGTGAGCGCCGCGACAGGCGACTCGGTCGAGACCGGTGCCGTGCTGGTCGTGGTGGGTGCCCAGGAAAATGACTGATGACTGAAGACGGGCCCGGTACGCCGGAGCCGAGCAACGACGCGCCGAAGCCGTCTGCCGACATGGTCGACGTGCCGGCGCCAGGCGGCGGAGCCGTCGAGACGACTGCGCCCGACGAGACGGCCGGGAAGACGCTGGGCGCGTTCCGGGCACGTCTCGGCCGGTGGGCGCCGCTCTCGCTTCGGCGGTATCTGCGCTGGGGCGTCGCGACGCTCGCCGTGGTCGTGGCGGTCGTCATCGTGGCGACGGTCACCGTAGACCTGGGCCCGTCCGTGCGTGCCCGTGCCGAACGGGAATTGGCCAATTACCTCGACCGCGACGTGACGATTGGTCGGGTCGGCATTTACGTGGCGACGGGAAATTTTCTCGTCGAGGACCTCGTCATCGGCGGGCTCAACCCGGGTGACCAGCCGTTCCTGACCGCCGAGCAGATCACTCTCTCAACCGTCTGGACGGCACTGCTGAAGCGCGAATTCCTCGTCGACGCGATCTCGATGGACAACTGGAAGATGCTGGCCGAGTCGTTTGAGGACGGCCGGCAGAGTTTCCCCGCCTTCGTCGAGCAGTCGGGGGACGACGCGGCCGCCATGAAAGAGGGCGAGGAAGAGGAGGCTCCCCAGGAGACGGCGCCAGCCGAGGAGGATGCCGGGCGTCGCTTCGTTACCACCGTGCAGTATCTGCACGCGACCAACGGCGAGTTCGTCCTCGACGACCACGGTGCGAACTTTGGCGTCATCTGCTCGAACCTCAATCTCACCATCACCAAGATTCTCGACTACCGGGGGCACGCGTCCTGCGCCGCGGGGAGCATCCTGATCGGCGACTACGAACCGATGTGGATGGACATGGCGGCCGACTTCGAGCTCGACGGTGCCCAGGTGCATCTGACCCGGGTCAACGTCGAGACCGACGGCGCCAGCACCGTGCTCGATGGGGATGTCGACATGGCGAACCTGCCGGAGATGACATTCGAGCTGGAGTCGGACATCGACGTTATCCGCATGCGTGAGATTTTCTTCGCCGACAACAACTTCACGACGTCCGGCGAGGCCCACTTCACCGGCACGTTCCACAAGTTCGAAGACGGGTATGACCTGCTGGGCGCGATTGCCAGCCCGGTCTTCGGTCTCGAGACCGCTGCCCGGCACTTCCGGTTCCCGAAGCTGGATGGGCAGCTGGTGTGGCAGCCCGACCGCTTCGATATGTGGGACATCACGTCGACGTTTCTTGACGGCCGCGTGCAGGCCGACCTCTCGACGTTCGGGCTCAGAGACCCGTGGGAGGGGACCTTCGGCTTTCGCTACGAGGATGTCGACGTGGCGCAGCTGGCGCGGGTCTTCGAGCTGCGTGGCATCGAGCCGGTCTCCCGTGCATCGGGGAGCCATCTGATGCAGTGGCCGATGAAGGGCGACGGCGGGTCCCGGCACGAGGGATCGACCGAGTTTGCCCCGCCCGATGGAGTTCGGCTGGCGACCGCCGAGGTTCCACCCGGCGCAGCGAGTGCGGTGGCGGCCAGGGCGGAGCAGTCACCCGACCTGGCCACCCGCGAATTCCTGTTCGGCGGTGCGCTCGACTACACCGTCGAGGACGGCTGGTTCAAGCTCACCGATGGCCGCATCGCCACGCCGTCGACCCATGTGACTTTCGATGGCCGCACCCGATCAGGCTCCGAGGCCAGCATTCCCTTCAAAGTCGCTAGTACGAACTGGCAGGAGAGCAACCGGTTGATGGTGGCCGTGATGACGGCGGTCGGCTCGCCGACCGACCCGCCCGCCGTGGACGGGGCGGGCACCTTCGACGGGATCATGCTTGGCGATCTCGCTCGGCCGCGGATCGAAGCCACGTTTGCCGCGGAGGGGTTGCGGGCCTGGAACGTCGTATGGGGTGACGGCGGCGGCGAGATCGTTGTGGAGAACTCCTATCTGGACATCCGTGGCGGGCATTTTCGTCACGGCGATGCCGAGCTCAGTGTCGACGGGCTGTTCTCGCTGGGCGGGCCGCCAGACGACGTCGGCGAGGAGATGAACGCGGTCTTCAACTTCGGTGCGTTCCCGACGGCGAACATCAAGGCGGCGTTTGGGCTCAGCGAGGGCTACTCCATCGACGGGCCGGGGACCGGCGAGGTGCATCTCTACGGCGCCTACCGGCGACTGTTCGGAGTTGGCAGAATCACGCTCGACCATCCGATCGCCTACGACGAGCCGTTCGACTCGGCCACCGCTGGGCTCCGTTTCGAGGGCAACGGCGTTCGTCTAGACGGGTTGGAGATGCGGAAGGGCGAGGGGGAGATCACCGGCGCGGCCTTCATCGAGTGGGATGGCTCGTATTCCTTCAATTGGGGCGCCAGAAATATCGGGGTGGAGACCGTGGCGCTGATTCCCGAGCCACCTGAGCCGCTCTCGGGCACGCTCGAGTTCACTGCGTCTGGCGTCGGCCAGTTCGACGATCCTCGCTACGAGGTCCGCGGCACCATTTTCGATCTGTTCATCGGTGAAGAAGAGGTCGGGCAGGTCACCGGTACGCTCGATGTCCGCGACAGCGCGCTGGCGCTCAACCTGGAGGGCGCCTCGTCGACGTTTGCCGTCTCCGCCTCTGGGCGGGTGGAGATGTCGGAGCCGTATCAGGCGGAGCTGTCCTTGCGCGTGGCGAACGCGTCGCTCGATCCCTACGTGCGGATGTTCGTGCCCGAGCTGTCCCCCTACGCCACCGCTGTGGTGAGTGGTTCGATGCGGGTCGTCGGCGAGCTGGGAGAATGGGACAACCTGGTCGCGGATGCCACGATCGAGCAGGCAGACCTGACGCTGCTCGACTACGGCGTCCAGAATGACGGGCCGATCCGGCTATCACTCGACCGGCGTGTGGTCGGCATCGACCAGCTTCGGCTGGCCGGTGACCGGACGGCGCTCCACTTGTCGGGCGCGGTCGATCTGGCGAACGACCAGCTCGCGCTCGTGGTGGAAGGCGACGCCAATCTCGGGATTCTCCAGGGCTTCTTCCAGGAACTCCGGGGGTCCGGTGACGCAGCGGTGCGCGCTCTGGTCACCGGGCCGCTCGCCGAGCCGGCTCTGACCGGAGAGACGGCGGTGTCGAATGGCCGCATCCGTCACTTCTCACTGCCACACGGCCTCGAGGCGATCAACGGGCGGATCATCTTCGAGTCCGACGGCATCCGGTTCGACGACGTGGCGGCGATCATGGGCGGGGGACCGGTGCTGATCGGAGGGCGCGTCGGCCTGAACGGGTTCCAGCCCGAAGAGCTGGGGGTTACGGTGAGCGGTCAGGAGTGGCAACTGCGATGGCCGGAAGGGTTCCGGTCGCTCATCGATGCGGACCTGGAGCTGCTTGGCGATGTCAGCGCACCGGTCCTGGCCGGCACCGTCAATGTGCGGGATATGGTCCTGCTCGACGGACTCGACATCGATACCGGGCTGTTCGGCGGAGGGGATGAGGAGGACTTGGTGGAGTTGCTGCCCACCACCGAGGAATCTGGGTTGCCACTAAGCTTCGATATCCGCTTCGTGGCTCCATCCAGTCTCCGGATGACGAGTAACACCACACGCGTCGAGGGGAGCGCCGAGCTCACTCTGCGGGGCACCCTCGACCGGCCGCTCCTGTTCGGGACCGCCGAGATCGAGCGTTTGGAGGCGATTGTCGAGGGGACCCGGTATCGGCTCACCTACGGGACGATCGGGTTTTCCAATCCGACCGAGATTGAGCCGTTCCTCGACGTAGAGGTCGAGGCCGATGTGCGTGTGCCGGGGCAGACCTATCGGGTGACGGTGCACGTCACTGGCACGCTCGACCGGCTGGTCCCGACGTTGTCGTCGGACCCGCCGCTGCCGGAGGTCGACATCCTGTCGCTCCTGCTCGGGGACATCCGCGACCCGCAGAGCGCCGATCTCCGGGCGGCACGGGCGCCGGAGCTGGCCCAGCAACAACGGTTTCAGGCTGGTGCGGCGCGGTTGCTCACCAGCTCGTTGTCGTCCGGCGTCGGACGCGTGGTCGAAGAATCGTTCGGGGTGGACACCTTTCAGATCACGCCGTCGCTCGGAGACCCGTCTGCGCAACAGTCGGCGCAACTCAACCCGACCGCTCGGGTGGTCATCGGCCAACGCATCTTCAGTCGTGCGCATTTGACGCTGTCACAGGCCCTGAGCGGCGCCAATCGCGATCTGATCGTGGTCCTCGAGTATGACCAGAGCGACCGGTTGTCCTGGGTCCTCTCCCAGAACGAAGACCGCACGTACGCCCTCGATTTTCGAGTGAGGCACGCCTTTTGAGGCGCGCCTACGTGTCGGGCACCCTGATCACGGTGCTGCTGCTCTTCGCGCCGATGGCTTCGCGCGCCGCCGAGGTCGCCGATCTGGTTGGCAAGACGGTGGTCGAGGTACGGATCTTCCGAGACGGCGTGCGCGTGCCCGACGCCGACCGATCGACCCTGGATTTGGTCGAAACGCGGGCAGGAGAGCCGCTGTCGATGCGGCAAGTCCGCGAGAGCGAGACCCACCTGTTCAGCCTGGGCGACTTCGGCGACGTGCGGGTCAGCGCCACCGAGGACCCGCGCGGGGTCTTGCTGCGCTACGACCTCATCCGGTTGCAGGCGGCTGGCGATGTCGAGGTCCGCGGCTCACTGGGGCGTCCCCGTGCGGAGTTGCTCGAGCTGATTGCCCGTCGTTTCGGACGGGTCGTGCGGGCCGACCAGATTCCCGCCGTGGTCACGCTGCTCGAAGAGCTCTATAAGGAATCGGGACGATTCGCGGCGCGTATCTCGGCCGACCCGGGGGCGGCGGATGGCAGGCTCGTCTTCGATATCGATCAGGGGCCGGCGGCGCGCATCGACCGGATCGACGTGAGCGGGGTTGAGGAGGACGGTCGGGCTGGCGTGCTCGAGCGGCTGGGTCTCGGTGAAGGCGCGGACTACGACCCGGTCGTGACCGAGATGCGGCTCGCCGAGTACGAGGCGGAGGTCAGGGGGCGCCGGTACTACGAGGCCCGGTTCCGCCACGAGGTGACGCCGAGCCCAGATGGACGGACTGTGGAGCTGGCGCTCGACATCCAGACCGGTTCCCCAGTGAGCATCAGTTTCGAGGGCGACGAGGTCCCTGACGCGCGTCTGGAGGATCTGGTTCCGGTGGCGCGGGAAGGCTCGGTCGATGAGGATCTGTTGGAAGATTCCAGCCTGCGGGTCGAGGCCCATCTTCGTGGGCTCGGGTATCGCGACGCGCGGGTGACCCACCGCCGGCTGGCCGAGATCGGCGAGCTGTCGATCGTCTTCACCGTCGACCGTGGTCCCCAGTACCGGCTGGTCGAGGTGGTGTTCGATGGCAACCGAACGCTGCAGGACACCGAGCTGCGCGCCCTGTTCGGTGTGGTGCCTGGGACGTCGCTCGTCATGGCGGACGTCGAAGCCGGTGCGGCTGCCGTGGCTGGGCGCTATGCCAGGCTGGGGTATCGGACTATACAGGTTCGGCCGGCGTCGTCAGACCGCGAGAGGCCCGACACGGGCGACCCCACCCAGATCGTGCCGGTCAGCCTGACGATCGAAATCGACGAGGGGCCGCGGACCGTGGTCGGCGCGCTGAGCTTCGAGGGCGCCACCGCCTTCAGCGCGGCCGAGCTCGGCGGGCTGGTCGCGTCGGTGACCGGGGCGCCCTACTACGCGCCCCAGATTGCCGCCGGTGCCGACGCGGTGCTCGTGCATTACCTCAACGAGGGCTACGAGACGGCGCAGGTCGAGGTGGCTCCCGGGTTCGACGAGAGCGGCACCACGGCGGACGTGCGCTTTCTGGTGCGCGAGGGCCCGCAGGTGCTGGTCGACCACGTGCTGGTCGTTGGCAACCGGCAAATCTCGGTGGCGTCGATTCGAGCAGAGATGGTGCTGCGTCCGGGCGAGCCGCTGGGCCTGGACGAGTTTGCCGAAACGCGCAGTAGACTGAGCGCGCTCGGCGTGTTCCGCGGGATCGATTTCCGCGAGTTCAGTCACGGCGACGGGAGCCGGCGTGACGTGGTGGTCATCGTCGAGGAAGCGCCCGCGAACCGGGTGGGCTACGGCGGTGGCCTGGAAGTGAGCCAGCGGTTGCGCGCGACCGAGGCTGGCGCTGCCGCCGAGCGGCTGGAGCTCGCGCCGCGGGGGTTTTTCGAGATCGGGCGCCGCAACCTGTGGGGCAAGAACCGGGAGATCAATCTGTTCACTCGGGTCAGCGTGCGTCGCTCCGACGACGCAGATGTCGAGATGCCTCAGTCGAGTCTCGGGTTCAACGAGTATCGGGTGTTGTTGAACTACCGTGAGCCCAGGGCGTTTCGGCAGTCAGGCGACCTGTTTGTATCCGGGTTCGTCGAGCAGGCGATCCGTCCGAGCTTCGATCTGTTCAGCCGCGGTGTCACTGCTGAGCTTCGGCGCGCGATCGGTCTCACCATGACCGGCAGCGTCGGCTACGCGTACGGGCAGAACGAGGTGACCAACAGCCAGCTGGAGCCGGAGGACCAACCGTTGGTCGACCGGCTGTTCGAGAAGCTCACGCTCTCGACCATCTCCAGTGGGCTGGTTCGGGATACCCGGGACGATGCCCTCGACCCCACCCGGGGTTCGCTGGTCGGGGTCGACGGCAAGGTCGCCTTCCGCTTCCTCGGGTCGGAGGTCGGGTTCGCGAAGACGACCCTCCAGGGGCGCGTGTATCGCCAGCTGCCGGGGGATCTGGTGTTTGCGGCAGGCGCACGTCTTGGTCTGGCCCGTGGATTTGACCGCACCGTGACACTTGCCATCCCGATCCCCGTCATCGGTGACGATGGTGTAGTGGTGCTCGTCGACGGCATCGAACTGGAGCCGGAAAAGCTCGAGGACCTGCCCGCCAGCGAGCGTTTCTTCGCCGGCGGCGACACCACCGTCCGCGGCTTCGCGCTCGACCGGCTCGGTGACGACCCGACGATCGACCTGAACGGGTTCCCTTCCGGCGGCAGCGCCATGATCGTGCTGAACTCGGAGCTGCGGGTGCCGGTGACCGGGGCGTGGCAGGCGGTTGGTTTCCTGGATGCCGGAAATGTCTTCGACCGTGTCAGCAACCTCAGCCTGGGTCGGATCCGGGGCGCCGCCGGGTTCGGGGTGCGGTATCGCTCGCCGGTCGGTCCGATTCGCGTCGACCTCGGCTTCAAGCTGGACCGGCGGGAGTTCGCCGGCGAGCGAGAGCGTCTCACGGCCCTGCATGTCAGCATCGGTCCAGCATTCTGAGCCGATGGCCGTCAGACTGACTCGGGTCGTGCTCCTCTGCGCCGTGATGAGCGCGACCCTGGGTTTCCGCCAGCCTCTTGGCCCGGGCGATCTTCTCGACCGGATCCTGGCGGTCGTCGAGGGTCAGGTCATCATGCTGTCTGACGTCAGGGCCTTCCTGGAACTGCGGCTCATCGAGCGTCCCGATGCGTCAGACCCCACCGCGCTGGTCCTGACCGCATTGGTCGAGCGTCAATTGATCTTGGACGAGGTGGCGCGTTACGTAGTGGACGAGCCGTCGACGGCTGAGCTTGATGCGCGTCTGGCGCTGGTGGTTGCGCGGATCGGTGGACCCGACGCGTTCGAGCAGGTGCTTCAGGTCGTGGGCTTCACGGCAGACGACCTGAGACAGGTGCTGCGGGAAGACCTGCGGATCGAGCGGTATCTGGCCCGGCGCTTCCCGTCAGCGAGACAGCCGACAGAAGATGAGGTAGCCGCCTATTTCCTCGAGCACATCGAAGAGTTTCAGACCGACGGCGTGCCTCAGTCGTTCGAGGTTGCGCGCGATGACGCCCAACGGCGGTTATCGGCCCAGTTGCGGCAAGAGCTGATAGACGACTGGACGGCAGGGCTGAGCCGGCGCGCGGACGTGTTCCTGGTGACGCCGTGAGGGACGAAGGAGACAGGAGTCAGGAGACAGGAGGCAGAAGCTTATCGGTTGGCTTCGCCGTCTTCAATGGAAGAGAGACGGACTGATTCGATGCGTTTGGCTGATTTGATGCTGGCGACAGCCCTCCGGCTTCCTCCTGTCTCCTGCCTCCTTCCGGTAGTCGTTCACCCCGAGTTGGCGCTGTAGGCGATCAGGATCTCGGTCAGATTGAAGGTCGCGTGGCAGACGACAGGGGCGACGATACTGCGACGTTTCAGATACACGATGCCCCAGAACGCACCAAGGAGACCGGTGACGATTGCCGCGTCACGACCCTGAACCAGGTGCCCGAGACCGAACGCAACGCTGAAGACGATGAGCCCGGTGATGCCGCCTCCAAGATGCTGCTCGAAACGCCGAAGGATGAAGGCTCGCTGCACCTCTTCCCGGACGCCGCCGGCCACCACCGCAACCACGGCGAACCAGACGGCGGCGACAGGCGATCCGATCAGGGCCTCGAGCGGGTTCTCCGGTACGTTGTGCAACGAGGGTGCGACCCACTGCATGACGCCAAATGCAATGAGGGTGAAAAGCAGTGCTGCCGGTACGAGCGCCACGCCTAGCAGCAATTCGGTCCCAGTTGGTCGCGTGCCGAAAAAGGTGGCGACGGGGCGCTCATCGTGGACCCGTAGCAGTAGCCACACCAGTAGCAGGATTAGCGCGGCGTCGGCGAGCGAGAGCCCGACGATATACGGGAGCGACAGCAGTCCGGCAGCGTCTATCGGTGTGGCCCCAACCAGGCTCAGGAGGAGGATGAGACCGAGCTGTGTCGGGAACCCGGAACAGACCGTCACCTCACCGAGCGCCACGATCCGGTCGCCCAGCGGTGACCCGGCGGGCGCCGCAGACCCGGGTGCCCCGAAGACCCCAGCGCTCATGTCCGGCTCGAGACCCGATGCCGATGGCTCGACGGACATAGCGGGACTGTATCACAGTGAGATAACGTAGTTTTTGGTCCATTTTCACCATATATTGCGTGTGCCTTAAAGGTGACACACAACATCTTGTGGGTAGTTCTTGACAAACCTAACAGGTGGGCCCATAGTAGGCGACCAAGGCGAACAACAGCGGTCGTGGGAGTGTCCTGAGCACCAGCTTCTCCCTGGCGGCAAGACTCCGATAACCGGGAAACTTCCCACCAGCTTTCGTGACGCGTTCGCGTGTCCTCCGTCGGAAGGAGTTACTACATGCCGAGAGGCGCTGCTCATGAGACCGAGTCTGTCGACCAGCAGGTGAACTTGGACCCTGAAGTGGCCGCGCAGTCCGGTCTGGAATTCCCACGGTTCTTTTCTCGGGAAGGGTCTGATTCGTTTGACGAGATTGAGTGGGAATCGCGGGTGGCGTTGATCGGCAGCGAGCAGGGGGAGGTCGTCTTCGAGCAGCGCGATGTCGAAATTCCTTCTTTCTGGTCGCAACAGGCGACGAACATCGTCGTGTCCAAGTATTTCCGAGGGCCGATGGGCTCGCCGACCCGCGAGCGAAGCGTCAAACAGCTCATCGGGCGCGTCGTCGACTCGATTTCGCAATGGGCACGGACCCAACACTACTTCGCGAGCGAGGACGATCTGCAGGCGTTCAGTGACGATCTCAAGCATCTCCTCGTTTTCCAGAAGGCCGCCTTCAATAGTCCGGTCTGGTTCAACTGCGGGTTCGAGGAGGCGCCGCAGTGCTCCGCCTGTTTCATCAACTCGGTCGACGACACGATGGACTCGATCCTGACCTTGGCCAAGACCGAGGGGATGCTGTTCAAGTTCGGATCCGGTACCGGCACCAATCTGTCGTCGATCCGGTCGTCGCGCGAGTTGCTCGCCGGCGGCGGCACGGCGTCTGGTCCGGTGTCCTTCATGAAGGGGTACGACGCATTCGCCGGGGTCATCAAGTCCGGCGGCAAGACCCGCCGGGCGGCGAAGATGGTCGTGCTCAATGTCGACCATCCGGATATCGTCGACTTCATCAACTGCAAGGTCGACGAGGAGCGTAAGGCGTGGGCGCTGATCGACGCGGGGTACGACGGGTCGTTCACGGGCACCGCCTACTCGTCCGTGTTCTTTCAGAACTCAAACAACAGCGTCCGCGTGTCGGACGACTTCATGCGGGCCGTGGTCGACGACGGCGACTGGCAGACGCGGGCGGTTACCGATGATCGCGTGATGGACACCCACAAGGCCCGCGATCTCATGCATCTGATTGCCGAGGGCACCCATGTCTGCGGCGACCCCGGGATGCAGTTCGACACGACCATCAACGACTGGCACACCTGCCCGAATACCGACCGGATTCGCGCGTCGAACCCCTGCTCGGAGTACATGTTTCTCGACGATTCGGCCTGCAACCTGTCGTCCCTCAACCTGATGAAGTTCTTGAAGGAAGACGAGGGAGGGGCGTTCGACCCGGAGGCGTTCGTGGCCGGCGTCCGGACGATGCTCACAGCCATGGAGATCATCGTCGACAACGCGAGCTATCCGACCAAGGCGATCGAGCGCAACAGCAAGGCGTACCGGCCGCTCGGTCTGGGTTATGCCAACCTCGGGGCGCTATTGATGTCGCGGGGAATCCCGTATGACAGCGACGAAGGGCGGTACTGGGCCGGGGCGCTCACGGCGGTCATGACCGGCGAGGCCTACGCCCAGTCGGCGCGAATCGCGCGGGATCTCGGTGGGGCGTTCACCGGTTATGCCGCCAACCAAGAGCCGTTCCTGCGGGTCATGCGCAAACACCGCGACGCGCTGAAAGGGATCAACGCCGAACACGTGCCCGCGCCGCTGTTTGCAGCGGCGAGCCAGTCGTGGAGCGACGCGGTTGAGCTGGGTGAGGCGTTCGGCTATCGCAACGCGCAAGCGACGGTGCTGGCACCGACCGGGACCATCGGCTTCATGATGGATTGCGATACCACCGGGGTCGAGCCGGACATCGCCCTCGTCAAGTACAAGAAGCTGGTCGGCGGCGGTCTCATGAAGATCGTCAACAACACCGTGCCGATGGCGCTCTATCACCTCGGATACGACCAGGCGCAGGTCGATGCCATCGTCGCGTATGTCGACGAACACGAGACTATCGAAGGGGCCCCCCACCTCGACCCGCGCCATCTGGCGGTATTCGACTGCGCCTTCAAGCCGGCGCGGGGGTCCCGCTCGATCCACTACATGGGACACATCAAGATGCTCGGTGCGACCCAGCCGTTCATCTCGGGCGCCATCTCGAAGACGATCAACGTGCCAACCGACGCGACGGTCGAGGACATCGGCCAAGCCTACAGGGACGCCTGGCGGCTCGGTACCAAGGCGGTGTCGATCTATCGCGACGGAAGCAAGCGCACCCAGCCGCTGAACACGTCGCGCGTCAGTCAAGGGGCGACCGTGGAAACGGCGGACACTCCGCAACCCAAGCGGCGCCGGTTGGCGGACGAGCGTCAGGCGATTACCCACAAGTTCGACATCGCCGGGCACGAGGGTTACATCACGGTCGGGTTGTTCGAGGACGGCACGCCGGGCGAGATCTTCCTCGTAATGGCGAAGGAGGGCTCGACCATCTCCGGGTTCGCCGACGCATTTGCCCAGGCGGTGTCGTACGCGCTGCAATACGGTGTGCCGCTGCAGATGCTTGTCGACAAGTTCAGTCACGTGCGGTTCGAGCCAGCCGGCATTACCAAGAATCCGGACGTGCGCGTGGCCAAATCAATCGTCGACTACATCTTCCGCTGGATGGCAACAAAATTCCTGTCGCAGGAGGCGCAATATTACGCCGGCGTGAACGTGCGGGCCGCCGTCGAGCCGGTAGGCGAACAGCTCGAGCTCGACTCGCTGGTCACTGGTACGGACGGGTCATCGGAGAGAGAAGAGAAGGGCGTCGAGGATGGGGCTGCGCCATTCGCGATCCAGAACGACCAGGATGCGCCGCCCTGCTCGACATGCGGTGCGATCATGATTCGCAACGGCAGCTGCTACAAATGCGTGAACTGCGGGGCGACAAGCGGCTGTGCGTAGGTTTTCCTGGCGAGGCGCCCGCCTGGACGGCGTTGCTTCCTCGGTCACAGCCCGCCTGGCTGCTCCCTCGTCGCGCCTTGCCAGGCGAACGCCTCGCCAGGAAAACCCCGCCTGGTGAGGGTCTGGCGGCGTTGCTTCCTCGGTCACAGCCCGCCTGGCTGCTCCCTCGTCGCGCCTCGCCAGGAAAACCCGGCCTGGTGAGGGTCTGGCGGCGTTGCTTCCGCGGTCTCCGCGCACACCGACCCCTTGTTGTCTTCTCGCACCCTGCTCGGGATAGGAGTCAGGTTTCTTCTGACTTCTGCTTTTTGGCTTCTGACTCCTGCAGATCCCCGTCCTCCACCCTTCCGAAGTAGGCGAGTCCGACGAGGAGCAACGCGAACAGGGCTCTGGCGATTTGCGGCTCGGCCGCGACCTGGCCGTAGAGGTGGCCGGCGTTGTGCAGCGCCAATGACTGTAGCCCGAAGAGGGCGGCCAGAGCCAGGGCCAGGCTGCCCGGCAAGCCAACGCGGATCAAGAGCCCGGCAAGCACGAGCATCGCCCCGAGCACGATCGCGCCGATGTTGGCAAGCACCTCGAGTTGCGAGTCGCCGACGAGATCGACGAGACCCGCCAACAGGGAGTAGAGCCCGTAGCTGGTCATTCCGAGTGTGGCCGTCGTCAGCATCGTATCGTGATGTATTATGCGTCTCTTGTGCGTGTCCGCCCAAGTTCAACACGGCACCCCGGTCGTCGCGTCGGGCGCATCGCCGCTCGCTCGGTAGGGCTCGGTGTGGCTCTGACCATGGGCGTCTGGTCTCTGATGCCGCCTCCGGTCGGCGCACAGGTTCGGGGCGACCTCGTCTTCGACCAAATTCTCGACCAGTATGTTCGGGACGGTCTTGTCTACTACGCGGCGCTCCGGGCGGAGCGTCGGGCGCTCGACGGCTACGTGCAGTCGCTGACAGAGCGGCCGGCGGTCTTCGACGCGTGGTCGAGGGAGCGCCGGCTCGCCTACTGGATCAACGGCTACAACGCCCTGGTCCTGAAGACCGTCATCGACGGCTACCCGATCCGCGGGGTGTCGGCAGAGTTTCCGGAAAACAGCGTCATGCAGATTCCGGGAGTCTTCTCGGGACGCGAGCACCGGATTGCCGGGCGACGTCTGACGCTCCAATCCATTGAGGACGAGCTGATTGCCTCGTTTGGCGACCCGCGAGCCCATCTGGCGCTTGGGCGTGGGGCGGTCGGTAGTCCGCGATTGCGTAGCGAGGCGTTCAGCGACGACCGCCTCGAGATGCAGCTCGAAGCGGTGGTCGAAGATTTCGCGACAACGCCGCGCCATGTCACCCTCGACCGGGCCGGCGACGAAGTGGTGGTCAGCGCTGTGCTCGGCTGGCGGTCGGAGCAGTTCGCGACGCTGGCTGGCGCCACCGCAAGCGGACGCAGCCCGATCGAGCGTGCCGTCGTGGCCCTCATCTCGCCGGCGCTGTTTCAGAGCGAGCGCGAGTTTCTCGCACGGAACACGTTTCGTCTACGCTATAGCGACTTCGACTGGCGGCTGAACGATTTGACGGGTGGGGGACCGTATTAGCCTAAAGCCCATAGCCAAGGAGAGGTCAGCGTTCATGGATCTACAACTGGAGGGTAAGGTCGCCGTCATCACCGGTTCGAGCCGTGGTCTCGGGCTGGCCAGCGCGAGGGCTCTGGTCGGCGAGGGTGCTCGGGTGTGCGTTTGCGCACGGGGCGTCGAGCGGTTGGAGGAGGCGGTCCGCGAACTGCGGGCCGAGGCGGGCGCTGATGAAGCCGTGGTCGGCGTGGAGGCGGACCTCAATACGGCGTCAGGCGTCGAAACCGTCATCGACCGGACGGTGACCACGTATGGCGGCATCGACATCTTGGTCAACAACGTCGGGAAGGCGGGTGGGGGAGGGCTGCTCGAGACGACCGATACCGAGTGGCAAGCGGCGCTCGACGCCACGCTGTATCCGGCAATCCGCGCCTCGCGGCTCGCCGTGCCGCACATGCGCGCGCGCAGCGGCGGCGTCATCATCATGATTGCCTCGATCTGGGGCCGCGAGTCCGGCGGCCGGATGACCTACAACGCGGTGAAGGCGGCCGAAATCAGTCTGGCGAAAGCGCTGGCTGGGCAGCTGGCAAAGGACAACATCCGCGTGAACAGCGTGGCGCCCGGGTCGATCTCCTTTCCAGGTGGCTCCTGGGCCAAACGCCAGGCAGAGGACCCGGAGGGGATGGCGGCGTTCGTTACGCGCGAGCTCCCGTTCGGTCGCTTCGGCCGCGCCGAGGAAGTCGGTCAGGTCGTGGCGTTCCTTGCCTCGCCGCGGGCCAGCTGGGTGAGTGGCGCCAGCGTGACCGTCGACGGCTGTCAGTCGAGAGCGCTGTTCTAGCGATGCTGCGCCGAACGCCGCCCGTATCCTGTCGCCTCCGCATCGCTAGCTAGCTTTTCTCACAGCCCCGCTACGCGGGGGGCTAGCCTCGCGACCGCTTTGCCCTTCATCCAACTCGAGCGGCTAGCACCATACGCCATAAATTCGCCTCTTGTTCGTTTTTTCTTCGTCTGTTACCATCCCCGATCATGCGGGGAGCACCACTCGGTCTTTCCGGTTCACGGCACGCGCCCACGCTGTCTCACGGACAGCGGGATGCCGCCCTGCTCGAGGCGCTGGAGGGGCTTGTCCCGTCTGGGACGGTTGGTGTCGAGGCTCCGGCCGGTGGGCCCCACGCCGCACCGCTTGACGGAGCGATCGTCACCGCGTGGCGTCGCCTTCCCGCCGAGCCGGCGCAGTGGGCCGATTATCCTGACGGGCTCGACGACCGGCTACGCCTAGCCCTTGCCGCCGGGGGCATCGTGCGTCCCTATATCCATCAGGCGGCAGCGATGACGCATGCTCTGGAGGGCCGTCACGTTGTCACGATCACGCCGACCGCATCGGGCAAGACGCTCTGCTACAACGCGCCCGTGCTCAGTACCATCCTGCGGGACCAGTCGACACGTGCGCTCTATTTATTCCCGACGAAGGCGCTGGCCCAGGACCAACTGGCTGAATTGCTGACGCTAACCGGGCGTCTGGCTGAGCATGCCTCGATCGGCGCGTTTACCTACGATGGCGATACGCCGCAGGATGCGCGTCGCGCGGTTCGCGGCCGCGCCCATCTGGTGCTGAGCAACCCGGACATGTTGCATTCGGGCATCCTGCCGCATCATCCCCGCTGGGCGAAGTTGTTTGAAAACCTGCGCTACGTGATTATCGACGAGCTCCATGCCTACCGTGGGGTCTTCGGCAGCCATCTGGGCAACATCCTCCGGCGTCTCAGACGCATCTGCGCGCACTATGGGTCGTCGCCGGTCTTCATCTGTTCGTCGGCCACCATCGCCAATCCCAAAGAGCTGGCCGAACGGCTCACCGGAGAACAGTTTGCGCTGGTCGAGCGCAACGGCGCGCCGCGCGGCGAGAAGATCTTCGCCTTGGTCAACCCGCCTGTCGTCAACCCGCAGCTCGGCATCCGACGGTCATATGTTGCCGAAACCCGTCGCCTGGCGGTCGAGTTCCTCACACGCCGTCTCCAGGTCATCGTGTTCGCGCAGAGCCGGCTGACCACCGAAGTGCTCACAACGTATCTCAAGCAGGCGTGTCGCCGGCTCCCGGGTGGCGCGGAGGCGATCCGAGGCTACCGTGGCGGGTACTTGCCGTTACGGCGTCGGGAGATCGAGCGGGGATTGCGTGCCGGTACGGTTTCCGGGGTCGTATCAACGAATGCCCTGGAGCTGGGAATCGACATCGGCGTGCTCGATATCTGTGTCATGGCGGGCTATCCGGGGACGGTCGCGGCCACATGGCAACGCGCCGGTCGAGCCGGCCGCAGGAGCACTCGGTCGGCGGCAGTGATGGTGGCCAGCAGCGCGCCGATCGATCAGTTCATCGTGCAGCATCCGGCATTTTTTTTCGAGGCTTCGCCGGAGCACGCGCTCATCAACCCGGACAACCTTCAGATCCTCCTCGACCACATCAAGTGCGCCGCGTTCGAGCTGCCGTTCGCTCTACACGAAGACGACAAGGAGCTGTTCGGGCCCGAAGACTTGCAGGCGGTGCTGGGGCTGCTGCGCGACGAGGGGTTCGTTGATCTGGTCGACGATCGGTGGCACTGGATGCACGAGTCGTATCCGGCCGACGCTATCAGTCTTCGCTCGGTGTCGTCCGACAACGTCGTCGTGGTCGACGTGTCTGACGAGACCACGATCATCGGCGAGGTCGATTTCAGCGCCGCCACCTCGACGCTGTACGAGCAGGCGATTTATCTCGTCGAAGGCAACCAGTATCAGGTCGATCGGTTGGATTTCGACCGGCGCAAGGCCTACGTGCGACCCGTCGATAGCGATTACTACACCGATGCGATCACCTACACCAAGGTGAGCGTGCTGGAGGAGTTCGATCGGGTTCTTCAACCACGTCCCGCGACGGACCTGGCCCCCGTCGATCGCGGTGTGCTCGCGCTTGGGTGTCATGGTGAGGTGCACGTCGTCTCACGGGTGGTCGGGTTCAAGAAGATCAAGTTCTATACGAACGAGAACGTGGGGTCTGGTGAGCTCGATCTCCCAGAGCAGGAGATGCATACGACCGCCTACTGGTTGAGGCTGTCCCGGGCGCTCGTTGACCGCCAGCCATTTGCCGCAGATGACCGACGCGACGGCATCGTCGGGCTGGGGTTCGCGTTGCGGCAGGTTGCGCAGCTCATGTTGATGTGCGACCGCCACGATATCGGTCTGGCGATTCACGGCGAGGAGCGGCGGGTGGCGCAAATGAGCCCGGCCGATCCGGGGGGCCGGGACGAGGAGGAGCCAACCATCTTCATCTACGACAACTACCCTGGGGGCATCGGGTTCAGCGAGCCGTTGTTCGGTTTGCACGATCGGTTGCTGTCGCACACGCGGGGGTTGATCGAGCGCTGCCCGTGCGAGGCGGGCTGTCCGGCCTGTGTCGGGCCAATTGGACGGACGGGGCCGCGTGCCAAGCCGGTCGCGCTGGCGCTGCTGGTCTCGATTGGCGTGCCGGACACGGCGGACGGGCTGACCTAGCCTGCCATGAGAATCTTGTACTTGTCCTGCACCGTCCGGCATTGAATTGACAAGGCGCGCACAGCGCGCCCCGCGGTGGCGGCGTGGGGCGGTGGGCCCCCACAAGCCACCGCGTGGGGTCCGGGGCGCAGCCCCGACTGAAGAAGCCGCGCACGTGCGCGCCCGCGAGGAAGCGGCGCGGGGCATCGGGCCCCCGCAAGCGACGAGCCAGGGTGTGGGGCGGAGCCCCACTTATGTAATGCCCGGGGCGAAGCCCCGTCTAGTCATGACCGATCCAACCCGGTTACGGACGCTGAAAGCACTGTTGCGGGGCGGGGGCCGAGCGTCGGCCGGAGCAGCTGAATCGGCCCGCGCGTCGGTCGATCCAGAGGCGCTCGCAACCGGTCTGGGTGGCAGTCTCGAGGACGCGCCGCTCGGCCCTTGCCCGGTCGTGCGGTGGGTGGTCGGCCCTGAAGGCCCTGAAGGCCATGATGGCCCTGATGGCAATGACGAAAATGATGAACATGACGAAGTCGATGAGCCCTATGGTGACCGACTGGAAGCGGCTTCTCGTGCAATCAGCGCTGAGGGGTTGGCTGTACTGTGCGGTGAGGGAAGCCGACAGGAAGCACCCAAGTCTGGTGTGGCCCCGACCGACGGGGTGATCTTCTTCGACCTGGAGACGACCGGGCTCAGTGCCGGCGCTGGCACGGTCGCTTTCGTGGTCGGATTCGGGTGTTTCGATGGAGCCCGTTTCCATGTGTGGCAGTTCGTCCTGCCGAGCTTCGCCACCGAGCGGCGTCTGCTGGCTGCGGTGACCGCCGCCGTGTCGCGGGCGCACACCGTAGTCACGTTCAACGGTAAGTCGTTCGACATGCCGTTCATGGAGATGCGCTGGCTCTATCACCGGCTTGCGACGCCGCTGCCCGCGCTTCGGCATCTGGACCTGCTCCACCCGGCGCGACGGTTCTGGGGCCCGGACACCGGAGGTCTGGGGATGCTCGAGCGTCGCGTATTGGGTTTTCGGCGGCGGGGTGACGTATCTGGGTACGAGATCCCGTCACGCTATTTCAACTATCTCCGATCGGGCGATCCGGCGCCGCTCCGACGCGTGCTCTTGCACAATCGTCTGGACCTGGCTTCGCTGGCTGTCCTTACCGGGCTGGCCTGCGAACTCGTCGATGGTGGGCCGAACGCAGCTCGCGATGCGCGCCAGTGCCTTGGACTGGGGCGGGTATACGAACGTAGTGGGAATCGGCCAGACGCACATGTCTGCTACGAGCGGGCAGCGGGGTTGAGTCCGGGAAGCAGCGGGGTGTTCTGTCCCGGGGATCTGGACGTGCGGGCCGAAGCGCTGTTTCGCGTGGCGTCGGCGCAACGCGGTCAACGCCGTCACGCCGATGCGGCGCGTGTCTGGCAGGGGCTGCTCGATCTCCGGCGGCCGCCCGGACTGTTCGAGCGTGAGGCGCTCAGGTCCCTGGCCGTGCACCACGAGCACCGGCTCAAGGACACGCACACGGCCCTCCTATTCGCGCGCCGAGCCTATGCGATGGAGCGCACGGCGTCTCGCCGGCAGGAGGGGCGAAAGCGGATGTCTCGTCTGGAGCGGCGGCTGGCGGGTGACTCGGGCTGCTAGCGAAGCTGCGGCTCAAACCGACAAGTGCAATGGAGCGCAGCCTCGCGAGCAGAAGATGTTCGACTCAGGTCGTCGTGGTCGTTGCCTTCGCCCCGGTCTTCTGCTGCTTCTGCTGGCGTTCCTTGAGTCCGGCGACCGTTTGGGCGCCGTATTTCTTCGTGAACCGCTCGACGCGACCCTCGGTGTCGATGAGCTTCTGCTTGCCGGTGAAGAAGGGGTGACAGTTCGAGCAGATCTCGAGCCGGAGCTCCTTCTTGGTCGACCGCGTGTTCCACGTCGCGCCACAGGCACAGTGAGCCTCGACGTCGAAACACTCCGGATGAATGCCGTCCCTCACGGTATGCTCCTTCTTCCCTCAGCTAGCGCAGCCTCCAATTATAGCAGACGGACGCGATAGGAGCGTCTGTAGCACGAAGCCAGAAGCCCGAGCCGGCGAGCGTGGTCTCGCCCCTACAATCCCGCCAGTTCTAACAGCGCCGTCCAGAATGCTGGCAGACCGTCGCCCAGCTTCGCCGATATTGGCAACACGGTTCGCCCAAGCGCCAGTTCGTGGGCCTTCAGTGCGGCGCGGCGCGCCGACGCCTTCAGCCGGTCGACCTTTGTGGCCGCCACGACCATCGGTAGACGCAGCTCGGAGAGCCAGGCGACCGCGTCACAGTCGGTCGCCAGCCCTGGGTGCCGCGCATCGACCAGCAGAATCGCGCCGGCGGGTGCGGTGCGTCCCGGCCGGTCTGGTGTCTCGTGCGGGTCTGGTTGGAAGTAGCGCCGAGTCAGCCGGTCGAACCCGTGGTTGGCCGCTTCGCCGCCGCGGGCGTAGCCGTACCCAGGAAGGTCGATTAGCAACAACGCGCCTCGATGTTTGGCAAGCTGGAGGCGATAGACGTTGAGCAGCCGCGTCGTGCCAGGGGCGCCCCCGGCCCTGGCGATTTTCCGGTGCGCCAAGGCATTGATGAGCGTTGATTTTCCAACATTTGACCGCCCGACGAAGGCGATCTGCGGCACGTGCGCGACCGGCAGCCGGCTGCCGAGCCCGACACTCGTGACGAACTCGGCCGTCTGGATCTTCATCCGCCTTCGCCGAGGCTACGGCGGACAGGCAAGGGCCTGCCGAAGAGCGTCTGAAGCCCGAAGCCTGACGCCGGCAGGCCAGCGTCGTAACTCGGCCTGCCCTAATGCGTCACCCTGCCGTCCGAGCTCGTGGGCTGCGCACCGGTCTCGTCCTGTCCAGCGGCAGGGAGCAGCGCGGTGAGCGGCCCTTCCAGAGCGATCTTCAGCACTTCGTCCATCGACTCGACCAGATGTAGATCGAGGACGTCGAGGACCGCCTTCGGGATATCGGCCAGATCCTTCTCGTTGTCCTTCGGCAGAATGATCGTCGTCACGCCGGCCCGGTGAGCCGCCAGGACCTTCTCCTTGACGCCGCCAATGGGCAACACCTTGCCACGGAGCGTGATCTCGCCGGTCATCGCCACGTCGCGGCGTGTCGCGATCCTGGCCAGGTTTGACACCAGCGCCGTTGCCAGCGTGATGCCGGCTGAGGGCCCGTCCTTCGGAATCGCGCCCTCGGGGACATGCACGTGGACATCAGTCTGGCGGTGGAAGTCTTTCTGTATACCGAAGGCCTCGGCCCGCGATCGGACGTAGCTCAGCGCGGCCTGGGCCGATTCCTGCATTACGTCGCCCAGCTTGCCGGTCAGTGTCAACCGGCCTTTGCCCGGCATCAGTGTCGACTCGGTGAGCAGCAGCTCGCCACCCGCCTCGGTCCAGGCCAGCCCGGTCGCGATACCAATCTCGTTCTTGTCCTCCAGCATGGTCGGGCGGAACCGTGGCACCCCGAGATGCTCGGTAACCTTTTCGCCGGTGACCTCCTCGGAGAACTGCTTCCCTTCGAGCACGACCTTGCGGGCCACCTTGCGGCAAATCGCATTGATCTCCCGCTCGAGGCTGCGGACACCGGCTTCGCGTGTGTACCGCCTGATGATCGTCTCGAACGACTCGTCCTTGAACTGGATGTTCTTCTTAGTCAGCCCGGTGGCCTTCACCGCCTTGGAAGCGAGGAAGCACCTGGCAATTTCGATTTTCTCGAGCTCGGTGTAGCCGGCCAGCTGCAACACTTCCATCCGGTCCCGCAGAGCCTGGGGCACGGTATGGAGCACGTTGGCCGTGCAGATGAACATGATGTTCGAGAGGTCGTACTCGACATCCAGGTAGTGATCGAGAAACGTGTGGTTCTGTTCAGGGTCGAGCACTTCGAGCAGGGCCGCCGACGGGTCTCCCCGAAAGTCCATCGACATCTTGTCGACCTCGTCGAGGAGCATCACCGGGTTCATCGTGCCGGCCTTCTTCATCATCTGGATGATTTGGCCGGGGAACGCTCCTATGTAGGTGCGCCGATGCCCGCGAATCTCCGCCTCGTCCCGGACCCCGCCAACCGACAGACGGACGAACTTGCGATTCGTCGCGCGTGCGATCGACTTGGCGAGGGAGGTCTTGCCGACTCCCGGCGGACCGGTGAACGTGAGGATGGTGCCTTTGGGCTTGCGGACGAGTGTACGGACAGCGAGGAATTCGAGAATCCGGTCCTTGATCTTCTCCAGCCCGTAGTGGTCCTGGTTCAAGATCTGCTCGGCCTTCTTGAGGTCTCGGCTCTCCCGCGACCGTTTGCGCCAGGGCACGGCGATCAGCCAGTCGAGATAGTTGCGCGAGACGGTCGCCTCGGCCGACATCGGCGGCATGCCCTCGAGACGCTTCAACTCCTGGACCGCCTTCTCCTCGACGTCCTTGGGCATCCGCGCCAGTTCGATCTTCTTCTTCAGCTCGTCGAGCTCACTGCCCTTGTCCTCTTTACGACCCAGTTCCTTCTGAATCGCCTTCATCTTTTCGTTGAGGTAGTACTCCTTCTGCGCCTTCTCCATCTGCTTCTTCACGCGAGACTGGATCCCACGGTCGACTTGCAGCTTGTCTACCTCGATCTCGAGCAGGCTGGCGATCCGGACGAGGCGCTCGAGCGGAGAAATGATCTCGAGTAGATTCTGTTTTTCCTCCACACCGACCACGAGGTGCGCGGCGATTGTGTCGGCCAGCTTGCTGGCGTCGTCGACGCGCACGGCTGCGATCATCGCGTCATAGTGCAAGTTGTTCGAGAGCTTCACGTATTGCTCGAATAACGACACGACGCGGCTCATCGTGCTTTCGACTTCGTCACTCGCGTCGTCCTGCCTGGGCAGCAGCTTCGCCACGACGCGATAGAACCCCTTGTCTTCCTTCCACTCGACGGCGCGGGCGCGGTCGAGCCCCTCGACCAGCACCTTGATGTTGCCATCCGGCAGCTTCAGGCTCTGCACGATGTTGGCCACACAGCCCATCGTGAAAATGTCCTTCGGCTGCGGGTCGTCGGTGGTGGCGTCCTGTTGCGCTGCGAGGAAGATCCGCTTGTCCTTCAGGAGCGCGTGCTCGAGCGCCCGTGTCGACGACGGCCGGCCAATGACGAACGGCATCATCATGTGCGGAAACACGACGACGTCGCGCAGTGGAACAATCGGGAGCGTTTCGTAGACTTCCATAAGGGGGGCTGGCGCTAACCGGCCTTTTCGATGACGGTAATCGGGTCGTCCTTGGATTGCACCACTTCACGGGTGATGACGCACTCACGGATCTTCTTCTGTCCTGGGAGGGTGTACATGATATCGAGCATGAGGTCCTCGATAATCATGCGCAGCCCGCGAGCGCCAATCTTTCGTTCCAGCGCTGACTCGGCAATTGCTTCGACGGCGTCGTCTGTGAAGCGGAGCTTGACGTTCTCGTACTCGAACAACCGCTCGTACTGGCGTGTGATGGCGTTACGCGGTTTTGTGAGAATCTGCATCAGCGCCGGTTTGTCCAGTTCGTGGAGTGCGCCGATGACCGGAAGCCGGCCCACGAACTCCGGGATGAGACCGTAGCGAATCAGGTCTGCGGGTTCGACCATCTCGAGCGTCGAGCCCAGGTCCCGTTCGTGCGACGTCTTGATATCGGCACCGAATCCCAGCATCTTGCGCCCGGCCCGCCGCTGGATCGTCTGGTCGAGCCCGACGAAGGCCCCGCCGCAGATGAACAGCACGTTGCTGGTGTCGACCTGGAAGAATTCCTGGTGCGGATGCTTGCGACCGCCCTGGGGCGGCACGTTGGCGACGGTGCCCTCGAGAATCTTCAGCAGCGCCTGCTGCACCCCCTCTCCCGAGACGTCACGGGTGATCGAGGGGTTCTCGTCCTTGCGACAGATCTTGTCGATCTCGTCGATGTAGATAATGCCCTGCTGGCACTTCTCGATGTCGCCCCCCGCCGCCTGGAGCAGCTTGAGCACGATGTTCTCAACGTCCTCACCGACATACCCGGCCTCGGTGAGGGTCGTGGCATCAACAATGGTGAAGGGGACCGACAGCAGCTTGGCCAAGGTCTGGGCGAGCAGGGTCTTGCCGGAACCAGTCGGTCCAATCAGCAGGATGTTCGATTTGGTGAGCTCGGTCTCGTTTCGGTTGCGCGATTGCTTCTGGATTTCGACGCGCTTGTAGTGGTTGTAGACGGCGACTGACAGCTTCTTCTTGGTCTGCTCCTGCCCGATGACGTACTCGTCCAGAAACTTCTTGATCTCCTGGGGTACTGGGAGCGGCGACTTGGCGCTCCGGTTCTCGAAGCGGTTGTCGTCGGCGATGATGTCGTTACAGACCTCGACACACTCGTCGCAGATGAACACGGTCGGACCGGCGATCAGCTTGCGAACATCGTTCTGATCCTTGTTGCAGAACGAGCAACGGAGGACCTCGGGTTCACCGCTTTTCTTAACCATAGTCATAACCCGCCGGCGCGCGGCGCAACACGCCCCGCCATCTAGGCGCGCTGCTTGATTACTTCGTCAATAATACCGTATTCGCGACTCTGATCGGCCGTCATGATGTAGTCGCGTTCGGTGTCTTCTTCTATCCGTTTGAGCTTCTGTCCAGTGTGCGTGACGAGAATCTCGTTCAGTCGAGTGCGTGTCCGGATGATCTCACGGGCGTGGATATCGATATCGCTCGCCTGCCCGGCCAGGCCGCTCATCAGCGGCTGATGGATCACAATCCGGGAGTTCGGCAGGCTGAACCGCTTGCCGGACGCCCCGGCCGCAAGCAGCACCGCCGCCATCGACGCCGCCTGACCGACACACACGGTCTGCACGTCCGGTTTGATGAACTGCATCGTGTCGTAAATCGCCAACCCTGCGGAGATGGAGCCGCCCGGGCTGTTGACATACATCATTATGTCGCGGTCGGGGTCTTCGGCTTCGAGAAACAGCATTTGAGCAATGACGACGTTGGCGATCGAGTCCTCGATCGGTGTACCGATGAAAATGATGCTGTCCTTCAGGAGTCGCGAGTAGATATCGTAGGCACGCTCGCCACGATTGGTCTGCTCGACCACCATCGGGATCAACTGGTTGCGTGCCTCAGACATAGTCACTTGCTCGACATCAATCAGAAATCAGGCGGTGTTCGCGACGCTGCGGCACCGACCGTGCGTGCTTCCGGTTCGACATGTTGTGATCGGGAACTCGACGACCGAGCGCATCATTCACGCAGTCACGATCGTAGCATGCGACAAAAGGAAGTCCATCGCCTTCTCTCGCCGCAGACCCTCCGACAACCTGGCTATGCCGTCCTCCTTCTCCAGTTGCGCCCGCACCGCCGCCGGCGTCCGTCCCAGCTGTTCGGCGTAGCGAGTCAACTCGCGCTCGATATCCTCATCTCCGACTGTCAACGACTCGCGCCGGGTCACCTCGTCGAGCACCATCGAGCCTCGCACCATCTCCAGTGACGGGGCCCGCTGCTCGTCGCGTAACGCGTCCCAGTCGATCTTGGCCGTCTGCGGGTCGACGCGCTGCTGGGCTAGCCTGTTCGCGATCTGCTCCAGCCGCCGACCGATCTCCCGACTGACCAGTCCCTCGGGTACCTCCACCGTTACACGGGCCGCGAGCTGGGTCATCAAATCCTGCCGGACCCCGCGATCGGCTTCCGTCTCTGCCTGGCGCTGCAGGTCGCTTGCGATTCGCGTCCTCAGCGCCTCCAGTGTGCCGAATTCGCCCACTGACCGGGCGAAGTCGTCATCGAGCTCCGGGAGCAGCCGGCGGTGAATCGCCTTCACGACCACCTCATATGCCACTTTCGTGCCGGCAAGTTCGGTCTGCTCGTGGTCCGCCGGATACGACAATTCGAACGCCTTCGACTCGCCAACCTGCAGACCAATCAGCTCGGTGTCGAATCCCGGGGGATTGGCCGCCGCACCCAACTCGATCGACACATCCTCATGTCGGTCCTCGGGAAGGGTGGACGAGCCGCCTCCTGGGTCGCTCACACCTCGACGCGTCAGGTCCAGGGTGACGGTGTGACCTACCTCGACCCCTTGGTCCGCGGCCGGCTCGAGCCGGCTCGCGCGCCGACGTACCTCCTCCATCGCGCGGTCTGTCCCGTCGGCGTCCAGCGTCACTGGCGTCCGCCGCAACGTCAGCGCGGTGTAGTCGAGCGCCTCAATCGACGGCATCACCTCGAAGAGAGCGTGGAACGTCAGCGGTTGTCCGTCGTCGACCGATACCTCCCTCACATCAGGCGTTTCGATCGGCGTCAACGCCTGCTCCCGCAGCGCGTCGTCCACGGCTCTTGGTACTAGCTCGTGGGCCACGTCGCGCAAGATGTCGTCCTTGAAGTGCTGCCGCACGATGCGGACTGGCACCTTGCCCGGTCGGAACCCCGACACCTTGGCCCGCCGACTGTACTGCGCGGCGAGCCGGTCGATCGTAGCGTCGACGTCCGGAGCGAGAATTTCCACGTCGAGCCGCCGGCGTGTCTCGCTCAGCTCGGTAATCGCCGCCTTCATAATGACTATCGGCCTTCGGAAAGATTGCTTGAAGTCTCCATTCGATCTGAGTGGTGCGAAAGGGGGGATTTGAACCCCCACAGCCTTCCGGCTACCGGATCCTAAATCCGGCGCGTCTGCCAGTTCCGCCACTTTCGCATGGCTTCTCGTGTTGACGGGAGACGTCTGGGATGGCTCGCCCAATCACAGCTCTCAGGCTACCATACCGCGGCGGCGGTGCGTCCGCCGGGAGTAGGCCCTGTGCTAATGTTGACGTGTGGACGGTGACATTTGGCCCTGCCAGCCACACTCCCATCACAGATCCCGCTGACGGAAGCCCGGCGATGGAGGATTCACGCATGGACGGCGCGTCACGACGAGTAGTCGACAGGGAGGCCAGCATCGACTGGTTCCGCGAAACCCGCCAGCGGACAGCCGGCATGTTCGATCTGTTGACCGAGGAGGCGTACTACGAGCAGCCGATTCCGTTGCGTCATCCCATCGTGTTCTACGAGGGACACATACCGGCGTTCAGCATCAACAGCCTCATCAAGCGGGGACTCGGGCGCGACGGGCTGGACGAGGACCTCGAACGGCTGTTCGCGCGGGGGATCGACCCCGAGGATCAGGACTCGGCCGACACGGTCGCGATCCGGTCCTGGCCCACTCGAGCGACGGTCCGGCACTACGCCGACAACGCGGATCGGACGATTCTCGATGCGCTCGAGCATGCCGAGATCGAGCAGGACGGTCATCCCGTGCTGCATCGAGGACAGGCGGTGTTCACCCTGATCGAGCACGAAGAGCTTCATCAGGAGACCCTGGCTTACATGTGGCACCAACTGCCCCAGACGAGGAAGAGGCGGCCCGCCGCCGCGCACGTCATTGCTGATGGTGCGGTGCCGGAGCCGATGCAGATACAGATTCCGGCCGGCCGGGCGACTTTGGGGGCCATGCTGGACGAGATCCCATTCGGTTGGGACAACGAGTTCCCGCGTCTGCAAGTCGAGGTGCCCGGCTTCGTCATCGACAGACACAACGTGACCAACCAGCAGTACCTCGAGTTCGTCGAGGCGGGCGGCTACAGGAATCCCGAATGGTGGTCTGATACCGACTGGGCCTGGCTGACCGGTGCCGGCATGGATCATCCGTCGTTCTGGGTCCGTCAGGGGAGTGAGTGGTTCTGGCGCGGGATGTTTGATCTGATTCGGTTGCCGATGTCCTGGCCCGTCTATGTGTCCTACGCCGAAGCGTCGGCCTATGCCCGGTGGAATGGGCGGCGCCTGCCGACCGAGGCCGAATTCCACCGCGCGGCGTTCGGGACGCCGGAGGGGAGCGAGCGCGCCCATCCGTGGGGCGACGCGCCACCGGATCCGACCCGGGGCAACTTCGGCTTCCAGCACTGGGAGCCGGCGCCGGTCGGGTCGTACCCTGCGGGTATGAGCGCCTGGGGGGTGCACGATCTCGTGGGCAACGGCTGGGAGTGGACCTCGACCGTGTTCGAAGGTTTTCCAGGTTTCAGGCCGATGGCCTCGTATCCGGAGTATTCCGCCGATTTCTTCGACGGTCAGCACTACGTGATCAAGGGGGCGGCCCCGGTCACCGCCGCCGGGCTGGTTCGCCGCAGTTTGCGCAACTGGTTCCGGCCACACTACCCGTATGTCTATACCGGCTTCCGCTGTGTCGAGGATGGTGACTGAGATGGCGCCGACCAGCACCTCCGTCCTGACGCGTCGTGGGCGGCTCGCCAAGGATGTCCGACGCGATCTGGAGGGGTCCCAGAAACGACTCCAGCCCAAATATCTCTATGACGCGCTGGGTTCGCAGCTCTTCGAGGCGATCTGCGAGTTGCCCGAATACCGCATCACGCGAGCCGAACGGGGACTGCTCGCCGCGCATGCCGGCGAAATGGGTGTCGGTCTGGTGTCGCCCGTCACGCTGGTCGAGCTCGGAGGGGGCAGCGGGGAAAAGCTCGCGTTGCTGATCGAGCCGCTGGTGCAGACGCTTCGCGATGTGAGCGTGGCGCTCGTCGATGTCTCGAGCACCGCAATCGCGCTGGCGACACGGACCCTTGGGCGATATCCGGATCTGCCGGTGACCGGGCACGAAACGACCTATGAAGATGGTCTCCGCCAGGCTGTAGCCACTCGCTCAGGCGACGACACGATACTGGTGGCGTTCCTTGGTTCGAACTTCGGCAACCTCGACCCCGCCGAGGCCCTGGCGTTTCTGGGGCGCGTCCGGTCGGCGTTGCGAGCCGGCGATCGGCTAGTACTCGGCGCCGATCTCGTGAAGCCGGAAGCGGAACTGGTGCTCTCCTACGATGACCCGCTTGGCGTGACCGCCGCGTTCAACAAGAACCTGCTGGTGCGGCTCAACCGGGAGCTTGGCGCCAACTTCGATCTCGACCAGTTCGCCCATCGCGCGGTCTGGAACGCGACGGCGTCACGGGTCGAGATGCATCTCGAGAGCCTGTGTGACCAGACCGTCTTGCTTCCGGCTGCCAATTGCCTGGTGCGATTCACCGCGGGTGAGTCGATCTGGACCGAGAGCTCGTATAAGTACAACGAGGACGGAATTGCGGACATGGGGGCCGCGGCCGGATTCGCCCGTCGCGACCAGTGGGTAGATGCTGAGGCCCGCTTCGCGGTAACGGTGTTCGACGCGGAGTAGGGCGGAATGTTGCAGAAGTCAGAAGTCAGAAGTCAGAAGTCGGAAGGAAGCCGGAGGGCTTCGCCGTTTACCGCTTGAGCCCGCCGCGAGGGGGAGCGCCACGCAAGCCAATGCCCAGCCAGGAAAAACGACCGGACCGGGGCGCCCGATTTCTCGTCGTGGCCGCCAGCCTTATCGTCGTGATCGCCGGGCTTCAGGCGGCGAGTCAACTCCTCCTGCCGTTCCTCACCGCCGTTTTTCTGGCCGTGATCAGCCTTCCGGTCATGGTCTGGCTCCAGCGCAAGAAGGTCCCGACACCCCTCGCGGTCCTCACAACCGTGGCCGCCGCGGCCGGGGTGGTGAGCGTGCTCGGTGTGGTGGTGGGGCAGTCGGTCAACGAGTTTGCGCAGGTGGCGCCACAATACCAGGCGCGAATCCAGGAGCTGGCCAACGGGGTCCTGGCCTGGGTGGAGGAGATCGGGCTGCCGACCTCCGAGTGGAGCCCGCTAGACTACGTCAACCCCGAGGCGGTGGTCGATCTGCTGGTGGAGCTGCTGGGCGGCACGCTGGGTGCCCTGGCCGGGCTGCTGTCGAACGCGTTCCTCGTTCTGCTGGCTGTCATCTTCATCCTGTTCGAGGCGGCCGGGTTCAGGGCCAAGCTTCGTGTTGCGTTCGGCGACCGGGGGGACAACCTGGAGCGGTTCGGCCAGATGACCCTGCAGATTCAGAACTACCTCGCGATCAAGACGGCGGTGAGTCTCGCGACCGGGCTGCTCGCCGGGCTTTGGGTCTGGGGGCTGGGGCTCGACTTCCCGTTGCTGTGGGGGCTGGTCGCCTTCGTCTTCAACTACATCCCCAACCTCGGGTCGATCTTCGCCGCCATCGGGCCGGTGCTGCTGTCAGTGGTGCAGTTTGGCCCCGGTCGCGCCATCGCGGTTGCGGCCGGCTACGTCGTCATCAACGTCGTGTTCGGCAACGTGATCGAGCCGATGCTGCTCGGCCGGCGGCTCGGGTTGTCGACGCTGGTCGTGTTCCTGTCGTTGGTGTTCTGGGGATGGGTCTGGGGGCCGATGGGGATGTTGCTCTCGGTGCCGCTGACAATGATGCTGAAGATCGCCCTGGAGAACACCGAAGACCTGCGGTGGGTGGCCGTGATGCTCGACAAGAATCCGTCGTCAGCCGCCGCCGGATCTAGCCGTGCTTCTTCGCCCGCAGTCCCCGCAGCACCGTCCGATGCTCCGCGTGAGCCGCAAGCGCCGACGCGTAATCCGGCTGCGTGAAGCCAAGTTCCTTGGCGATCTGACCCGCCTGCGATTCTTCGATCGCGCTAATCGACCCGTCGGCCGCCGCCACGGCGAAAATGCAGTCGAGCAGCTCGAGGCGCTGCGTGGCAGTCGCAATCTCGCGAAACTCGCGAGTGACAAGATAGTTCTCGGTTCCCCCAAACAACCGGGCCTGGCTCTTGGCGATTTCGACCACGAGCAGCGCCTGCGCTTCGGGCAGATGACCCAGTTTCTGGACCACCTCACGCATCGACTCGGTCTCTTCTTCACTGATGTGCGAGTCGGCGTGAGCCACCCGGCTCAGGACATAGGCGAAGGCGGCGAGAAACCGCGCCCGGGGTGGCTCGAGTGCCTCGAGCTCGCCCACGATCCGTCTGACCGTGTCGGTGTCACCGTGACCGGTCGCTGTCTGTTGCTCCGCCGAACCCCCGCGCCCCGTAATGCCCAGGATCTCGAGAATGCCCACTCAGTGCCTCCGCTTCATTCGAATGACAGTGCGGTAACCGAGCCCCGGCTACCGAAATTGGTCTCCCAGGGTTCGGATGAACTCGGCCGCGACCGTGCTGGGGTCGGCGCCCCGTTCGTCGACTTCAAGATTCATGCGACGCATCGCGTTGACGTCGATCGTGCCTTCCAGTCTTGTCAGCGCCGCGAGCACGTCCGGCCATTGGCGAGCGAGCCTGGCGCTGACCAGGATGAGGGCATCATACGGCGGAATGGCCGCGCGGTCGTCCTCCAGAATGCGCAGATCGTAGGCCGTGATCCGACCATCGGTCGTATAGGCGCTGATCAGGTCGACCGCGCCCTCGGATACCGCCCGATACATCAGGGCTGCGTCCATGGTGCGCTGCTCTTCAAATGCGAGACCGTAGGTGTCGCGGATGGCGATCCACTCGGGTCGGGAGAAGAACTCGAAGTCTCCGCCCATCGACAGCGTCGGCGCCAGTCGGGTGAGGTCGCTGATACGGGTCAGCCGCATCGCCTCGGCGTCCTGGGCGCGCGCCGCGACCGCGTAAGCATTCTCGAATCCGAGCGTGGCCGCCACCTGGATGCCGTGTGTGTCGGCGAGATACGGCCCGACCTCGGCGAGCACGTCGGCTCGGTCCATCTCGACCGTCGTGCGCCCCATGACGTTCGCCCAGAGTGTGCCCGAGTAGTCGATGGAGACGTCGATGTCGCCGGAGGCGAGGGCGTCGAACGCCACCATTGACCCGAGTGATTGCATCTGGGTGGTGAGGCGGCCGGTCTCACGCTCAACCCACTGGCCCAGCAGATGGGCCAGGACATACTGTTCGGTGAAGCCTTTGGCGCCAATCGTGACCGGGCGATCGCCTCCGGGGAGGAGGGCGGTGGCCAGGGTGAAGCCGGTGTAGACGTAGAGGGCAGCCATTGCCGTCACGACGCCGCCGACCCGCCGCCGCCGACGCGTGCGCACACCGACCTCGAGCGCGTGCACCAGCCCATCGAGCAGCTGCGCCAGGGCCGCTGCGGCGACACACCCGACCAGCACCGCGGTGTAGTTCCGGGTCTGTAGCCCGCTGAAGATGTAGTTGCCAAGGCTGGTCGCGCCGACCGGCGTCGACAGCGTGGCTATCCCGACGGTCCAGACCGTGGCAGTCCGGACACCGGCGACGATGACCGGCATGGCGAGCGGCAGCTCCACCCGGCGCAATTGCTGCCACGGGGTCATGCCCACGGCCTGCGCAGCCTCCTTGAGCGCCGGATCCACTCCGGCAATTCCGGTGACGGTGTTGCGAAGAATCGGTAACACGCCATACAGGGTCAAACCGATGAACGCGGGCAGAAAGCCGATGCTCTGAAGACCCAGCGCCGCCAGGAGAGGCACCATGACGGCCAGCAGTGCCAGGCTCGGCACTGTCTGGATGATTCCGGCCATGCCCAGCGCCGGCTGTTCGAGCCAGCGCACGCGGGTAATCGCCACCCCGAGCGGCAGGCTCACCGCCGCACTGCAGAGCAGTGCCAGCAGCGTCAGCTGGAGGTGCGCCGTCAGATACTCCGGCAGCAGCGCCAGTTGCTGGCTCATGAAAGTGGCTCTCGGGTCAGGAGGGACTCGACGAGCTGGGCTTCGCGCCGCGGGGTGTCAAGCAGCCGTCGCACGTAGTCGTCGGCCGGTTCCCGCATCAGTGTGCCTGGCGTGCCAATCTGCACCAGACGCCCCGTCTCCATGACTGCGATGCGGTCACCGAGCACCAGCGCTTCGACCATGTCGTGAGTCACGAAGACTGCCGTCAGACCGAGCTCGCGTCGGATCCGGACGAAAGATTCCTGCAAGCGCCGTCGGGTCAGCGGGTCGAGCGCGCCGAATGGCTCGTCGAGCAGCATCAGCCGGGGACTGGCTGCGAGCGCCCGCGCCACGCCCACCCGTTGCTGCTGTCCACCCGACAGTTGGTCGGGACGGCGCTCTCGGGTGTCGTCGGGGTCCAGTTCCACCAGTTCGAGCAGCTCGTCGACTCGACGACGGATCTTGGGCTCGGTCCACCCGAGCAGCGCCGGCGTGACGCCAATGTTTTCTGCCACCGTCATGTGGGGAAACAGTCCCACCTGCTGGAAGGCATAGCCGACCCGGCGCCGCAGGTCATGGGGCGCAAGCGCAGCCACGTCGCTGCCGTCCACCAGCACCGAGCCGGCCGAGGGCTCGATCAGCCGGTTGATCATCTTCAAGGTCGTGGTCTTGCCGCTGCCCGAACCGCCCAGCAGCACCAGCAGCTCGCCCTCGTCGATTTGAATCGACAGGTCGTCCACGACGATCTGGTCTCCGTATCGCTTTGTCAGGTGCTGAAGCTCGATCATACGGTGCCCGAGCGTGGGATCGGAGATGACGGAGCGTAGTTTCTCGGGCGCCGTTTGCTCTGGAAGCCGGATCCCGAATTCCGGAGGCCGGCGGATTCAGACGTGCGCAGGCACGCGGCTGACGACCTCGAGCTGGTCGAGCCAGTAGGCGTCGTCATCCCGGCGACAAATGAGGAAGCGGCCGACGTCGTCGTCGAACTTGGCCTGGTGGTAGCGCAGATACATGTGCTCGTCGTCGATGCTCATGATCTCCACCTTCCCCGTTTCGTGCGACATGCAGTAGCGCGCGCGGCGCGCCAGTCCGGAACCGAGCATCAGCGCGTGCTGGAAGATTTTCCACCCCTCGACGATCGGAAGCTCGTAGGGCTTGTTGCCCGCCGTGGGTCGGCCCTGGAACAGGTAATACGGTGTGCAACCGATGTACGAGAGGGTCGAGTACATCTCCGACAGCACGTAGGGATCGTCGTTGATGCCCTTGATCAGCGGGCACTGATTGACGCAGATCACTCCGTTTCGAATACAGGCGTCGAGACCCCGGATGGCCAGGTCGGTCAGCTCCCGTGGGTGGTCGAAGTGCGCCATCAGGTAGATCCGCTGCTGGGGCGTCGAGTAGGCGCGGAACGCCGCCTGCAGCTCCGGGTCGTTCAGCACCCGGTATGGATCGAAGGCCGGCATCTTGGAACCGAGCCGGATGATCCGCACGTGCGGTATGGCGCGCAACGCCTCGAAGATTTCCACGAGTCGGCGCGTGCTCATCAGCAACGGGTCGCCGCCGGTCAGCAACACATTGGTCACTTCCGGATGGTCGGCGACGTAACGCAGGCCTTCGCTGACGTCGTTGGTGACCTCGTCGTTCTCGTCCATGAACAGCCGCTTGCGGAAGCAGTAGCGGCAGTAAGCGCCACAGACCTCATTGCACAGCAGGAGCACGGTGTCGGTGTATTTGTGCTGCACACCGCGGGCGACCGTCACCGATTCCTCGTTGCTGGCATCGAGCGACCCCCACTCCAGCAGCTCTTCCTCGCGCGGGATGATTAACTGCCGGATTGGGTCTTCGGGATCGTCCCAGTCGATCAGACCGAGGTAGTAGTCGTTGGCGCGGAAGACGTATCGGCTGGCCACCGGTCCCAGCCGGTCCCGCTGTTGGGCGGAGAGCTGCTCGACCTGGTCCAGCCGTCGTATGTATTTCACCCGATTCCGCATGTCGTCTGGCGTCGAGGCGTGTGAGGTCTGGTTGTCACTCGGCATAAAGGTATCTGCAGTCGGTTACCGGCACAAGCCGGCTCCGACCCGATCGTCAAAACTCGGCGCCAGCAGGAGGCGATCCGTGATGCACCCCGGCTGCCGGTACTGACCACGGCCTGGTAGCAAGAGACCGCCACGGACTGTGCGGCGTCCGTGCATCCCAGCGTGGTCACAAGGGGCCGAATCGGACCGGACACTCGGACGGGGCGAACAGTATCGAGTACTCGACACCGGGACGCAACCCCTTGACGCGGCGCTCGTCCGATCGTTGATCCGACTCGTCGGCAATCCGGATTCACCAGACAGCCGCCGCCGGCCAGGGGTGGCGCGCTAGAGGCCTTGTTTGCAGGATGTTGCAGGAACCGTGATGCGTTAGGGCGTTGGCCCCATTAGATGATGCGCCACTGATGACGATTCTGCGTGCCCTCTTTTTTAGACGGGTTTTCTTACAGGTCGGTTCGCCAGAGGGCCTCGCCCATCATCGAGCGCGTCGATTCATGCCGAGGGTGGCTGCAGTGGACCACCCTTGGTGCCGATTCTTCTGATGTCGGATGAGTGGGTGTCGGAAAGGCTCCCAGTCCGAGGTGAAAGTCGCGCCGGGCGGCGTGCGGGTACAGGAGAGGTCGACATGTTGGATCAGCAGGCCCTTATCGGAGCCACGAAAGAACTAGAGCCGCTACCGCCGACCGTCCATCAGTTGGCGGCAATCGCCAGTCGGCGCGACTGGAGTGCAATGGAAGCCGAAGAGGTGATCTCGATGGATCCCGCGCTCGCCGGGAAGCTGTTGGGGCTGGCGAATTCGGTCGCCAGCGCCAGCCGGGTCGAGATTGTCAGCATCAGAGACGCCGTGGTGCGGATGGGCATCGGCGCCGCGCTGGCCATGGTCACCGCCACCGCCGTCTCGGCACGGACGCGTCTGGCGCTGCCTCAGTATCGCCTGGCCGAAGGCGAACTGTGGCGACACTCCGTCTCGACCTCGATCGCGGCGCAGGCGCTCCCCTCGTTCTGTTCGGTCCCGATTCCGCCCGAGTCGTTCACGGCCGCCTTGATGCACGACCTCGGGAAGCTCGTCATCAGTCGATTCGTCGGCGGGTCACTGCTCAAGCGGCTCGACCGAGTGCGTGACGACGGTGCGCACACACCGATCGAGGCGGAGCTGGAGGTGCTTGGTGTGCATCACGCCGAGCTCGGTGGGCTCATTGCGGAAGGCTGGCGGTTACCGGCGGGGATCGTCAAGGGCATCATGTATCACCATACCCCGGACGAAGGTGGGGCGCTGGTCTGCGACGCGGTGCACGTGGCCAACGTTATCGCCAAGCAGGTCGGACGGGACCAGACGAGGGAAGACGCCGACCATGCGGACGGAGACATCGGTCCAGACGAAGCGGATGGGGAACTCGAACTCGAGCTCTGCCCTGGATCTCTCGAACGTCTCGGGATGACCTCCCACACGTTGGAACGCTGTAGCCACACGATCGCCGATCGCCTCGAGCAGGTGCTCAGCGCGTGCAACTAGCCGCCATCGACCACCAGCTCGGTCTCGAACAGTGGCACGCGCAACACGACATCGCCTTACAGGGTTGCCTGGAGCAAGTCGGTGTTGTTCTGGGTCGACTCGCTCCCTTCATTACGACGTCCCGTTGCCGGCTTTCTTGCAAACCGTTGGATAGACTCGCATAGGCAGGCTCGGCGTCGCAGCTCCGTAGCGAAGATTCTTTCGGTAAATGTCTTGAAGAATCTATAAGATAGTTTCGAATTTCGTCCATGACATCGGATGGTGATCGACTAAGACCGCTTCTGCGCCAGAGATTGGGTCGGCTGACACGAGTGGAGGAATGGAGCAAGGCTCTATTGCGCGACCTAGTATACGAACGGCTCATGAAGGCCGCGCTATCGTTTCACATCACGACCAGGGATGCGCCCACTCTCCATTGCGAGCTCGTGCCGGCTCATAGCGCGGAGTTGCGCCGGTTCCCAGGGCACACCCCACATGGCGTAGTAGTACGGGCATGGGCGCTCATCAACGAACGGTATGCCGAGCGGCTGACCAATCTGGATTTCGCGCGGCATGCTGGATGCAGCCCGTCGCATCTGGCGCGGGCCTTTCGCTTGACCTACAGCATGACCCTTGGTGACCTGCGTGACGCGTGATGAGCGAATTGACGTTGACAGGGTAGAGGGCGCGTGCCATGAGGGCGCGCGTGCGCTGGGTTGGATCGAACTTGGCTAGACAAAGGAGATGCGAATGGCGATTGACGTTACGGCGACACTCAGACAGGCGCTTTCGGGACTTCGGGCGGAGAGAGCGAAGCTCGACCGTCAGATAACTGGCCTTGAAGCTGTGCTACAGGACGGTGGTGCGAAGCAGAAGTCGGCGGGTGGCAAGGCCAAGCGAGCTGGTGGCAAGGCCAAGCGGAAACGGCGGCCGATGAGCAAAGCCGAGAAGCTTGCGGTCAGCAAGCGCATGAAGGCTTCGTGGGCGAAGAGAAAGGCTGCTGCGAAGAAGGCTAAGAAGTAGTTCGCGTCGTAACGCCGACCATTGGAGTGGGAGGCCGCTGATCGCATGGATGCTGCTCTGACCGGCTTCCCGTGAGATTGGCGGTCACCATGACCGCCTGCTTGGCCGCGTCGACTAGAGTCGACGTGTCGCAAGGAGTGCAGCCATGACCACTCGACCGAAGCGTACTGCGAAGTCCCGGCCTGAACTGCAGTAGGCTGCTAGCTTCGGCTTCGTTCCAAATCGCTCTCACGATTGATCGCGACGCACACCACCCTGTATGTGGAGCCCCGGCGCTCGACGGCCACACACCCCGCCAGACAGAAGCAGTGACCCAATCGGGCACCGAGAGGAAGAGACCGATGACAGACTCGTTCGATACCCTATTGAGTCAGTACGAAGACGGACAGCTCACCCGACGCCAACTGCTTGGGGCAATGGCGGCGATCGCATTACCGGCGGCCGGTAGCGCGCAGCCCGGCCGATTCCGGGCGCGATCGCTGAACCACGTCAACGTCGGGGTCGCCGACGTGGCACGGTCTGCGGCGTTCTACCGTGAGCTGCTCGGGTTGCCACCGCGACGGTATATCGTCGGTGACTCCTTCGCGCTCGACTTTCCCGACGGTGGCCTCATCAGCCTGTGTCCGACTGAGGGGGGCAACTGCAGCCTGACCGCCAGCGACGCGGTTCCGGGAGAGATCGACCATTTCGGGGTCGGCATAGAGAACTTTGAGGCCGATCGTGTCGCGTCGGACCTCGAAGCAGCCGGGGTGGCAGGGGTGCGCCGAGCAGGCGCGACAAGCGTGCTCGTGCCGGACCCAGACGGCCTCATCGTGCAACTGTCGTCGGTAACCGAGCGGTTCGAGGGGACACCGCCAAGTCGAGACTGCTAGCGAAGCTACGCCGCAATCGACCACACTCCCAGGGCGGCCGGCCGGGCGTCTGCGGCGTGTGCTCTTACAGCCGGTGGCTGCAGCCTATGCACAGGACAATCAGCAGGGAGACGCAAACCAAATGACACGTATAGCCGATCTGCTCGAGCGCCACGAGGGGAAGAGGACAAGGCCGTACACAGACACCGTGGGGAAGCTGACGGTCGGGATCGAGCGCAACATCTCGGACGTGCCGTTCTCAGAGGACGAGATCCAACTGCTGTTCCGGAACGACATGGCGAATGCCCGTAAGACGTGCGAGGGGCTGTTCCCGACCTGGGCGACGCTGAGCCCCGTGCGTCAGGCCGTTCTGCTCGACATGATGTTCAACATGGGACCGGGTCGGCTGCGTGGGTTCAGGAAGATGCGCCGGGCGCTTCGCCGGCGGGACTTCGAGGACGCAGCGGTCGAGATGCTGGACAGCAAGTGGTCAGCACAGGTGGGAAAGAAGACCCATCAGCGGGCCTGGCGCCTCGCACGGATGATGCGGACGAACGAGTGGGTGGGCTAGTCGGCTCGACCCGTAGGTGTCTATTTTCCTAGGAAAACGTGGTGAGCCGCCCCGGAATCGAACCGGGAACCTTCAGATTAAGAGTCTGCTGCTCTGCCAGTTGAGCTAGCGGCCCACACGAATGGATGGCGCGTTCTTTGCGGTCGTCGCGTCGGCGCGACCCCCGTGCAATTCTGGCCTTCGCCATTGCCCCTGTGATGTGCTCGCGGAACTGCTGGAGCACTGCACCGAGGATGGGATCGATCACCGAGCACGCGTAGCGTTCTGTCGTCCTGGGGTCACCGTGAAGCATCAGCCGCTACGCCGTCCGAAGATCCTGTGTCGCGGCCAGGAGGGCGGTCGCATACGAGTGCCTGAGATCATACGGGCGCACGCCGCTGAGATCAATAAGGAGGCACCGTTGTGGAAATCTGCTGGAGGTGCTCGATGCGTCGCTCGTCCAGCGGGCGCAGCCGCACCTCGCCCGGCGACCCTGTCACCAGGAGCCCGGTCACGATGACCGCCACGACCACTGCACCAACGGCGACAGCCAGCCCGGGTCGAGGCGCGCCTCCCGGCTCGTCAGACGGGACAGGTAGAGAAAGACAGGCGCCGCGACAATCAGCGATGCTATCGACCAGCGCATCGCATCTTCGACAGCCTAACTCGCCGTGGCGGCAGGGTCTGGAAAGACCGTGTTGATGAGCTGGAACGGCAGATTGCCGAGGTTGTAGGCGCTGATGTAGAGCGTCGTGAAGAGGATCAAGTACAGGAACGAGTTGCGTGCGGTCAGGGAGGGTCGAGGTCGCGGCACGGGAACAGGGAAGTCGACGTCGTCAAACGCCCCCAACGCCTCCCGCACGTAGGGTGCGGCCCAGCCCGCTCCGGTGAGCACACCCTCGATCTCGCCGCGCGACGCACCCCGCTCCAGCGCGTCTCTGACGAATGCGACCAGCTCTTCGTTGACCGCCATGGTGTCCTCTCAGAATGCTCGCCCAAGCGTCTTGCTTGAGGGCCACGCTGAACACCGCGGACTGGTTAGGGGCGACACCGAAAGCGGTCTCTTCAGGACCGCCAATGGCAAGCATGACGACGGGACTGCCGGGGGGCTAGACGTCTTGCACTGCCAGCTGCTGATGCCATGCCAGCAGCCAAGGTGCCTGTGGGGTGGCAGTCCCTGCAAGCTCCACGTGCAACTTTCGCCGTTCGGATGCGTTCGGATAAGTTCAGGGTCGGCCTTCTGAAGGCCTATCAAAACCACCGAAAGATATGGCGCGCCCGGCAGGATTCGAACCTGCGGCCTTCTGCTCCGGAGGCAGACGCTCTATCCAGCTGAGCTACGGGCGCAACACGGTGGGCGGAGTTGCCGACAACCGTGAGGGTGTCCGGATGGATGGCGCGCCCGGAGGGATTTGAACCCCCGACCTACGGGTTCGAAGCCCGGCGCTCTATCCAGCTGAGCTACGGGCGCGCACTTTAGAATCAAGAACTTACGGCCTCTGTCGGTCTGGTGCCACGAAACGGCCCGACTGAAACGGTACCCAGCTGTCCATGCCGACGAGAAACACAACTCGCAATGTTACCACGGTCAATTCTTCCTGCTAGAAACGGAAGGACAGCACGAAGCCACACATCTCCCCAGCCAACACCGGCGAGGACGCGAGCCGTCTGGCTGAGCGTAGACCACCTGCGAGCTCTTGACCAGCGCGTCGATGGCCACCCCTGTGCCGCTACCCATGGCGCCATAGACCCCAACGACGATCGGGATGAACCCCTCGCCCAGATCGGCAGCCGACACCGTCAGCGCGCCCAGCACCCCTCCGGCGCTTCAGTCGTCGCTGCGATCGCCGCAAGCAGGAGGCACACAGTCATCGTTCGACGGGTGCTGGGAGTGTGGCAACTATGAACGGTGGCACCTGGTGTCTGGTCGTGGCGGTCATGCTGGTCGGCGTCGATGCCCGATGGCTGCGGCTGCTTGCCAACAGCACGGATCGCGCGGCCCTCAACACCGCGCAGCTCACCACACGCGTGAGGTTTGGCTTCTAAGTTAGGCCGCGGACGAAGGGCCGGCCCGTGTTTCGGATCAGAATCGAGGTCCGCGCTCTTTCCAGGCTTCGTGATGCTCAGTACCGCTGCAGGTCGCGGCGGCCGATGGCGATGTCGATATTGATTTGGGCCTTCTCGGCGTCCACCTGCTCGTAGGTCATCGGGACCCCACGTCCGGCAAGCGCCTCGTCGGTCCAGAAGATCACCTGTAGCTCGTTGACTCCCGTCTCATCCTGGAGGTGGTCGGCGATCCGCCACAGCTCTGCGTCGTCGATCAGTTGGTCTGGGCGGATGACCACCATGCGGGTCATCCCCGCGCGGCCCGTCTCCGTGAACTCTGGCGCAGACGGCCCCCCCGCGCCACAGGCGACGTTGAGGGTCGCGGTTCCCAGGAGGCACGGCACGACGAGTCCGGCCAACAGGCGGGTGCGATTACGGTAGGTGTTCATCTGCTACAGTGCCTGCGCGAGTCGGTTCTTGGCACGTCCAATGTGCCTCCGTTTGGCTCGATGCCTCGACCAGGCTGCTCGCCGGCCGCGTCGATCGGCGACAAACGCAGGCAGTTGGGCTGCCGCACAGGATACCAGAGTGTCGCGCACGCGGTCAGACGGCGGCCCGTCGCTGGTCTCCGGCGCGCACCGGGCACACGGCAGACCGACCAATTTCGCCACTTCTGGCCGCCCCCGCCCGCGCGTCGCAGGGTCGATTCATCAACGCTGACTGTCGGCCAATCGGTCACCTGGGTCCGGTGTGTATCCGTGCAACGGTCAGGGCCGGGCAGGCTGCATGCGCCAGTAGCCCCCTGCAGGCCCGGTCTTGCGCGGTCCCTGTGCTCGAGTCACGACACCCCGAGCAGGTCTGGCACGCCGTTTGTAACGTCACCTCTCGCGCCGCGGCGTGATGCGGCCTGACGTCATCGAAACTGGAAAGGTGCGCACCTAGCGCACCAGGTGAGAAACGACATGCACATTGTCCCCTGGAAGAGAGGTCCCCGCGGCCCCGCCACCAGCGGTCGGCTTCCGCGGGTGCCCTTGAAAACGAAGGCAGTCGCATCGGATGGGCCGCTCTCACTCGGGCGATACGACGACGGCGTCGAGCAGCTGTCTGGCGTCGAGTTGTCGGAGCTCGAACCGCACACGCTCCTGGAACTGCAGACGGCCGGCTCTCGCTACCGCATGGTGGTGCGCGACCCGGCGTGCGGCGAGGTGCTCATTCAGGGTGGACGCTGCTTTCCCCGCTACACCGTGGTTCGGCTGAGAGGCACGGGGCTCGGTGTCAGCCCTGTCAAGACCGGCTGGATTGGTCTTGGGCTGGGCGTCGAGATCATGTGGGACGACCTTCGGATTATCACGGCCCCGGTTCACGCCATCCGTCGCCAGGTCAGAGCTGCGTCCCTCGGACTGGTCGACCGGCACGCCGCCTGAGCGGCCCGACTCCTTTCTCGGATCTTGTCTACCACGCCACACGGTGCCCGCGCCGGTGCTCGTGTCCCTTCATGCCAGGTGTCCCGCGTTGCTCGGGAGCGGCCATCCGGGGTCAATCGGTTTCCCTAGATGGCGAGAGAGGCGTTCGGCATGCTCGGTGCACCACCGCGCCTGAAGCGGCTGTAACGCCAGCGGTGTCAGGGCTCCCGCCTCCGGATACCGTGCGCCCACCGCCCGCGCGATGGCCACCGCGGCAATGGCGTCGGCTCGGGCGTCGTGGGCCTGACTCAAGTCGTAGCCGTAGTGCATCGCCACGGCCTCCAGCTTCCGGCTGCCCCGTCGATACCGTTCCACCGCTCGGTCGATGACGAGCGGGTCGATGATCTGCGGCGTGGAGATGCGCACGCCGTGTCTGCGTGCTTCAGCCAGCACAAAGGGCCAGTCGAATGGGGCGTTGTAGATGACGAGTGGGGTTCCTGCGTCGGTTGCGTCGTTGAGCAGGATCGCGATGCGCTGTAACGCGTCGATTGGAACCATGCCCTCCAGCTGGGCACGCTCGGTGGTGATGCCGTGGATCTTGCTGGCCCCGGCTGGAATCGGGATGCCGGGGTCGACGATGCTGTCCCAGCTCGCCTCGGAAACTGCGCCGTCGCCAGCCACCAGCACAACCGCGGCCTGGACGATCCGGTCCTCGAGCGGGTCGAGCCCGGTTGTTTCCAGATCCAATGCGATGAGCGGGTCCTCGGACCACTGCTGCACGTCTCGATCCTCTGAACGGAACAGGCTGTCGGGCCGTTGATGTCGACTAGGGCCCGATGTCGAACGCCGCCATCTCTGTGGCGTTGCGGACGTACAGCCGTCCGTCGGCGATTGTTGGCGGGTTCCAGGTCTTCCCGGAGATCGCGTCGAACCTGGCCACTTCCTCGTGACCCTCTGGCGTGGCCCGTACGAGCACCAGATCTCCCCGCTCGGTCAGCACCACCAGATGGCCGTCGGCCAGCAGCACCTGGCCGTGGCCATAGCGGCCGCCCTTCCATGCCAGCTCGCCAGTCTCGGCATCGAGACAGGCCAGAATCGATTCGTCGAGCCCATAGAGGTGTCCCTCGTAGAGCACCGAGGTGCTGAAGCGGTTCTTCATCCGCGTGGTGCGCCAGAGCTCCCGGGCCGAGAGGGTGCCCCTGCTATCGGCCACTTCGAACAGTGCTCCGCCGTGGCCGTATCCGGCCGAGAGAAACACCCGGTTTGCGCCGACGACGACCGGCAGAGAAATGTTGGGCGGGCCGCTGGAGGTGACCCAGGGAAACTCCCAGAGCAGCGTGCCGTCGTCCACCCGCAGCCCGGCGGCGCGCTCGGCGGTCACCACCAGGATCTGGCGCACGCCGGCCAGCTCCACCAGCATCGGCGCGGTGTAGCCCTGTACGTCACCGAGCGCGGTCCATACGATGTCGCCGGTCTCGGCGTCGTAGGCGGCCACCGATCGTCCGTTGCCGCCGCCCGGAAGCACCACGACCAGACCGTCGACGATGAGGGGCGAGGCCGACATGGCCCACGTCAGGTTGGTGGCGCCGGCGTCGGTGAGGATGTCGGTGCGCCAGATCTGCGAGCCTGTGGCCGCATCCAGACTGCGCAGCTCGCCGCCGGCGCCCAGCGCGAACAGACGGCCGTCGTGCCAGGTCGGTGTGGCGCGCGGGCCGTCGCCGCCCATCGTTTCCTGAAAGAACGCCTCCCACCCGTGCGTCCAGCGCTCGCGACCCGTGTCGGGGTCGTAGGCGGTCACCACTTCTTGGTTGCGCCGTTGCTCGATGGTGAACAGCGTGTCGTCCGCGACCACAAACGAAGCGTAGCCGCCGCCGATCGGCTGGTGCCACAGCAACGGGAGCCCGTCGGTCGGCCAGTCGGTTCTGATGGAGTGGGCGTAGCGGCCGTCTCGCGCCGCGCCGCGAAAGGCGGGCCAGAGCGCCTCCGGACGCCGGTCTGGTGCGGCGGCGATCGCGGCCGGCGACGCGGTCGGTTGCGCGGCCCGGTCCGATTCGAGCGCCGAGAAGTGCGCTTCTTCGTCGTACAGCGTGAGCCTCGGAAGGTTGCCGCCGTCCAGCTCCACTCGCACCCCGATGGCCCACGAGACGACGACGGCGACGACGATCGCGACTCCGGCGAACACGAGCACTCTTCCAAGGCCGGCCCACCAGCGTCGTGCCGTCGATGCTTCCGTCATGCTGTTTCCTTCGGCCTTCTAGGTGAGGCGTTTGCGGAGGCAGGTGAAGAACCGGTCCATCATCATCTTCGAGACGCTGCCCAGCAACCGCTGTCCGACCCGGGCGATGGTGCCACCCACCTGCACCGTGCCGGCCACCGACACCTGAGTGCCGCCGTCTGCCGCGGTCAAATTGATGGCGCCGCTGCCGGTCACGAAGCCCTGCTTGCCCCGTCCTTCGACTGCCAATTGGTAGGACACCGGGGGCTCGAGATCCTTCATCTTAATCGTGCCCTCGTAGCGGCCGGTGATGGCGGCGATTCCCATCGTCAGCGCGGCACGATAGGTGTTCTCGTCGATTGGGACCAGCGACTCGCAGCCAGGCAAACAGGCCGCCACGGCGTCGGTGTCGACCAGGAGGTCCCAGACCTCCTGGGGTGGTGCGTCGAACTGGTAGGAGCCGAGTATGTCCATCGAGTCGAGGGATCAGGGCGCTGGTGTCGTGACAGCCGATTGTGGCACATGCTGGCGCCGAACAGGTCGGCGGGTCGGCAGCCGATTGAGGTGCGCGGCGAGCGCATCGAGACTCGCGAGGTTGTGGACCGGCAGAAAATCGTCGATCCAAGGCAGCGCCGCCTGCATGCCGCGGGTCAGCGGTCGGTACCGCGGAGAACCCAGCAGCGGGTTCAGCCAGATGAGCCGGTGACAGCCGCGCTGCAGCCGGGCCATTTCGGCGCCCAGCCG
>MPMB02192669.1_pt1 | contig 47844 bp, 53 predicted proteins | sample 1617371 | NCBI WGS metagenome assembly MPMB02 (sample SAMN05944808, study PRJNA350692) | marine metagenome | biome: marine; feature: ODZ; material: water; isolation source: 300 m water sample filtered on 0.2 um supor filter | place: Pacific Ocean | collected 2012-04-08 | depth 300m m
GCTTCCGGAGGGGACGGAGATGGTGATGCCCGGTGACAATGTGGAAATGCAGGTCGATCTGATTACGCCGATCGCGATGGACAAGGAGCTGCGCTTCGCGATTCGCGAAGGTGGCCGTACTGTCGGTGCCGGCGTCGTCAGCGACATCATCGAATAAAGCGAAGGCGGACGAACTCAAGCGATGGCGGACTTGGCAGCCCAAAAGATTCGGATCCGGATGAAGGCCTATGACTTCAAGCTCCTCGACCAGAGCGCCGGGGAGATCGTCGATACGGCCATGCGCACCGGCGCGCGGGTGGCGGGACCGATCCCGCTCCCCACGGCCATCAACAAGTACACGGTGCTGCGGGGTCCCCACATCGACAAGAAGTCGCGGGAGCAGTTCGAGATCCGCACCCACAAGCGACTGATCGACATTCTGGATCCCACGCCGCAGACGGTGGACGCGCTCATGAAGCTGGAACTCGCCGCCGGTGTCGATGTGGAGATCAAGCTCTAGGCTGGCAATGGCGACCATCGACGTAGTAACACAGGCGAACGGGAAGGCGGGCACCGTCGAGCTCGACTCGGCCGTATTCGAGGCGCCCGTGAAGCCGCACCTCTTTCATGCCGAGGTTCGCCGGCAGCTCGCCGCGCGACGCAGCGGTACGCACAGTACGAAGAACCGGGCCGCGGTCTCGGGTGGCGGATCGAAGCCCTGGCGGCAGAAGGGCACGGGCCGTGCCCGCCAGGGCACGAATCGGGCGCCCCAGTGGAAGGGCGGCGGTGCTGTCTTCGGGCCGGTGCCGCGGCATCACGTCCACGAGCTGCCCAAGAAGGTGCGGCGGGCGGCTCTGCGGGGAGCGCTTTCCGCTCGCCTCGCTGAGGGAGCGGTGAAGGTGGTCGAGTCACTCGAACTCGGCGAGTACAAAACACGGCGAGTGGTGGAATTGCTCGTGGGCCTGGAGCTGGCGGGAGAGTCCGTGCTGGTCGTCATCGAAGCTGCGGACGCGCATTTCGAGAAATCTGCACGAAACCTTCCCGGTGTGACCGTGCTGCGGGCTGCCGGTGTCAATGTCTACGATGTTCTGCGCCACAACCGCCTGCTCATGACGAAAGCCGGTGCGGCGGCGGTGGCGAATCGTCTCGGTGGGGAGGTCACGGGGTGAACCTTCACGAGATCGTTCGCAGGCCGCTCGTTACCGAAAAGAGCAACATTGGACGCGAAGAGGGAAACCTGGTCACGTTCGCCGTAGACCCGAGGGCGAACAAACACGAGATCAAACGCGCGGTCGAAGAACTCTTCGACGTGCGGGTGCTCGATGTGCGGACGATGCGCATGCCTCGCAAGACGCGGCGCGTGGGGAAGTTCACAGGGCGCAAGCCCGAGTGGAAGAAGGCGATCGTGCAGTTGGCTGAGGGTCAGACGATCGAGTTCTTCGAGGGAGTTTGACGCACCCATGGGCATCAAGAACTACAAGCCCACGTCTCCGGGGCGCCGCGGAATGAGCGTTTCGGAGTTTTCAGACGTGACCCGGGCGAAGCCCGAGCGCTCGCTCGTGGAGGGCGGCATCAGCAAGTCCGGTGGCCGGAACGTCAACGGACGGATCACCTCCTGGCACCGGGGCGGTGGCCACAAGCGCCGGTACCGGCGCATCGACTTTCGGCGGGACAAGATCGGCATCCCCGCACGGGTTGCAGCCATCGAATACGACCCCAACCGCTCGGCCCATATCGCGCTTCTCCACTATCGGGATGGTGAGAAACGTTACGTGCTGGCGCCGGCGGGCGTGCGGGTGGGCGATGTGCTGGAGTCGGGACCGGAGGCCGACGTCCGCCCGGGCAACGCGCTTCCGATCGGCCGGATCCCGCTTGGGACCGTGTTGCACGCGATCGAGATGAAGCCGGGCAAGGGGGCCCAGCTCGTGCGTGCGGCGGGTCTTGGGGCCCAGGTGATGGCGCGTGAGGGCCGTTACGCCACCCTTCGCATGCCGAGTGGCGAACACCGGCTGATCCTCGTGGACTGCATGGCCACCATCGGCAGCGTGGGCAACCCGGACCACGAGAACCAGACTCTCGGCAAGGCTGGACGCAACCGCTGGCGCGGACGGCGCGGAAACGTGCGGGGCGTGGCGATGAACCCGGTCGACCACCCCATGGGCGGCGGTGAGGGGCGCAGTTCCGGTGGGCGCCATCCCTGCACGCCCTGGGGCGTTCCGACCAAGGGGCACAAGACCCGTCACAACCGGCGGACCCAGAAATACATCGTGAAGCGGCGAGGCAAGAAGTAATGGCGCGTTCTCTTCGCAAGGGACCGTTCGTGGACCCGAGCCTTCAACGCAACGTGGACCGCGTGATGCGATCCGGGTCGAAGCAGGTGGTTCGCACCTGGTCACGGCGGTCGATGATCACGCCCGAGTTCGTGGGAATGACGTTCCACGTTCACAATGGAAAGCTGTTCGTTCCGGTCTTCGTGACCGAGAACATGGTTGGCCACCGGCTGGGAGAGTTTTCCCCCACGCGGAAGTTCACCGGGCACTCCATGTCCAAGAAGGTGAAGACGAAGTAAGCATGTCTGTTCGCGCGTGTCTGCAGAACTATCGTGTGAGTCCGCAGAAGGCGAGGCTTCTCGCCAATGAGATTCGCGGAAAAGGGGTTGAGGACGCGCTGGCGATCCTCGATCTCTCGACCAAACGTTTCGCCCGTCCGCTGGCGAAGCTCGTGCGCTCGGCGGTGGCCAACGCTGAAGACAAGAACAACCGCGACAAGGCGGGTATCGACGTGGACAACCTGGTGGTCGGTACCATCACCGTGGACCAGGGAGCGAGCATGTGGCGGATCCAGCCCCGCGCTCAGGGACGCGCCGCATGGATTCAGAAGAAGACGAGCCACGTAAAAGTGGTTCTGTCCGAAGAGTAGGCGGAGGGTCAATGGGACAGAAGGTTCATCCGTACGGTTTCCGAATCGGTTCCCTCTACGGCTGGCAGTCGAACTGGTTTGCAGAAAAGAAATACGCGCAGCATCTCAAGGAGGACACTCGCATCCGCGAGTACATCAAGAAGAAGCTCTACCACGCCGGTATATCGAAGGTGGTGATCGACCGGACCGGAGAGAAGGTCGTCGTGAACATCCACACCGCACGTCCCGGTATCCTGATCGGGAAGCGCGGTGCCGAAGTAGAGACGTTGCGCGCCGAGCTAATCGGGCTCTCTCCGCACAAGGAGATCTTCATCAACATCCGGGAGATCCGGAAGGCCGAGCTCGATGCTCAGCTCGTCGCAGAGAACGTTTCCCTCCAGCTCGAGCGGCGCGTCGCCTTCCGCCGAGCCATGAAGAAGGCGGTGACGTCGACCATGAAATTTGGCGCTGGCGGCATCCGCATTCAGTGCGCCGGGCGGCTGGGTGGCTCCGAGATGGGTCGGCGCGAGTGGTACCGCGAGGGGCGGGTACCGTTGCACACCCTGCGGGCCGAGATCGATTACGGAATGACCGAGGCGCGCACAACCTACGGAATCATTGGCGTAAAGTGCTGGATCTTCAAGGGCGAGGTCGCGGACAGAGCTCTCCGTACCGGGGCCCTGTCCGAGAGAGTCGGCGGGGACACGGCGGGATAGATCATGCTTCAGCCCAAGAAGGTCAAGCACCGCAAGCAGCAGAAGGGCCGGATGCGCGGCAAGGCGTACCGGGGCTGCAATCTCGACTTTGGAGACTACGGTCTCCAGGCACTCGAATGCGGCAGGCTCACGGCCCGCCAGATCGAGGCAGCTCGGATTGCGATGACGCGCCACGCGAAGCGCGGTGGCAAGGTCTGGATCCGGGTCTTTCCGGACAAGCCGATCACGAAGAAGCCCGCCGAAACGCGTATGGGCAAGGGGAAGGGCACCCCCGAGGAGTGGGTGGCCGTGGTCAAGCCCGGACGTGTGCTCTACGAGATGGAGGGCGTACCGCTGGAGGTGGCAAGCCAGGCTTTGCGCCTTGCGGCGCACAAGCTCCCGCTGGCGACTCGCATCGTGGCGCGTGAGGATTACACATGAAGGCCGGTGAGCTGCGAGAGCTGTCTGGTGACGAGCTCGTTGCAAAGCGACGCGACCTGGGCCTCGAGCTCTTCAACGTGAAGGTGAAGCGTTCCACGGGCCAGCTCGAGAACACAGCCCTGGCGCGGAAACTGCGCCGAGAAATTGCCCGAGTTGAGTCCGTATTGCGCGAAAAACTTGGAGCGAGCCAGTGACGAAGCGAGGAATCAAGCGAACCCTGGTCGGCTTGGTCGTCAGCGACCGAATGGACAAGACCGTGGTGGTCCGGGTGGAGCGGTTGGTCAAAGATCCGCGTTACGAGAAGTTCGTCCGGCATTACTCGCGCTTCATGGCGCACGACGAGGCCAATGCCTGTTCGGTGGGGGACCGCGTCCAGATCATCGAGCACCGGCCGTTGTCGAAGCGGAAGCGTTGGAAGGTCCAGACGATGCTCGAGAGCGCCGCCGGCGGTCAGTAGGAGTCATGATCCAGCAGGAATCCGTACTCCAGGTCGCGGACAATTCGGGCGCTCGACGTGTCGCCTGCATCCGCGTGCTGGGTGGAACTCGGCGTCGCTATGCGTCGATCGGGGACGTGATCGTCGTCTCGGTCAGAGACGCCATTCCCAACGCACGGGTCAAAAAGGGGGAGGTTCTCCGCGCGGTCGTGGTGCGAACCAAGAAGGAGATTGGCCGCACGGACGGAACTCACATTCGTTTCGACGACAACGCAGCGGTCCTGATCGATGCGCAGCGAGAGCCGGTCGGGACACGGATCTTTGGCCCCGTCGCCCGTGAGCTTCGCGCGAAGCGCTTCATGAAGATCATCTCTCTTGCACCCGAGGTGCTGTGATGGCTCCCCGGATGCTCGAACGCTACCGCAAGGAAGTGGTGTCGAAGCTCACAGAGGAGTTCGGCTACAAGAACGTCCACCAGGTGCCCGTTCTTTCCAAGATCGTGGTCAACGTGGGTCTGGGAGAGGCGACCCAGAACGGAAAGCTGCTGGAAGTGGCGGCCGAAGAGTTGGCCAGCATCACGGGGCAGAAGCCCGTGATCCGTCGCGCCCGCAAATCGATCGCAAATTTCAAGCTGCGCGTGGGACAGGAGATCGGGTGTATGGTCACCCTGCGCGGAGAACGCATGTGGGAGTTCTTCGATCGGCTCGTCAGCGTCTCGCTGCCGCGCGTGCGCGACTTCAAGGGGGTCTCTCCCAAGGCGTTCGATGGCCGCGGGAACTACTCGCTGGGTGTCCGCGAACAGATCATCTTTCTCGAAGTCGATTACGACAAGGTGGAACGTGTCACGGGCATGAACATCACGATGGTAACGACCGCAAAGACGGACTCCGAGGGGAAATCGCTGTTGGCGCACCTCGGTGTGCCGTTCAGGCAGTAGGGACGAATGTCATGATGACGGATCCGATCGCTGATATGCTCGCCCGCATCCGGAACTCGGGAACGGCGCAGCACGCCCAGGTAGCCTGCCCCTCTTCGAAGCTCAAGCTTGCCATCGCTCGGGTGCTCGAGAGCGCTGGCTTTCTCTCCAAGGTTCGCGTCGAGGCGCGCAAGGGTCGGGCTGTCCTCTGCTTTGACATTCGCTACGACCAGCAGGGTGATCCCATGATTGCCGGGATGCGGCGGGTGAGCCGGCCGGGATGTCGCGTCTATGTCGGAAGCCGCGACGTGGCCCGTGTCCGGAATGGCCTGGGCGTAGCGGTGCTTTCCACTTCCAGCGGTGTCGTCTCGGATGAGGACGCCCGGTCCGCCCGCATCGGCGGCGAGATCCTCTGCGAGGTCTGGTAGCGATGTCCCGCATCGGCAAGCAGCCGATCTCGATCCCGGACGGCGTCACCGTGAACGTTTCTGGGAGCGAGGTCTCGGTGAAGGGTCCGAAAGGGCAGCTTTCCGGACGTGTTCCCGAAGAAATCGACGTGGCGATCGATTCCGGCAGCGTGGTATTCCGGCGGCCCGATGATCGGAAGAGCACGCGCGCGCTCCACGGCCTGTCGCGTTCGCTGGTGGCAAATATGGTGAAAGGCGTGACGGAAGCGTTTTTCAAGGATCTCGAGATTCAGGGTGTCGGCTACCGCGCCGAAGTCCAGGGAAAGAAGCTCATCCTCACCGTGGGTTACTCGCATCCGGTGGAGATGCCGGTGCCTGCGGGGATCTCCGTCTCGGTAGACCGCAATGTGGCGATTCGGATCGAGGGGGCCGATCGACAGGCAGTCGGTCAGTTCGCGGCCGACGTGCGCTCGGTGCGGCCCCCCGAGCCCTATAAGGGCAAGGGAGTCCGCTACCTGAACGAGTACGTGCGTCACAAGGTCGGGAAGGCCGCCGTGGGTTCGGGGGTCGGGGGCTGAGCATGAAGCCGAAGTACCGCAGCGAGAAGATTCGGAAGTACAACGGGCGGCGGACCCGGGTGAACAAACGCACCGCACGTTCAAGCTACCCGCGGCTCACCGTCTTTCGAAGTGCGAAACACATCTACGCTCAACTGATCTCTCCCGAGGGCCGCACCCTCATCGCGGTGTCCACGCGCTCGAAGCAGGTTGCCGGGGAGGGACCGCTGAGGGGTGTGGAGGCGGCAAAACGCGTGGGCAAGGCTGTCGCCGAACTTGCGAAGGGGCAGCAGATACAGCGAGTGACGTTCAACCGCAACGGCTTTCTCTACCACGGCCGGGTCAAGGCTCTGGCCGATGCCGCTCGCGAGGGCGGTTTGGAATTCTAGGAAGGGTGATGACTGTCGATCAGATCAATCCCAACGACTACGAACTCGTCGACCGGGTCGTACACATCAACCGGGTCGCCAAGGTGGTGAAGGGCGGACGCCGCTTCAGCTTCAGCGCCTTGGTGGTCATCGGCGATGGCAACGGTGTGGTCGGTGCGGGCTACGGAAAGGCCGGAGAAGTTCCCGAGGCGATTCGCAAGGGCGTAGAGCACGCCCGCAAAGCGCTAATCCGGGTTCCGCTGCAGGACGGCACGCTGCCCTTCGAGACGCTGGGACGCTTTGGTGCGGCCCGCGTGCTGTTGCGGCCGGCGTCCGCAGGAACCGGTGTGATCGCCGGGGGACCGGTGCGCGCGGTACTCGAGACCGCGGGCGTGCGCGACGTACTCACCAAGAACATCGGAAGCAACAATCCGGGGAATGTGGTGCGAGCTACCATGAAGGCGCTGCGCGAACTCGAAGATCCGTCGGATCGGTTGCGGGAGCTGGGGCGCGCATGAGTCGGCGCGAACGGATCCGGGTGCGTCAGGTGCGCAGCGCCATCGGTTACGACCGACGGCAGCGCGCGACACTGCGCGGGCTGGGATTGAGACGCGTGAATCACAGCGTCGAGGTGGAGGATACGCCGGCTGTGCGCGGGATGATCGTCAAGGTGGCCCACCTGGTTGCCGTGGAGGAAGCGTGATGCTGGACCGGCTGGCGCCGCGTCCCGGTGCCCAGCGTCCCCACAAGCGGGTCGGCCGCGGTCCCGGGTCGGGACTGAACAAGACCGCCGGGCGTGGGGAGAAGGGGCAGGGCAAGCGATCGCCTGGACGGGAGGTCCCGTTCCACTTTGAGGGCGGCCAGATGCCGATGGCGCGCCGCCTGCCCAAGCGGGGGTTCCACAACCTCTTTCGCAAGACCTACCAGATCGTGAATGTCGGAGTTCTGGCCGTCTTCGGCGATGGTGCCAGCATCGACCGCGAGGTGCTCGTGGCCCGCGGTCTGGTCAACGCGAAGCGCGGCGGCGTGAAGTTGCTCGGTGAGGGCGAGGCTCCGAAGAATCTGAAGGTGAAGGTGCACCAGGTGAGTGCGGGCGCGCGCAAGAAGATCGAGGAAGCGGGTGGAAGCATCGAGGTCGTCAAATGATCGGCGGTGTCCAGAACATCGGCAGGATCAAGGAACTCCGGGACCGGATCCTGTTCACGTTTGCACTGCTCGCTGTGTACCGCATCGGTGCGTACGTGGTGACGCCCGGAATCGACCCCGAGGTGGTCAGGCAGTTCTTTTCGCAGCTCGAGGGCACCGTTTTCGGTCTCTTCAACCTCTTTTCCGGCGGTGCGTTGGAGCAGCTCTCCATCCTGTCGCTCGGCATCATGCCCTACATCAGCGCCTCGATCATTCTGCAGCTGCTCACGGTGGTGATTCCCAAGCTGGAGGAACTCAAGAAAGAAGGCGAGCAGGGGCGGAAGAAGATCAACCAGTACACGCGTTACTTCACCATCGTGCTGGCGCTGTTTCAGGGCCTGCTCATCGCGACAGCCCTCGAGAACGGCCAGTTTGGTGAGGGCGCGGTTTTGGATCCGGGATGGGGCTTCAAGCTCCTCTGCATGCTGACCCTGACTACCGGAACCGCGTTCCTCATGTGGTTGGGCGAGCAGATCACCGAGCGGGGCATCGGAAACGGTATTTCGATGATCATCTTCGCGAGCATCATCATCGGCCTCCCGAGTGCCCTCGGGCAGCTTTTTCAGCTGGTCCGAACGGACCAATTCAGCCTGCTCCAGGTGCTTTTCCTCGCCGGTTTTGCCGTCGCTGTGATCGCTTTCGTGGTCGTGGTCGAGCGCGGTCAGCGGCGCATTCCAATCCAGCACGCGCGGCGGGTCGTCGGGCGACGCGTCATGCAGGGCGGCATGAGCTATTTCCCGCTTCGGGTCAATACGGCGGGTGTGATCCCGGCGATCTTCGCTTCGTCGCTGCTGATGTTCCCGCTCACGATCGGGCAGTTCACCGATTCGCCCGCTGTCCAGAACTTCATCGACCGCTTCCTGAATCCGGCGAGCTTCGGCTACCAGATCGTCTACATCGGGCTCATCATTTTCTTCTGTTACTTCTACACGGCGATCATGATCGATCCGAACGACGTCGCCGAGAACATCAAGAAATCGGGTGCGTACATCCCGGGCATTCGTCCCGGCAAGAAGACCGCTGAGCACATCGACCGGGTATTGACCCGCATCACCCTCATCGGTGCGGTCTACATATCGGCTGTCTGCGTACTTCCGACACTTCTCGCCGTTCGAGCCGGTGTGCCCTTCTACTTCGGCGGGACGGCCCTCCTCATCGTGGTGGGCGTCGGACTGGATACGATCGGACAGGTGGAGGCCCACCTGGTATCGCGTCAGTACGAGGGTTTCGCCAGCGGTACACGGATCCGCGGGAGGCTCGCCCGGTGAGCGCTACCCGCCTGCTGCTTCTCGGCCCCCCCGGTGCTGGAAAGGGTACCCAGGCCGCACGCCTGGTGGCGCGCCTCGGTGTTCCCCAGATTTCGACCGGCGACATGCTTCGAGCAGCCGTGGCGGCCGGAACCGAGATGGGACGGCAGGCCCGCGCAGCGATGGAGAGCGGCGAACTCGTCAGTGACGACGTCGTGATCGGGGTGGCCCGCGAGCGCCTGGCCCAGAAGGATGCCCAGGAAGGTTTCGTGCTGGACGGCTTCCCGAGGACGGTGGTTCAGGCGGAGGCGCTCGACGCCATCCTCGAACAGACAGGGGTGAAGCTCGAGCGGTGCGTCGCGATCACCGTGGACGAGGAAGTCGTGGTCGCCCGTCTGTTGCGAAGGGCTGAGATCGAAGGGCGGACCGATGACAAAGAGGATTCGATCCGCACCAGGATGTGCGTCTACCGTGAGCAGACCGAGCCACTGCTGGCCTACTACCGGGAGCGCGGTGTCCTCGCCGAGGTGAACGGGGAGGGCGGTATCGAAGAGGTTGCACTCCGCATCGAGGGAGGGCTGTCTTGAAGCTCTCCTACGGTCAGAAGATTCCGATCAAGACCCGTTCCGAGATCGACCGGATGCGCGAGGCGGGCCGGCACGTGGCCGAGATCCTGGTGGAGCTGCGCGATCGGGTGCGCCCCGGCGTGGGCACGGAAGAACTGGATCGCTACGCTCGCAAGCTGATCCGGGAGCGCGGTCTGACCTCGTCCTTCCTCGGCTACGGGCCCTATGGTCTCCCGGCGTATCCCGCTGTCCTCTGCGTTTCGGTGAACGAGGAGATCGTGCACGGCATTCCGGGCGGCCGCGTCATTCGGGAAGGCGATATCGTGAGCCTGGATTTCGGGGTTTCTGTAGAGGGCTGGCATGGCGACTCGGCGGTTACCGTCTGCGTGGGGGACGTGACCGAGGAGTGCAGGCACCTCGTCGAGGTCACCCGCGAGTCCCTGGACAGGGCGATCAAGACGATGCGTTGCGGGCAGCGCCTATCCGACATCGGACACGCCGTGCAGGAATTCGTCGAGCCGGCGGGGTATTCTGTGGTGCGCGATTTCGCGGGGCACGGCATCGGCGCAGCCATGCACGAGCCCCCGTGGATTCCCAACTACGGCCCTCGCGGGCGTGGCCCGCGGCTCGTGCCGGGAATGGTATTCGCCATCGAGCCGATGGTAAATGCCGGGGCGCCGGATGTGGAGATCCTCGACGACGAGTGGACGGCGGTGACGGTCGACGGTGCCGCATCCGCTCATTTCGAACACACGATTCTTGTAACCGACGACGGCCCTGAGGTTCTGACCCAGGTGGCCGGATCCCATTGAGGCGCTGGAGGATTAGATCGTGAAGGTGAGATCTTCGGTACGCCGGATGTGCGACAAGTGCCGGATCGTCAAGCGCCGGGGTGTGGTGCGCGTGCTCTGCGACAACCCCAAGCACAAGCAGCGTCAGGGCTGAGGAGGCAGGAATGGCCCGTATTGCAGGCATCGATCTCCCGCGGAACAAGCGGCTCGATATTTCACTGACCTACATCTACGGGATCGGACGCAGATCCGCGGCGCAGATTTGTGATAAGGCGGGAATCGAAGGGGGCTCTTCGACCGAGACGCTCTCCGAAGACGAGGTGGTGCGCCTGCGGGAGATCATCGAGCGGGAATACAAGGTCGAGGGCGACGTTCGGCGCAGTACGTCGCAAAACGTCAAGATGCTCATGGACATCGGCTGCTACCGCGGGCTGCGACACCGCAGAGGCCTCCCGGTGCGCGGGCAGCGGACGCATACGAATGCCCGGACGCGGAAGGGCCCCAAGAAGACGGTCGCGGGCAAGAAGAAGACGCTGACCAAGAAGTAGGGAGTTTTGATGAAGAAGGGCGGCCGGAAAAAGGTCAAAAAGAACGTCCAGTCGGGCATTGCACACATCCACTCGACGTTCAACAATACGATGATCACCATCACCGATGTGGCGGGCAACGCCCTGTGTTGGACGACGGCCGGTGCACAGGGTTTCCGCGGCTCGCGCAAATCGACTCCGTTCGCCGCTCAGATGGCGGCCGAGGAATGCGCCAAGAAGGCGATGGAACACGGCATTCGCCAGCTTTCGGTACACGTCAAAGGTCCGGGCTCTGGCCGCGAATCCGCGGTCAGGGCTCTCCAGGCGGCGGGTATCCGCGTCACGCTGATCCGTGACGTGACCCCGGTGCCCCACAACGGTTGTCGCCCGCCCAAGCGGCGGCGGGTCTAGGGGATACGAGATGGCCAGATACACCTCAGCGGCCTGCCGGCTCTGCCGGCGTGAGGGCGCCAAGCTCTTTCTGAAGGGCGACCGCTGCTTTAGTCCCAAATGCGGTGTGGAGCGTCGGGCATACCCGCCGGGACAGCACGGCCAAGGGCGCACCCGTTTTTCGGATTATGGCGTCCAGCTCCGGGAGAAGCAGAAAGTCAAGCGGATGTACGGACTGCTGGAGAAGCAGTTTCTCGGCACGATGAATCGCGCATCGCGCATGAAGGGGCGGGCGGGCGAGAACCTGCTCATGCTGCTCGAGCGGCGGTTGGACAACGTGGTCTTTCGCCTGGGCTTCGCGACCTCTCGTGCCGAAGCCCGGCAACTCGTGCGTCACGGTCACTTCACGGTGAACGGCTGCAAGGCAGTCACGCCGTCGATGCACCTCCGTGAGGGGGCGAAGGTCGAGTTGAGGGAGAAGTCAAGAAAGGTCGCGCGAATCATCGGTGCGCTCGAGGCCCTCGAGGGCAAGAGCGTTCCGCAGTGGCTCGAGATCGATAAGGGCGCGTTTTCCGGCGTCATCAAATCGCTGCCTGCCCGCGAGGACATTACGCTGCCGATCCAGGAGCAGCTCATCGTCGAGCTCTACTCGCGCTAGTAGTCGACAGGGGGAATACTGAGATGGATCAGGATCATATCGCCAAGAACTGGCGGGAGCTCATCCGGCCCCGCGATATCGAGTCGGACGCAGAGCCCTCCGAGACCTATTGGAGGTTCGCCTGCGAACCGCTCGAGCGGGGCTTTGGTGTCACACTCGGAAACGCTCTTCGGCGCGTGCTGCTCTCGTCGCTTCAAGGTGCGGCGATCATCGCCGTGAGAGTGGACGGAGTGCTCCACGAGTTCTCCACCATCCCGGGTGTGATGGAGGACGTGAGCGACGTCGTATTGAACCTCAAGGAAGTCCGGTTGCGTCTCCACGGCGAGGGACCGAAGACGCTTCGCGTCCACAAGAAGGGGGAGGGTGTGCTGACCGCTGGCGATCTTGCCCTGGACGATTCCTCGGTCGAGGTCGTGAACGCCGATCACAAGATCGCCACGCTGGCGCCGGAGGCCAGTATCGAGATGGAGCTGACGGTCGGCACCGGGAAGGGCTACCTCCCGGCGGAGAAAAACAAGACCGAAGAGATGCCGATTGGAACCGTTCCGATCGATGCGATTTTCTCGCCGGTCCGGAAGATCAACTACACGGTGACGCCTGCCCGGGTCGGTCGCGAGACCGACTTCGACCGCCTGAACTTCGAGGTCTGGACCGATGGCACAGTGACGCCGGCCGATGCCGTGGGCTACGCCGCGAAGATCCTGAAGGAGCAGCTCAATATCTTCATCGGCTTCGACGAGCCTGCGGAGACGCTGCAGTCCGTTCACGAGGAGCCGCGACCGCTCAACCCGAACCTTTTCCGGTCTGTGGACGAGCTCGAGCTGTCGGTGCGTTCGGCCAACTGCCTACAGAACGCCAACATCCGATTCATCGGCGAACTGGTGCAGCGCAGCGAGTCCGAAATGCTGAAAACGAAAAACTTCGGGCGCAAGTCCCTGAACGAGATCAAGGCGGTTCTGACCTCCATGGGTCTCGAACTCGGAATGGCGATGGACAGCTTTCCGGATCGCGCCGAGATCGAGCGCATTCGGGAGCGTGAGGCGTAGCGATGCGCCACCGCGCACGCACGCGCAAGCTCGGGCGCACCAGCGCGCACCGGAAGGCGATGTACCGCAACATGGTTACGTCGCTGTTGGAGCACGAACGCATCGAAACCACGGATGCAAAGGCGAAGGAGGTTCGTCGCATCGCCGAGCGTATGATCACGCTTGGCAAGCGTGGGGACCTGCACGCGCGGCGCCAGGCCCTGAGGGTGATTCGGAGCCGAGACGTGGCCGCGAAGGTCTTCGACGACCTCGCCGAGCGCTATCGCGAGCGTCCGGGTGGCTATACCCGGGTACTGAAACTGCGGACCCGACCCGGCGACGCCGCGTCGCTGTCGCTGGTAGAGCTCATCGAGGGGGTCGCGACACCGGTCGCCGAACCCGAGAAGCGCGCGCGCAGGAAGGCGAAGCGCGCTGAGCCGGCCGAGGCGGAGAAAGCGGCGAAGAAGAAGGGATCCACCGGGAAGACCGGCCCGAAGGCCGCCGCGAAGAAGACTTCCGCCCGGAAGGCCACCTCGAAGAAGACACCCGTGCAACAGAAGAAGACGAGGAAGAAGAGCGGCGGCTAGAGACCCGCACGGGGAGAGTCGATGGGGCGCGACGTGGGGGTGTGGGTCGTAGCTCTGGCGGCCGCCGGAGCGGCCGCATTTGCCCTGTTGATGGGGGGCGATACACCCGACCCGGTCGGTCGTGGGACGCCCGCTCCGGACTTTACGCTCTCGCGTCTCTCGGATGGGACACCTGTCCGCCTCGAGGATCTGCGCGGCCGTGTGGTGCTGGTGAACTTCTGGGCGACGTGGTGTGAACCCTGCGAGGCCGAGATGCCGGCGATGCAGCGGCTGCACGCCCAGCTCGAAGGCTCGGATTTCGAGCTGCTGGCAATTTCCGTGGATGACGAGGTGCCCGCCGTGCGCGCGTTTCGGGAGCGATTGGAGCTTCGCTTTCCGATCCTGCTCGATCCGGACGAACGGGTGGCGCGCCGCTACCAGACTTTCCGTTACCCCGAGTCGTTCCTCGTGGGTCCCGATGGGGTGATCGTCGAGCGGTACGTCGGCGGAAAGGAGTGGGACGCGTCGGCCTACGTAGCGCGCATTCGACGCCTGATGGCCGGAGGGGTACCTTCATCGGCGGGTTGAGGGGGGAGGCGTGAGGGCGATCGGCTTTGCTCTGGCCGCGGCGGTTGCCACCGTACTGGGGGCGGCGGCACTCGACGCGGATACGGGACTTGCCCGTTGGGAACACCTGCGCGGTGAACTCGCCGATGCACGCGGCCGCATTGCGGACCTCCGCACCGAGGTCGAGGTGCTCGAGCGCGAGGCCGGGCTGCTCGAGGGCGATCCCTTTGCCCTCGAACGGGCGATTCGGGAGGAACTCGAACTCGTACGCCCGGGACAGCAGCTGATCCGACTCGGTGGAGGCACTTCAAGTGCCTGGAAACTTTGACGTTTCGTCCTTTTCGGGCGATGCTCCCGCGAGATGAAGGAGAGGCTTCTCGAACGGCTGCGCTTGGCGATTCGCCAACTGCTCGACGCGGCGGGCGACTCGGGTCCGCTTCCGGAATTTGCGCTCGATGTTCCGAAGCGTGCGGACCACGGCGATTTCGCTTGTAACGCCGCCATGCTGGTTGCCAAGCGGTTGCGGGAGCCGCCCCGGGCGATCGCCGAACGGCTCGCTGCCGAGCTCGGCGAAGCGGGTGGGCTCGTAGCGCGCAGCGAGATCGCGGGACCGGGCTTCCTGAACCTGTGGCTGGCGGAGAGCCGCTGGCAGGACCTGATGCGCCTCGTGCTGGAACTCGGAGCGGAATTCGGCCGTTCCGCGTCCGCTGGCGGACAGCGCGTTCAAGTCGAGTTCGTCTCTGCCAACCCCACCGGTCCGTTGACCCTCGGCCACGGTCGCCAGGCCGTGATCGGCGACGTGCTCGCGCGTTTGTTGGACGCAACGGGTCACGAGGTCACGCGGGAGTACTACTTCAACAACGGCGGACGCCAGATGCGGGTGCTCGGAGACTCCGTCCACGCTCGCATGCTCGAGCGCCTGGGCCGGGCTGCTGCCCCCCCGCTCGAAGCTTTCGATGCCGACGAGGCGGACTGGTCCACGGAGATCGACGGTCTGCCGGTGCTCTTCCCCCGCGATGGCTACCAGGGGGCTTATATCGCCGACCTGGCCGATGAGGTCTTTCGCGAGCACGGCGTTGACCTCGCCGAGCGCGAGGACGCATCGGATTTCTGCCGCCAACACGCCGAGACCCGGATCTTCGAAAACATTCGCGTCAGCCTCGCCGATCTCGGCGTCACCTTCGACGTCTTCTCGAACGAGATGGACCTCTACAGCGAGGGCCACATCGAGCAGACGCTCGCCGATCTGCGGGCCGCTGACCTGGTCTGCGACGCGGACGGTGCCGTTTGGCTCCGGGCTTCGACGCTTGGCCTCGAACGCGACCGTGTGCTCGTGAAGAGCAATGGCGATCCGACCTACCTGCTACCGGATATTGCCTATCACCGCCAGAAGTTCCGGCGCGGTTTCGAGCGGATAATCGACGTGCAGGGCGCGGACCACATCGACCAGTTTCCCTACGTGCGCGCAGCGGCAGAGGCCCTGGGTGTGCCGGAGCACGCTATCGAATTGCTGATGCACCAGTTCGTGACGCTGACGCGCGCGGGCGAGCAGGTGAAGCAGTCGACGCGCCGAGCGACCTACGTCACCGTCGACGAGCTTCTCGCCGATGTCGGATGCGACGTATTCCGTTTCTTCATGATCCAGCGGAAGGCAGAGGCCCACCTCGACTTCGACCTCGACCTCGCCAAAGAGACCGACTGGAAGAAGAATCCCGCCTACTACGTTCAGTACGCTCACGCCCGCACGCACGGCATCGAGCGGCAGGCGCGGGAGCAGGGTGTGGCGATGCCGGACGCGGCGACGGTGGATGCGGCGGCGTTGGCACTCCCGGAGGAGATCGAAATTCTCAAGAAAATCGCGGAGTTCCCGGATGTGATCGAGCGAGCTGCCGAGAGCCGGGAGCCGCACCACGTCGCCTACTACGCCCGCGAGGTGGCCGGCCTGTGGAACCCGTACGTGCAGGACCGCACCCGTCATCGCGTGCTGTCGGATGATCCGGCCGTCACGAGTGCCCGACTCGGTCTGACGCTCGCCGTGCGCGCGGTGTTAGCGAGTGCACTCGGGTTGCTCGGCGTCGCTGCACCGGAGCGGATGTGAAGGCCGCACGCGGTCCCGTCCGCCCGCGGCACTGGCGCGGACGTGACGGCCGCATGCAGGCGCACGCGGTCCCGTCCGCCCGCGGCACTGGCGCGGACGTGACGGCCGCACGCAGGCGCACGCGGTCCCGCTCACCGGGCTGGGCGGCGGTGGCGCTCGTGCTCGTGGCGCTGCCCGGCTTCGCACTTGGCCTCATCGCGGGGATCATTTGGGAGGAGCCTTCGCTCGTGGCGCGGCATTTGCTCGGACGGACGACCGACGTGGTGTGGCACGCTTCCGCGGGAGACGAGGCCGCGTCCGAACCGCTGCCCGACGTCGCGGCACTGCCCGATCGGGCGCCCGACCCTTTGACTCCGGCCCGCCCGGCGCCGAGTGTGACGCGGATGCGGCCGGAGGTGCTGACGCCCGGGGGAGCGGCGGGTCGGTTCGCGGTGCAGGTGGGTGCCTTTGTGGAGGGCGGTGCGGCGAACCGGCTGGCCGACTCGCTGCGCGCCAAGGGCTACGAGGCCTATGTCTCGCCGGGTGCCGGAGCCGGTGACGCGCGGTGGCGAGTGAGGGTGGGTCCGCTCGATACGCGCGAGGACGCCGAGCGCTCTGCGAAGCGGCTCAAGGCGGAAGAGAAGCTGCCGACCTGGATTCTGGATGAGAATGGCAGCGGGTAGCTGCGGGCGGCGAGGATGAAGCGTTGGGCGATTGTCGGCTGCCGCGGCCAGCTCGGAACAGCGCTCGGGCGGCAGCTTGCCGGGTGTGGGGATGCGCAGGTCGTGGCGGCGGTGGATTTGCCGGAACTGGACGCCTCGGATGCCGGGGCGGTGAGAGGTCTCTTCGAGGGTTTGCGCGCCGACGTGGTGGTGAATAGCGCCGCCTTTACCCACGTAGATCGCTGCGAGCGGGAGCCCGCGGAGGCCCGGCGTGCCAACGCCTTCGCTCCGGGGCTCCTGGCCGAGGCCTGTGGCCGAGCGCATTGTCAGCTGGTGCACGTCTCCACCGACTACGTCTTTGCGGGCGATGGTAAACGCCCGTATCGCGAAGACGATCCGGTGGCGCCCGCGTCGGTCTACGGCCGCACCAAGCTGGAGGGTGAGGAGCGGGTCCGGGCGGTCTCGTCCGATTTCCTGGTCGTACGGACGAGCTGGCTTTTCGGCCGAGGGAGGAACTTTCTGGCGGCTATCCTGGACCAGGCGTCGGCGCGGGAGCGGGGCGAGGGGTCGGGACCGCTGCGGGTGGTGGACGACCAGCGGGGACGGCCGACCTACGCCGAGGACCTGGCGGCCGGGATTCGCGAGTTGGTCGCGGGCGGCGCCACGGGACTCTTTCACCTGGCGGGCGGTGGCGAGGCCAGCTGGTGGGAACTGGCGCGTTACTGCCTCGACGTGGCCGGCCACGAGGCGCTCGAGGTGGAGCGCATCCAGAGCGGCGATCTGGTCGTCGACGCGCCGCGTCCCAGCTATTCGGTACTCGACTGCTCGAAGGCGGAGGGCCAGGGCGTGAGCCTGCGCGCGTGGCGAGAAGCGGTGTCGGCGTATCTGCGCTCGCCGGATTGGGCGGCGTCGGTATCGTGAGCGACCTCGCGCACATTCGGAACTTCTGCATCATCGCTCACATCGACCACGGCAAGAGCACGCTTGCGGACCGCCTGCTCGATGCCACACAAGCCCTTAGCGAACGCGAGCGACGCGACCAGTTCCTCGACAAGCTGGACCTGGAGCGAGAGCGCGGCATCACGATCAAGGCGCAGACGGTGCGTCTGCGCTACCGGACCAACGAAGGCCGGGAGTACCTGCTCAACCTGATCGATACGCCGGGACACGTGGATTTCGCCTACGAGGTGTCCCGGGCGCTCCAGGCCTGCGAGGGCGCGATTCTCGTGGTCGATGCCTCTCAGGGGATCGAGGCCCAGACCCTGGCCAATGCCTACCTCGCCGTGGATGCCGGGCTCGAGATCGTGGCTGCCGTCAACAAAATCGATCTTCCCGCGGCAGACCCCGACGCCGTGGCGCAGGAACTCGAGGACGTGATCGGTCTCGACGCCGCAGACGTGCTCCCGGTTTCGGCCAAGGAGGGCGAGGGAATCGGTGAATTGCTCGCGGCCGTCGTCGAGCGCGTTCCGCCGCCTTCGGGAAGCCTCGAAGATCCGGCACGTGCCCTGGTCTTTGACGCCTGGTTCGATCCCTACGTCGGCGCGGTCATGCTCGTGCGCGTTTTCGACGGCTCACTTCGCCGCGGAGACGCGGTGCGCTTGATGGTCGCCGGAATCGAGCGCGACATCCAGAGCGTTCAGCTCATCGATCCCCATCCGCGCGAGGTGGAAATGCTCGCCGCGGGAGAGGTGGGCCTGATCGTGGCCGGCATCAAGACGCTGGCCGAGGTGCGAATCGGGGACACGATAACGCTCGCAAAAGGCGGGGCCGAGGCGCCGCTCCCGGGCTTTCGCGACGTGAAGCCAATGGTCTTCAGCGGACTCTATCCGGTTGCAGCGGACGATTACGAGGACCTGAAAGTGGCGCTCGAGAAGCTCCATATCAACGATGCGTCGCTCGTCTACGAGCCGGAGACGAGCGCTGCGCTGGGCTTCGGCTTCCGCTGCGGCTTCCTGGGCCTCCTGCACGCCGAGATCGTGCAGGAGCGTCTCGAACGCGAGTACGACCTGAACCTCATCAGTACGGCGCCGACTGTGCGCTACCGGGTGGTGCTCGCCAACGGCGACGCGACCGAGATCGAAAGTCCGGCGGCGTTGCCCGATCCGGCGGATACGGACCGGATCGAGGAACCCGTGATTCTGGCCACGGTCCACGTGCCGGCAGATTACGTGGGAGCCGTGCTTGCGCTATGTCAGGAACGCCGCGGCGTACAGCACGATATGGTCCAGCACGGCTCCCGGGTTCAGATTCGCTACGAGCTGCCGCTGGCCGAAGTCGTGGTCGACTTCCACGACCGGATCAAGAGTGCGACACGCGGCTACGGCTCATTCGACTACGATTTCCTTCGCTACCGTCCTGCCGATCTGGTGAAGCTCGATATTCTGGTGAACGGCGATCCGGTGGACGCGCTCTCCCTGATCGTCCACCGGGACAAGGCCTATGCCCGGGGTACGGAACTGGTGCGTAAGCTCAAGGAATTCATTCCGCGGCAGATGTTCGAGGTGGTGCTCCAGGCCGCCATCGGCGCGCGGGTGGTCGCGCGCACCAATGTCAAGGCGTTGAGGAAGAATGTGACGGCCAAATGCTACGGTGGTGACATCACCCGCAAACGCAAGCTTCTGGAACGGCAGAAAGAGGGGAAACGCCGCATGAAGAAGGTGGGTTCGGTCGAAATTCCCCAAGAGGCCTTCATGGCGGCGCTCAAGCTGGGGGATTCGTGAGCCGGAAGGCCTCGGTATCCCGGTCTGGATCGAAAGCCGAGAAGTCGGTGGCGTCGTCGATCTGGGAGCAGGTCAGTACCCTGGTGCTGGCGGTGGTGATCGCCCTGGGCATTCGCGCCTTGGTAATCGAGCCCTATCGAATTCCCTCAGAGTCGATGATCCCGACTCTTCTCGTCGGAGACCACCTCTTCGTAAACAAGTTCATCTACGGTGCCAAGCTCCCGTTTACAGAATTGCGCGCACCGGCACTCAGGGCTCCGGCGCGCGGTGACGTGGTCGTCTTCACCGTTGCGAAGCAGGGTGGCGAGACATACCCTGCCGATCTGCGTTCCGATCTTCCTCGCGAGGAATTCGTGAAGCGAATCGTCGGGATTCCGGGCGACCGGATCGAGATTCGGAACGATCTGCTCTACGTCAACGGAGAGGCGGTGCCGTCGCGTCCTCTGCCCGACTCGTTCGCCGACCGCCACGGGCGCGAGCTGCACGAGAACGAGGTCACGCTCGACGCGCACACCTTCGTGACCCTGAATGACCCGTACAGCAAGGCACCGCCCTTCGGCCCCATCCTGGTGGGAGAGGGGCGCTACTTCATGCTGGGCGACAACCGCGACTACTCCAAGGACAGTCGCTTCTGGGGCACCGTACGGCTGGCGGAGATCAAGGGCCCGGCCTTCTTGCTCTACTGGTCCTGGAATTTCAACGGCAGTTGGGCGGAACTGCTGAACCCGCTCACCTGGGTGCGACTTCTCACGGGTGAAATGCGCTGGGACCGCATGGGAGACGGCGTGCCCTAGCGCTGGCCCCCAGCGCAGCCACGCACTCAGCTCCAGATCCAGCGTTGGGCGGACGGTATCGTGGTCCGCGGATTGCCTGCGGCGTGGCACGATCGCCGTGTCGTCGGTATTATCATGGGTCAGCGGAACGACGGCCTTTTAATTCCGTCCTGTGAGGCGGAGAAAGACGGCGCGTGAGCCACGCAGCCCCCCCTACCGGCTCCGGTGAGAGCGGACCGCAAGCTGCAAAATTGCGTTCCATTCTCGACGACCGGGGTATCCGGCGGGCCTTGGCGCGCATTGCCCACGAGATTCTCGAGCGCAACGAGGAGCCCGAGATCCTCTATCTCGTGGCCATCCCGAACGGGGGGGTTCCGCTGGCCCGGATCCTGGCCAACGCCTTGAGCGAGCTCGCTGGGCTCGAAGTGGCGGTGGGCGTGCTCGATACCACTCTCTATCGGGACGATCTCATGATATCGGGCGAAAGGCCGCCGCTGCGGCGAACTGAGATGCCGTCGGTCGTGGACGAGCGGGTGGTCGTGCTGGTGGACGACGTGGTGAAGACCGGCCGCACCATCCGGGCCGCGATGGACGCCCTCATGGACTTCGGGCGGCCCCGGGCGGTGCAGGTGGTCGGGCTGGTCGATCGCGGCCACCGCGAACTTCCGATCAAGCTCGATTACGTGGGCAAGAACGTGCCGACGCAGGTGGGCGAAGCCGTGCGTCTGCGCCGGAACGGCGGCGGTCCGGAGGACCTGCTCGAGGTGGTGGTGATACCGGCGGAGGAGCGTGTCGCGTGATCGGCCGGGATCTTCTGGGCATCGAGGACCTGGAGCGGGAGGATATCGAGCGGATCCTCGAGACCGCGATGCATATGCGCGAAGTGGGAGAGCGCGACGTGAAGAAGGTCCCGACGCTGCGTGGGCGCACGGTCGTGAATCTCTTTTTCGAAGCCTCGACCCGGACCCGGGCGAGCTTCGAGATCGCGGGCAAGCGCCTCTCTGCGGATGTAGTGAACTTCTCGCCCGCCGGATCGAGCCTCAAGAAGGACGAGAGCATTCTCGACACTGCGCGGACCCTGGACGCCATGGATCCGGACGTAGTCGTGGTGCGCCACGGCGTGGCGGGTGTCCCGAAGCGGATCGCGGACGTGCTCGCGGCACCGGTGATCAACGCAGGCGACGGGGCTCACGAACACCCGACCCAGGCGCTCCTCGACCTTCTTACGGTGCAGCAGGAAAAGGGGCGCATCGATGGGCTCACGGTCACGATCGTGGGGGATATCGTTCACTCCCGGGTCGCCCGTTCGAATATCTACGGCTTCCGGAAGATGGGCGCCGAAGTGCGGATCGCGGCTCCGCCGCCGATGATTCCGGCGAACATCGAGGTTCTCGGAGTCAAGGCCTATACCTCGCTGCGCGAATCGCTCAATGGGGCCGACGTGGTGATGGCGCTGCGCATCCAGAACGAGCGTCTCGCGGGCTCCTGGTTCCCGGGCGTCCGCGAATACAGCGCGACCTTCGGTCTCGACCGGGCGAAGCTGCGCCACGCGCGGGACGGGGCGATCGTGATGCACCCCGGTCCCGTCAACCGCGGGGTCGAACTCTCTCACGACTTGACCGATCACCGGCCGAGCGTGATTCTCGACCAGGTGCGCAATGGTGTCGCCATCCGCATGGCGGTGCTCTACCTCTTTGCCGGCCGCCGCGGGGGGGATGGACCCATGCCGTTGCCGGATGTCCGATGAGCCGGCTCCTGATCCGCGGCGGGCGGCTGCTCGACCCCGCGGCCGACCGTGACGAACCCGGGGACCTGCTGTGCCAGGATGGGCTTGTCGAGGCCGTGGGCCCTGATCTCGACGCGCGCGGTGCGCAGGTGGTGGATGCGGAGGGCGCCTGGATCACTCCGGGCTTCGTGGATTTGCACGCCCACCTGAGGGAGCCCGGCCAGGAGTACAAGGAGGACATCGCGTCCGGCGGGAGGGCCGCCGTAGCTGGGGGCTTCACCGCGGTGGCCTGCATGGCGAATACCCAGCCGGTGAACGACGACCCGGCTACGACGGATTTCATCCTCGACCGGGCCCGGCAGGACTCGCCGGCGAAGGTCTATCCCATCGCCGCAGCGACGCGGGGCCTCGAGGGCGTGGTGATGACCGAGATGTCCGCCCTGGTCGATGCGGGAGCGGTCGCCTTCAGTGACGATGGCCGTACGATCATGGACAGCGGTGTAATGCGCCGCGTGCTCGAGTATTCGCGCCTGGTCGAAGTTCCCGTGATCGTGCACTGCGAGGATCGCACGCTGGTGGGGCAGGGCGTCGTGAACGAAGGCGCCATGTCGACGAGGCTTGGCCTTCCGGGCAACCCGGCGATTGCGGAAACGGTCCATGTTGCGCGGGACGTCATCCTGGCGGAACTCACCGGTGCGCACCTCCACGTGGCGCACGTCTCTACGGTGGGCGGTGTCGCGTCGATCCGGGTGGCCCGGGAGCGCGGGATCAACGTCACGGCCGAAGTGACGCCTCACCACCTGACCCTGAGCGACGAGGAAACCGTGGGGTACGACACGAATACGAAGGTGGCGCCGCCCCTGCGCTCCGCCCAGGACGTAGCGGCGTGCCGGGCGGCGCTGGTGGACGGCACGATCGACGCCATTGCGACGGACCACGCACCCCACGCCACGCATGAGAAGGACCAGGAATTCACCGAGGCGCCGTGCGGAATGATCGGCTTCGAGACCGCTGCGGCGGTTTCGCTCGACCTGGTGCGCAGCGGCGAGCTCTCGCCGCTCGCGTGGGTGGCGCGGATCTCGACCGCCCCGGCGCGTATCCTGCAGTGCCCGGGGGGCAGCCTCGCGCCCGGCCAGCCCGCCGATGTCACCCTGCTCGACCCGGAGCGGCGCTGGCACTACGACCCCGCCAAGGGCTACTCGAAAAGCCGCAACTCGCCCTGGGCGGGTCGGGACCTGGTGGGTAGCGTGGTGGCTACCATCGTCGACGGGACGATCGTGTACCACGTGGATCGGGGCGTGCTCGTCCCGTGAGCCCGCACTCGCCGGCGATGCTGGCCCTCGCCGATGGCACGGTCTTCCGGGGCGCTTCGTTCGGGGCCCAGGCGGTGGGGGTGGGCGAGGTCTGCTTCAACACGAGTCTGACCGGGTACCAGGAAATCCTGACGGATCCCTCCTACGCCGGTCAGATCGTGACGATGACCGCGACCCAGATCGGCAACGTCGGGGTGAATTCCGACGACGAGGAGTCGGTGCGCCCGTTTCTGGCGGGGTTCGTGGTGAAGGAGTACTTCGAGGTGCCGAGCAGTTGGCGATCGGAATCGCCGCTGGGTGTCTATCTCGAGCGCTACGGCGTCCCGGCGCTTTCCGATATCGATACTCGAGCCCTGGTCCGCCGTATCCGGGACGGCGGGTTTCAGATGGGCGTGCTCTCCACCGACCCGGCCCGACAGGACGCCGACGCGCTCGTGGCGGAGGCAGCGTCCGCACCGGATCTGGACGGGCGTGATCTCGCGTCGGAGGTGAGTTGCGAAGCGTCCTATCGCTGGAGCGCGGGCCGTTGGTCGGGCGTACAGGGGCAGTGCCCACGCGCCGCTCGGCCCACGCCCGTCTTCCGGCTGGTGGCGTACGACTTCGGCATCAAGCGCAACATTCTGCGCCGTCTCGTGGATGAGGGCTTCGAGGTGACCGTCGTTCCGGCACGCACGCCCGCCGTCGACGTGGCGGCGCTGGAACCCGATGCGGTCTTTCTCTCCAACGGTCCCGGCGATCCGGCGGGAGTTCACCCGGGGATCTTTGACGCCGTGCGCACCCTCTCCGAGTCGCTGCCGATGTTCGGTATCTGTCTGGGTCACCAGATCCTCGGTCTCGCCCTCGGCGGGCGGACGCGCAAACTCAAGTTCGGTCACCACGGCGGCAATCAGCCCGGCCAGGACCGGAGCACGGGCAAGGTGGCGATCTGCGCCGAAAATCATGGCTATGCGGTCGACGCCGAGTCCCTCGAAGCAGCTGGTGAGCCGGTGGACGTCACCCACGTGAACCTGAACGACGGGACGGTCGAGGGTCTCGCCCATCGCTCGCGCCCGCTTTTTTCGGTGCAGTACCACCCGGAGGCTTCCCCCGGGCCCCACGACGCGGCGTACTTGTTCCGCCGCTTCCGCGCGATGGTTGCGCGTCACCGGGCCGGTGAGGCCGTTACCGGCGCGGACGTAGCCGCGCAGGGCGTCTAGCCGTGCCGCGGCGTGATGACATCGAAACGATTCTGGTGATCGGGGCGGGGCCGATCGTGATCGGTCAGGCCTGCGAATTCGATTACTCGGGCTCCCAGGGCTGCAAGGCATTGCGCGAGGAGGGCTACCGGGTCGTCCTGGTGAACTCCAACCCGGCGACGATCATGACCGATCCGGAGATGGCCGATCGCACGTACGTCGAACCGATCACCGCGGAGTCGGTGGAAAAGATCATCGCGGCGGAGCGCCCGGACGTGCTCCTCCCGACGCTCGGTGGCCAGACTGCGCTCAACCTGACGGTCGAACTCTCGGAGTCGGGCGTGCTCGAGCGCTACGGGGTCGAACTCATCGGTGCCCAGCTCGAGTCGATCCACAAGGCCGAAGACCGGGAGGCCTTCCGCATCGCCATGCAGCGGATCGGTCTCAAGCTGCCGGCGTCGGGCTTCGCGCACTCGCTGGAGGAGGCGCGGCTCATCGTCGAAAAGACCGGCATTCCGGCGATCATCCGGCCGAGCTTCACTTTGGGTGGCACCGGCAGCAGCGTCGCGTTCAGCGATGAGGAGTTCGACCCCCTGGTCGAATGGGCGCTGCGCCAGTCGCCCCAGCACACCTGCCTGATCGAGCAGAGCGCCCTCGGCTGGAAGGAGTATGAGCTCGAGGTGATGCGCGACAGTGCGGACAACGTCGTCATCATCTGCTCGATCGAGAATTTCGATCCCATGGGTGTGCACACCGGAGACTCGATCACGGTCGCACCGGCCCAGACGCTTACGGACCGCGAATACCAGGAAATGCGGGATGCTGCCATTGCGATCATTCGCGAGATCGGCGTCGATACGGGCGGCTCGAACATCCAGTTTGCGGTGAGTCCCGAGGATGGAACGCTCATCGTGATCGAGATGAATCCCCGCGTCTCACGCTCCTCGGCGCTCGCGTCCAAGGCCACGGGGTTTCCGATTGCGAAGATCGCGGCAAAACTCGCCGTTGGGTACACGCTCGATGAAATCCGCAACGACATCACCCGCGAGACGCCGGCGAGTTTCGAGCCTAGTATCGACTATGTCGTCACCAAGATCCCCCGCTTCACCTTCGAGAAGTTCCCGGGCGTGGACGACGTGCTGACCACACAGATGAAGTCCGTCGGCGAGGTGATGTCCATCGGGCGCACGTTCAAGGAGAGTTTGCAGAAGGCGATCCGCTCCCTGGAAGTCGGCCACACGGGTTTCGAGGTCCCGGATCTCGCCGAGGGTGCAGAGGGCGACGAGGCGCTCTGGCGTTCGATCGACACGCCGCGCCCGGGGCGCCTGTGGGCGCTGGCCGAGGCTTTTCGGCGCGGCGCCTCCCTCGAGGAGCTTTCCCGGCGCTCTCAGATCGACCCCTGGTTTCTTCGCAATCTGGAGCAGATCGTGGCTCTGGAACGCGAGTTGGCCGCAGCGGAGGGCGATGAACGTCGCGACCGGTTGCGTGAGGCCAAGCGGGCCGGCTTCTCGGATTTGCGCCTTGCCGCGTTGTGGGGTGTCAGCGAGGCCGAGGTGCGCGGGCTGCGTCGCGAGGTGGGCGTGCGCCCGGTCTACAAGCGGGTCGACACCTGCGCCGCCGAGTTCGAGGCACACACGCCCTACCTCTACTCCACCTACGAACGGGAATGTGAAGCGCGGCCTAGCGATCGCCGCAAGGTGGTCATCCTGGGCGGCGGGCCCAATCGGATCGGCCAGGGCATCGAATTCGACTACTGCTGCGTACACGCGGCCTTTGCGCTGACGGATGCGGGCTTCGAAACCATCATGGTCAACTGCAACCCCGAGACTGTTTCGACGGACTACGACACGAGCGACCGGCTCTATTTCGAGCCGCTCACGCTGGAGGACGTCATCGAGGTGGTCGAGTGCGAGAAGCCGGAGGGTCTGATCGTGCAGTTCGGGGGCCAGACGCCGCTGCGGCTCGCGGTGGCTCTGGAGCAGGCGGGCGTTCCGATTCTCGGGACAACGCCCGATGCCATCGACCGCGCCGAGGACCGCGAACGCTTCGACGCGCTGCTCGAGACCCTCCAGTTGCGGCGTCCGCCGGGCCAGGTGGCGCGAAGCAGTGAGGAGGCCGAGGCGGTGGCCGAACGCATCGGCTACCCGGTGCTCGTGCGGCCGTCCTACGTGTTGGGAGGCCGCGCCATGGAGATCGTGCACGACGCCGAGAGCCTGCGTCGTTATATGCACTTCGCGGTGCAGGCCTCTCCGGAGCACCCGGTGCTGGTCGATCGCTTCCTGGCCGATGCCACTGAAGTCGACGTCGATGCGGTCTGCGACGGCGAGCGTGTCGTCATCGGCGGGATCATGGAGCACATCGAGCAGGCCGGTGTGCACTCGGGCGACTCAGCCTGCTCGCTGCCGCCGTACTCTCTCTCTCTCTCGGTCGTCGACGAGATCAGTGCCTCGACGCGAAAGCTCGCTCTGGAACTGGGCGTGCTCGGACTCGTGAATATCCAGTACGCGGTCAAGCGCGGCGAGGTGTTCGTCATCGAGGTGAACCCGCGGGCTTCCCGCACCGTGCCTTTCGTCTCCAAGGCGATTGGCCGACCGCTGGCGAAGATCGCCGCCCTGGTGATGGTGGGGAAGAGCCTGGCCGAGTTGGACTTCACCGAGGAGATCTGGCCGCGGCATTATTCGGTGAAGGAGGCGGTGTTTCCGTTCGTGAAGTTCCCAGGGGCCGACACTTTGCTGGGACCCGAGATGAAGAGCACCGGAGAGGTGATGGGGATCGACTCGGAATTCGGGCGCGCCTATGCCAAGGCGCAGATCGAGGCCGGCAATCGCCCGCCCATCTCGGGCACTGTGTTCGTCTCGGTGCGTGCAGAAGACCGCCCGGGGCTCGTGGACGCCGTGAAGGAACTCGCGGAGAACGGCTTCCGCGTTCTGGCCACCCCCGGCACGGCGGTGGACTTCGGTGAGCGGGGCATTTCGACCGAGACGGTGCCGAAGGTGGGTCACGGTCACCCCGATACGGTGGAGCGCATCGAGGCGGGCGAGGTCGACCTGGTGATCAACACCACCGGTCAGAATCCGGTTTCGGTGCGCGACTCGGCCTCGATCCGGCGTTCGGCGTTGCTGCGGGGAGTGCCGTACTTCACCACGCTGGCCGGGGCGCGGGCGGCGGTCGGGGCGATTCGCGCGCTTCGGCTCCAGTCGATCGGCGTGCGCGCGCTCCAAGACATCCACACCGCATAGTACTCTTGGGCCATGGCGGAGAGCCCCTTCCACGCATCCCTCGGGGCGCTTCTGCGGCCGCTCGAGTTTGCCGCACGCGACGATTACGCGGCGCTCACGCGAGTGCGCGATTTGGGCCCGAGTGTGGCGGCGCGCGCGCGCGAGGTGGCGGTGCTCTCGATTCCTCGGGACGTTCGGCCTCGATTCGACGCGCTGGCCCGCCATTTCGAGGACGAGTTTCGGGAGAGGGCGAAGGACGCGGTGTCGCGGGCGTTGGCCGCCCTGCACCCGCTGGCTTCGCCCGGCTGGTGTGAGGTCGCGCTGGCCCGCAGCCCATCGGTGTTGCCGGGGATCGGACCCAAGACGGCGCAGGCGTTGGAGCGTCGCGGGCTCGCGACGGTGGGTGATCTGCTCTTCCACCTACCGTCGCGTTGGGACGACCGCAGAACGCTGCAGCAGGTCGGCGACCTGCAGGTCGGCACCCGGGCCACGTTCGTTGCACGAGTGCTCGGGTCGGGTTTTGCAGCGCGGCGCGGACGCAAGTTTGGGAATTTCTTCGAAGTCATCGTGGGAGACGAGACCGGAACGGTGAATCTCAAGTGGTTTCGCGGGGGTGAATCCATTTCGAAGCTGGTGCCGAAGGACGCGTGGCTGCTCGTCACCGGCGAGGTCAAGCGCTACCGCTTTGCCAAGGAGATCGCTCACCCGGAGATCGAGCGTCTCAGCGACGCCGAGGTGGTGGAGCCGCCCGGCACTTCAGTCTTGCGCAGCGTCGTCCCAGACTATCCGACACCGGAAGGCGTGCATCCTCGAGCGGTGCGCCGCGCCGTGCAGGGAGCAGTCGAAGAGTACGCGGACCTGGTGGCGGGTTATCTCCCGCGCGACGTTGTTCGCGAGGCGGGGCTGCCGGTGCCGGCCGAGGCATTGCGGGAACTTCACGTGCCCGGAGTCGACGCGGACGTGGAGGCGCTGCGCGAGGGAAAGCACCCGGCGCGCAGTGGTCTGGTGCTCGAGGAGCTCTACCTGCTCGAACTCGGGCTCGCCTTGCGGCGTGCCGCTCGGGGGCGCGAGCCGGGCATTGCTCTCGAGGTGGCGGGGTCGAGGTTGCGGGCGGCGCCGGGTCGGCTCCCCTTTGCGCTGACGGGTGCCCAGGAGCGTGTATGGGTGGAGATCCTGGCCGATCTGGGGCAGCCCCACCCGATGAACCGGCTGCTCCAGGGCGACGTGGGGAGCGGCAAGACGGTGGTCGCGTTCCTGGCCGCGATCGCAGCCGCGCAGACCGGCTGCCAGGCCGCACTGATGGCCCCGACGGAACTGCTCGCCGAGCAGCACGCGCGCACCCTGACGGCACTGGCCGATACCGTGGGGGACGCTGCTCCGCGCCTCGGCCTGCTGACCGCATCGGTGCCCCGGGCCGACGCCGGTCGCTTGCGGGAGGCGCTCGCTGCCGGTGAGATCGACCTCGTGGTTGGCACCCACGCGCTGCTGCAGGCGGAAGTCGGATTTCGGCGTCTTGCCCTCGTCGTGGTAGACGAGCAGCACCGCTTCGGCGTGCTTCAGCGGGGGGCGTTGGCTGGGAAGGGGACGCAACTCCCACCCCACGTGCTGGTCATGACGGCAACGCCGATCCCGCGCACGCTGGCGCTCACCGCCTACGGCGACCTCGATGTTTCCACTCTCGACGAGCTTCCGCCGGGGCGCCTTCCCGTGCGTACCCTGCTCCTGCGTTCCGGTGAAGGCTCGCGGGCGGATCGGCTCCTGCGCGAGACCGTGGCGCGGGGTGAACAGGCCTATGTGGTGTACCCCCTGGTCGAGGAATCGGAGAAGGTGGATCTCCGCGCTGCGACCCATGCGGTCGAACAGCTGCGACGCGCCTACCCGGAGGTGAACATCGACCTCGTCCACGGTCAGCTCGATGCGCGGTCGCGCGCAGACGCGATGCGCGGATTCGTCGCGGGGAGTACCCAGGTGCTCGTATCGACCACCGTGATCGAGGTAGGCGTGGATGTTCCCGGTGCCACACTCGTGGTGGTGGAGCACGCCGAGCGCTTTGGCCTCGCCCAGCTCCACCAACTGCGGGGCCGGGTGGGAAGGGGCAATCGGCCCGGCACCTGCGTCCTGATGGCGCGAAGGGTCACGGAGGACAGCGAGGCGCGGCTCGCGGCGCTGCTCCGCACCACGGACGGCTTCGAGATCGCCGAGGCGGACCTGGCGATTCGCGGCCCCGGCGAATTTCTCGGCACCCGTCAGCACGGACGGCTGCTGGACCTGCGGCTCGCCGATCTGGTGCGCGACGCGCACTGGGTGGCGCGGGCCCGCGAGGCGGCGGTCCAGACACTGGGCTCCGACCCCGGTCTGAAAGGCGATCCGGGGCTGTTGCGCGCCGTGCGCACCCATTGGGGCGATCGGCTCGAGCTGGCCGGGATCGGCTGAGCCATGGCGAAGCGGTTGCTTCCGGTGCTGATGCTATTCGGCTTGTTCCTCGCGGGTTGCGGCGCGCCGGAAGGGCAGGCCCCGCCCCGGAGCCTGCTGCTCGTCGTGGTCGATACGCTGCGCGCCGATCACACCTCGGCATACGGCTACGCGCGCGAGACGACCCCGCAGCTCGAACGTCTGGCTGCGGAGGGCGCTCGGGTGTCGACGGTGTATGCCCCGACGGCGACCACCGGTCCCACGCACGCCGCACTCTTTACCGGGCGCCATCCCCGTAGCGTCGGTGTGCGTCGCAACGCCGTGCCCCTGCCCGAAGGCTTCGCCACGCTCGCCGAGCAGCTCGCGGATGCGGGTCTCGAGACCGCAGGCATCGTGAGCTCCTTCGTACTGAACCGGCGCTTCGGATTCGACCGGGGCTTTGGGATGTGGGACGATCAGTTCGACCGGGAGCGTTCCACGGTGGGTCACCGCCGCTTCGAAGGCCACGTGCTCGAGGAGGGGTTCGACCGCCGGGCGTCGGATACCACGGATCGGGCGCTGCAGTGGCTGGCGGGAGTCGGGGGGGCTCCGTTCTTTCTCTTCGTCCACTACTTCGACCCCCACGAACCCTATGTTCCGCCGGCGCCGTACGTCCGGCGCTTCGCGGTGGACGCGGATGCGTCGCCGCGCGTTCGAGCGGCGGTGCTCTACGATGCTGAGGTTAGCTACACCGACGCGGAAATCGGGCGGCTGCTCGCTGGGCTCGACGACCTCGGACTCGCCGGGGAGACGCTCGTCGCCGTGACCGCCGATCACGGTGAGGGGCTCCTCGACCACGGGTATCTCTTCCACGACGTCTTCCTCTACGAGGAGGCCGTTCGGGTACCACTCGTCCTGCGCGGTCCGGGTATCCCGGCGGGGCAGGTATTGTCTGGCCCCGTCAGCTTGGTGGATTTGCTTCCGACGCTTCTCGACCTCATGGACCGCCCGTCGCCCTCCGGGATCGCCGGACGAAGCTTCGCCCCGGCGCTGGCGGGAGGTGCGCTGCCCGACGCAGAGCGCCCCATCGTTCTGGAGCGGCGGGTGTTCAGCTCCGATCGGGTGGGAACGATTCCCGTGCGGGGCGAGAAGCTCGCAGTGCGCGAGGGTCGCTGGAAATACATCGAGGCACCCGAGGAGAAGCGTCGCGAACTCTACGATCTGGAGAGCGACCCTGGGGAGCGGGTAAACCTGGCGCAGCGCGAGCCGGCCCGCGCTGCGGCGCTGGCCGAGCGCCTGGTCCGCTGGCGCCGGGAGACACCGGCCATCCCGCCCGCTGCGCCCGTTTCCCCCGAGGACGAGGAACGCCTCGAAGCCCTGGGTTACGCGGAATGAAGCTGTCCCTGCCCACTTTTGTCGTGTGTCTCTCGCTCATCGCGTCGGCCTGCGCACGAGAGGAGCCGCCGCGCCACGCCGTCGTCATCCTGGTCGACACCCTGCGGGCCGATGCTCTCGACCACGCCGACACGCCGGTGCTCGACGCCCTGGCCGCACGCGGCGAGCAGGTCGAGCGCGCTTGGAGTTCGGGGACATGGACGGCGCCGAGTCTGGTGTCCCTCTTTACGGGCATGCACGTTCGCGAGCACGGCTGGGATTTTGGTTTCCGCGGCAGTCGCCGGAATCGCGCCACCGCTTTCCCACTGCTTCCCGACGTACCGACTCTCGGGCTGGTATTGCGGCGGGCCGGATTCGAGACGGCGGGAATCTTCGCCAGCCGGGTTCTCGCGTGGGACCTCGGCTTCGAACGCGGCTTCGCACGCTGGCGGCGAAGCCGCGACCCCCAGATTCCACGGCTCGTCCGCCAGGAAGTCGCAAGCTGGCGACCGGGCGAGCGGCACTTCCTGTACGTGCACCTGATGGGACCGCACCAGCCGCTGCGTCCCAGCACCGAGGCCGCCGCGCGTTGGCAGATTGCGGAGGACCTCGAGGCCCATCCCCTCGGTATGTCGTTGCATTGGGCCCGGAAGCTTTCACCGGCACAATGGATCACGGGCGTCGATCTCTACCGCAAGGCGTACTGGGCCGTGGTCGAGGACACGGACGCGCGTATCGGCGAGATCCTCGAGGCACTGGGACCGCACCTCGACGACAGTCTCGTCGTCGTGACATCGGATCACGGTGAGATGATGGGCGAGAGATTTCGCTTCGGGCACCGGCGCTGGCTCGATGAACCTCTGACGCGGATTCCACTGATCGCTGCCGGTGCCGGCCCCTTGCCCGACAGACTCACCCTGGCTGCGGTTCCGGACCTGGTGACTCGCGCGCTCGGGGTGGAGCACCCGTGGTCGGTCCGCGTCGATGGGGGCGGGCCCCTGGTCTCGCAGCGCCAGGGTGCCTTGGCGTTGTCTCCCGAGGGTCGCTTCAAGGCCGTCTGGCACCGCAACGGCAGCCTGGGCGACGTTTACGACCTCGAACGAGAGCCGCTGGAGCCGCAGAACCGCCCCGAGCAGGTGCCGGATCTCGAGGCCCAGCGTCGGGCATTCCAGGAGCGCGTTCCGGTTGGCATCTCCGAGAAGGGGAAGGTGCGCAGTGGGCCCGAGATCGAAGCTGCACTGCGCGAACTGGGCTACGTCGAATAGGGGCCACCGTGTTTTGGCCGAGCCTCTGGGTTGACGAGTTCAGTGGCATCGCCTAGTTATCGAGTGATGGCGAATCGGCACTCGATCCTTCGGAGCCTTCTCGACGCCCTGCTGCTTAGCAGGGCGGGAGTGGGTTCCTGCGCCGTTCGCTAGTCGACTCCGCAACCCTCTCCCGCCGCGTCTGGCCGGAGGGGGTTTCGTGTCTCTGGGGTTTTTGAGTCCCCCGCTCCCGCGCCGGGCCCGGCATCAGGAGCAAGACATGTCCGAAAAAGTCCACGTATTCGATACGACCCTGCGCGACGGGGAGCAGGCCGCCGGCGTCTGCTTCTCCGAGCGCGAAAAGGTGGAGATCGCCACACGCCTCGACGCCCTGCGCGTCGACGTGATCGAGGCCGGTTTCCCTGCGGCGTCCCGTGCGGAATGGGGGAATGTGGCCGCGGTGGCGCGGGAAGTCCGCCAGGCGGCGGTCTGCGCTCTGGCGCGAGCGGTTCCGGGCGACGTCGACGCAGCCGGTGCGGCACTTCGGAAAGCCGTTCGCCCGCGCATCCACGTCTTCATCAACGCGAGCGATGTCCAACTCGCTCAGCAACTGCGCAAGGACCGCGACGAGGTGCTCGGCATGGCCGAGTTCGCCGTGGCGCGGGCCCGCCGCCATACGGACGACGTCGAATTCAGCCCAATGGACGCGACCCGTGCGGATCCGCAGTTTCTGGCGGAGATCGTTCGGGTGGCGCTGGCTGCCGGCGCGCGGATCATCAATCTTCCGGACACGGTGGGGTACGCCACACCGGATGCCTGCGCCCGGATGTTTAGCGACGTGCGGAGCGCCGTTCCGGAACTCGATGCAGCGCTGCTCTCGTTTCACGGCCAGGACGACCTGGGCATGGCGACGGCCAATGCGCTCGCTGCGATTACTGCGGGCGCCCGCCAGGTGGAGGTTGCCGTGAACGGCATTGGCGAGCGCGCCGGGAACACCGCTTTCGAGGAGGTGGTTATGGCCCTTCGCGTTCACGGTGCAGCGTTGGGCTTGCACACGGACGTGGATCCGGTGGGCATCGCGCCGCTTTCCCGGTTGGTGGAAGAGTGCAGTGGAATCGCGGTGCCGCCGAACAAGGCCGTGGTGGGAGGCAACGCCTTTCGCCACGCATCCGGTATTCACCAGGACGGTGTGCTCAAGTTCCGGCAGACCTACGAGGTGATCGATCCCAAATCGATCGGACATGCCCGCGGTACGGAAATCGTACTGGGCAAGCTCTCCGGCCGCGCGGGCTTCGTCGCCCGGGTACGCGCGTTGGGGATCGACATTCCGGTTGATGGACTCGACCGTGCATTCGGCCGATTTCAGGCCTTGGCAGAGCAGCAGCCGATCGTCGACGACACTGATCTCCGCACGATCTTTGCCGCGCTCTAGAGACCGCCAGGGCGCGGGCTGCGACAGATCGCGAGCAGGTCGAGGCAGTCGTCGTCGGCTGGACCGGAAGGGAAGTCCTTCCACGAGCAGTCGGGCATTCCCTCGTTTGCCTGGGTGCCGCGACGCACGAGCTGGGCAAAGCGCGCGAAGAGCCATTCGACCAGCGATCGGGGCAGGAGGTTGCGCAGGCCGAGCGGGTCCAGGCGCATGATGCGCTGGATGCGGCCGGAGCGTGCCTCCAGATAGGCACGGATCGGTGCACTGGCGCCGATGCCGCGCATTTCGATCTCGGCGAAGCGGGTTTGGAGCAGCTCTGTGAGTTCGTCCGCCCGGTACTCGTGTACGTGGAAGGGGTTGACGCCATCGGACATCAGGCGGTTGGGCGTGGTGATCAGCGCCGACCCGCCGGGAGCGAGGACGCGCGCCATGGCGTCGAGGTAGGGCCCGGGATCCTCGAGATGTTCGATCACCTGGAAGCTCAGGACGAGTGGAAAAATGCGCGGCTTCAGTGGGATCCCATTCAGGTCTGCCCGAACGAAGTGCGCCCGGCCGCGGCTGGCCTGCAGCGGCGCCACCCGGTCGAGAGCGATCACCGCTCCCGGCTGGGTGGCCAGGAAGGCGGCACCGTAGCCGCTGCCGCTTCCGAGCTCGAGCACCGGCCCCGCCGGCAGGCGCGTGGCTGCGATGCGGTAGGCGGCCTCGTGTCGCGCCAGGTCGACGCCGAAGAGCGGGTCGTCTGCATGCAGACGTTCGCCGGTGAAGGCGACGTCGTCGCTCACGCCTTTTCTCCTCGTGTCTGCTCGAGCGCCTCGCGCGTGAACTCGCGCGCGAAGAGCAGACCCGTGGTGGCGCGCAACCCGATCAGCCCGGTGGAGAGGACCAGGGAAAGCGCCAGCAGCGTTTCGGGAGTTGCGGTGCCCTGGAAGATCTCGACCGCTGCGATCTGTCCCGGTCCGATCCCGGCGACGGCGATGGGAAGTGCTCCGACCAGCGCGAGGATCATCACGCCACCGATCAGCTGGGCCGGTCCGACTGCAACTTCGAAGGCGGAGAAGGCGGCGCCGGCCACAGCGATGAAGCCAATACAGAAGAGGAGTCTCAGCCCCCCGAGTTCCCACAGGTTTCTGGCCGGAGTGTGGCGCAGGGCATCGAATACGGCGAGCGAGCGGATGCGCTCCAGTGGGCCGAGGCTCGCCTGCATCCTGAGCAGCACCAGGGCGCCGAAAAAACCCGCGCCGGCGAGCACGAGGAGCCCGGCGTTGATCGCGAGACGGTCTGCATGGGCGAGCAGGCCCAGGGTGCCGAGCAACAGGACGACGCAGAGGTCGGTCATCGAGATCAGGAGCACGATGCCCACCGCCTCGCCGAGGCCGAGTGCCGCTCGGCGGCGCAGCAGCAGCGTGAGTGCGGCACCGCCGAGCGCGTAGTTTACGATGGCGAGCAGGTAACTCGCGGACTTGACGCGGGCGGCGGTCCACGCGCCGAAGCCCGGTGGCCGCCGGGAGAGGAGGCGGAGGATCGAGGCGGATTCGATCACGAGCGTGAAGGCACCGTAGAGAATCAGCGCTGGGACGAGCACCTGGACGATGCGCCACGAGAGGGCGTCGGCCACCGCGCTGAGGTCGAAGCGCGTGAAGACCCAGGCGAGGCTCGCCCCACTGACCGCGATGGGCAGGGCGCGCTTCCAGGCATTTCCCAAGCTCGCCACTCTCAGGGGAGGAGGTGCGGCCACATGAGCCGGTGCTTGAGGCCGAAGCCCATCGGGCCTCGGTCGATGTAGAGCCGCACGATCTCCCCGTTTCGAAGCACCTCCACCGGCACGCTCTCTCCGATCTTGCCGCTAGTGCTCGAGCGCTGCAGCTCCTCACCGTGAAAGATTCGCGAGCCGTCGTAGCGGATGATCACGTCGCCGGGCACAAAGCCGGCGTGGGAGCCCGGGGAGCGATCGACGATATCGGCGACCACCACGCGGTTGTGCTTACCGGTTCCGAAAAGCAGCAAATCGTAGTCCTCGTCGCCGATCTCGGTGCGGAATTCGGCGCTGGTCTGTTGGCGTGCCTCGCGGTAGCGCGGTGTCTTGAACCAGTCCTCGCGCATCGCCCGGTGTTGGAGTTCGATCAGGTCCATCTGCGATTTTCCGAAGTACTCGTAGAGTCGTTCCACCTCGTGAGGTGGGATTCCCCTGTGCAGCAGGGCTTCGGCGTTGAACCACCTCCGAGGCCCTTTGGTCCGGGCGGCGGGTGTCCCTTGCCCCGGTTCTTTCTCCGCGGGAGTGGTCGCGCTTTCATCGTCGGCTTCCGGGGCGGGAGTTTTGGCGGCGGCCGTCAGCTCCTCGATGCGATGCTGCTGGGCCATGAGCTTCGCTGTGAGCTCTGCTCGGAGTCGGCGCTCGTTCGCCAGCTCGCGACGCAGGGCCGCGAGTTCGGCGTCTGCCGGCGCCGCTTGCGCCGTCGGTACCGGTTCCCGATTCGCCTCCTGGCAGGCGGCGAGGAGCAGGGCTCCTGTCATGAAGCCGAGGATCGGGCGGCGGCGCATCGAGTGGAGGATCGCCCACGCCCCCGGGCGAGTCGAGCGTCCCGGGGCTACCGTGAAGCGCGTGCACGCCGCTCGCGCCGCGCCGCGCCGCGAGGCCCTCGGGGTCGCCGCGTTGGCCGTGGTGCCGCTGCTTTTCTTTCTCGACAAGGCGTTCTCCCTGGACTCGCCTGTCTTCGTGGCCGTGGCCCGGCAGATCGCGGCTGCGCCCCTCGATCCGTTCGGCTTCGAGATGTTCTGGGACGAGACGTCGCTCGCGGTCTCGGAGTTCAATCGCAATCCGCCGCTCCTGTCCTATTGGCTCGCACCGTGGCTCGCGCTCTTCGGCGAGCGGGAGTGGGTGCTGCACGCGGCGGTGCTCCCGTTTCCGCTCGTCGCGGCGCTCTCGTTCCTCGGAATTGCACGCCGGCTTTGCGGTGCGGGGGTGGCGCCGGTGGCCCTGCTCGTGACGGGTCCCTCCTTCCTCGTCCTGGGCACGACCCTGCTGCTGGACGTTCCGCTGCTGGCCGCAATTCTGCTCGCCGTCTACTGCTTGCTGCGCGGGGCGGAGTCCGGCGGGGCGGGCTGGCAGTGGGCCTCGGGCGCGGCCGTCGCCGCTGCCGGGCTGCTGAAGTACGCGGGCCTCGCGTCGGCGCCGCTCCTGGCCGCGGGCGCGCTGCTGCTCTGCCCCGGGCGCGCTGCTGCGTTGGCACGCGTGGTCGTCCCGCCGTTGTTCGTGTGGGCTGCCTGGGCGGTGTGGACCCAGGATCTCTACGGAAGCGTCCACTTTCTGGGGTCGGCAGCCGTCGTGACGGAGCGCAGCTTTTCTTTTCGGCTGTTTGGCAACCAGGCGGTTGCGACCTTCGTCTGGTATGGCGCTGCGCTCGGCTTTCCCGTCGCCGTGTGGGGGCGGGCGTTGCTGCGGACTGGGCGCGGACTCGAACTCGCTCTCGCCGTCATGGCTCTCGGGATGCTCGTGGTGCCGTTCGTTCTCGCCACCGGCGAACCGGAGCGTCGCTACCCCCTCGAGCTGGGCCAGGCCGCGCTCGCCGTCGTGGCGTTTGCCGGCGCGGCCTTCCTGTGGGCGCAGCTGCTCTTGCACTCACGGGTTTCGGCGGGTGGCGTCGACGCCTTCCTCTGCCTGTGGCTGCTGGGTTTCCTCGTCTTCTCGCTCTTCGTGAACTGGCACGTGAACGCGGCCGACGCGCTGTTGGCTGCGCCGCCCGCGCTGCTGCTGCTCTTCCGGCGTTCGGAGCTGCGCCCGACCCGGCGCTTGAGCGCCGCGTGCGCCGGCGTGTTGCTGGCGCTCTCGGTGGCCCTGGCCGGCGCGGACGCCGTTCATGCCAACTTCTACCGAGACGTCGCCCGCGCGATAGCCGCCGAGATCGGGGAGCGGCCCGGTGCGCGCTGGTTCGTGGGCAATTGGGGTTTCCAGCACTACCTGGATCGGGAGGGCTTCCGCCCCGTGCTGCCCCTCGAGTTCGCCCCCCTGGAGCTGTCCCCGGGTGACTGGCTGGCCGTACCCCGCAACGTGGCCCAACTCGATGTGGGAGAACACCAGAGGCGGGCAGAGGTCGTCGAGGTGCGGAGCTGGGAGCGCACCAGCTGGCTGCCGCTGCGCACGACCCACCTCGACGCGGCTTCTGGCTTCTACAGTCACCGCTTCGGCTACACCCCGTACGCCTGGAGCTGCGAGCCGGTCGAGCGCGTCCAGCTGGGCCGGGTCACGCGGGTTCGATCCCCCTAGAGTCCCAGGGCGAAAAAGCCCCGCGGGTACTGGCAGGTCGGGGGCTGGGCGCCTAGTTTCCGATCCGCCCGCCGGATTGCTGCTCGCAGTCCAGCGGGGTCCGTAGCGCGTCACCACGCGCCCCGAACCCCGCCGGATTGCTGCTCGCAGTCCAGCGGGGTCCGTTCCGCGCCACCACGCGCCCCGAACCCTGCTTCTCCTGGAGAGACTCCCCATGCATGGCCTCGCTTTCCTCACGTCCGTCGCCGCCCTGGCGCTCGGCGTCTATCTGTACCGCTCGGTCCTGAATGCCCCGACATCGACTGACCGGGCCAATGAAATCGCGGCGGCGATTCGCGCCGGCGCTTCGGCGTTTCTCAACCGCCAGTACCGCACTGTCGCAATGGTGGGTGGGCCGATTCTCGTGCTGATCGCCATTCTGCTCGGCGTCTGGTATGCGATCGGGTTCCTCATCGGCGCGGTCGCGAGCGCGGCGGCGGGCTTCATTGGGATGAACGTGTCGGTGCGGGCCAACGTCCGCGTCGCTGAGGCCGCCAAGTCGGGCTTCGGTCCCTCGTTCGATCTCGCATTCAAGGGCGGGGCGGTGACCGGGTTGATGGTGGTGGGCCTGGCCCTGCTGGCCCTGGCGGTGCTCGTCTCCCTCCATCCCGAACCGGATGCCCTGATCGGGCTGGCCTTCGGCGGCTCGCTGATCTCGGTCTTTGCGCGTCTCGGGGGCGGCATCTTTACCAAGGGCGCCGACGTGGGAGCGGACCTGGTGGGAAAGGTCGAGGCCAACATTCCGGAGGACGACCCGCGCAACCCGGCCGTGATCGCCGACAACGTGGGCGACAATGTGGGCGACTGCGCCGGCATGGCTGCTGACCTCTTCGAGACCTACGGCGTTACGGCAGCTGCGGCGATGCTGCTTGCGCACATCATCTTTTCCGGCGAAGGGTTCACTGCGGCTCAAAGCCACACGATGTTCCTCTATCCGCTCGGGATCGGTGCTGCCGGGATCGTCGGCACCCTCGTGGCAATCTTCTTCGTGCGTGTCTCGGAGCCAGGTCAGGGCGAGCAGCCCGCGGTGATGAAGGCCATGTACAAGGGCCTGGGAATTGCCGCGGCGATCATGCTGGGATTGATCCTGTTGTTCAACGTGCAGGCCGATTTTCCGGCTCAGGACATCACGGGCCACGCTATTTCCGGTGCCGCCCTTTGGATCTGTGCGCTACTGGGAGCGATTGTCACGGGCGTCATGATGTGGATTACGGATGTCTACACCGGCGACGGTTCGCGCTATGTGGCCCGCATCTCGAAGGCGAGCGAGGGCGGTCATGGGACCAACGTGATCTCGGGTCTCGCGGTCGGCATGCAGGCGACCGTCGTGCCGGTCGTCACGATCGTGCTCGCCATCGTCATCACGCACAACCTGGCGGGCCTCTACGGCGTCGGGACGGCGGCGATGGCGATGCTGGCACTGGCCGGCATCGTGGTCGCGATCGATGCCTACGGCCCGATCACGGACAACGCGGGCGGCATTGCCGAGATGGCCGAGCTCGGTGACGAGGTGCGGGCCGTCACGGACCCGCTCGACGCCTTCGGCAATACGACCAAGGCCGTCACCAAGGGCTATGCGATTGCTTCTGCGGGCCTGGCCGCGGTGGTGCTCTTCGCGACGTACATCGAGGACCTGGAGCGGCTCGCCGGCATCGAGGCGAGCTTCGAACTCTCCAACCCGGCGGTGCTCGTGGGGCTGTTCATCGGTGCGATGATTCCGTTCGTCTTTGCCTCGTTTGCGATGGATGCGGTGAGTGTTGCCGGCAGCAAGGTGGTCGATGAGGTCCGGCGCCAGTTTCGCGAGATTCCCGGTATCATGCAGGGGACCGACAAGCCGGACTACAAGACCTGCGTCGACATCGTGACCCGCGAGGCGCTGCGCCAGATGGTCGCACCGGCGCTGATCCCCGTGGTCATTCCCGTCCTGGTGGCCTTCGGCTTTGGGTCGGACGGACCGGAGGCGCTCGGCGGGCTCCTGATCGGATCCATCGTGTCCGGCGTCTGTGTGGCGCTCTCCATGACGACCGGCGGCGCGGCTTGGGACAATGCGAAGAAGTTGATCGAGACCGGTGCCTACGGCGGAAAGGGCTCCGAGGCCCACAAGGCTGCCGTCACGGGTGACACCGTGGGCGACCCCTACAAGGACACGGCGGGTCCGGCGATCAACCCGATGTTGAAGCTCGTGAACGTGGTGGCCCTGCTGCTGATTCCCTTCCTCGGCTAGTCGAAACCCGGCGAGCTAGCATCGGGCGCCGTGACCAGCGCGCCCGATGCACACCCGCGCGACCGGCTGCGGCGTGAGCTCCGGCTGCGCGACGGGACCCTGCTCGTCGTGTCCGGCGTCATCGGCTCGGGGATCTTCCTGACGCCGGGGATCATCGCGGACGAACTCCCGCATCCGGGAGCGATCCTGCTCGTCTGGCTCCTGGGCGGGGTCCTCTCGCTGGCCGGGGCACTTGCCAACGCGGAGTTGGGTGCGATGTACCCCCGCGCGGGGGGGGATTACGTCTACCTGCGTGAGGCCTTCCATCCGCTGGTCGGCTTCCTGGTGGGCTGGCTGAGCTTCTTCGTGATCTACGCGGGAACGGTCGCCACGCTGAGCGCGGGTTTTGCTGAGGCCCTCGACGTCTTCGTGCCCGTCGGCGAGACGGGTCAGCGATTGCTCGCGCTCGGGCTCCTCTGGGCCGTTTCCGGGCTCAACTATGTGGGTGTGCGCTGGGGAGTCCTGGCGAACAACCTGACCGCCACGCTGAAAGTCGGCGCGCTCGTCGCCTTCGCCGCGCTGGGAATACTGCTCGGCTCCGGCAGCGCGGAGCACCTGCAACCAGTCGTGCGCGGTTTCTCCGAACTCTCGCCCCTGGCCTTTGGTCTGGCCCTGTCGCCGGTGCTCTTCAGCTACCTGGGCTGGAACTCCACGATCTACGTGGCGAGTGAGCTGCGCAAGCCCGGGCGCAACCTGCCCTGGTCGCTCTTCCTGGGCGTCGCCCTGTGTACCGGGATCTACTTGCTGGTCAACGTTGCGTACCTGTATGCGCTGCCGGTGGAATCAATGCGCACGGTGCCTAACGCAGGCGATGCGGCTGCCCGGGCACTCTTTGGAGCCGGCTCGGGCGCCCTGGTGGGGGCTTTCGTCCTGGTCTCGATTCTCGGGACGCTCAACGCCACGGTGCTCGTGGGAGCGCGCATTGCCTACGCCATGGCGCTCGACGGCCTCTTCTTCCGGGGTGTGGACCGCGCCCACCCGCGCTTTCGCACGCCCTCGGCTGCGATCGGGGTCCAGGCGCTCACTGCCTCGGCTATCCTGCTCGTCCTCGGCACCTTCGAGCGCGCCCTCTACTACACGACGTTCGCGATCCTGCTGGCCACGATCGCGGATGTGGCGGCGCTCTATCGGTTGCGGCGCACCCAGCCCCGCCGCCCGCGCCCGTACCGGGCGTGGGGCTATCCCTGGGTGCCGGCGCTCTACATTGTCGCCTGTGCTGTGGTCGCTGGAATCCTGGTCTGGGGCCAGCCGGAAGAGTGCCTGTACGGTCTCGGCCTGCTGGCGCTGGGGCTGCCCTTCTACGCGGTCTTTCGAAGGCGTGCAGTGTCTTGATTTCTCCAATAGACTAGCGGGGTTAGGGGGGAGGTCATGCCCGGCGTGATCCGTCACGACTTCGACAAACTCAATCGGCTGCCCCCCTACATTCTCGCCGAGGTGATCGATCTGATGAAGACCGCCCGACGCGAGGGCGAGGACATCATCGACCTCGGCATGGGGAACCCCGACCTGCCCACGCCGCCGCACGTCGTGGAGAAGATCTGCGAGGCGTCGCGCGATCCGCGCAACCACCGCTATTCGGCGTCGCGCGGCATTCCCAACCTGCGCGCGGCCATCACCGAGTGGTACCAGCGACGCCACGGCGTTTCTCTCGATCCGGAGCGTGAGGCCATCGCGGTGATCGGCGCAAAGGAGGGGCTTTCCCATTTCGTGTTGATGACGGTGGGGCCCGGCGATGTGGTGCTATGCCCGGATCCGGCGTATCCGATTCACCAGTATTCGACGATCATTGCCGGCGGCGACCTGCGCCACGTGCCGCTCACGCCGGACACGGACTTCATCTCGAATCTCGAGCAGGCGATGGAGCGGACCTGGCCGAAGCCGAAGCTGATGATCCTCTCGTTCCCGCACAACCCCACGACCGTCGTGGTGGATCGCGGGTTCTTCGAGCGAGTGATCGCGTTCGCACGCGAGCACGACCTGATGGTGATTCACGACTTCGCCTATGCCGAGATCTGTTTCGACGGCTACCAGGCGCCGAGCATTCTCGAGGTTCCGGGGGCCAAGGACGTCGCCATAGAGTTCACGTCGCTGTCAAAGAGCCACTCCATGGCGGGGTGGCGGGTCGGGTTCGCGTGTGGAAACCCGGACATGATCCACGCCCTGGGCCGCATCAAGAGCTACCTCGATTACGGCATGCCTCAGGCCATCCAGATCGGCGCCATCGTAGCCCTGCGCGGTCCTCAGGACGTGGTGACGCATAACGAGGCGGAGTACCGGTTGCGGCGTGACGCCCTCGTCGAGGGGCTCGGGAAGCCGGGGGAGGGCTGCTGGAAGATCGAGAAGCCCCTGGGCACGATGTTCGTCTGGGCGCGCATTCCCGAGCCCTTCGAGTCGATGGGGTCGCTCGAGTTCTCCAAACGCATTGTCCGGGAGGCCGGAGTCGCCGTGTCACCCGGCATCGGCTTTGGCGCCAACGGCGAGGGCTACGTGCGCTTTGCGCTGATCGAGAACCGCCATCGCATCCGTCAGGCGGTGCGGGGCATTCGCCGCTTCCTGCGCGACGCCGGGGTCGGGGCGTGAGCGATCGACGCGCCATCGGGGTCGGACTGATCGGCTTCGGTACGATCGGTACCGGTGTGGTGAAGGTGTTGCGGCGCAACGCCGACGTCATCGAGCAGCGCCTCGGCGCTCCGTTGCGGCTCCTGCGCATCGCCGATCTCGATACCGAGACGGACCGCGGGGTGGACCTCGAGGGCATCCGCTTCGACGCGGACGCCGAAGGCCTGGTGGCGGACCCGGCTGTCGACATCGTGGTCGAACTCATCGGTGGCATCGAGGCAGCGCGGCGCCTCATCCTCCGCTCCGTCGAAGGCGGCAAGCACGTCGTGACCGCAAACAAGGCCCTGCTGGCCCTGCATAGCGCCGAGATCTTCGGCCAGGCGGCGCGCCGGGGCGTCGACGTGGCGTTCGAAGCGAGCGTCGGTGGCGGAATTCCGATCCTGCGCTCGGTGCGCGAAGGGCTGGCCGCGAACCACATCGAAGCGATCTACGGGATCCTCAACGGAACCACCAACTACGTGCTTTCCGAGATGGAGGAAACCGGTGAGGACTTCGCCGTGGTGCTCAAGCGCGCCCAGGACCTGGGCTACGCCGAGGCCGACCCGAGCGTCGACGTGGATGGCGGCGACGCCGCCCACAAGCTGACGCTGCTCGCGGCGATGTGCTTCGGTGCCGAGCTCACCTGCAAAGAGGTGCCGACCGAGGGCATACGGGGTCTCGCACCGATCGATTTCGAGGCATCGCGCGAGTTCGGCTACCGCATCAAGCTGCTCGGCATCGCGAAGGCCCGGCGCGAGCCCGGGAGCGAGCGCATCGAGGCTCGCGTTCACCCGACACTCGTGCCGGTCTCGAGCTTGCTGGCGCGGGTCGATGGCGCCATGAACGCGGTGGCGGTGATCGGCGACGCGGTGGGAGAGACCCTCTTCTACGGGGCTGGTGCAGGGGAGCTGCCGACGGCGAGCGCGGTGGTGGGAGACCTGATGGAGATCGCACGCGAGCTGCGGCGGGGCAACGCGGGCCGCGTGGCACCCCTTTCGTACGTTCCCGAGATGCTCGAGCCCAAGCCCCTGGTACCGCTCGGCGAGCTTCACGGCCGCTTCTACCTGCGTTTCACAGCGGTCGATCGCCCCGGCGTGCTGGCCCACCTGGCCGGCGTACTCGGCGAGCACGAGATTGGCATTGAATCCGTGATGCAGAAGGGGCGGGGCGGCGCACGGGAGTCGGTTCCCGTGATCGTGCTGACCCATCCGGCGGGGGAGGCGGCAGTGCGTGCCGCGCTCGACCACATCGATGAGCTCGAGGACGTGACGGCGCCCACGCGCCTCCTGCGCATCGAGCAGGAGCTCTGATGCTCGGCAAAGAGGTCGAATGAGCCGCGAGAAACCCCACTATCGCGCCCGGTTCCGCAGTCTGTCGGACCCGAGCGAGACCTACCCGCTCGACGAGATCGTCTACAGCTCGCGAGACGGGAGTCTCCTCGAGGTGGAGCAGGATCTGGGGGAACTCGCGAAGACGCCCGCCGAGGAGTGGCGGCGCCTCTTCCGCGCCCGGGGTCATTCCACCGAGTGGCCCTACGGCTCCGGCGTCTGGGGCAAGAAGGAGTGGGTCCTTCCGGAGATCGACAACGAGAACATCGTCTCGATGTACGAGGGCAACACGAACCTCTTCTGGGCCCAGCGTTACGGTGCGGAGCTGGGTCTCGACGACTTGTGGATCAAGCAGTGCGGCAACTCCCACACGGGGTCGTTCAAGGACCTGGGGATGACGGTGCTCGTCTCGATGGTGAAGGAGATGATCGCTCGCGGCCGGCAGATTCCGGCGGTGGCCTGTGCTTCGACCGGGGACACCTCGGCGGCGCTGGCGGCCTACGCGGCGGCGGCCGGCATTCCGGCCATCGTATTCCTGCCGCGTGGCAAGGTCTCGGTGGCACAGCTGATCCAGCCGGTTGCGAATGGGGCGATCGTATTCGCTCTCGATACCGATTTCGATGGCTGCATGGAGATCGTGAAGGAGGTCTCTGCGAAGGACGGGATCTACCTGGCGAACTCCATGAACAGCCTGCGCATCGAGGGGCAGAAGACGGTTGGCATCGAGATCATCGAACAGCTCGATTGGGAGGTTCCCGACTGGTTCGTGATCCCCGGTGGAAACCTTGGCAACGTGTCGGCGCTGGCCAAGGGGCTCGATCTCTGTCTCGAACTCGGACTGATCGACCGCAAGCCGCGCATCGCGTGTGCGCAAGCAGAGGCGGCGAACCCTCTCTACCTGTCGTACCAGCGCGGTTTCGAGGTTTTTGAACCGATCGCAGCCCGCCCGACCCTGGCATCGGCCATTCAGATTGGCAACCCGGTTTCGGCGGAAAAGGCGATCGACGCATTGAAACGCTACGACGGCATCGTCGAGCAGGCGACCGAGGCGGAGCTGGTCGCCGCCTGCGCCCGGGCGGATCGCACTGGCCTGTTCAACTGTCCCCATACGGGCGTGGCGCTTGCCGCGACGGAGAAGCTGATCGGGCGCGGCGAGATCGGGAAGAGTGATCGCGTCGTGGTGATCTCGACGGCACACGGGCTGAAATTCGTCGACTTCAAGGTCCAGTACCACCAGATGCAGATCGAGGGCGTCGAAGCGGTGTGTGCCAATCCGCCGATCGAACTCCCGGCGCGTTACGACGCAGTGCGCGACCAGATGCTCCGCGAGATCGAGCGGCGGTTCTAGGGCTTCGTGTTCACCGGGATCGTGGAGAGCGTCGGACGGGTGATCGAATGCACGCCGCGCGGTGAGCTGACGCGCATCGCGGTGGAGGCCCCCACCGTGACCGAAGGCGTGGCGGTCGGCGACTCCGTGGCGGTCAATGGTGCCTGCCTCACCGTGGTCGAGGTGACGCCGCCGACGCTCGCCTTCGAGGTGGTGAAGGAAAGCCTCGATGTGACGTCGTTGGGCGATCTCAGCGTCGGTTGTCCGGTGAATCTCGAGCGAGCCCTGCGGGCCGATGCGCGATTCGATGGACATATCGTCCAGGGCCACGTGGATGGAACCGGCGTGGTGCGTGATTTCGAGCGGCGGGGGGACGATGTCCGGCTCGCCGTGGCCTGCGGCGCGGTGATTCTCGACCAACTGGTGCCCAAGGGCTCGGTGGCGATCGACGGCGTATCTCTCACGGTGGTCGGCGTCGGCGCCGAGAGTTTCGACGTCGCGCTGATCCCGCATACCCTCGCGGCGACGACGCTCGGAGACTCCCGTCCGGGAGAGCGCGTGAACATCGAGGCCGATGTGCTCGGAAAGTACGTGAAACGCTATCTCGATCGCATGGCGATTGGGGGCTAGGCGCCGGCTGTGGGGCGCATCGTCGCTGCATTCAGCTCGCTCTGGGCCGCGCTCTCCCGGGGCGGTGTGGGTCCCTGGTCGAGTTGATGCAGCGGGCCTTCGAGAGGTGCGCTCGGAGGCCGAAGGGCGCGGCGCCGACCTGCGAACGGCTGCGATGATTCTCGGTATCAATCGGGTGAAGGAGGCCAAGTGTCGTCGGGGAGTCTTCCCCTGACCGGTGCGCTCTTCACCGCCGAGGAGATGACCGATGTCGAGGCCTGGTCGCTCGCCGGTGGTACCTGCGTAGTCTTTTCCGCGCCTTCTCCAGAAGGTGGAACCAACCAGGACGCTGCGGCGGTGATTCCGATGACCGAGACGAGCGGAGTCGTTGCTGTGGCCGATGGGCTGGGCGGCGAGCGCGGCGGGGCCCGGGCGGCGGAGCGGGCGGTCCGCGCGCTTGCGGACGCGGTCCGCGAGCGCGAGCCCGAGACGCTGTTGAGGACCGTCATGATGGATGGCTTCGAGGCGGCAAACCGCGCAGTCGAGGAACTCGCCGTCGGTGCCACGACCCTCGTGGCATTGGCCATCGAGGACGGCGGTGTGCGCCCCTACCACGTCGGCGATTCGTCGGTGCTTCTCTGCGGTGGGCGGGGCAAGCTCAAGCTACTCACGGTTTCGCACTCGCCGGTGGGCTTTGCGGTGGCAGCAGGCGTGCTGGACGAAGACGAGGCCATGCACCATAAGGAGCGGCACATCGTCTCGAACGTTCTGGGATCTCCGGACATGCGCATCGAGGTGGGGCCGAGAAGGCGACTCGCCGCTCGGGATACGGCCGTTCTGGCCAGTGACGGGTTGCTCGACAATCTGCACACGGAAGAGGTCGTTGAGCTCGCGCGGCGTGGCGATCCTGTCGAAGCGGCACTCAACCTGGTAGAAGCGGCGCGGCGGCGGATGCTCGAGCCGGAGAAGGGCGTTCCGTCGAAGCCGGACGACCTGACGCTCGCACTCTTCCGCCCCTAGCCGGACGACCTGACGCTCGCACTCTTCCGCCCCTAGCCGGACGACCTGACGCTTGCACTCTTCCGCCCCTAGCCGGAC